>JACCDP011220754.1_pt1 | contig 11035 bp, 5 predicted proteins | sample 7445841 | NCBI WGS metagenome assembly JACCDP01 (sample SAMN15323441, study PRJNA562643) | freshwater metagenome | isolation source: river surface water | place: USA:Blue River Watershed | collected 2017-08-17
ATTTTTTATAGTGCACGTGACCGTGATAAACGGTCTTCCGTGGGCGCTGTCGACATCGACATTGTGACACGACAGGTCGTGCGCGCACACACAGAGCCTGTGTTTAGGTTCGGCCCTGTCGGCTCTTTTTATGCCGATGGTGTGAGTATCGGTAACTGTTACCAGGCCGATGGCGTTACGTATATGTTGTTTATGGGGTGGCAGAATCCACCTGATGGTCACTGGCGTGGTGATGTGGGCAGACTACGGGTAGGATCGGACTTGGCACTGACGCTTGATTCGGCTGAGCCATTCCTCAGTTCGGATGCGATTGACCCGATCAGCTTATCGTATCCCTGGGTAGAACGCTACTCCGCCAACGAATATCGTATGTGGTATGGTTCGACGCTTACGTGGGATGCAGGGAACGGCGAAATGATTCACTGCTTCCATGGCGCGACGTCCACTGACGGGCATACGTGGAACAAAACAGGGTTGGCTGTGCCGTATGAGCGCAACATTGCGCAAGCGTTTTCACGGCCGACGGTGTTGCGGTCTGATTCTGGGTTGCATGAGATGTGGTTTTCGTACCGGAGCGGTACGGGAGAATCCTATCGCATCGGCTATGCGCACAGTACGGATGGTGAAACATGGCTTTTGGACGTCGCCAACGCAGGGATAGGCGTTTCGTCCGAGGGTTGGGATGCGCAGATGATCGAATACCCATTTGTGTTCCGTCATCACGATGCAGTGTATATGTTGTATAACGGCAATGCCAATGGACAGAGCGGGTTTGGATTGGCAATACGAGAGCACCGAGATGGCTGAGTCGAACAGCGTGCCGGTTGGCCGTGTTGCAGCACTGATTACAAACCTTCGCTCGAGGCGGTTGACCTACACCTGGAGCATAGCGCTCTATGTTGTCTATCTCCTCGTGCTCAGCGCTCCATACTGGTCAACCGGTTTTGTTGTGGCTCCTTATGCAACTGCGAACAACATATCTGCTGATCGACGTATCGCGACACTTCCCAGTGAGAAGCGGTTTTCGGATTATTACAACGTTTTTATCCCCGAAATACACGAGCACTTACAAGGAGAGCGTTCGGGTTTTCTCAAGTTTTGGACATCGCGTACAGAACTGGGGCGCCCACTCTTCCACACCTCTGGTTTTTCACCGGTGTTTCTGCCGTCATATTTGCTCACGTTTCTCACAACGGATGCGTCGATTTTTCTCAGCATACTCTCTTGGTCGATTGTTGCGATGACCGGACTGTTTGTGCTCTTGATATGTCGTGAGTGGCAGTTTGATCCCTTGACTGCGCTGTTTGGCGGTATTGCTGTGGCGAGTATGCCATATCTGACGTACTCGTTGTACTCGCCAGTGTATATAAGTACAATCTGCTGGGCATTCGGGTCGTTGTATGGCGTGGTACGTGTTTTGCAGCGCCGTGATTTTTGGTCGGTTGGTGTTTTGGCATTTTGCGTACACGGGTTGTTGATGACCGGGTATCCGCAGACAATCGTGTACGTTGGGTATATCGTCTCCGGGTTTGTCGTGTATTCTTTGGTTGAACTGCGTCGCCATGGTGTAGGGGCTGTACTCAAGACGGGCGGCATGCTATTGCTGGCTGCGCTGTTCGGCGTGGGCACTTCACTCCCGTTATATGCCGATATTTATGCATTGTCGCTTGAGTCAGAGCGGACGAATGCCGCGTATTCTTTTTTTTCTGGGGCAGCAGTCAATGTTCGGAGCTTCATCCAGGTCATGAAAATCGTGAGTCAACTCACACATCCTGAAGTCTTTGGTAATGTCTCTACGGGTTCGTATCCGTTTGCTCACATGAATTCTGCACTGCCGGCGATGGTGAGTCTTTTTGCATACTTTGGGTTGATACGTGCATGGCGCCAATCTCGGTATTGGGTAGTGGTCATCGGTGCACTCATCATCATGAACTTTGTGCCGAGTGTGTTTTGGTTCGCTTACGAATATATGGGTTTTGCTATTTCGCGGCATGTGCCGTATGAACTTCTCAAAATACCGTACATTGTGTGTGCCGTATACGGTATCGAACAGCTGGTCCGTGTGCAAGACCGGAGTGTGCTCAGAGGACCAATCGTCATTGCGACTTCGATTGTGTTGTCACAGGTTTGCATAACAGTAATCACGGGTATGGTACGCAACTTTCCCATGTATTGGAGTGCTGTTGCGCTCGCAATTGGCATGGTTGTGGTGTTTTTGCTGCAACACCGTGGGTTCTCTGCGACGTTGACCGCTGCTGCGTTTCTCATGAGTACGTCGTTTATTAACTTTCCCCTGATGTTGCGTTACCCTGTTGCGGCGACAATCCAAGATAATGCGTTGATTCGGGCGATTCGCACTCATGCGACTGCTGATACGCTTGTTGCGACCGTACCCGGTAACTTGCCTGTGCTTCGCACAAACTACAACATGCGGCTCGGGATATCGACCATCCATTCCATTGACAGCGTGTCGCCACAGCGATATCGTACGCTTGTCACAGCATTGGGAGGCACATTAGCGGTCTATGGTAGGAATAATTACTCCATCAACCCTGATTTTGCCAGCACGATGTTTTGGATGAGCAATATAGATTTGCTCATCTCTCCGCGCGAAATCAAGAGTCCGTTGGTGTCGCTTCTCGACATAATCCCGCAACAAGAACGTAAACTGACTATTTGGTTGTATCGGACTAAATCAAAGATGGGCAAGGCAATGCAGATAGCCTTACCCGGCGGAAATACGGCGGCTCAGACGGTGAGCATCGCTGACCCGCGCACGATAGATCATGTTTTCCCAACGATTCTCGAAGATAACGACGATACCATTCTCCTCAGCAACGCAATCAGCACCGACAATCTACTGGTGATTAGCCAAAAGTACCATCGGTTTTGGGAAGCGCAGGTGTTGCGTGATGGAGTATGGGAAGACGCTGTGACGACCGAAGTCAACGGAGTGTTCTTGGGTGTGTATGTCCCTGCAGAGACGACACGCATCCGTCTGTCGTTTGAACCCAACATTCGATTGATGCTCTGGATTATGCCTGCGTGGGGACTGTTTTGGATTGCTGTGGTACTCAAAAAAGGCGCTGAGTTGTGGTCTCGTGTACGCCCTGATGCAAACTAAATCGTACCGCTTGATTGTATTGCGGCTCAACGGCGTTGTGAGAGCAGTTTCTGCGATGCTAGTCAGAGGCATGTTCCCGAATACCGTCGGGCATGTCCTGGTGTTGTATTTTGCTGTGATGGTGGCGCTTTCATCGGTCTATTGGGCTCAAGGTATGGTCCTTGCACCGTACATGCCAAATGCCGTGGGTACCAGCGAAGACCCCAGTTCTTCTGCACCAACCGTGTATCGGCACAGTGATTATTTCGCGGTCTTTATCCCGGAAGTCGATGATTTACTCAACGGTGCCCGATCCGGCTTGTTTACATTGTGGAGCAGTGAAACAGAATTTGGTCGTCCGACCTACCAGACATCTGGGTATAGCCCGGTATTTCTCCCGGGTTTCGTGTTTGGACAGTTGACGGATGATCCATATGTCTATTTGACGCTGTTGTCATGGTGTACGGTAGTTTTGTTTGGCATGTTTGTGATTTTACTGGGATGTGAGTGGGAACTCCACCCGTTTGCGACGCTCATTGCAGGATTACTGTGTGCGACGATGCCCTACATGATGCTGTGGATGACCTTCAATGTGTTCATCTCTGGGTTGTGTTGGACTACAGCGATTCTCTATGGTGTGGTCAGAAGCCAACGTCACCGTGATGTATATGGGTGGGGGATACTCACATTCGCAGTCTCGAGCCTGTTTTTGACAGGGTATCCGCAAACAATCGTGTACATCACATATATGCTCGCGGGTTTCTGTGTGGTGCAGGTGATACGGGCGTACAGAAAAGATCGCAACGACGGAATCGCGTTCTGTGCGTGGGTTATAAGTGCCGTGGCGGTTGGTATCGCACTCGTTGTCCCTGTCTATGCGGATATCTTGGTGAACGCACGAGACTCGAGCAGGATTGATGCAGGGTATGAGTTTTTTTCGCAGGCTGTGCTCTCGGTGACATCGTGGCAGGACATTGCCACGGTGATTGCTCGATTCAGTAATCAAGAGTTTTTTGGGGAGCAGTTACGGGCGGGATACCCTTTTCAATCGTCTGCCGAACACATGACACCCATGCTTGGTATGTTTGCAGTGATAGGACTTTGGGTGTCTTGGCGACGTGATCGGTATTGGCTTGTGGTTGTTGCTGTGCTCTGCGCTACCGCACTCATCCCAGCAATCCATTACTTTGCGTTTTCGTATCTTGGATTTAATCTCTCCAAAAGTTCACCCGTCGCTTTTCTCAAATACCCGCTTGTGGTGCTGGTGTTGTTTGGCGCAGATGCGGTGGTGCGAACGGTGCGTCGTGCACCAGCCCGATCGCTGAACATCGCCGCTGCATGCGCAGGAGTATTGTCTGTCGGTGGTTCGTTGTGGGCGGGTCAAACGCTCTCGTATGACATCGTCTGGCTGAATGTGTTGATTGCTGCGATGCTCATCAGCATCGTTTGGCTCCAGCTGGTGCTGCCAGCACGAGGCTTGTTGTGGGCTGGCATCTTGGTCTCTATCATGATGTATTCGTATCCGATGCTGTTGTGGCAACCAACAGCGATACGCACCGTGGACGATGCGTATTATGATCGGATCCGTCGGCACATTCCTGCAGGAGCGTTGACCGCGGTTGTACCGGGGAATATTCCATTCGTGGGTAACAATTTCAATGCGTTTGTTGATATTCCTTCGATCCATACATACAACAGCTTATCTGCACAGCGGTACCAAACGTTCATCACGACGATGGGTGGCAAATTCACGCATTACGGCCGGCGCAATGCGTCAATAAACCCGGATTTTGCCAGTTTGCCGTTTTGGATGAGTAACATTGGGTTAGTGGTATCGTCCAAAGAATTGCGTTCGCCGGCGCTCCAACTGGTCGATTCTTTGCCGGGCAAAAACCGCGGACAAGAGATCAACCTCTACACTGTCTCGCAACGCATGGGCAAAGCAATCGTGGTAACACGGCCGGCATTACAAGCCATGCAACAATCGATTGAGATTCCGGATCCGCGTCCGTCGGGGTATCAAACCCCGCGTATCATCGAAAATGCCGGAGATCGGTTGACATTTTCTGTTGCAGTCACGCAATCATCACTCCTTGTTGTCAGTCAAAAATACCATCCGCAGTGGGTAGCGGAGGTTTTCGACGGGCACCGTTGGGTCGAGCGGCCGGTCATCACGGTGAATGGTATGTTTCAAGGAGTCGCATTGACACCCGACATCACCACCGTTCGGTTGCTATTTCGGCCGTATGCAGCCTGGATGTGGGTCGTGCATCTTTTTTGGGGACTGTATGCCGCGTACATCGGTTTTGTGAGGGTGCGTACGCGTCGAAATGCACAGGCAAACACACGAAGCACTTATTTGCCAACGTCACCCGGCGAATGATGACAGTTCTCTGACGAATCGTTGTTCGCGTGAACGACAGGAGCTTATTTGTTAAAAGTCTTGTAGTATGAACTACATATTGTAGTGATGACGCGTGGCAGTCGTCTTGTCAACGACGTGCATAACGTGCGCGTGTGTGAGGACGCAGATTTGCGCTTGCGAATACTGGCGGGCATACAATCTGTCCGGAAGCAACTGTCGTACGATTCATTAACGTTTCGCACCACGCTTTTTCTGTACCTTATTGTCCTTGGAGTGCTCACTGCGCCATACTGGACGACAGGGATGGTGGTAGCACCATACCGTGTCCAGATTGCGTACGAGGATATCCCGAGCGAAGAATTTCTCCTCAAACAGGTACGCTTTAGCGACTACTATAATGTCTTCATCCCTGAAATACATGAAAACCTAAATGGAAAGCGTGCGGGTTGGCTCAAGTATTGGACATCCAACACAGAGCTCGGTCGTCCGCTGTATCACACGTCTGGGTTCACCCCCGGGTTTTTTCCGTCGTTCGTGCTCTCGCTGTTTACGCACGATCCCGCCGTCTTCTTGACCATTTTGTCATGGAGTACAGTGGCATTATTTGGATTGTTTGTCCTCTTGTTAGCACGAGAGTGGCAATTAGACCCATTGACAGGACTCATAGGGGGGAGTGCCGCAGCGACCACGCCGTACATGATTGCATGGCTGACGTTCCCTGTTTTTTTGTCTTCCCTATGCTGGGGTGTCGGCGTTTTGTATGCAGTCGTGCGTGTGCAACGCCGTGCGGATGTGTGGTCGGTCGGAATTCTGGCATTCGTGATGTATGCATTACTAATGACGGGCTACCCCCAGACGATTGTGTATTTTGGCTATCTCATTGGTTGGTATACGCTTGTGACGACGATTGAGGCATACCGCATTGATTACCGGCGTGCATTGCATACACTCGGGCTTGTCATGGCAGGGGTTGTAGGCGGAGCGCTGACTGCTGCGCCGATGTATCTCGACATCGCGGTGCTTTCACAAGAATCGCAACGCATAACAGCTGATTATTCTTTCTTCAAAAATGGGGTGACGCGCTTCGCGTTGAGCCCAATCCTCAAAACTATCAGTCGTCTGGGAAATCCTGAGTTCTATGGGGTATCGCTCAACCCCGACTACCCATTTGTACATCCGAACTCTGCACTCACTTCTGTGGTGAGTTTGTTTGCCTACATGGGCATGATGACCCACTGGAAGAAAACACGATTTTGGGTCATAACCATTGCGGCATTGTTGATCATGGGTTTTGTTCCTGTCGTGTATCGTACCGCGGTAACGTATCTGGGATTCGGCATCTCGCGACACACTCCATTTGATATGCTCAAGATTCCATACCTGGTGTGTATGTTGTACGGGATTGAGGCGTTGCGTACACGTCATTCGTGGCAAACGGTGCGTGGAGCGGTATTTGTTGCGGTCTGTGTCGTTTCGGTACAGATGTCGGTGACCGTGTTCCTCGGTGTGCGGAGCGCCTTCACATTTGATTGGACCATGGTTGCAGTGGCCCTTGGTATGGTCGCGGTCATTGCAATGCAGTACGCACGCCCTTCGCTGACGTATCTGATGGCGGTGGTGGTTCTGACCATTGGATTGCACGACTACCCTTTGATGTTGCGGTTCCCCAATGAGGCGACGCAAACACAGAGCCCATTGGTTCGCACGCTCCAGGACATGCTTGCTGATGGCAGCATTATGGCAGTGGTGCCGAAAGATTTTTATACGATTCCCACAAATTACACTGCCCGGCTCGAACTGCCTTCGATTCACACGACGAATAGTTTGTCATCATTTCGGTATGGGAATCACATCCGCGCTTTGCAGGGCAAAACTGCATCATTCGGACGCGACAATTTTTCCATTAACCCAGACTTTCAGAGCACGGCCTTTTGGATGAGCAACATCGGCGCATTACTGAGTATCAAGCCGATTGATCATCCTGGAATACAGCTTGCCTACACGGTAGCGTATGGCGGGAAAGCGCGGTATTACCTGTATCAAAACGACCTGCGGATGGGCAACGTGATACAGATTGCGACCACGGACAGCGTGCTCGCAGCCGAAATACAGATTGGTGACCCCCGGTTGCGCGACCCGATTACTCCGCCCACCATCCGTGATGTCTCGGATGCGATGGAATACGGCAACGCCCTCGCCGTACCGAATGTTCTGATCGTAAGTCAAAAATTCCACCCCTTCTGGGAGGCCCGGGTCGCGGTCGATGGTGTCTGGCAGAAGGCCAAGACCACGCAGGTCAATGGCGTATTTCTGGGCGTCTATGTGCCAGCAGCGGCCGAACGGGTGCAGCTCGAGTTCAACCCGTATTCGCGTTGGCTCGAGCCTGTGGTTGTCCTTTGGGGCGTCTTTTGGGGGGTGTATGGTGTCGTACATGCGCGGCGCTGGATGCATGCACGTCGTATGCGGCTGTTTACGGGGTATTCAGCACTGTAGTCGCATGCGAACACCTGCACCACGCCGATTGGGCAGATGCATCGGGTTTGATTGCCGGCATTGGGTATAATCAACGTATTAGTCGCTGAGGAGACTCATCATGCAGATACATCCAGGTATTTTTAAAGCGTATGACATTCGTGGTATTTATCCTACCGAACTCAACGAAGCAGGCGCGTACGCTATTGGACGGGCGTTTGCAACATATGTCAAAGCGACCGATGTCATCGTCGGTCATGACATGCGTTTGTCGGGACCGTCTATCTTTGCTGAAGTTACCCGTGGCTTGATTGATCAGGGTGCAAATGTCATCGAAATAGGGTTGGTCAGCACTGATCAGTTTTATTTTGCATGTGCGAAACTCGGCCTTCCAGGAATGATGGTCACCGCGTCGCATAATCCCAAGGAATACAACGGGTTCAAAATGGTTCGTAAAATGCCGTACCTGTTATCGGGTAACGAAGGAATCAGCGACTTGCGCACCATCGTACAAAACGATGCATACGCACCGGTAAGCCACAAAGGGTCTCGGAGCAGCATCGATTTGTCTGAGCAGTTTATCGATCACATGTTGTCGCTCATTGATATCGATCTCATTCGCGCCGCCGGTCCCATGACGTTTGTGGCAGATACCGGCAACGGTACGGTCGGGCCTATCCTCGAACGTGTCTATCGGAAATTGCCGGTGAACTTTGTCGGCATGTACTTACAACCGGATGGAAACTTGCCCAATCATGGTCTCGATCCCCTGCAGCCCGAGAACCGTGCCGAGCTCGAAAAACGCGTCGTCAGCGAAAAAGCAATGGCCGGATTTGCTTTCGACGGTGATGGGGATCGATTTTTCGCTGTCGATGATCGCGGGCAGTTTGTGTCTGGCGATTTTTTTACGGCACTGATGGCGCAGTATTTGCTCAAGCGGTCGCCGGGTGCCAATATCGTGTATGACGTACGGGCATCCTGGGCGGTCCCACAGATGGTCGCCGCAGCGGGCGGTACTGCTCTCGAAGAACGTGTGGGGCATGCCTTTATCAAGCGTCGCATGGCAGACGACGATGTGCTCTTTGGTGGTGAGGTAACGGGACATTATTACTTCAAAGATTTCTTTTTTGCAGATTCGGGACTGCTCCCGTCGTTATTGACGGTCGAAATGCTGGCACGCGAGCGTACGACGTTGTCGGCACTGCTCAAGCCCATCGAAGCGAAGTATTTCATATCTGGTGAAATCAATTCGAAAGTCGCTGATTCGGCTGCGGTATTGGCCGCACTACGTGCGCGCTACGCCGATGCCAAGATCGAAACACGTGACGGACTCTCGATTATTTACCGTGATTGGCACTTCAATGTGCGGACGTCAAATACTGAACCGTTGATTCGCCTCAATCTGGAGGCAATGGACAAGGCTACAATGGAAGCGCGCCGTGATGAAGTCATCGCGATTATCCGTGGCTAGTAGTCTGTCGTTGGTGAAGTCGTCCGTGGCTGCGGATGGTGTGTGGTGACGATGGTGACGCGGTTGCGCCAGTTTGCAACACGTCGGTACGGCGTGTCGGATGCTGCGTTGATAATGGCGCTTGCATTTGCGGCATCCGCATTGCTCGGTATAGTCCGGCAAGTGCTCATCGGCGCGACATTTGGTGATGGCGCGACGGTTGCAGCATATTACGCAGCTGCGCGCCTGCCTGAGACGTTGATTACACTCATCGCCGGTGGCGCGCTCACCGCGGCACTGGTTCCGGTCCTCGTGCGCGAATCGGATGCTATGCAACAGCGCATCATCAACGCACTCACGAGTCTTGTGGCGGTGTTGGTCATCGGGACCTCGATTGTCGGGATAGTTGGTGCAGGATGGTTGGTGCGCGAGCTCGTCTTGCCGGGCAGCCCGAGCACCACACAAGCGTTGACCACGTCACTTACACGGCTGCTGTTTGCGCAACCCTTGTTGCTGGCGATTGCGAGTTTGCTGTCGGCGACGTTATCTGCACACTCCCGGTTTGGCATGATTGCCGTTGCGTATGTTTCACACAACGTGACGATCATTCTGGGGGTGCTGGCTGCGCGTATGTTTCCGGAGCTTTCGGTGTACGGCCCGACGTTGGGGCTCATTGGTGCGGCGGCACTGAAGTTGCTGTTTGTTTGGTGGGGTTTGCGGCTGAATGGCATGCGGTTGCGTTGGCATTGGGAGCCGCGATTGCCGCAGTTGCGAACCATTGCGTACCTGGCGATTCCCACTGCATTGTCGGCCACAGTCAACTATGCGGGTAATCTGGTCGATACGTCGTATGCATCGCGTGTCGGTGTGACCGCCGTCGCAGCCTTGTATAGTGGTTGGCTATTGGCTGATATGCCGACGCGACTGATTGGATCTGCTATCGGCCAAGCTGTCTTCCCGCATTTAGCGGTTGCAGCAGCACAGCACGATCCCGTGCTCCTGCGGCGCTTGTTTGTGCGTACCACGGGGATAGCGTTGTTGCTGTGTATCCCGGTGGTCCTGTTGGTGTGGTTCGGTGGTCGTGCGGGCATCGCGTTGATCCTCGAACGCGGTGCATTTGATGCGGCTGCAGGGGACCGGACCTACGCCGTGTTGCAATGGTATGTGATTGGATTGCCAGCGTATGTAACGACCGAACTCTTATCGCGGCTGCTCAATGCGCTCCACGATACACGAACGCCGCTGTTGACCAATCTTGGGCAATTGGGGAGTAAAGCACTGATATTGACGCTGGTTGGCGTGTCGGGTGGGATGGTACTGGTGCCGATTGCACATAGTGCAACCTGTATTGTCGAGACATTGGTGTTGAGCGTTGTGGTCTGGCGTCGGTTTGTCACGTTGCACACAAGTGCAGGTACATAACGTACCGTGTGGTATGTCCCTAGTTACCGGTATCAGAAGGAGCGTGCCGTGAAGATTCAACCGAGAACTCTGGTACTCGCAGGGATTTTTGTGGCCGTAGTGGCCAGTCTATATGGGCTGTGGTATGTCTATGTACGGCCGTTGACCCGTGCAGAAGCACTGACCCAAATCCATGATGCACTCTCATCACGTCAGGCCGATGGAACGACATCGAGTGGGATAC
>JACCDP010185945.1_pt1 | contig 11034 bp, 7 predicted proteins | sample 7445841 | NCBI WGS metagenome assembly JACCDP01 (sample SAMN15323441, study PRJNA562643) | freshwater metagenome | isolation source: river surface water | place: USA:Blue River Watershed | collected 2017-08-17
GCATGTCTGTTTGCTGTGCCCATCACTTGCTTGCGAATCGTATTGTGTCCAATCAAGGACGCAATATTGATGGACATACCAATAGAGTCTAAATGATTAAAGTAGGTATTTAAATTATCAGCCGATCCGCCGCAATTCCCAGTCACCACAGTGGTTACGCCGTCGTATAAAAAATTACTAGCCAATGGGTTTCTGGTTTCGCCACCTTCTAAGTGTCCGTGCACATCTATAAAGCCAGGGGCTACAATTAAGCCTTTTGCATCGATCTCTCTTGTTGCTTTCCAATTACTTAAATTACCTATTGCAATAATTTGATTGCCTTTGATAGCCACATCTTTATATTGCCACTGATTGCCTGTGCCGTCAATCAGTTTTCCGTTACGGATAATAAAGTCTGCAGTCTGCGCATTTGCTTGAAGCAATGTAAAAACAAAGGCAATCAATAAAAGGATATTTTTCATAATACTATATTGTCTACTCAATTTACTAAATCTTACTCCATTTGTCATTCATTTTTATTTATTCAACCTAAAAAATGTATTTTCATTGGATCAATTATGAACCTATGAAAAAGTATATTTTATTCTTTGTTGTCACATTGGTTTGTGCAACTAATTTAAAAGCACAACAAACTCAAAAACCACCATTACATGGTAAAGACTGGGTAGCTATTACAGGTAAACCATTGGCAGCAACTGCAGGCTCAATGGTATTTCAAAAAGGCGGTAATGCAGTAGATGCTGCATGTGCTATGCTTGCTGCTACATGCACCATGTGGGATGTGTTAAGTTGGGGTGGTGAAACACAAGCTCTGATTTATAATCCTAATACAAAAAAAGTAATTGCAATTAGTGCAATGGGATTTGCGCCAACAGGTGCGACGCCAGCATTTTTTAAAGGCAAGGGTTTTAATTATCCTCCACAATACGGTCCTTTAGCAGCCACTACCCCTGGCACACCGGGAGGTATTTGTTTGATGTTGGCAAATTATGGTTCTATGAGTTTAAAAGAAGTATTGGCACCAGCGATGGACCTAGCTGCAGGTTATCCAATTGATGCACAAACTGCAAATAGTATTGAGCGTGGTAAAGACTTGATCAAAACATGGCCATATAGTAAGAAGGTATTGTTACCACATTTAGGAGCAAAAAGAGAAGCACCAGAAGCAGGAGAAATTTTTGTACAAAAAGATTTATTGAACACTTTACAAAAAATGGTTGATGCCGAACAAGATGCATTGAAACAAGGCAAGTCTCGTAAAGAAGCTATCTGGGCTGCATATGATCGTTTTTATAAAGGAGACATTGCAGATGAATTTGTAAGAGGCGTGCAAGAGCAAGGTGGATTGATTACTAAAGAAGATTTAAAAAATTGGAGACCTACAGAAGAAGCACCATCGATGGTCAACTATAAAGGCATTGATGTGTATAAGCTTCAAGCTTGGACGCAAGGCCCTTCATTATTACAAGCATTAAATATTGTAGAAAATTTTGACTTGAAAAAAATGGGATATAATTCTGCGGATTATATGCACACGATATATCAAGCAATGAATTTAAGTTTTGCAGATCGTGATTTTTATTATGGTGATCCTAAGTTTGCAACCAACCAACCAATGACAGGTTTACTAAGTAAAGCTTATGCAAAACAAAGAGCTGCTGAAATTGATATGTCAAAGAACAATCCCAATGCAGGTCCTGGCGATCCTTATCCATTCGAAGGAAAAACAAATCCTTATATGAATTTAATTAAAGCAAAAGGATTTCAACCTTCTACAGATACTGCAAAAAATAAAACTGGATTTGCACCGGCGCATGATTTAAGAACTGTTGCTTCTTTGAATACAAATGAAAAGTTGCCAATCGATGCAGACTATATGGATCGTTTATGGAGAGGTACCACCACTGTTGAAGCAGCAGATAAAGAAGGATGGATTGTTTCTATCACACCAAGTGGTGGATGGTTGCCTGCAACCATTGCGGGTAACACAGGTGTAGGTATGAGTCAACGTATGCAAAGCTTTGTATTGGATTCTGCACAAGGTCCATTCAATGTAGTTGCACCAGGTAAAAGACCAAGAGTGACTTTAACTCCAAGCATAGCAATCAAAGATGGTAAGCCGTATATGGCATTTGGTGTGCAAGGTGGTGACACACAGGATCAAAACTTATTGCAGTTTTTTTTAAACATGGTTGAATTTGGCATGACTGTTCAAGAAGCAACTGAAGCTGCGAATATTAATTCAAATCAACTTTGGCTTTCTTTAGGAGGCACTAAAATTGAGGACAGAAAACCAAGACCAGGTAGCATATTATTACATGATAATGTTTCTGAGTGGGTTCGAAAAGACTTAAGAGCAAGAGGCTATAATTTAACTTTCGATGATCGTACAAGTGGTCCAATCAATGCTATTTTATTTGATTGGAAACATGGATCTATGTGGGGAGGTAGTTCTAATCATGGAGAAGATTATGGCATTGCATGGTAGGATGTAAAAATATAAACTGAATAAATTAAAATAGTATGAGTCAGAACAGAAGAAAATTTTTAAGTACTGCTTTTTTAACTGCAGGCACACTGGGATTGGGTGGTAAGCTTTTAGCAAACGATTCAGCAAATCAGTACAACATCAATTTGCCCAAATCAATAGAAGATTTAACACCAATGAAAGAAGGTGTTGTGCCTATTACAGTAGAAGAACGTAAGCAGCGCATTGCGAAGGCACAGGCCATTATGGAAAAAGAAAAAATAGATGCCATTTTTTTAGAAGGCACGGCGTCTTGTTTTTATTTTACTGGAATGCGATGGGGACAAAGTGAAAGAACTTTTGGCGTTGTTATCCCAGTAAAAGGCTCCATTGCTTATGTCTGTCCAAAGTTCGAAGAAGACAGAGCGATGGAATTATTGAATCCTGTATTTGGTGATGAAGTAAGATGTTGGGAGGAACATGAAAGTCCCTATGCTTTAATTTTTAATATTATTAAAGACAGAGGCACTAAGTATAAAAAAATTGGAATGGAAGAGCGTGTTCGTTTTTTCATTGCGGATGGTGTTAAAAAATTAGCAACTGGTTTTGATATTGTAGATGCTACGCCAGTTACGGCTGGATGTAGAATGTATAAAACAAAGGCAGAACTAGCCTTGATGCAGTATTCAAGTGATGTGACCATTAAAGCATATCAAGCAGCATTTGCAACCATCCGTCCAGACATGTCTCAGTCTGAATTTAGCGGCAATATCAGTGCAGCATTCAGAAAATTAGGATACAGTGGTGGTGCTTCGGTACAAGTAGGTAAATATGCTGCATTACCGCATGGTAGCATTACACCTCAAGTGATTCGCGAAGGGGATGTTGTGATGGTTGATGGAGGAACAAGCGTTGAAGGCTATGCTTCTGATATCACAAGAACAATTGTTGTGGGCAAACCAAGCCAAAGACAAATAGATGTTTGGAATTTAGAATTGGAAGCACAGAACGCAGCTTTTGCGGCAATCAAAATTGGTGCACCATGTGAAGTGGTAGACGCAGCTGCAAGAGCTGTCATTGAAAAAGCAGGATTCAAAAGCAATTATAAGTTACCGGGGCTTCCACACAGAACTGGCCATGGCATTGGTTTAGAAGGGCACGAGTGGACCAATTTTGTAAAAGGCAATAAAACACCCCTGGCAGTGGGGATGTGTTTTAGCAATGAACCAACGATCTCTATTCCTGGTGAATTTGGTATTCGTTTAGAAGATTGTTTATACATCGCTGAAGATGGTCCACATTATTTTTCTAAGCAAAGTATTTCTATCGAGCAACCATTCGGATAATTGATCACTTATAATTATTTAACTAAGTTATCAATGAACTAAATCAGTATTAAGGGTATAAAATAAAAAAGGAGCTACATTTAGTAGCTCCTTTTTTATTTATGATAATCGACCTTAACTTTTTTGAAAATTATTTATACAATTGGTTGAATAACATTTTATAAGTGGAATGTGTTTGACCTCTGAAAGTAATTTCTGGTCCATAAACAAATAATTTTCCATTTCCAATTTTTGCTTCAAATGCGGCCACACCATCCTGTAAATACGCTTGTCCAAAAGCCCATCCACTTCTCAACGTTTTATCTGATGCAAACCAAGCAAGTGGTGTAATGGTGCCATTTGCAATGGCATCTGGTTGTACTTTAAATACAGGACTATTGTTAAAGTAGACATCTGCTTTATTTTTCATACCCCAGTTAGCTTTTAGTGAAGGGGCTACTGCTACTTGTAAGATACTTCCTGGAATATAAAATTTCTCTCCCGGAAGTGTGCGCTCTTTTCCATTATTCATTTCTGTAATTGCATTTTTCACTGGCAGTTTAAAATGGTATGCTAGGTTAGCGCTCGATCCTATTGTAATCACTGTTCCTCCTGCTTCAACAAAATTCTTTAATGCAGGGATAGATTTTTCGGCAGTTATTTTTCCAACCATCGAATGAAATTCTGCAGGGATCTCGTCTAAATTAGGTTCTCTTTCTTCATAAGGAGAAGGCGGGCCTTCAACCACAGAAGGGATGGCACCATCTACAAAAACAATGGCATCAAATTTGTCTTTTAAATTTCCTGCATTGATTTCCTTTGCGTACAATAATTTAAAATCAAAATGATGTTGCTCTAAAATCCATCTTACCCAACCAGATGGCATAGATCCACCATAACGATCCCATAATCCAATTTTTAATGTTGAAATTTTAACGGCGTCCGCTGGAAGCTTCTCAACTGCAACAAAACTCAATCCCGCTTTAGCAGTGGTTTCTTTATCTTTTGATTCATCTGCCATTTCAAAATAAAATCCTTGTTGATTTTTATAAACTGTTTTACCTGCTTTTAATAAATCATTGATTTTAATAAAACTATTGTTGTCATTGGATTGAATGGCATAAAATTTATTTACACTATTTGCTGTATTAAAAACAGTTGTTTTTGCATACTGAATTTGACCATAAGGAATGGCTTCAAATGGACCATTAAAATCATCTAAGATTCTGTCAAACTCAACACCCATGGTATATGCCGGTGTCCATCCTGCTGCATCATAAGGGCGCACTGGTGGTCCTCCTGGATATAAAAAATCATTTGGATGATCCTGTGGATCAAACATATCCAATACATGCGCTCTAAATGCTTGGTTGGTTCTTACCACATAAGATCCAGCAGCATAATTTTTTCCATTCACAACAAAGTCGTTCGTTGCTTGATGTACTTTAATACCGCTTTGAATTAAAATATTGACAAATGCAACGGCGCTACTTGTTTGATTTGCAGGAATTATATACCCTCTTGGATCTCTCAATGCAGGTGCCTTATATACTTTAGCATAATTTTGTAATGCAATTGTATCCACGCGTGTATCTCTTTTTTCTGTTTTCAATTGCTCAGTCAACATTTCAACTTTGTTAGGAGAAAGGGTCCAGTTGTCTCTGTTACCAGATTCAATGGCTCCTTTACCCATTCGATACATATTCAATAACACTTCGTCTTTATGTCTTGCTGCATAGTTAAGTACGGCATAGTTTAATGATATAGAATAGTCGATAGAATTTTTGAAATACCATTTTTGTGGTGCAATAGGAAAAGGCAATCCACTATTAGGAATCAATCTTTGAGGTACCAAAGGAATATTCATTGGTGTTGGACTACCAATAATCTCAGTTAAAATACCAACAATATTATGATAGTAAGCCGTGGTTCTTAATCCACCATTCCACCAAGTAGAATAAACCGATCCACCTTTCATTGTATAACCAGGTTTTTGTTCTGCATTTAAACGACTACTCATTGCAGCGCCCATTGCGTCTAAACTTGTAATCAACAATGGACTATATACATAATTAAATGGATCTCTGTAAGGAGGGCCTGCAACAACAGTTCCAGCTGGACCTGTTTGATGGTGGTTGTATAAAATTTGAGGCATCCACTCAATATATTGTTGACGACTCATGTTTTTTGATTCACTCATGTTCATCATAAAAAAGTCACGATTGTTATCGTGTCCAATATATTTTTGGTACAAGCGAGGCAATGCTGCGGTAGATCTTTTTAAAGTATCTGCATTACGCATATACCAATTTGAAACTAATTCTTGTCCATCTGGATTAGCGTGTACAAATAATATAATCGTATTTTTTAAAATATTTTTTGTTTCATCATCTTGTCTTGTGATAATCTGATACATAGACTCTATCCATTGATGAATACCCACCACTTCGGTTGCGTGTAAACCCCCATCAATCCAAACCACCGCTTTTCCTTCATTCGCTAGTTGCTTCGCATCTTCTTCTGATAATCCTTCTGCTCTTGCTAGCTTTTGAGAAATCGATTTGTATTTTTGTAATTGCTTGATATTTTCGGGACTTGATACAACCATCATATAATGATTGCGACCTTCTTCGGTTTTACCAATCGTTACTAATTTAACTTTGTTAGAACTGGCTTCTACTTTCTTTAAATAAGCTTCTGTTGCGGTGAAGGTTGTCAATTTATAATTGTCACCGATATTAAATCCAAAATGACTTTTTGGACTAGGTACGGATTGTGCAATAAGTTGAACACTTAATAATAGCACAATACTGAGCAGAGATAGAATTCGACGCATAGTGTTGTTTTTTGTTCAAACTAAAGTTAACTAGGTAGGCTTGAATTTTAAAACAAATTTTATGAATGGAGGCGAGAGGTACTATTGTATTCTATACAATAGAATCTGAGCACTTGGGGTAGCCGGCCTTGATGGATTGGTCAAGCTGCTTGTTTTTAATAATTGTGTTTGATTGTGCTTAACACTAAAAAATAATTCCAGGTAATCATCCTCCCCAAAGAGCATCATCAGCTGCCCAGTCAAAAAATTTTTGACGCCTACGGCGCCAGTGCTAAATTGTCTAAGGGTATTAGGGTAGGCAGCGCCATTGCGTCTTATCCAAACACTGATTTCATCATTTGCCACCTGTGGGTTTGTCACTTGTAGGCCATATTGAACAAAATAAGTCCCTGATTTTACTACAAGTATCCTAGTTGGATCTAGGCTAGTGTTAAGCCCAATTGCGGTTTGATTTAAACCAATAGTATCGCGCCACTTGACTGCCGTGGCAGTATTGGCCAATGTCATTTGCTTTGCGGTATCTGTAAAGGCACCGAAATAAATTTCAAATGGCATAAAGCCTAAACCCAAAGCCAACTCCGAAGCATTGATGTCCCCCTTGTTCAGTTTTTGGTTAATCCTATTGCTTAAATTCACAGTGTCTTTTTTATCTAATTTTAAAGCCAATGCTTGGATGGATGCCTTGCTTAAAATTTTAAGACTGTCTGGTACATTATTGATTTTATCAATTTGCATTGCCAGTTTGAAAGCGTTGAGATTATTGACTCCAGTGCCTCCCTGCGGGATACTTAAAACACCTTCTAGATTTTCTGCCAAAAGATGGTCTGCCGAAAAAGCATAGGCAGCATATTGTATTTGTTGTTGTCCAATACGCATAAACTGTAAATGATTTTCTGGATCAATTTCTACACGCATAAAATAAGTACCTGCTGTCCAATTGATTTTATCAAATGCACCAATGGTGACAATTTTAGCAGGCTCTGCTACACCAATCAAAATGGTAAACAAACCTAATGGACTTGTGGTAACGGATTTTATTTCTTGATATAAGAGCGCTTCGTCCAATGTGTCTTTTAAAATACTGATTCTAATTTGTATTAATTTATTAGGCATGACCACACCATTGCCTGTTCTAGCAACTGCCTGAAAGGCAATTCCCTTTTGGTTTTGACTCAACCCATTAAAACAATACAGCATACATAAAACGAGTAGGATAGATTTCACGGCTTAATAAATTTTATAGTCTTGATCCAATAATTTGTTTTGTGATCGAATGTCAAAAACTCGGGTAAATAAAATACTTGCATAAAATATACGCCGCTAGCTAGCGCATTGATATCAACCTTTCTTCCAGCATAACCACTTCTATATTTTGTTGGATCACTGAGTATGACTTGACCATATAGATTAAATACCATACAATCAAAAAAAATTAAATCAGGCTCTTTTGAAAAAAGTACAATTGCGTCTCCACGATTTGAAGTTCTTAATTCAATACTAGGATTGTATTTTCCTTCTAACACATCATGCTTAAAACGATTGATACTTGGTTGTAAAAAACCTGCACTAAAATGATAGTTACTCGATTGGTCAAGCAAAATGCTCGTCAATCCAAGATCAAGGCGCCAGTCCACTTGTATACCATCCACCTGTGTAGATACAAAATTATTTGAAGCAAGACTAAGTGTTTGTAAAGGTAGTTGTTGTGCATTCGATGGTGTATACATGCACTGCAATAGCATCCATAAAAAAATATAAACCGTTTTAAGATAACGCATGGGTTAAACCTAGTTATTATGCGCATTCACTTTTTAAGTATTTATACCTTTGTGTACCATTACCGAAAAATTTCTATTGTATTTGATTTATAATTTTATCCATTCATAATATTGCCAAAAAATATTAACTTTAGTATATGAACTTAATCAAAGCATCAATGAAATATTGCATTTTAATTTTAGTCTTAAGCATTGGCCTTTTTGGTTGTAGCAAAGGTGGAGAAACTCCTGCTCCTAAACCAGAGCCACCTGTAGTGGTTGTTGAACCAAGCTTAACAGCAGCGAATGGGGTTGTCATTGATATTGACCCAGGTGCAACAAATATTTATACGGTCATCGGTACTTCTCAAAAATTTGAGGTTAAGTTAGCTGCAATGCCTGCAAATGGTGTCACCATTGATACTAAATTGATTAAAATTTTGGATAATTCAACAGCTTTTTCCAATAACATATCATCTACCAACTTAACTAATTCAATTACAGTAACTGGTATATTGCCTGGAGCGCTTTACAATCTTATGGTGGTGGTAACATCTAAATCGACTTCATCGAATACTAAAACAATTGAATTTAAAATGGCTTCAAAATAAGCCAACCATTTATAAAATATTAATCCCTTATCTTTTTGGATAGGGGATTTTTTTGTATCTTATGTCTTGAAATTCATTGTATCATCATTATAAAAATTTACTATGCCAATTCAATCAATTAAACGCATTCTATTATGTGTTTGTTTACTAAATTTTTCTTTGCCCATTTTTGCGCAAAAAAAGTACACCGAAAAAGATTTAGCTGCATTAAAGCAAACCCTAATGCAGACTGTTGCTGGTAAGTCTAAAGACGTACAAGTGATGGTGGATCAAATTTTTAGTTTTGCAGAATTAGGTTTTCAAGAAGTTGAAACCTCAAAATACATCACTTCTGTTTTGACAAAAAATGGCTTTACTGTAGAAAATGGCATTGCGAATATACCAACTGCATGGATGGCAAAGTGGGGATCTGGTTCGCCTGTGATTGCATTAGGAAGTGACGTGGATTGTATTCCTAAAGCCTCTCAAAAACCAGGCGTAGCCTACAAAGCGCCGATTGTTGAAGGTGCACCCGGTCATGGTGAAGGGCATAATTCTGGACAAGCTGTCATCATTTATGCAGCGATTGCAATGAAAGAATTAATGGAGCGTGAAAAATTACCAGGTACCATTTTAATTTGGCCTGGTATTGCGGAAGAATTAGTTGGAACAAAAGCATGGTATGTACGTGATGGTTATTTTAAAAATGTAGACGCTTGTATTTTCACACACGTGAGTGGTGATTTTAATTCTAGCTATGGTGACAATGGAGGTAATGGCTTAGTGAGTGTACGATTTGATTTTGAAGGTGAAGCGGCACATGCTGCAGGCCAACCCTGGAGAGCAAAAAGTGCATTGGATGCGGTAGAATTAATGAATGTGGGATGGAACTTTAAGAGAGAGCATTTAAAGCCTACCAATAGATCACACTACGTGATTGTAGATGGAGGTGATCAACCAAATGTGGTACCAAGTAAAGCAAGTGTGTGGTATTATTTTAGAGAACGTACCTATGAAGATATCAAGATGAATTATGAATCAGGTATCAAAATTGCACAAGGCGCAGCAATGATGACGAATACAAAAATGACGCATCAAATGTTAGGAACTGCATGGCCTGGTCATTTTAATAAACCACTTGCCGAAGCCATGTATGCCAATATTAAAAAAGTAGGCATGCCTGATTGGGATGAAAAAGATATTGCATTGGCGAAGGGTGTACAAGCATTAGTAGAAGCACCTAAGAAAGACCAACAAGGCAATCCAATTGATGGTTTAAAAACGAATATTGATTCATTAAAAGGATCTGTTGCATTTTCATGGGGAGGAGGATCTGATGATATTGCAGATATCTCATGGAACCTGCCAACCATTGTATTAAGGTTTCCAGCAAATATTCCAGGTACAAAAGGACATCATTGGGCAGATGCCATTGCCATGGCGACGCCTATTGCACACAAGGGATCCTTGGTGGGTGCAGAAGCCACAGCGATGACTTTATTGGATTTATTTACCAAGCCTAGTTTGGTGGCAGATGCTAAAAAATATTTTAAGGAAGTACAAACAAAAGAGGTGCAGTATATTCCTTTCATTACTAAAGACGATCCTCCTGCAATTCATTTGAATAAAGAAATTCAAGGGGCGTTTAGAAGCCAACTTGAAAAATTTTATTATGATCCAAGTAAGTATGGCACTTATTTAGAGCAATTAGGCTTGACTTACCCAACCATTAAAAAACCATAAGTCTAATAATTTAGTAAGTGAAGCTACTAAGCTTCTAAAAAGTATTAAATTAAAAAGTCCTCCCGAATTATCGGGAGGACTTTTTTTATGCGCGTATTTTTTTAAAACCTCACTAAGCTTTTTTAGCAATTTTTTCAATAGCGTATACTAGTTTGTCTAAATCCTGTAGACGTGTATACACATGTGGCGTAATACGCACACAACTAATATTTTCCCATACAATACCTACGGTATGTATTTTATATTCATTGAATAAAGCACTATCTAATGCTGCAGGTGTCATGCCGTCAATACTTACACCACAAATAGCACAAGC
>JACCDP010355394.1_pt1 | contig 11034 bp, 3 predicted proteins | sample 7445841 | NCBI WGS metagenome assembly JACCDP01 (sample SAMN15323441, study PRJNA562643) | freshwater metagenome | isolation source: river surface water | place: USA:Blue River Watershed | collected 2017-08-17
CGTAAGCATCAGTTGAGATGCCATCAATAAAGTGAACATCATGTCCCAAGCGCGCCAACGCTTTTGCGGTATTTGCAGGGCCTCCACCTACAACAGCAACGCGCTCTGGTGTGCCCGGCAACAAATCGATTAAAACTTCTCCGCAGACCCAGATGCTCATGCGTTCTCTCCTTGACGCGCTAAATATTCGGTAATGATTTCAACGCCCAGCAAATGATCATCAACTTGTGGCAGACCACTAATCAACAAAATTCCTGTAAGTCCATTGCCCGCAACATTTAGCGCCAAACCACCACCGTGAATTGCATGCAGCTCTTCACTTAAACCAGTTTCTAGATACCAATCAATTCCACGTTCTTCGGCATCCACTCGAACATGCATAGTTGACTTACCGGTGGCCATAACAACGCGTGCCTTACGTGATACCCAAGAATCGTTATCTGGCTTTGATCCAGGTAGCGCAACTTTAAATACGGTCCAGTCGCCTAAACGAACTTCCACAATTATCGGCAGCGCACGTTCGCTCGCCTTTGCAAATCCAATCTCGCCAATCTCAATCGCTTGCGCTTGTGTCAACGACGGCAAAACTAGAGCGTCGGCTTCTCGCGCAAGCCCTGCGCTAGTAAAGCCCCCTGTAGTTTCGATCATTGGCTTATCTTGCCCTAGATCCATGCGGGTGCAAAGAAACCCCTAAAAATAAGCGATTTACTTGCTTATTTTGTAGGTAATGACTTTCTTTATTTTGCCCACTAAGACTGTTACTTGGTAAGTACCAGGTTTAGCAAACTTAATGGCCGGAGACTTATAAGTTCCTGTTGACTTGGTAGTTGTTGAAGCCACCGTATAACTCTTTCCATCAGCACCTTTAACTACAACTTTGATTACCGTTCCCTTTTTCACAGATGGAATAGCAGGTTGAACCGCATTCTTTAGCGACGTGGAAATAGTTGCTTTTGATCCAGTCAAGGTTAAGGATTTGACTGGACCCGTGACTTTTGTTGGAATCGCAAATGTCGTCGTCTTGGTTACTTCGCCTCTTGCATTTGTTGTAACACCAGGGCGAGAACTTGGAGACGGACTTATTGTTGGAATTCGTGATGGTGAAGGCGAAGGTGATACTAAAGCCGTGTTAGAGGGAGTAGGCGTAGGTGTCGGAGTCGCGATTGTGGAAATCGTTGGCGAAGGTGAGGCCGATGGCGAAGGTGAAGGAGACATTGATGCAGTTGTTGTTTCAGTACTTGCACCACCACCAAAACCGCCACCCCCAAAACCGCCACCAAATCCTCCACCCGAGATTCCGCCCGATGTTGCAGATGCGCTTGGAGTTGGGGTCGGAGTCGAACTAGGTGCAACCGTTGCAACAGGCGCAGCAGTCACGTTGAGGATTCCAGACTCAGTAGAGAAAGGACTAGTACCAACTCCATTACTTGATGCAATTCTTGCAGTGTAACTTCCAGTTGCTAAAGAGATAAAAGTTGAAAAAGTTTCTGTTATATCAGTAACTACACGAGATACTAAATCTGCGCCATCTTTAATTAATTTAACTGTAAAGGAAAGTAAAGTTGATCCACCATTGCTAGCTGGAGGTAACCAACTAACCCGCGCTTCCCCTGATGTTCCTGTTCCGGCAATAGTTGGCGCGCTCATTACTGAAGGTGTAGATGGAATTGTTACGGCATCTGATTTTACGGAGGTGGTTCCTGTTGTGTTGGCAGAATTAATTGCAGTAACTGTAAATTCAGCCGACGAACCAGCCGTTAAACCTGTAAATTCAAATGATGTTGCATTTGCCGCGGCAGTATTAAATACCGCAGAGTTAATTTCTTTAATTACATAGCTAGTGACATCAAGGCCACCATTATCTGCAGCTGCTACAGCCGACCAGGACACAGTGGCTTTGCCAATTCCAGCCACTGCTGTTGGTTTATTTGGTGCTCTTGGCGCTGTCTTTGGAACAGCGGTTAATGTATTAGCACTCCATTCACTGACATCGGTTACTTGGAACGCCCTTACCTGAACAATGTAAGTGGATCCTCCGGATAGGCCGTTAAATATGAGTTCATTATTAGTCTCGCCCACAGCGGATAAGATAATTTCAGAATTATCACTCGTTCTTGTTAAGCGCGCAGCATAGGCAGTTGCGCCAGAAACTTTTGTCCAAGAAACAGTAATAGTTCCTGCTCCATAAGCTGAAGTTGTTCCGACTCGCGCATTGACATTAGTAGGGACAGAAGGAACTGCCGCCATAGAAAATTGTGGTTGTAGAAAGGCAATTAAAGCCACGGATAAAACTAATACTTTTATCCGCATATCAAGGAATCGTTATCGTTATGTTGCGGCTAGAGAGTGCTGCATTGCTTGGGGAAGCAGTTGCGATAGATATTGATCCAAAAGCGGCGCTCTTGGCCTCAATCGCCTTTATTGTCCACGCATATGTTCGATCAAGGTTGAGTTCGTAATATCCATTCTCATCAGTGACCGTAGAAATTATTTTGGTTGAGTCTGTATCGCGTACAGCTGAAACAATTATCTCCTTTAGCGCGACGTTAGACTGATTCCGAACATAGCCCGAAATATTTCCTGTTGGCAGAACAACTGTGGCAACGCCCCCAGAAATTTCAGCTCCGCTAGCAACGCCTGCGCTTACAGATAGAGATATCTCTTTCTCCACTCCTGAAGTCTTTCCGGGCCAGAATCGAATGGTGAAATCACCATCAGGAAGAACTACGGCTCCTTCACCTAGCTGGTTAAGATAATTATTTGAGTAGAACTCATATTGGCTGTTGGAAGTATTTAATTTATTCACCTGATACCAACCATACATATTTGCAATTCCAGCATTACTGCTCACTTTTAACCGTAGATTTGGCGCATCGAAAGTTACGGTCATGGTTTCGTTTGTGATTGGTGAGAAAGACTCAATAATTACTACTTTTGGCATGTACTGCCCTACGCTGTCGTAACCTGGATAGAAGGTTAATCTGTATTTCACTCCACTATCTAAGTTCAAACCTATTTTTCCAGTTTCATCAGTATGGCCGCCAGATACCCAAGTGGAGTTGCTAGTTGCAGTATCAATTGATTCAATACTTACGTAGCCATATTTGTTTGGCGTAGTAAGCGAGCCTGACTGTGGAATTAAAACAGTCGCTCGACTGGTAACGCCGCCCATTGCTTTATCACCAATGTTCCCGATAGCAGCAATTGTGTAGCGCTTAAATGTGTACTCTGAACTCTTGTAATAATTAAGCATTAGAGAACATTTGTTTGGACAATCAGGATTCGCCTTATCTACATAAACTCCGAATTGGCCGCTGGAATCAGTCCAGGTGTAAAAATTCTCATTCTCAATCCAAATATTGACGTTCACATTTGCAAGAGGGACTGGGCTGGCACCTGGCGTCACGATTCGACCAGTGAGGTTTGGATTTCTTAGTCTCAGCGTTATCTCACTACCAGAGGAACCACCGGAGACTGTAATTGTTTGCGATTCAGATTTCCCATACTGAAAACCAGTTCCATAAGGCACGGCACGAATTACATAGGTTCCATCTGGGATTGTTAGCGCAAATTTGCCTGAAGAATCTGTATTGGTTGAATACTTCCAATAATCTTCACTTCCAAGAGGAGCAACCAAAATATTTACATCTCGCACACCAATAGTTGAAGTGCCTGGCTCTAGCACTTTTCCGCGCACAGACGGTGTACCTAAACGGAATGGGTATACACCTGCAACTGCTGTTACGGTTTCATTTGCCCAAAGATCCTTCACCTGAGTAACAACGCTTGAAGCAACTGTTATTTCATATTCTCGGCTTGTGTATGTAGCGCGATATTCCCAATATGGTTCAACTCTAACGCGATAAGTACCATCAGCGAGATTCGCTCTAAAAACACCTTCGTTAACTTCAACACCTTGGCCATCTTGGTATTCACCATTAACCATCTTCCAGATAACTGCGTATGAGTACCTGTAGGTATCTCCTAGCTCATTAGTAATCTTGCCCGAGAGATTTCCATTCGAAAGCGCAACGTTGCAGGTGGTTGTGCCGCTTGTGGCAACAACACAATTCGATACATAAGTAACTACCGGTCCAGAGGCAGATGAAGAATTAGGTCGAACTTCAATTTGGTAGGTGCCAGGAGTGACTTTAAAACCAAAAACTCCGTTATAGATCCAACGACCTTCAACATATTCAAAATACTTACCATTTGAGCGTTTGACATATACAAGAGATGAAGCCGTATACGTCTCTCCACCGAAAGTTATAACTCCTTTTAAATTAACACTTGGTAATTGAATTAAGAAATACCCAGCTGAAGCGGTGAGCGTCTCGCCAGAAGCTGTTTTCACTTCAGCGGCTGATCCGCTTGCCACCTTTACTGACAAACTCGTCCGTGAATACAGCGGATCGTTATATGGAGGCTCAACCTGCACACTCCAAGTTCCATCCTCGAGGAAGATTTCACCAATTCCCGAACCATCTGGATATGAAAACTGCGGATTATAATTTTTTATTGATGTAGAGCTTTTCTCAGCAAAATAAGCATATGCCCAGGCACCTTGTAAAACATTATTTGAAGAGTCAACTATTTTTACTTTGAAATTAGCAGAATTTAAATTAATGTCACAAGAAACTGTCCCACTATTGGGAACTGTACAAATATCACTTGTTGTTGCTATGCCACCCGCACTCTTAATATCTGCCTGAGCTGAAAAATAGTAGCTTCCAGGTTCCAGATTGAAACCAAAATTTCCTTGGGCATTTGTGATTACTGGACGGGCTCCAACCGGTTGAGAGCGACCATTGCCTTCTGTAACCTTCAAAGCTTGTATCCAGTTACCGACTGAAACACCTTTCGGACCACGGACTACGCCTGTGACATTTGGACTACGCAGAGGTAGTACCAATGTTGATGAGCCGACGCCACCCGCGACAGTTACAGATAGCGGAGAAGAATCCGCCTTGGTTGGATCAGCGTAGGGCTGACGCGCAATCATTTGGTATTGGCCATCAGGAACGGTTTCAAAGCCGAAGTAGCCTGTTTGATCGCTATTTGTTCTACGAATTTCGCAATAAAGGCAGACTTTGTTTTGATCGTAAAGATTGATATCAGAATATGGAACAGGGGTTGTTCCGTCAGGTGCGACGACTGTTCCTGCTATTGGGGAACTAGCAAGAGTTAAGGTGTAAATACCAGAAACCGCCGTCAAATTTGAAGCCGAGCCCTGCTGCTTAATAGATGTAACCGTCCCTGAATCGACCGTTATATTAAATGTCCTAGGTTTACCAAGCTTTTGGTTTGAAATTGGATAAGCAGTGATTGTATAAATTCCATTTACTAAACTGAGATCAAATATTCCGGATTGCTCTTCTTTAGAATTAATCCAAAGACTATCGGTTTGCACGCCGTCAAATTGTGCTGAAACCGCGATAGAAGTTCCAGATGTTTGAATGATTCCAGCCGAAGATGCGACCTTTACTCTTAAATTAGTAGCTGGAATATCCAAATTACAGGTCGCTGTTCCAGTCTCCGGAACTGTACAGGCTGGGCCGTAATAATAGGAGTTCTTAGCCCAGATATAAATTTGTGGTCTATATGTACCAGGGCTTAAATTTATACCAAAATATCCATTGGAGTTAGTTTTTGTATTTTTTCCAATATACACAAAGTATTTATAATCACCTTTGGCGCTTGCCTTAAGAAATTCAATGCTTCCTTGTGCGATAGTTCCACCTATTTTTAAAGTTCCAGTTGCATTAGGTGCGAGTAGCGAAATATCGCAAACCTTATTCTGACCTGAAATAACGACGCAATTCGCTGAGACGGTTCCCGTGCCACCTGCTCGCTCTAAATCACCTTGCACTTCAAATTGGTAAGTACCTGGCGCAAGATTAAATCCAAATTTACCTTCTGAATTTGTGTATCGATATCCATTCGGTATACCTTCCCACCCGCCATTTTGATTCAGTTTTCGAACATAAACCCAGTTATTTACAGAGACTCCGAGCGGACCACTAACGGTTCCAGTAACGTTCGGAGTCCGTAATTTAATAACTAAATTTGCAGGACCTACGCCTCCTGAAATTGAAGTTATTGTCTCTAAAGAGTCTGCCCGAAGGTTATCGCCCTGGTTCACTCGTGCTACGACTACATAGTCACCATCAATATTTGCAGATCCAAAGTTGAAGCCAAAGTACCCATTCGTATCTGTGTACGCGCCATACTCAGTTTTTCCAATCACGGCGGTAACTTGAATATTTGCAGCACCAGAGGCTCCGTCAGCCGTAACAACTCTTCCCGAAAGCGCTGGGGACCGTAGCCGAAGCGTATAAACACCATCGGTTGCTGAAAGAATTGAAGTAGTTCCTTCAATTCGTAAATTGCTTACTGCTCCATTTGAAACGTCGAACAAGTATGTTTGGTCTACACCGCTAGAAGTTGTATTTCCCAAACTTGAAACAGTTACTCGATATGAGCCGTCTTTGAGTGAGACCTCCCAATTTCCACCCAGACCAGTTTTAGTTTTTTGGAAAATATATGAAGCCACTCCGTTATTTCCAATATATGAATTTCCAGATTTTAATTGAAGAGTGTATAAATAGTTTGTTGTAAGCACCTCACCAGAGGCGCTTCTCACTTTAAATTTAAAATTAGGTGCAGGCAAGTTAAGATCACAAACGACCGCACCGGTGCTCGGAACAACACAACTATCACCGAGTAAACTCATTACTTGTAGGTATCCGCTATCTCCGTAAACATAAATACCTATTGAAGGCCGATAAGTTCCTGGTTCTAACTTTCCGGCAAATCCACTATCTGGCGTAACCCAGTCTGAAATACCGTTCTTGATTTCACCTGGCTTATCTACTGAAATGAATGATACGTACCAAAAACTTGTCGTCTTCCCTTGAATGCTCACTTTTCCAGTTACATTCGGAACATCTAGAGCTACATTGCAAACGGTTGGAGTATCGGAAGTCACTTCACAAATTGGGCCAAGTGTTTCTAAACCTCCTGCTTCAGAATCAGTATTTGCTTGGATCCGATAAGAACCAATTGGTAAATAAATTCCGAACTGGCCAGTGTTACTTGAACGCATAATACGGCCGCTATAGATCCACTTGCCACTTTGTAGTGTTAAAAGCCTCAAATAATTTAGCTTGGATGCACCTTTAGGCCCAGAAACAGTTCCTGTTAAGTTAGGAACTTTTGCCGTCAGGACAATATTTGTTGGGCCAAAACCATTTGTAATGGTTACTGATTCAACGTTTGTTCCCGTCAAATTGCCAGATAGGCCAATCTTTCCGCCATATGCATCAAGCGCCCACACACTTAATGCGCCATCAGATAACCTGGTCGTTAAATCAAATACGAATAATCCGCTTGAATTAGTAATTGGGCCTGGGCTCTCTTTTACCCCAGGTATGCCGTAGTAAATTCTCATACCTGATAATGGAGTTGTTCCATTAGTGTTGAACACTCGACCAGCAAGTTGGGGTTGACCAAGTTTCAATGAATAAATGCCATCTCCTGTAGTTATGGCAGTGGTTGTATCTGTTGGCGTCAAACTAGATACATTCCCGCTCGCAATTGAGAAAGTAAATTCTCGCGAAACACCAGCTGTAACTGAATCAATAGTTGGGTCAATTCTTAATTTGTAATCGCCATCCATTAAAGGAATGGTGAAAGTGTCGGATTCTGCGACTTTTAAGGTAGTTCGCATTCCCGATATTTGCTCAGTTGCACCGTTGAGAGAAAAATCAATTACCAAATTGCCAGTAAATGCAGAGTTATCCAAATTCTTAATTCTAAAGTTGAATTTATTTGCTGGGAATGTGGCGTCACAAACCGTTTTTGTTCCAGCTACGACCACGCATTTAGGGCCAAAAACTGCATAGTTTCGCCCATTTGCCCAGATCATAAATTGCACCCGGTAAGTGCCCGGAACGGTAAAGAATGAGAATTTATTTGCGCTGTTAAGTGGCACGTTGTATCCCATTTTATTGAGGTACCACTTACCTCCACCATAATCGCTATATAAATATGCACTTGCTTTAGTCAATCCGGATATTCCAGAGAGTGTTCCCACCAGAGTTGGAGAACCTAGAGATGCGTTACATGTTTTCGCCACGCCACTAACCACGACACATTCCACAGAGGTCGTTGCAAAATCTCTTGAAACGGGTTGATAAAAAATAATGGTGTAGGTATCGCTTGGAAGTCCGAGTGAAAAATCTCCGGAGCTATCTGTTTTTCCTGTTAGAACGGTAAGCCGCCCTGAGTCCACTTTTCTTTGAACCGTGAATGCTGCTCCTGCCTGCCCAGTGCCATCGAGAGAGGCTCTTCCTGTCACATTTGAGGAGGGCATGGAAATATTTAGATTTAATTTTGTTGGTGAATTTGTAGTTAAGGTAAATGATTCAGAATAAGCAAAAGCAACTTGGCTGCCATCCACAATTGAAACCGCCCTGAGGCGCAACGGGAAGTTGTTGTAACCTGCAAATCCGAAGTGCCCATCACTTGATATCAGCGAGGAACCATCTGATCTCCATCGCCCTTCATACATTTCTAAATAAACTTTTGAACTTGGTCCATAAGTTCCTGATAACTGCCCAGTGATCTTTGAGGTTGGCGCTGTCACAGAGATACGTGTTGGGTCTGACGTTAAAGAGTTCGCTAAGAATTCGCCACCGATATAGCCCTTATTTTGCCAAAACTCTGGATTAGAAAATGAGATTGAATAGTCATATTTATACTTTGGTACATAGGTCAGATATACCTCATTATTTGAATTGAAATAACCCTGATCGCCCTCACGAAGCTCATTTAATGCCGAAGTTATATATGGCTGAACTACTAATTGGGAACCTTTGAAATTAACTGATCCCCCAATTTTTATAATAACTGTTGGCGCAGGCAAGGTGAGGTTATATATGCCACTTAAAGCTGCAATTGTGGTGTTGGATTTCAAATCCTTCACAGAAGTAACTACGCCTCCAGAAATGGTCACTTCATACTGCGACCTACGTATTCCTATCTCCTCTCGATCATTCGCTTTCAACGTTGGAGAGTTTGGGGAGATAGTTATAGTCGAAACACCGTTAGGTAGCGATAAAACTGCACTGGAATCTGCAAGTCGAGAAATCCGATAATTGTTGTAAGTTGTATTTACATCAATAAACGAAGCAGTGGCAGAATCAGTAAAGTCCTTTACTTTGAAGGTGACATTGGTAAGGGTTGGGCTAGATGGCGTAAAGGATGAGACTGCTTCATTAGGAACGTACCCAGACGGTAATCCCGAAACTAAAGTGATTGCACCATTAACTATTCGGAAAACAAACTGAGATCGATTTGAAAGTTCACCATTTGCTTCAAAGCTTATCGGACCACTTAAACCATTAAATTTTTTGGTATTAATATAATTATTCAAGTCACTGCGCGTTGTATTACCAGCCAAAATTCCCGCTAAGAGAAACTTAGTTGCATCATAGGACTCTGCCGTATATTTGAAATGCCCAGTGTCATCAAAGTATGCAAGATAGGTGTTGGAGTGATACTGCATCGGCATTGAATTTGATAAGACCGTAACAGATTCAAATCCGGGATTACCTACTGGGTCAAACCATTTCTGATCGAAGAAAAGAATTCCCGAATTCTCACCATAAACGAGAGGGCTACAGGTGGCACAAACTTGCTTAAATTCGGGGGCAAAAAGCCTAGGACCGCCTTCGTAAGAGTCCCAGTCTTCGTATCCGTTATAAAGATAGCCGTTCACCGCCTCCGCATTAACGCGCTTAATAATGTTATCTCGAGAAGTTACCGTCGGAGTGCCGCGTTTCCATTCGAGTAAAGACTGGGCCGAGATATTCGGAGCTCTCGCCCATCTCGATAATAAATCCGGATTTGAAAAGTCATCTTCAAAAATAGCGGGTTTAGTAATCCCCATAGCTTTTAAGGTATTTAGAGTTCGGAGATCGTTTGGATCCTCAGGTAAAACAATTCGGTGAAAAGTTCCACCATCAGTATTTGCCAAACTTGGGTCGATTGCCGATGGAGAAATCATAGGTATGCCGGCAGCTGAGTAAATCGGGATTACATGCTTTGCGATATGTGAAGAACTTGGGCCAATAACGCCGAGTACACAACCATCTGCCACCGCGTTATTTGCAGCATCAACAGCTGTCTGCGTATCAAATTGATCATCAATGACCATCAAATTGGCATCGACATTGGCGGATGGGTTCGCTGCCAAGAACCGATTGAGCGCGGTCTGTGCACCTCCCAGAAGAGCCATAACTGTTGGAGTTCCGCGCTTCCATTCCAAGAGCATGTTTGCTTCATTTGATAAAACCGTTGGAGTTCCACGTCGCCAGCCAAGCATTGCCGCGTTGTATTGGCTTTTATTTGTCTTGCTATATTGAAAAGCGAGTTTATATTTGCTTGAGCAAGTTGTCACAGATTTTGCGTCATTGGTCGAAAATTTTGGCACTGGATTCGTAAGCGCCTGAGCTGCCGTATAAAAACCGGTCGGGCCACCAAATGAGAAAAGTGGGATTAACAAGGAAGCGATAAGCGTTTTGATTGTCTTGCTCTTGAATGAGGTGCGGTGGCGCAGCCAAAAGGCTTTCAAAACAAACCTCCTGCACGCACAACGACATTGGGTGACCTAACTTCCCAATCTGCTATCCGTAATTCTCGCCCCTTCTTATGCATGAGGCAAGGGATTTAACATCCCTAAAGGGGTTAACTAACCCTAAACACGTCAGAGCAACGATTGAAGCCCTGCCCCGTTAGACTTCACCTCATGCGCGTTTTCATCACCGGTGGAGCCGGTTTTATCGGTTCTCACCTCTGTGATGCACTGCTTGCCCAGGGCCACCAAGTCTCGATCCTCGACAACATGTCTACCGGCTCTGCCGCCAACATCGCCCACATCAAAGACCAGATCGAAATCCACCAAGGCGATATCCGCGATGCCGATCTCGTTGAAAAACTTATGGCCCCAGCCGACCTCGTGCTTCACATGGC
>JACCDP010069606.1_pt1 | contig 11032 bp, 10 predicted proteins | sample 7445841 | NCBI WGS metagenome assembly JACCDP01 (sample SAMN15323441, study PRJNA562643) | freshwater metagenome | isolation source: river surface water | place: USA:Blue River Watershed | collected 2017-08-17
AGAAGTTCGCGTACACCCTCGCCAAGGCGAAGGAGATCGCGTCGAAGACCAAGAAGCGCAAGTCGTCCAAGTCCTCGACCGCGATGACCGTCAGCAGCCGCAAGCCGGCCAAGCGTCCGGCGAAGCGGACGACGGCGAAGCGCGGCGGCGCCAAGCGCAACGCCAAGGGCCAGTTCGTCAAGCGCGGCAGCAAGAAGACGCCGGTTCGTCGCAACACCGAGTCGCGGGCGTCCCGTCTCGCGAAGCGCCGCACGAGCCTCGTGCAGCAGAACGCGATGTACGACGTCTTCAGCAACCTGTACACGGAGGGTATGGTCTGGAAGAAGACCGGCCGTCCCGTCGCGCGGAAGCCGGGCCGTTCGGTCGGTGAGGCCGAGGGCAAGGCGGAGGCGATCCGCATCGCCGAGGCCTACATCGACGATCAGGGCATGCGCGGCCTTCTCTACCGCGAGGACATCGGGAACACCGTCATCTACCGCGGCAAGAAGGACAGCGGTCTCGGCGGCATGATCGAGATCTACCCGATGGACGACCGCGAGATCCTCCAGAAGGAAGCGGTCTTTCAGGCGGGTGCCGCCGCGCGTCGCCGTGCGATGGGCGCGCGTAGCAACCGCCGCCGCTGAACCACTTCTCCCCTCCGAGGCGCCCCATGGCCAAGATCACCAAGAGCACCGACAAGTCGGGCCGGACGGTCTACAAGATCGCCGGCACGAAGAAGTTCGCCTTCACGCTGGCGAAGGCCAAGGAGATCGCGGCCAAGGGGAGCGGCACCGGTACGCGCGCCCCCGTGATGCGCAAGACGCGTGTCCGGGGCAGCGCCGAAGAGGGGTGGATCGACACGAAGCCCCTTCGTCGCGGCAAGAAAGCCGCCGCTTCGCGCGAGGCGAAGTTGGTGTCCTACGTCATCAACAACGTGGGCTTCGGCGACGACCGTCATCCCCAAGGGAGCGGGGTGCGGGCGTACAAGAAGGCCCATGCTGCCTTCAAGAAAGACCCGTACACGGCGGCGGGCGCGTACGACATCAGCCCAGACCATGTCACGCCGTCGTTCGTTCGCACAGTCCTGCGGGAACTGAAGTCCGAGATCGACGACCTTGAGGGTCTGCACAAGCCGGCTCGCACGCGCGGAAAGCCCGCCAAGCGTCGGACGAACCCGCGGCCCATGCGTCGAACCAAGTTGACGGCACGCGACACCAAGACCAACGCGCAGGTCGTGGTCGACCTCGAAGTTCCGCGCCCGACCGTCGCGAAACTGATGAACTTCTACCGCGACATCAAGGAGATGGGCGGAGAGGCTCTCGCCGAGCGCGGCATCAACCCCGCGACGGACGCGTTCGCCCTGAAGGTGCGCGCGGCCCTCGAAGACGCGATGGACAAACTGGACGGCACCCCGCGGCGCAAGACGCCTGCCCACAGGAGCGCGAGCGGGAAGCCCGCCAAGCGTCGTACGACCCGCCGCAAGACCGTGAGCCGGGCGAAGCCGACGAAGATCCTCGGCCGCAGCGTCACCGCTGCGCTGAAGATCGTCCGGACGAAGGGCCGCGACCTGAAGGAGTCGGACGCCAACAAGAAGAAGACCGTCGCCCGGTACCGGAAGGCGCTCCAGCGGGCGGGCTACCTCCGTTAGTCCGCCGTTCCCGCAGACTGCGTGCCCGCCTTTCGGATGACGAGGGCGGGCATGTTCTCTTGCTCCGTGGAGCGGTAGCGCGAGAGCGCCTCGCGGACGACCTCGCTGACGTAGATGTAGCGGCCGCGCTCGTCGGTCGCGGTGACGGCGCGATCGCGCAGCCACTCCATCATGTCGTCACGCACCATCACACGGAGCAGGGAGTACTTGGCCTTCGGCATCGGGTTCGACCTCGCAGGACTGTTGCGGCGTCAAGTAGCCTACAGCAAAGCGGTTGGCACATGAAGTGCCATCGAGCAGGGGTCGTGCCGTTGCCGCGCACCCCCTGCCCGTGTGAAGGTAAACGCGTCTTCGGAGTTCCCGCGTGGCCATCCCCCTCGACGGTGCGCTGTACATCAGCAACCCCCGGCGTGGCCGCACTTCCGCCCCCGCTGTTCTCAACGGTCTTGGAGATCTCATGGCGATCACCATCAGCAACCCCCTTCTCATGAACCGCATGTCGAAGCGTCAGGCCCGTGCCCACGCCAAGAGCATGCCCCGTGGCCGCAACGGCCGCTTCCTCAAGAAGGGCCGCAAGGGTGCCGCTTCTCGCCGCGGCAAGGCGCTGACCAAGAGCCGCAGCCGTACCAAGGCGCGCAAGTCGAGCATCCGGAAGGGCCGCAAGGGCGCCGCGCGTCGTCGCATGACGGCCCGTGAGGTGCAGGCGCTCGCCCGCAAGCACGGCCTCGTCGCGAAGGTTCACCGCAAGAAGAAGCGCACGATGTCCGACGAGCACAAGGCGCTGATGAAGGCCCGCCGTGCGGAAAATCAGGCCAAGTTGAAGGCCCGCTACGGCAGCGGTGTCAACGTCTTCGATCGCGTGTTCGACGAGAAGCCGATGTCCCGCGAGGAACTCATGGCGGCCCGTCAGTCGGCTTCCCGTGACCTCGCCGCGATCGGCGTCCGCATGCGTATGGGCGGCGCCACCGAGACCGAGATCCGCGACGCGACGGCTCGCGCTGCCGCGAAGTTGCCCGAGCACCTCCGCCCGAACCGCAAGAACCGCCGCAACCGCCGCAACGGCCGTCGCAACCCGGCGATCTACAGCGGCGTGGAGTCCCTCGCGGCTCGTCTTCCGCTGATCGGCGGCTTCGCGAAGCCGCTGATGCTCGGCGCCACCGCGGCCGCCATCCACTTCGGCGCGGCCAAGGGCTTGAAGGCTCTCGCGGCCCAGAGCAGCACGGTGGACGCGGCCATCGATACCGTCGCTCCGGTGGGCTACACGGTCATGGGCGCCACCGTCGGGTTCGCGCTCCCGGCGCTCCTCAACTTCCTGCCGCGCTACGCGTGGGGCCAGAAGGTTGTGCGCGGCGTGGAGACGATCATCTCTGTGGACGACCTCGAAAAGGTCGGTCAGGTGGCGACGATCGCGGGCGCCGTCCTCGATGTGTACCGCTACTTCAGGGGCACCTCCAGCGAGTTCGGCACCATCGAGATGGGTGGCCTCTCCTACGGTGACGGCACGGCCTACGAGGTTGTTCCCTACGGAACGATCGAGATGGGCGGCCTCTCCTACGGCACCATTGAGATGGGCGGCCTTGCCTACGGCGCTGCCGAGATGGCGGACGCGGCCTACTGCAACGACGACCTCTCCGGTGAGGAGGCTGCGGCCGCCAAGGCCGGCGCCGGTCAGTACATGGCCCGCTTCCCCATGATGAACGCCGCCCGCGCGACCCGCGTCGCCGGTCGTCCGTCCAGCATGGCCGGCAAGCACGGTCTGCGTTGGGGCTGGCTCATCAAGTTGGTCGGCTGGGAGAAGTTCCAGCAGATCGCCTCGCTCTCTCCGGGCCACCGTGTCCGCGTGATCGCTGCGCTCCGCATGCAGGCCATGCAGAGCCTCCAGAGCACGATCGACAAGACCGCGCTCGCGCTCCCCGCTCTCCAGTCTCCTGTGACCTCCGACCTTTCCGGCCTGAACTACTCTGGTCTGGCCTACGGTGGGTTCGTGTACGCCGGCGAGGGCATGTAGCCTCTCGCTCGGTTAGACGAACGTAACGACAACCATCCTTCCAAGGACTTCCCCATGTACGGCACTCCGGGCATCCCCCTCGTCGGCGGCGGGCAGGCGGGCGTTCCCCCCGTCTCCTTCGACCTTCCCAAGAACGTCTACCGCTTTGGCGAGCAGACCCTGTGGAGCACCCAGTTCCTCGCGACGGGCGCCGTGGCCAACGGCTCCTTCCGCCTCTTCACGACCCCCCTCGGGCAGGTCGGTCAGGGCTTCGCGAACGCCCTCTCGATCAGCGAGACGAACCTCAAGGAAGGCGGCCGTATTCCTTCCGGTATCGCTTTCGACTGCTTCGGCATCGCCGTGCAGCCCCTCCAGAACGGCGCGGGCAGCGACTCGAACGACGCTGGCAAGGCTGTCAACAGCGACCTCGCCATCACCAACCTGCTGAACATCCAGCAGAACGCGGTCGTGGTTTGGGACTTCACCCAGACCGCCGTCGAGGTCTGCCCGGTCATGCTGGCGGGCGCCGGTGGTGGTGCCTTCGGTACCCTCGCGGCCTCTGACAACCCCGCGGCTGGCACGACCGCCACCTTCGGCAACGTCAACAACGGCGCCGGGAGTGTCTGGCTCTACCGCAAGCACCCTGTGGCCCTGCCGGGCAACAGCACCTTCAGCATCGTCCTCCGCTTTGGCAGCCGCGCGGCCGCCATCTCGGCGAACCTCGGTGTCGCGGTGCGCGTGGTGCTCCTCGGCTACTACAAGAACGTGATCGAGATCGCCTGATCCAAGACGATTTCCTCACATCCAAAGGAGTTTCCCCATGTACGGTGTTCCCGGCATCCCCCTCATCTCGGATCGCAACTACCAGCCGGTTCCTCCGGTGTCGTTCGACCTTCCGAAGAACGTGTACCGTTTCGGTGAGCAGACCCTGTGGTCGACGCTCTTCGTCGCCGAGGGCGCGGCGATCGCGAACGGCACGTTCCGCCTGTTCACGACTCCGCTCGGCCAGCAGGGTCAGGGCTTCGGCGCTGGTCTGTCCATCGCCGAGACGAACCTCAAGGAAGGCGGTCGTATCCCCAGCGGCATCGCGTTTGACTGCTTCGGCATCAGCGCCTCCGTGGCGCACAGCGCCGCGGCGAACGACGTCGTGGGCGGCGCGCTTCAGCCGCTGGCGACCCCGATCGACAACACGGCGCGCATCAACAACCTGAACAACATCATCTCGAACGGCGTGATCGTGTGGGACTTCACCCAGACTGCGGTCGAGGTGTGCCCCGTGAACCTCGCCGGTGCGGGTGGTGGCGTGTTCGGCGCGCTGGCCGCGACGACCGCTGCGGCGGGCGCTGCCCAGCAGGTCGGCTCGCTTCAGAACGGCAACGGCAGCGTGTGGCTCTACCGCAAGCATCCGGTCGCGCTCCCCGGCAACAGCACGTTCTCGATCGTGCTGCGCTTCGGCAGCCGCTCCCCGGCGCTCGACGGCGCGTCCGGCTCCGTCGCGATCCGCGTCGTCCTGCTCGGGTACTACAAGAACGTCATCGAGGTGGCGTGATCTAGGCGGCGCTCCTTCACGGAGTGCCACCGAAGATGGGGGCGGGGTCGTGCGGCAACGTGCGCCCCCGCCCTTCGTCGTGATACAACCTGTCGCGGGAGAGTTTCACCATGGCCCAGCACCCCTACGGCTACAGCGACCAGCAGCCCGGCGGCCCCTATGTGGCCGGCGGCGTGACGCTTCAGCCCCCCGATGACTTCCGTTCCGCTGCCCTCCGTATGCCCTCCGTGGGCGACATGGGCGGCAAGGCTCCCGGCGTGCCCCCGTGGTACCGTCAGGGCTTCTACCCCACGGCTCCGTTCTACAGCACCGACCCGCAGGTCGGCTACCAGAGCCGCTTCTACTCCGGTGGCATCGTCAACGCGACGGTGAACATCGAGCAGATCGTCACCGTGCAGTTCGACATCCCGGTTCGCCTCATCGCGATCAACGGGGCGTGCTTCAACACGCAGACGAACACGAGCGGCAACCTCGACCAGTTCCTGTTCCGCTTGGAATACACGACCGGCGACAAGTTGCACACCGCTTCTCGTCTCGCCTCCACGGTCGTCGGCTCTGCGGAGCGTCCGGGTGAGATCGGCGGTGCGGGCTACACGGTGGATCAGGGCGCGAGCGTCATCCTCGGCATCACGCCCCTCGTCGCCAACCTCCGCATCGACATCACCCTCGTCTGCCTTGAGATGCGCGGCCCCCGCAACTTCCAGCGCGGGTGATCCATGTCGAACGAGTGGCGGCTCCCCGCGCCGTACCAGCGGGAGGCATACGATCCCGACGGGCTGTTCCGCAACCCGGCGCAGACGTTGCCCCTGCCCGTTCCCAACGCGCCGCCCGTCGGCGTGTGGATCGGGCCGCGGGAGCCGATCTCGTGGCAGGACAACGGAAAGGGCGGCTACGAGGCGACATGGGGTTCTCCCGTGTTCGACCTGCGGCCGTCGCTCCGCGGTCTCGTTGAGCGCAGCAACCAGACCGGCAACGCGCAGGGCGCGACGCCGATCTGGGTTGGCAGCGGCATCGGGTCAGGCGGCAAGTTGTTCGTCCAGATCGACGGCCTGAACATCGCCAGCGCGACCGCCGGGGTCGAGATCTACGCGCAGGAGTACGCGGCCATCGCGGACGTCGGCCTGTTGAACTCGATCACGCCGCTCGTCAACGTCACGTTGAACATCATCGGCGGCGGCGGGTTCAACAGCGCCGTGGTGCCGTTCACCCCGCGGGGTGAGGGGTACCCGGTGCGCTACTGGCAGATCCGCCTCACCTTCCTCCGCAAGGCACAGGCCAACGCGTACGCGTTCCCTGTGCAGGGGGCGTACTACTAGATGTCGATGATCACCTTCGGCGGCGTCGGCAGTTCGTCTGTCGCGTCGGGCGTCGTGACCTATCAGGACACGATCATCCTCACCCAGCAGTCGTTCACCTCGGAGCAACTGGAGGTGGCGCAACTGCCGCACCTGTTCTTCTGGGTGACGGCGACCGCGGCAATGAACATCAAGCCGCAGTTCGCGGTGCGCGGCACCCCGACGCTCGACTGGCAGTCGTTGTCCAGCGCGATCGCGCTGGCGCCGGGCGTTCCGACGCTCGTCTCGTTCCAGTTCCCCGCGCGGTTCATTCGACTCTCGTTCGACGCGCCGGCGGTCGCCGGCAGCGTGACCTACGTCCTCGCTGCCTGTAGCGGGGTGTAGTCGTGAGTGCGTACGAGAAGGGGCTGGCCCGGCTGATCACCCGGCCCGACCTCGTCGATGGTCTGACGATCCGCGACCGGCAGGGAGGCCTCGGCGTCCTGACGGTCGAGGGCGGCGTCTTCATCGTGCGCCTCCGCATCGACCCGCGGCCTGTCCGCTACCCTCCTGACTCCTTCGCGACCGGTGCCCTCCGTCTGCAACTCGCGGACGAGTACCGGCTGCGCAAGGCGATCACCGAACTCGGCAAAGAGAAGGAGAGCGGGAAGTCCAGCGCCCAGCGTGCGCTGGACACGATCCGGGCCTACCAAGAGGAGCGCGCGGGCACGACGGCCTTCATCCCGACGCAGGTGAAGGTCGCCGCCGAGCGCGAGGTTGACGCCCCGACGCTGCGCCCGACCGCGCGCCCCGCCGGTCTGGCGAACGACGCCCAGATCCCCGGCGAAGAACGGGGGCTGACGTTCCGCATCGCGTGGAGCCTCATCACCGGCCCGCTGGTCGACCCCAAGATCTACGCGCCGAGCACGTTCGAGGCTCCGGGGAACGGCGTGCTCGCCAACCTTCAGGTGGTGGCGCTCGACACGCCTGCCAACCGCGCGAAGGACGTCACGCCGGGCACGGTCTACGTTCTCCGCGAACCGCAGTTCAGCCGGAACGGGAAGCAGGTCAAGGCGAAGACGGATCGGGGCTACCCAGTCAGGCCGCCTCCCGGCGAAGGCCTCGACGACGAACTGCTCGTACCGCTCGTCGCCACCACGGTGAAGCGCGGCAGGGGCGCACGCCCCGGCGACCGCATCGCGTACTTCGCGGACGAGGTGCTCGACAACTTCGACATCGTGCTCGCGTCCGTCGCCGGCACCCGCGTCCCGGCGATCGCCGTCGATGCCCGCCGCGAGGAGATCGCTCGCGCAGAGGACACGGCGGCACGGCAGGCCGAAGCGGCCGCGCGGCTTCCGCCCCGCGAAGCGCCCTACGTTCGCCCTGTCGTGGCGCCCACCTCCGAAGAGGAGCGCAAGGCGCAGAAGGAAGCCCGCGAAGCCACGAAGTTGCGCCAGCAGGAGCGGTTCCTGCTGGAGGAGACGATGGCGGCCCGCGCCGCGGTGCCCGTCGCCGTCACCTACGCCGACGCGGTCAACGGGATGCTGTTCAACAAGGTGCCGCTCACCTCGCCGCCGTTCGCCGGCATGTCGATCCCGGCGATCGGGCAGCAGTATGTCGCAAACGTGGTCGCGATGCGCGAAGCCTACGACGCGGCCCGCACCGCGGTCGAGGCGGTCAGGGACGCCGGCGGCAAGGCGAAGATGCCCAAGTTCCCGTACTCCGTCATGATCGCGGAGATGTCGAACGGCGCCCGCGTCATGTTCGACATGACGACCGGCGGCCTCCGTCGCGACGTCCCGTCGGAGAAGGTCACCCAGCGGCTCGACGTCATCCTGAACCCCCCGAAGGTGGGCGCGACGAGCGTCGACACGCAGGCGGCGCAGGAGATGCGGAGCGAACTGTCGCGGGCCGGCTACATCGTCGAGGGTGTCGGCGGCCGGCGCCACTACTCCGACCCGCTGCTCCAAGAGGTGCGTGGCACCGCGCCGTCGTACTCCCACATCCTTGAGTCGTACGACCCCCGAATGGAGGGTCAGACGCGATCCGGCGAGCAACTCCTCCGCTACCGCGGCCCGAGCCGGTTCGCGAAGATGCTGGACGCGACGCCGATCACGGAGACCAAGGGGAGCCGTGGTGAGCGCGCCGAGGAGATGGGCTACGGCCTGCGCGAAGACGAGATCACGGACATGCTGGAGGCGATGCGGGTCACATCCGGCCAGCGCCTGACGTCGTCCGCGTCGAAGACGGCCTTCCGCAAGAAGATCAAGTTGAAGGAAGACGAGATCCCGACCGGCGAGATCGCGTACGACGAACTGGCGGAGGAGTACCACATCGTCGGTACCCGCAAGGCGTTCGCCGACCGCGAGCGCGCGATCGCCTTCCTCAAGAAACTCGGCGTGACTGACCCCTACATCACCGGCGAGGACGTCCTGTTCGACGAGGACATCGGTGAGGGCGGCGGCAGCGCCGAGTTCAGACCCTTCGACTTCAGCACCCCCTTCAAGCAGCGCGACTGAAGGCCGTAAGCCAACGAGGTCGCGCCCCTCCGTGGGCCGCGACCGGGCATCGTGGTATTCCGAGGCGGGACACACTCGTCCGAGGAACATCCATGAGCGACGTTTTCGAGCGGTACCGCGGCCACGACATCTCCCTTGACGGGCGGCAGGGCACCTACGTTGTCGAGCCGTACGGCATCGGCGTGTCGACGCTGAAGGCCGCGCACGACTGGATCGACGCGCACATCGCCCGCGAGTCTGGCCGCACGAACCCGAAGGTCGGCTTCACGACGAAGTCGGGCAAGGTCGTCAACTTCACGGCCCGCAAGAACGGCAAGGGCGCCCGCAAGAACGGCCTGATCGACACGCTGCTTGGTCGTGGCACCGACTTCGACGACATGGTCATCGCCCACACGGCGGCGGGCCTCCTCGATCCGGACGCTCCGTGGGCGTCCATCGCCGACGTCGAGCGCACGATCAACGACAACAAGGGCCACTACGTCGACTACAAGGGCAAGAAGTGGTCGAAGGCGTCCTCGACGCGCCTGCTCGCGCTCATGGCGGCGCTGCGCGCGAAGGCCGCGGAGCGGCTGCGCACGACGGTGCTCCCTGCGGACGCCTTGCCCTCCGAGATCGCCACGCTCACGCGCCGGCGGCTCGCGTACGCGGCCCCCGCTCGTGCGATCCAGAACCCCCGGCGCAACGGCTTCGGCGAGGCCGCCGGCGCTGCCGGCGCCGCCTACCGTGAGGCTGGCCGTGCGACGGTGCGCGCCTTCCGCGAGGGCGTGGCCGACATCAAGGCGGCTCCCGGCCGGGCGGCTGCCGCCGCGCGGGCGCGCATCGCTGCCGAGAAGGAGAAGATCGCCGCCAAGCGCCGCGCTGCCGCCGAGCAGGCGCGCAAGAAGCGCGTCAACTCCCACATCGACGCGCTGGAGGGCGAGGGCTTCTCCGTCACCCTGACCGACGCGTCGGCGGGTCTCGTCAGCACGCGCCTCAACAAGGGCAAGAAGCGGAAGCCGGCCAAGAAGCCGGCCGCCAAGAAGCCCGCCGCCCGCGCGTCCGTCGGCAAGGACAAGGCGACCTTCAAGTTCTACGTCGTCTTCCGCGGCCCGCCGAACGGCGTCAACATTCACGCCGGCTTCGCGACCCAGAAGGCCGCCCGCGCGTACATCACCAAGAACTTCAAGGGCACCCGCCGCCTTCAGGTGCGCGGCCGCCCCGGCCTCGTGAAGTCGGGCCACAGCCCGAAGGTCGCGAAGAACTGGAAGAAGTTCAACCTCGCCGCCTCCCTGAAGGCGATGCCGGCCCCGCGGAAGAAGAAGCCCGCCGCCAAGAAGAAGGCGCCGGCCCGCCGCAACACGGGCGGCAAGTTTCAGGGTTTCACCGAGTGGGAGTCGGAGCGTATCCGCAAAACGAGTGACTACCTCGGGAAGGACATCCGCCGCCACAAGGCCCGTCGGGAACGCGTGGCCGCGGAACTTGAGGCGCGGACTACTGCGCTGCTCGCGACTCCGTGGGGCGCCGTGGACGCCATGGAGGAAGATTACTGGCGTCGCCGCAAGAAGGGGATGACCCGTAAGATCAAGCCCGTGTACTCCCGCGAGTACCTCGAAGCGAAGGGGATGCCGCGCCGGAACCCCGCCGCGAAGAAGAAGACGGGCGGAGGCCGCCGCTGATGCCTGCCAAGAAGCCCGCCATGCGTAAGCACCCCATCGCCCTCGGGCGTGGGGCGAAGTGGTGGCGCGAGCAGGTGCGCCGCAACGTGAGCGCCATCTTCGACGGCCTCGTCCGGAAGGGCGCCAAGGCCGATCGGGCGACCATGTCCAAGGCGTACGCGTTCGCGATCGGCAGCCTCGTCAAGCACGGCTACCTCAAGCGCACCGCCAAGGGGCTGATGGTCACCGACAAGGGGCTGGCGAAGTCGCGCGAGAAGTTGCGGACGGTCGGCGCCCGGAAGAAGCACGAGCACTACGAGCGCCAGTTGGCCCTCGTCCGCAAGCCGCGCCGCGGCCGCGCTCGCCGGAACCCGGCGCCGGACAAGCATTGGCCGGACTCGCAGGTCGCGCGCGAGATCGTGATGGAGGAGGTCGGCTCCGC
>JACCDP010727273.1_pt1 | contig 11032 bp, 8 predicted proteins | sample 7445841 | NCBI WGS metagenome assembly JACCDP01 (sample SAMN15323441, study PRJNA562643) | freshwater metagenome | isolation source: river surface water | place: USA:Blue River Watershed | collected 2017-08-17
AGTGCAGAAAAATTTTTATGGTACGCACCAGTAAGTAAAAACTTATTTACGGCTAAGTTAATCCCCGATTTATCCTGAATCACCAAAAGTCCTGCACTAATTTTATCATTGTATAAATAAAACTGTTTATCTAAACCAATTCCCAGGGTTCTGAAGGGTTTACCAATTTGTTTCCATTGCGAGCGGTTATTCAGGGCAATTCTGAAATCGCCATCGTAATAACCGCAAAGGGCAGGGTTTAAACTTTGCTGAGCGGTATAATATTGAGTAAAATGGATATCCTGAGCCTGAAGCGAAAAAGCTGCGATTACCAGCAAAACTGGTAACAACAAACGGGAGAATGACTTTCCTGAAAACATGAATAGCGTCTTTTTTAAGATCGGGCAAAGGTATTAAATTTACCTATTATGTCAAATTACTTCAGGTGTAATTCGCCGAAAATCACTGATATAAATCTAAGGGTGGAAGCTTTACCCTAATTTCGGTTCAAAGGGCTGGTTAATATAGCCCTCCGGCACTACTTAGGAGGTCTTGATTAAACCAACGTTAAATACTGCCTAACATCATAACTCTCCCCACTTTTATAATTGGGGTTAGCCAAGGCTCCGGCAATGAAGTGGGCTACCCGGGAAGGATTCAGTAAGTTATTATTGGCTTTATAATCTTTAAACTTTTCAATATCCTTAAATTGCTCCTTCGTGCTGGACCTGATTTGTTCCTGCATGGCTGTATCTAACACCCCTGGCTTTAAACACCATACTTTCGCCGGAATATTGCAGGTTTCCAATTCAAGGGCCAATACTTTACTGGCCTGTTCTAATCCGGCCTTGGCTGCACAATAAGTTTCCCAGCCGTAATAGGGAGTAACAGCAGCTCCTGAGGAAATATTCAGTATTTCAACCGTCGTAGTCTTATTAAGCGCATACTTGCATACAGTATTTTGTAGTAAAACCGGTACCGTGAGGTTAAGGTAAAACGTACGTTCTACCTCATTTACTTCGGTATTCCAGCCGCAATTAATTTCGCCAATTCTGGCGGCATTATTAATAAGTACTATTTTTTCGGGCAATGGTCGGCTTTGTATGAAGTTATCCAAATGTTTAATGGCCTGCAAACAACCCGATGCTATACTTAAATCTACGCTTATTGATTCCAGGCGACTATCTTCGAGTGGAGCAAGTTTCCGTGAAAAACCCAAAATAAAAACTTCTGGCTTCTTTAACAATTCTTCTGTTAAAGCCAGGCCAAGTCCCTGGCTATGGCCGGTAATGATAACAAGTTCTTTCATTTACGTTTGATTGACCTAAATTTTATTTTAGAAATGAGACTGAAAATAAATAATTATTTGCTACTTGCAGTATATTTCAGCCTTAATAATTTTGTTCCTTAATATTATAACATGAAGAAATTAAGCTTTGCCCCATACATTTTATTATTGATGATTACCCTTTCTCTACAGGCACAGGACATTTTACCTCCCTGTTCCAACTGGAAGGGAAAAAGTGAAGCATTAATTGTTGCTTCCGGTCACCCATACATTACTATAGCTGAAGCCACACAGTTTTCGCAAACAGCATCCTATACCGAAACCCTTAACTGGTTTCATCAATTCCGTTCTCCTCATTTAAAATTACTGAACATCGGAAATACCGCCCAGGGCAGGGATATTTTGGTAGCTTTGTTGTCTTCAGACCAGGCCTTTGATCCCGAAAATATTTCCAGTTCCCATAAACCCCTCGTGCTTATACAAGCCGGCATTCATGCAGGTGAAATAGATGGAAAAGATGCCGGCATGATGCTGATCAGGGATATACTGACTGGTAATAAAAAACAATTGCTGGAGAAAGTAAATATTGCCTTTATTCCAATACTTAATGCCGACGGGCATGAACGCTCCTCTCCCTATAACCGGATAAATCAACGGGGCCCCAACAATATGGGTTGGAGGGCCAACTCCAGAAACCAAAACCTGAACCGGGATTATACCAAACTCGATACTGAAGAAATTCAGGCTGTTATTCGTTTCATCAACAAATTTAATCCCGATTTATATATAGATCTTCATGTTACTGATGGAGCCGATTATCAGTATGACATCACCTACGGCTTTTGTGCCAACAGCACTTATTCCCCAAAAATTGCCGAATGGCTGGAAAAAAAACTCAGCCCTGTAACCCATCAGCACTTAACAGCTGCAGGCCATATTCCCGGACCGCTTTTATTTGCTTATGATAATCAAACTTTCAGGAATGGAAATTATGCCGATCATTTTTCGCCCCGCTACTCCCATGCATACAGCGACTTAAGGCATTTACCTGCTATACTCGTTGAAAATCACTCCCTGAAACCCTATAAACAACGTGTTTTGGGCACCTATATTTTTCTGGAAGCTGTACTCCGCTACACGGGAGAATCCGCTGCAGACTTAATGAAAGCTATTCAGGCAGATAAACAATTGCGAAAAGATTCCCTTGCCCTCAGCTTTAAAGAATCAGCCGTAAGAATAAACACAGAACACTTAGGAATTGAATACATCAGTGAAATATCAACTATTACCGGCAAAGAATATGTGAGATGGACCGGTAAAAAAACGACGACAAGCATTCCACTTATTCAGGTAAATCAGGAAGATAAAAAAGTAAAAATACCCAAACAGTATTGGATACCTTCCACCTGTAAAGAAATTATTAGCCGTATGCAAGTGCACGGAATTAAAATGGAAATACTGAAAGCAGTGCAGGAGGTAAATGTGGTCATGAACCGAATAAAAAATCCGGAATTTTCTAAAGGCCCGGTTCAGGGAAGAATGAGGGTAAATGCACAACTTGTTCCTGAACAAAGAACAGAACGGTTTTACCCCGGATCTGCCATTGTTTCTACAGATCAGGAGCTTGGCTTTTTGGTGGTTGCCCTGCTGGAACCACTGGGTACAGACTCTTATTTTCAATGGGGTTTCTGCAATGAAATAGTGGAGAAAATAGAATATGCCGAACCTTATGTGATGGAACCACTTGCAAAGGAATTGCTCAGGGATGAAAAGCTAAAACAGGAATTTGAACTTAAAAAAAAGCTTGACCCAAAGTTTGCCGAAAACGAAAATGCCATTTATTCCTGGCTATATAGTCAATCGATTTATGCCGACAAGCGTTATTGCCTTTACCCGATTGGTATGGAATACTAAGTCAACCGCATTATCCCCTGCTCCACTTTATTCCTATTCCAATGCTTCTGGGTATGGCTGGCCCGTAAATGTAATTGCTGTCACGGTTTTTACCCTTATCAAAATCCGACTGATAGGCATTCAATATATTTTTTAATGACACATAGAATTCAAGAGCAGACCTGTTTTCAGAAAAATTGAAAACATAAGCCACCTTTCCATTTAACTCCGAAAATGATCGGGTACTTATCAGGCTATCTGATGGGAAATTAACTGCCCCGCCAAAATGGGCCAATTTCATGCTACCCGTAAATACATAATTTATATTCAGGTTCCATCTGCCGGTGGGCTTCCAGTTCAAATTGGCAAAGCCGTATTCATTGGGTGTACGTAAAAAGCTTTTACCTGATTCAAGCCCCTGTATGTATTCTACCGTTTCATCAAATTGACTTTGCTGCAAGGTAAAGCCTGTTTCCAACTGTACTTTCTTTTTGTAATTAACCCTGCCTTCAATGGTAATGCCGTTTACAAAAGCACCCTTTCCATTTCTTTTCTCAAATACCTCTCCTACGCTATCATTCCCGATATGACTGAGAATAAAAGCATCTTTTAAATGCGTGTAAAAACCTTCCAGGGTAAACCCATAGATATACTCTTCTTTGGGGAAATCCATATTGCAGGACAAGCTCCAGCTATTGGATCTTTCTTCTTTCAATGTTTTAGAGAGCTGAACCCTGGAAACACCACCAGCAGCAAAGGCCACATGCAAATCGGTGTCAAATGCCTGCGGAGCCCTGAATCCCTGACCATAACCAAATCTGAATTGAACATTTTTGCCATATTTATAAAGCAAGGCTAATCTCGGGCTATACACTAAATTTTTCAAGCGGTTATGCCAGTCCATCCGAATACCACTGAGCAGATCCAGCGAAGGAATAATTTCCCAGTCGCTTTGCAGAAAGGTGCCCCAGTCGATAGTGCGTTGGTCTACCTTATACCCGTAAGCCTTAATCTCATCCTGTATATCGTCCGATAAATATTCTGTGCCCACTGTAAACGTGTTTTTACCTTTCAGGAATTTTTCCACTCTATGATTTAACTGTAATCCCGCCTGGTAAGTAACAGCACTAGAAAGTCCATAAGGAGGAAGCGCCAGATGTTGACTTATTTCTACGCTATCATCCGGGAAAATTCCGGTATAATGTTTTCTATTGGTTTGTTGCGCTGCTGTATAGGCAATGAATGAGCTTTTATTCTCATTAAAGTTTAGCTGATAATCTATATTACCAATAACAACTCGGTGGGTCCTTTCTTCCGACTGTAAAGCCAGATGGGCTGGTTTTTCTGCCATTTCACCTCCATACCGGTATTCATTCAAAGCGCTGCAAGCTATTTCAATTTTCTGATTCAGCGTAGGAGTATAAAAAAGCTGCGTTCCGAAAGAAATGTTTTCTATCATCGGGAGTTCTGAAAAATTATCCTGATTGGAATCAAAATCTCCCCGGTTACGGTGACTGAAGAATAGGCTGGCACCGGCATTTTTGTTTTTGTTTACGAATGACGCATTACCATTTAATGTGTAATCATTAGTTTCATTACCGATGCGTTGGTAAAAACTATTGAGTTCGTATTCATTTTTTTGTGGAATTCTGGTGATGACATTAACAGTACCACCAATTGCACTGGATCCATACAAAGAAGAACCACCACCACGCACTACTTCAATTCTGTCTATCATGTTTACGGGTAATTGCTCCATGCCATATAAACCCATAAGCGGACTAAATACAGGCCTGCCATTGATAAGAATTTGCGAGTACCCACCTGCCAGTCCGTTCATACGAAGCTGGGTATAATTACAGGTCTGGCAATCGGTTTCTACCCTTAAGCCCGGCTGAAATTTTAAACCTTCTGATAAATTACATACCTGAAGCTGAGTAAGCGTTTTGGAATCGAGTACATTTACAATTACCGGACTTTCGGTTCTTCTTTTAAATGTTTTGGTTCCGGTAACCACTATCTCCGAAAGATTATTCAACTTACGGCTTAAAGTTATTTGCAGTATTTTTTTTGATGCCAGACTATCCAGAACTACCCATAAATCAACATCATCATAACCAATATGTTGAATAAAAAGATGGTTCTTTCCCCAATTCAAGCCATTTAACTCAAAATAGCCTTTTTCATTGGTAAAAGCCCCTTTTCGCAAGGCCAGGTGCTGTACATATATTCCTTCTGCAGCTTTACCATCAATGGTAACATAACCTGAAATACTTGCCTGTTGAGCATTACCTGAATAACAACTAAATAAGAAAAGCAGACAAAATAACAAAGGTTTCATTGTACTTAAACAAAATAAAAACAAAAGAATTACTTTGGATTCAGGTCGTTTTCTCAACAACAACTGCCGTTCCGTAAGCCAATACTTCGGTTAAGCCATTCATTACCTCATTGGCATCATAACGCATGTTAATAATGGCATTACATCCCAATTCCTGCCCGTTATTCATCATCAGTTGCAAGGCTTCTGCCCTGGCCTTTTCGCACAACTCGGTGTAAATCGTGCTTCTTCCTCCAAACAACATCATAAAACCACCGGCCATATTACCCAAAACACTTCTTGACCTTACCGTAATTCCCCTCACCAGGCCTAATTGCTTCACAATTTTATAGCCTTCTAAGTGAGTACTGGTTGTTATTAATAAAGGATCTTTCATTAAACATTTTTTTTTAAGTCAACGTTAAATATACTATATTTTCCAAAGTGCCGGACTTTATATAGTACAACCGGTAAATTCACTGCTTCTTTGTTAATAAATAGCTTCCGATACTTACCAGCATTGCCTGGGAAACAATAATTTTATTGAAAACAATTTTCGAAACCTTTGCCTGCTTTGCTCTCATACTTACGCGATAAACATGCCCTCTGGTATAAAACTTTTTTATTTATTATTTGCTGGTTATTTATTACCTGGTGTTTACCCCGGCACGAAAACTTAAAATATGAGTTCTTTCAATTGAAGGGTAAACCCTGGAAATATGAAAGTTTAATTGCACCCTTCGATTTTCCTATTTACAAAACCCAGGAAGAGGTGAATAAAGAAAGAAATGAAATTATACAAAACGCCCGCTTTTATTTTATTCACAATGACCATACCCTTAACGAAAGAATCAAGTCTATTGATACCCTCAAAGCTGCAAGTAACAGCCTGTTCTACGGTACCGCTAAAGAAATTCTGGAAAGCCTGTTAAAGAAGGGAATATATGAACAGGTGGATTCCTTAAATGCCGGAAAAACTGATCAGTCTATTTTTGTTCTTCAAAACAACATTATAGAAGAAAAATTATTGACAAATTTTTATAGCCTTTCAGAAGCCGACCAATTTGTGATTACAGCAGTACAAAAAAGTAAAGTAAAACACAAAGACAGCCTTATAACGTTTATTGAAAATAACCTGGCCCAAACCATTCTGTATAATGAAGAATTAACCAAAAAGAGCCTGAACCAGGAATTAAACTCTATTTTACCCTCCAAAAATAAAATCATGAAAGGGCAAATTGTTATTAGCCGGGGCGAAATTGTTTCTGAAGAAAAATACAAACTCTTAAATTCCTTAGAAATTGAACAAAAAATTCACAGCATTGGCAGTATTAACTATTTTCTACTGTTTAGCGGACAATTAATCATGGTAGGGCTATGCTTAGCCATGATGTTTCTGTACATGGCATTTTTCCGCAAAAATATCTTCTCTCAAAACTCGCACGTTACCTTTCTATTTCTACTCATCAGCTTATTCATTTTTATTACGGCACGAGTACATTATCAGGATAAATTCAGCATTTATATCATACCCTTTACCATCGCTCCTATCATCATCAGGGCCTTTTTTGATACACGCACTGCTTTATTTGCTCACCTGAACATTGTGTTATTAGGCTCCCTTTTTACACCAGACCATTTCGAGTTTATTTTTATTGAATTACTGGGCGGAATTGCCGCCATTTTCAGTATCGCTAACATGGTACAACGTTCTCAGTTAATACTAACAGCCCTCATTGTTTTAATCGTTTACATTTTATCCTTTTCAGGAATTAAACTTACTTTTGAGTTAAGCTCTGGTAATATACAGGTAGCAGAATACTACCCCTTTGCTGCTGCTGCATTGATGGTGCTGATTTCTTACCCCATGATTTTTCTCTTTGAAAAAAGTTTTGGTTTTATTTCCGATTTTACCCTGCTGGAGCTATCCGACTCAAATTCAAAATTATTGAGAGAGTTAGCCAATAAAGCTCCGGGAACTTTTCAACATTCATTACAGGTAGCGGGTTTGGCTGAAGAGGCCATCCAAAAAATTGGTGGTAATCCTTTATTGGTACGTACCGGAGCCATGTATCATGATATAGGTAAAATAGAAAATCCCAGGTATTTCACCGAAAATCAAATGGCGGGTTTTAATCCGCACGAAGGACTAAGCTATGAAGAAAGTGCTGCCATCATTATAGGACACGTTATTAAGGGTATTGAAAAAGCCAGATTAAATGGTTTACCCGAACAAATCATAGATTTTATCCGTACCCACCATGGAACCAGCCATACGGGTTTCTTTTACCGCAAAGCTCTGGGTGAGTCTGAAAACAATACAGTTGACGAAAAAAAGTTTACTTATCCGGGGCCTATTCCCTTTAGTAAAGAAACCGCAGTGCTCATGATGGCCGACAGTGTTGAAGCGGCTTCCAGAAGTTTAAAAATTTACGATGCCAGTTCTATCAGTGAACTGGTGGAACGGATACTCCATCATCAGATACAGGAAGATCAGTTTGTAAATGCCGATATCACTTTCAGAGACATCACCCAGATAAAACGCATATTTAAAAAACGGTTAATGAATATGTATCACGTAAGGGTTGAATATCCGCATTAATAACACAAAGCCTTATGTTAAAACAAATTTTAATAAAATCCAGTCGTTTTTTACAACCTGGTGAATAAATGACATACTTTGTTGTTCAGCTTCGTCTTTAAGAGATGGAATATCTGACTCAAAAAAACCACTTAGTAAAAGAATACCGGAAGGTTTAAGGCTTTGTGCATACACCACCATATCTTTCAGCAACACATTGCGGTTAATATTAGCAACAATAACATCATAATGTTTAGGGGCAAGCAATTGACTATCTCCCTGTTGGATATGTATGTTCTGACAATGATTATGCGCCGCATTTTCTTTCGCATTTTCAACACTCCAGCTATCAATATCAATGGCGTCAATATAAGCTGCGCCGCATTTCTCCATCAAAATGGCCAATACCCCAGTACCGCAGCCCATGTCCAGTACCCTCTTCCCGTGAAGGTTTAATGCAGAAATGGCAGAGCACATGAGCCAGGTAGTTTCATGATGCCCGGTTCCAAAAGACATTTGCGGTTGTATGATAATATCTTTCTTTACCTCCCGTTCCAATGGATGAAAAGGAGCCCTGATGCAGCACCAATCTTCCACATAAACCGGATTAAAGTTCGATTCCCATTCCTCATTCCAGTTTTTATCTTCCATTTTTTCAACTGTATAGGAAAAATGAATATCATGTATATCCAATTTATCTAACTGAAGCGTGCCGAGAAACTGATCTTGTATAAAAGCGTCAAAACCTTCTTCGGTCTGTACAAAACTTTCAAATTCCATTTCGCCCAATAAGGCAATGAGTACATCAGATCCGGGTTGTACCGGATTTACGTTAAAATGAAAACAGGTATACGTCATCTGCAAAATCAATGGGAATTAACTTTTAATTTAGCGGCATCAATAATGGCTGAAAAGTCTCCCGACTTGAGAGAGGCGCCACCAATTAAACCACCATCCACATTGGAGCAGGCAAACAATTCAGCTGCATTTGTGGCGTTGCAACTTCCTCCATATAATATTGGCATTTTTTGTGCCACTGCACTTCCATGCAGTTTACTTAAGGTCATCCGGATATGTTGGTGCATCTCCTCTGCCTGGGCAGGTGTGGCTGTTTCTCCGGTACCAATGGCCCAAACGGGTTCGTAAGCCAATACTGTTTTTTCGAGTTGCTCTATACTTAAATCGGCCAATACTTCCTGTATTTGCCGGCTCACTACTTCAAAGTGCTGTGATTGTCTTCGTTCTGCCAGTTGTTCTCCCACACAATACACGGGTTTAAGTCCGTTTTTAAGTGTTACAACAAGCTTTTCCTTTAACATCAGAGATGTTTCATGAAAATAAAATCTGCGTTCCGAATGTCCGATTAATACATACTGTACTCCAACAGATGCCAGGGCCAATACAGAAGTTTCTCCTGTAAATGCGCCAGACTCATGGGTGTGGCAATTCTGCGCACCCAACATAAAGTCTTCTCTTCCAGAAAGCATTTTCTTTACTTCAGTTAAAAAGGTGAAAGGTATAAATACTATTTTCTCAACGCTTTTATCTAAGGTATTTTTATTCAAAATCTCCTTTATTAATTCAATGGCTTCAGGAAGCGTTTTATTCATTTTCCAGTTGCCGGCAACAATTCTTTTTCTTTCCATAATCATAGTTTACTTCAGTCTAACCCGTGGATCTAATACTCCATAAAGTATGTCCACCAGAATATTGATAATAATAAAAAATGTAGCGAAAAACAAGGTTGCACCCATTACAACCGGAAGGTCATTTTTGGTAAGTGCATCATATACTTCATATCCTATTCCTTTCCAGTTAAAAATAATTTCTACTAAAACGGCTCCGGCCATTAAACCGGCGAACCAGCCCGAAATAGCAGTAATAACAGGGTTTAGTGCATTTTTAAGTGCGTGACGGGTAACCAGGGTATAAAAACTTAAGCCTTTGGCCCGGGCCGTACGAATATAATCCTGCGATAACACATCCAGCAGAGAGCTTCGGGTAAGTTGCACAATTACAGCCAGTGGCCTCATTCCCAAAGTTAAGGCGGGTAATATTAAATTTTTTAAGGTCAGGCTGGTTCCTTCCCAAATGCTGGTAGTGTATAAACTTCCTTCGGGGTTAAGGCCGGTATAATCACTCCAAACGAAGCCCAGCAAGCGGGCCAGTATTAAGCCTATAAAAAAAGAAGGGGCAGACATTCCCAGGGCAGATAACATCAGCACCAGCTTATCGAACCAGCTATTTCTACGTATGGCTGCCAGTACGCCCATGCTAATACCAATTACCGCTGCAAATAAAATAGAGCTAATCGCCAGAACGGTGGTTTCCGGTAATGTTTCCTTAATAATTTCCGCCACTTTTCTTTTGCTGATATACGACCTTCTGAAATAGGGTGCTTTAATCAGCATGCAGGATTCTTTTCCCCAGCTGGCCACTATTAGCCCTCCATATTTTTGCTCATCCAGGTAATAAGCGCTTTCCTTATTTGTTTGGTTATGAAAGGAAAGAGGAGATAAATCATTGAGGTACATCAGGTACTGAACAAGTAAAGGTTTGTCTCTGCCCAAATCATGATTAATGGCCTCAATAGCTTCTTTATTTGCCCTTTGACCCAGCATCACACTGGCAGGATCTCCGGGTAACACATTAAACAACAGAAATAACACAATAGTTACCCCAAGTAACACTAAAACACCGTAAACTAATTTTTTCAGAATGTATTTGATCACCAGTCTTAGTTAAAGATTGGCTAAAATAACGATTAATCCTTTATTATTTAAAGCAAATAGCTGGTAGTTACCAAGAGCCCTTATAACACTGGTGATTTTAAGCGAAAATTGCGACAAACTCCAACTAAAGCGGAAAGTACTTCCAGACAACCTGCTACAGGTTATTTTTACTTTAAAAATGCTGCAATAACTTGCCATTAGCATTTCACTCTGAAGTCAACAGTAAACTTACCTTACCA
>JACCDP010956891.1_pt1 | contig 11032 bp, 7 predicted proteins | sample 7445841 | NCBI WGS metagenome assembly JACCDP01 (sample SAMN15323441, study PRJNA562643) | freshwater metagenome | isolation source: river surface water | place: USA:Blue River Watershed | collected 2017-08-17
AATTTCACAATCAATTTTTTATTTTGTTTTTTTTAAAAATTTAAATGCAAGTATACTTTTCTTTATACCAATAGCTTTTTTAATAAATTGCGCACTTGGAACTAACATTTGCAAGAAATACTTAAAAATATTTTTTATATTTATTTTTTTGATTTCATTCGCAAATTTATATCAAATAGTAAAAAAATTTTATAACATAAATACAAGTTTATTCATTAGTTCAGACATTGAATATTTCGGAAAAAGAAAATTCTTAAGAGAAGATTTAGAGTATTATAATTTCTTAAAAGAAAACCTATGCAGTGAAAATTTAATTATTATAAATGTCTCTCTTGATACTAACGCTGCCTTTGTATGTTTAAATAAAAGAAATCTTATTCACCAATATTATTATTTTCTTGAATTTTTAGATAATGATTTATTTTTGAGAGTTACAAAAGGTCAGTTGAATGACAATGAGGTATTGATTACTTCCTGGCCTTACCAAAATGATAATTTAAAAATATATAATAAAATATTATTGCCTTACAATTTGCAGTGGTGGGGGTCATCTAGTAATTCTAAATTTCATTATTTATATAAAAGAAATATTGATTAAAGAAAGTATTATCGAATGGCTAAAAAAGTTTTATATTTAACAAGATTAGATCCTTCAAATTATCAATCTTGGTCTGGTACAACTTATTTTATTTACAAAGCATTAAAAAATAATTTTAAAATAACAACAGTTGGACCGTTATCCAATAGAATAAGATATTTTTTTCTTATAAAAAAATATTTTTATTCTTTATTTAAAATAAAATTTGATATCGATCGCCCAATACTTGTCGCTAAAGATTTTGCTAAGCAAATTCAATTAAATTTAAAGATAAATCATTATGATGCGATTATAACATCAGAACCTTATTTGGTCACTTTTTTAGAAACTAAAATACCAATATATATTTATACAGATTTTTTATTTTCTACTTATTATTCCAATTATTTTTTTAACAAAAAAATACACAATTCTACTATTAAAGAAGGAAACTATTGCGAGAAAATTGCATTAAAAAAGAGTAAAAAAATTATTCTTACTAGTGAATATGCAATAAATGAAGCATCCAAAAATTATAAAATAAAGAAAAATAAATTTTCGAAGATACCCTTTGGTGCCAATTTAATAAAAATTCCAGACATGTTAACTTTTAAAAAAAAATTATTAAAAAAGAATTTTGCAGTTTGTAATTTAATATCAGTGGGAGTTCATTGGAACAGGAAAGGAATGGAAAAAGCTTGCAGATTAGTTGATAAGATTAATTTAAGAGGACAAAAAGCCAAATTATATATCATTGGTGCAAAACCACCGTGGAGCACTAAAATTTCAAACAATGTTATTCTAATAGATTTCTTGAAGAAAGATTCTTTTAAAGATCAAAAATTTTTTAATGATTTAATGTATAATTCTCATTTCCATATTCTTTTTTCTGAGTCAGAGGCTTTTGGTATCGCAAATGTTGAGGCTTCAGCTTATGGATTGTATAATATTACACATGATATAGGGGGAATTGAAGGAGCTGTTACAAATAACCTCAATGGATTTAGATTTCCGACGAACAGATCTATAGATTTTATTGCTGAACATATCATAAGTATTTTCTCTAACAAAAGAATTTTTATAAAAAATTCTATAAAAATAAGAAATTTTTATGAAAAAAATCTTAGTTGGGGTATTATTTCTTTGAAACTTAAAAAAATAATCACTTGAACTCAATTAACCTTAATAAGAAAAAAAAAATATTTCTATATTTGACTGGAGGATTAGGAAATCAGCTGTTTCAGTATGCTGCCGCAAGAAATCTTGCGATAAAGAATGACAGTCAATTAATACTAGATAAATACTCGGGTTTTTTTTTTGATTACAAATTTAAACGTAATTATCAATTAAAAGTAGAATTAAATAATCAAAATTTAATTTTAAAATGCTCTTTTTTTTTATTTACTTTTTTAAGAATTTTCAAAAAAATATTAAGAATTAAAGAGTTAACAAAGAATTTTTATTTTTTTGAAATGTTACATGAATTTTATCATAGCAATAAATTTTATAAAAAAATTGTAGATTTTAAATTTAAAAAAAAACTTTACTTAATGGGCCTATTTCAATCTGAAAAATATTTTATTGATAACAAAAAAATAATATTAGAAGAAATTTGGCCTCCTAAACCTGATAATTATAATTATTTATCTTTATATAAAAATGTAGACAAAAATTCTGTTGCTATTGGAATTCGTATGTACGAAACGTTGTCACCTAAAGAAATAAAAAAAATGGTAGGCTGTGTGAATTCATCTTTTTTTTATAGACGAGCTTTAAAAATCATTTTTTCGAAAATAAAAAAACCAAATTTTTTTTTGTTTTCTACAAAAAAAGAAATTGTTGATAAGTTTTTGATGCAATTTCCACATATAAAAAATTTTAAAGTTAATATAATAACAGAAAATAGAGGATATTCTGATCCTTATAGTAATTTATGGTTAATGAGTTATTTTAAAAATTTTATAATTTCAAACAGTACATTTTATTGGTGGGGCGCATACTTTTCTAGCATTAGAAATAAAAAACAAATTGTAATTACATCTGATAATTTTCCAAATAAAGATTTTGTAAAAAAAAGCTGGACGATTATCGGTAATTAATTTTTTTTTTTAGAGCAGTTGATTGTGCAAATAAAAAAATTAATGTTAGCAAGGTTATAATTAAGACGATTATAGAGAATAAACTTATTATATTTGCTATTTTTTGAACTTGTGAAATTTTAAAGTTTAGAGGTTTGTAGTTAATTAATTTTTCAAAATTATCTTTCTGATTCATATTTAATTTTTCACCAGGTAAACAATTATTCTCTTTTGGAAATATAAAACAAGCTGGGTTAAATATGTCATATTTTCCATTTTGTATTTTTATTTCTGATAAATAATTAGATCTTTTCTTTATAATATTTTCTATTGGTAATTTTTCCATGTGGTATCCAAATATAGGGCTATAAGAAAACAATTTAGATGTGTTGGTTATAAAGCCTTCATTTTTATCTAATCGATTTTGATCCTCAATATAATCTATGTATTTCACATGAAGTTTATCAATATTTTTTAAAGTTATAGACTTTGAAAAATTTTCTAAATTAACAATAGAGTATACAGCTTTATTTTTAAAAGACTTATCTGGATAAAATACATTTCTCATTTTATGATAAGTTAAAGTCTGTAAAATAGGTATAAATGCAAATATTATTACTAGTAGAGTATTTTTATTTGAGAAGATTTTTTGAACTACAAAAGCATTAATTATAATAATTGGATATATATATATTAAAAACCATCTATTTCTTTCCCATATGGCGCCGACAATAGGAATTTTTTCCAGAATGTCACTTATTAAAAAAAATTTAAAAATATAAAAAGAGGGAAGAACAAGAATTAAAAACAAAAAAAAATATAAGATTAAGTTTTCTTTTAGATTAAATTTTTTAAATTTTATAAAAAGAATTATTAATAATATTAAAGAAATAACACTTAATCCAAATTCTAATTCAGCAATACTTAAGTAGGTTTTGATATTATTAATTTGATTTTCTTTATAAAAAAAGGGATCTGGAACGAAAAATAAAGAGGTGAGGGAAGTATATAAAAAACTACCAAAACCATTCAAAGTTGTGCCGCCAATTTCTCTAGTAAATTGAGAATAAAAATGAATTTTATAAGAAATATTTGATAAAGAAATAAGTAAGGAGAGAAATATTGAATATATAAAATTTATGAAAATATTATAATCTTTATATTTAATATAAAAAATCAAGACCACAATACCAATACTGTAAGTTGACTGAATTATTACAGTGGAGGCTCCAGCAAAAAAAAAACTTAAAAATATTAAACTTGAAAATATTAAACTAATTTTTTGTATATATAAATTTTTACTTAAAATAGAAGAAAAAAGTAAAAAACAATAAAAAGGTAAAAAAATATAATAAGTAAGAAATAGATGACCAACAAGAAATCTGTTTGTAAAAAAACCATTAAAGATAAATAATGTCGCACATAGCAAGGAAGTGTATCTTTCAAATTTAAAAGATTTTGTTAATAAAAGGTAACTTCCAAAAAATCCAATTAAAGAAAATAAAAAGAAAATTACCTTTAAGGATGTGCTAATTTTAAATAATATAAAAAAAATTTGGAAAATTGAATAATATGCTGATTGTGGATCTGCATAAAAAGGTATCCCGGCGCCTTGGCTTGCAATAAAATGAGGCGGGGTAAATAACCCATTCTTTAAATACCAAATTTTTCCAAAAATTAAATTAGGTAGACTAAAATAAAAATCTTCAGCAACCATGCTATTATTAAAAATAATTAAATTTTGAAAAATTATTTGATGAATAACTAAAATAAATAACATTAAAAAATAAAATATATAATTATTTTTCTTGATATATTCATTTAATGAAAAATATTTATTTAAAATTTTATAATTATTCATTTTTAAAGTAGAATAGAGTACTTTTAAGCATTAAATATTTAATAATTAAACACAATTAAAATTGTTTAAATCTTTTCCCAATATTAAATTAATTTTTACAGCAAGATTGTAATAATAATGTATTTCTAAAATGAAAAAAGATATTCAGCATATTCCAAAATTTTAACATAACTATTTTTATGTTTAGAAATCAAGTGGATTATAGTTTTTGGTTGCGGGGCTTGGATTTGAACCAAGGACCTTCAGGTTATGAGCCTGACGAGCTACCAGACTGCTCCACCCCGCGATAATTATTTATTATTAATGATATATTAACATCAATTAAAAGCAAAGCAGATAACAAAAGTATTCTTCATAATACTAATATTAAAAATTTAAAAATAAAAAAAATATATTGTTTTCCTTCTTATTTATTGTATTTTTCCTTCTTTAGTTTGTAGCTTAATTAAATTTATTTATGAAAAAAAAAATTTTAGTTTGCGGCGCAGGTGGCTTTATTGGTGGGCATTTAGTTTCCAACTTAATAAAAAATAGTAATTTTGAGATTATTTGTGCTGATATAAAGCCTTTTGAATATTGGTTTCAATACTTTGATGAAGTGAAAAATTTTTCTTTGGATTTAAAAGAATATGACAATTGTTTAAAAGTAACAAAAAAAGTTGATTATATTTATAATATGGCCTGCAATATGGGAGGTATGGGTTTTATTACAAATAATAAGGCGGAATGTATGCTTTCTGTCTTAATTAATACTAATTTATTAAGAGCAAGTTTAAAGAATAACATTGAAAGATATTTTTTCTCATCCAGTGCTTGTGTTTATAATGAGAGTATACAAAAAAAGATTTTTATACCCGGTCTAAAAGAGTCCGACGCCTATCCAGCGGAACCTGTAGATGGATATGGTTGGGAAAAGCTATTTAGCGAGAGAATGTGTCGACATTTTACAGAAGATTATAAATTATCAACTAGAGTTGCAAGATTTCATAACATATATGGTCCAATGGGAACGTTTGATGGCGGAAGGGAAAAAGCACCAGCTGCTTTATGTAGAAAAGTTATTCATGCAAAAATCAACGCTAAGAAAAGTATTGAAATATGGGGTGATGGTAAGCAGACAAGAAGTTTTATGTATATTGATGACTGTATAACTGGGGTTAAAAAAATATTTAGTAGTAAATTTTCAGATGTTTTTAATCTAGGAAGTGAAGAACAGGTCTCAATTAATGAGATGGTCAATATAATCGAGGAAATCGCAGAATATAATGTAAAAAAAATATATCAATTAGACAAACCCCAGGGAGTACGTGGAAGGTCTAGTGATAATTCTTTTGTTACTAAAAAAATAGGCTGGAAACCAAATTATTCTTTAAGAGAAGGTTTAGAAAAAACCTATAAATGGATTTACGATCAAATGGTAAGCGGTTCAAATATTCAAAAGTTTACAAGAAAGTAAAGTCTAGATTTAGCTTGTAGATACAAATTAAGAGTAAAATACTAGTAAAAACAAGAAGTTTAAGCGTTAAGTTTCTTGAAAAAATTTTTTTAATTATGTATAAACTTTGCGCCTGGTGATTATTGCAAAGGAGTAACACCCGATCCCATTCCGAACTCGGCAGTTAAGCCCTTTAGCGCCAATGGTACTTTGTCTTAAGGCACGGAAGAGTAGGTCGTTGCCAGGCTTTTACTTCATAATTTTAATAATGAAAAATATCATTGTAGTTGTTGGTGGCGCAGGGTTTATAGGGACTAATCTAATAAAAAAATTTTTAAAAGAAACAAATTTAAATATAATCAGTATTGATAATTACTCCTCTGGAAGTATTCAAAATCAAATATCTTCAAAAAGAGTTAAATATATCAAAGGCGAAAGTAAAAATATTGCTAAAATTTTAGATAAAAATTTTAAAAAAATAAAAACAGTTTTTCACTTTGGTGAGTTCTCCAGAATATATCAAAGCTTCTTCTATTATTCGAAATGTTTAGAATCAAATATTGAAGGTTCGCGTTCAGTTTTTAATTTTTGCATGGAGAATGATATTAAACTTATTTACTCAGCTACTTCTGCAAACCTTGGAAATTCGGGGTATGATAAAAATTTGTCTCCGTACGCCTTTTCAAAATCCGTAAATATTGAGTTATTAGAAAATCTAAAAAAATGGTTTAATTTTAAATTTGAAATTATTTATTTTTATAATGTATATGGCCCAAATCAAATATCCAAAGGTTTTATGTCTACAGTGATAGGTGTTTTTGAAAATTATTACAAAAAAAGAAAAGCCTTACCAGTTGTTTTGCCTGGTACGCAAACGAGAAGATTTACACATGTGAATGATGTTATTGACACATGTTTTTATGCATGGAAAAAAAATAAAAATAGACATTATAGCATTGCTAGTAAAAGTTCTTTTAAAATAATAGAAGTTGCAAAAATGTTTAGCAAAAAAATAAAGTATTTACCCTCAAGAAAAGGAGAAAGATATACTTCAACGTTGCCTAAATTTAATTTGTCGAATAAGATCTACCAAAAATTTGGAACGACATCTTTAAAAAAATATATTTCTGAATTTAAGTTGTGTAATTAATTTATTATAGTTAGTGTATAATTTGATATGAAAAATATAATTATTACTGGAGTCACAGGTCAAGACGGGGCTTATTTATCCCAATATTTGTTATCTAAAAGTAATAACTATAAAATATATGGTATTTTTAGAAGAACTTCACTGGATCCATTGCAGAGACTTAAAATTCTTGGAATACACAGAAATATTAATCTACTAGATGTAGATTTAACAGAGCATAATAGAATTAATCATTATATTAAAACTATTAAACCAATAATGTTCTTTAATTTAGCTGCAATGTCATTCGTTGGCTATTCTTATGATAATCCAGTTTATACGGACCAAGTTAATAATTTAGGAGTTTTAAATATTTTAGAATCTATTAAATTTAGTAGTCCAAAAACTAAATTTTATCAGGCATCTTCTTCTGAGATGTATGGCGATGTAATAAAAAAGAGTATAAAATTAAATGAAGAATCTAAATTTAACCCAATATCACCTTACGCAATTTCTAAGTTATCAGCTTACTATTATACAAGAATGTATAGAAAATCTTATAAAATATTTGCTTCTAACGGTATACTATTTAATCATGAGGGACCTCTTAGAGGAGATCAGTTTGTAACAAAAAAAATTATAAAAGGGTTGGTTCTTTATAAAAAAACAGGAATACCTTTGTCGTTAGGAAATATTTATTCTAGAAGAGATTGGGGCAATGCAGAAGATTACGTGAAGATGATGTATAAGATTTTATGTTACCCAAAGCCTGATGATTTTGTTATTGCTTCAGAACAGCAGTATTCAGTAAAAGATTTCGTAAATCTTGTGTGCAAATCATTAAATATAAACATTAAATGGCAAGGAAAAAATCTAAACGAAAAAGCAGTTAATGAAAAAGGGAAACCAGTGATCTTAGTTTCAAAAAAATTTTTTAGGCCTCTTGACGTTGTAAATTTGCTTGGGGATGCCTCCAAAGCAAACAAAATTTTAGGATGGAAAAGTAAAATTTCAATTCACAAATTGATAAAAAATATGATAAATCATGAACTAAATAATCCTGTAAATTTAGACTAGACTTTCGATTGTTAAATAAATAAAGTGAAAAAATGAAAGTAGTAAGTTCTTTAAAATCCTTAAAAAAAAGAGATATCAATTGTAAAGTTGTCAGAAGAAGAGGGAAGCTTTACGTAATAAACAAAAAGAATCCAAAATTTAAAGCAAGACAAGGTTAGTAAATGGATATTAACTCGCAAAAAGAGACCTGGTCTAATTTTAAAAAATTGACAGTTTATATATCCGCGACCATCATTTTTGTTTTAATTTTAATGACTATTTTTTTATTATAATTAGTCTTTATAATGTAATTCACATTATATTTATTCCAAATATTGATTTTGCTTAATTTTTATGATTTTAAAAATTGAAGAATTAACTGCAGATAAAGATTTAACCGTTTTAATGCCATCTTTAAATGAAGAGACGGCTATAAGAAAAATTATTCAAGAAACAAGAGAAGCTTTAGATAATAGCGATATAAATTATTGTATATTAGTTTCAGACAATGGTTCGTCAGATAAAACATTAGAAATTTGTAAAGAAGAAAAAATTCTAATCAATCATTGTGTTGAAAAAGGTTATGGCGCTAATTTAATAAACGCAATAAAAAAAATAAACTCGAAATATTTGATATTTTATGATTCTGATGGATCTTACGATCCAAAAGAGATTAAGAGTTTTTTTAAAGAAGCAACTAAAGATAATTCTTTAGGCTTAGTTACTGGCAATAGATTAAAACAGCAAGAAGAAAACTCTATGCCTTTTTTGCACAGATATCTTGGAACTCCTGTGTTGTCTTTTATTATTAGATTTTTTTTTAATGTGAAGATTTATGATTGTAATTCAGGCATGAGACTTTTGAATAATTCTTTTTTTAAGAATGTAAATTTTTTTTGTAAAGGAATGGAATTTGCATCAGAAATTTTTGTAAAAAGCAGTTATAATAATATCAAAGTCAAAGAAATTTTTATAAAATTTAGGAAAGATTATAGGGGATCAAAGCCTCACTTATCTACTTGGTCTGATGGCTGGAGGCATCTTAGATATATAGTGTCAAATATACCGGATAAATTTTTTATTTTTTTGATAGGATTTGTTTTTTTTAACTATTTTTTAATTTTTTTATTATCTTTTTTTAATGTGAATCAAAACTTTCCCAGATTTCATACAATTTTTATTATTTTTGCATTAAATCAAATCTTGCAAACAATATTATTAGGAATATTAAGTTTAAGAATTTATCTTAGCAAAGAAGAAGGTTTAAAAAGTTTTTTAGTAGAAAAAATTATTTATTTAAAAAAGAATAATTATCTTATGTCTTTTGCTTTAATTAATCTTTTATTAGTTTTTATAGAAATAATATTTTTATTACTAAAGTGGTACCACGTTGACTTCGGAAATATTATAGAAATTTCAACAGTTATTCGTATTATTAATTATTCATCATTAGCTTCTGTGGCTTTAAATCTTGATTTTGAAATTGAAGGAAAAAAATTATGATTCTAATGAACCAAAATATATTGTTTAATACCTAGCTTTTAGTTTTTTGAATTTTTTAACTCTTCGGGTGTTTTCATCTTTTTCTCGCTTTTTTCTTTCTGACGGTTTTTCAAAATGACTTTTAATTTTAAGTAGGCGAAACACACCTTCTCTCTGTAATTTTTTTTTAAGAGATCTTAACGCCTGCTCTAGATTGTCATTTTTAACTTCTATTTTAATATGTGCTTTCCTCCAAAAAAGTGAGACGATTTAGCATTTTTGGTGATATATTGTCTATATTTTTATGAAGTTTTTTAAGCATAGACCAGTAGAAGGTTATCAAACAAAAACAAGTATAATTAATAGAAGAAAAGCAATTTTAACTACTGCTAAATATACTTTTTTTGGTTTGATTGGTCTTAGACTTTTGTGGTTACAGGTATTTCAAAGAAATAAGTATTCAATTTTATCCGATAGAAATCGTTTTAAAGAATGGAAAATAGCAGCTGAGAGAGGATTAATATTAGATCGTTTTAACAATAAGATAGCTGAAAATCGTCAGCTATATAAAATTGCTTTAATTAAAGGAGATGTTACTGACCTTGATTTTGTAATTACAACACTAAATAAATTTTTAAGATTAGACAGTGAAATAGTTGAAAAAACAAAAACGGATTTTATAAAATTAAGAAAGTTTCAGCCTTACGTTATAAATAAAAATCTAACATGGGCTGAGTTTTCAAAAATAAACAGTAATCTTTTCATTCTAAATGGGGTTCAGCCATTTATTTCAATGGAGAGACATTATAATTATCCTTACGAATTTGCTCATATATTAGGCTATGTAGGAGTCCCTAATGAGAATGATTTACAAAATCAAAAAGATGATCTTTTTAGAACACCTGGAATTAAAATAGGGAAGCTTGGAATTGAAAAAATTTTAAATAGGGAGCTTATTGGCACTCCGGGCTTTACTCGTTTTGAGGTGAATGCAGCTGGAAGAGCGGTTAGAACAGTTGAGTTTGTAGACGGAGTAAGTGGCAATGCTTTAAAAACTTCCCTTGATCTTGAGCTTCAAAAATTAACTTATCAAAAATTTGGTAGATATGCCGGATCTGCAATCGCGATGGATATTAAAACAGGAGAAGTTTTAGCATGCGTCTCAACTCCTTCATTTGACACAAATAAATTTGCTTTTGGGATAACTCAACCAGAGTTTAATGAATTATTAAAGAATGAACGAAAACCATTAATTAATAAGTTTTTATCAGGTCAATACCCTCCAGGATCGGTAGTAAAACCAATTATAGCTTTGGCAGCTTTGGAAAATAAAATTGTTGATCAAGACTATACTCATTTTTGTTCTGGAAAGATTGAGCTTTATGGTCAAGAATTTTATTGTTGGAAAGATGGA
>JACCDP010196651.1_pt1 | contig 11031 bp, 13 predicted proteins | sample 7445841 | NCBI WGS metagenome assembly JACCDP01 (sample SAMN15323441, study PRJNA562643) | freshwater metagenome | isolation source: river surface water | place: USA:Blue River Watershed | collected 2017-08-17
AAAGAAAGATTCCCAATAAAGTGCAATTTGATGTTGTTTTTATGCAAATCAGGTACTTCCTTGGCGATGGTGTCTACAAATAGACTCATTAGGCCTGCCACCTCGGCTGCTGGCCTGTCCCAATTTTCAGTACTAAATGCATATAAAGTGAGGTATTTTATGCCTATTTCTGATGCTGCTTCCACAATATTGCGAACACTTTGTACCCCATGAAAGTGACCATAAAGTCGATCCTGTCCTTTTTCTTGCGCCCATCGTCCATTACCATCCATAATGATAGCGATATGCTTAGGTAATCTGTTTAAATCCAAGTTGTCCATACTGCAAAATTAATCGAATCCAAGTTTATTTACGTTTAAACCTATTTAATAGCCCCTTGCTCTTTTTAGGTTCATTTTTTTCCATTCCATAAATTCTGTTAAATGTATATGAGATACCTAATTTGGCTGAAAAAAATCGGTCATTGCCACTAGCGCTTCCTTGATATCCTGAGGAGGTATTTATTCCAGAAGATAAAAAATCAAGATCATCCATTGAGGTATACCTATAAGTTGCTTCACCCAAAATATTGAACTTACGGTAAACATTATACTTAAATCCTATATTAATAGGGAAAGTTAAATTCAGCGGCAATTTGTTTGGACTAGTGATTGGTAATGCAGCACTGGTTTTAACGTTCAGAAAGGTTTCCAGAACATATAAATAGCCAACACCAACACTTAGATAGGGGGTAAATTTTCTATTTCGAGAACCCGTGACAAAATTTAAAAAATTAAATTCAGTCATTAAGCTACCTTCTATTGTATTGCTAGCAAAACTAGCATCTCTGAGCAAAGAATAAGGGTCCTGTGATAATATATCATATGCTGCAAATTCTTGCATTTCTACATTAAATCTAATACCAATATAATTGTTCAATTGCTTTTTTACAAATGCACCATAAGTCCAATTAAAAAAAGGTGCATCTGGTGCAATATCCCCTTGATAAAAAGATCGACCCATGAGCAAACCCACTTCCCCTTTGTTTTCAGACAACTCAGTATGTTGTGCGATCACAAATAGCGAAAAGAATAAAAAAACAGATAAAATTAAAACGCTTTTAAACATATTCACTAATTTCTTTTATCCAAGCCCCAAGTCAATTTTGTTCTTAATGTGGTTAAATAACTATTTTCATTTAGTCGTATAAAGCTAACGGAAAATAACTCTTGTTTTAAGGCTAATTCAATTGTTTTTGGAACAATTTCCTTACGTGCATCCAAAGCACAAATTAATTCGTCAGTCCTACCTTCAATTTCGAAAGATATTACGGATGTATTGGGAACCACAATGGAACGTACATTTAAATTATGCGGCGCCACTGGTGTAATTACAAAACTTGCAGAATCAGGAAATAAAATAGGGCCATTACAACTCATATTATAACCAGTGGAACCAGTGGGCGTGGATACAATGATACCATCCGCCCAATAGGAATTTAGAAATTCCCCATTTAAATAAGTATGAATCTTAATCATGGGAGAAGTATCCCTTTTATGTAAAACAAACTCATTAAGTCCATAGGGTGTTGCGCCAAAAATAGGAATATTTGCATCTAAGTGAATCAGTGCGCGTTTTTCAATGACATAGGTTCGATTCATAAGCGCATCCACCATTAATGACAATTCGTCTTTTGAAATGGACGCTAAAAAGCCCAAACGACCATAATTAATACCTAAAATAGGGATATTTGAATCTCCAACTAATGTAACTGAGTCTAAGACTGTACCATCACCACCCAAACTAATTAAGCAATCAATATTTTCAGGCAAATCATAAGCGGATGAAAATGGAATATACGCTTCTTTGCCATTAGGGGCACAAAGTTCAAATTTTTGTAATAAGTCATGAAAAATACAAATGGCAACATCATGCTTGTGCAATTCCAACAACAATGCATTTAAAGATTGTCGCTGATCCAAATCAAACCCCCTACTATATATTGCTACTTTCATCTAATTTAAAAATTAATTCCGCCGTGTAAATATACTCCTTTGTCTCCAAGCTGATTCACACTATAGTCAATTTTTAACACAAAATCATAGATACTGATCACATCTAAACCAATGCCAGCTGTCCTAATTAAGGTATTGGATAGTTTATTGGTATTTGAAGGACGCTCACTATATACATACCCTAAATTGCTAAAAATACGAATCCAAAAATCATATTTTACTTCAGGTAAAAACTTTTGTGTTAATGGATTTTTAACCGTGAAACTCCCTAAAGAATGATGAAAAGCCGTTTTCAAAATGGTAGCTGCATTCCCATCAACTACGTAATATTCTAAGCCATTCATTTGCAAATTGCCATAGCCCATTAATCGACTATCTAAATAGTTATTATTGGGTAAAAATTTCAATTGTGAATTTGATTCAATGAAAATAAAATTATGTTTCGAAAATGAATGTGCCTTTAATTTTCTGAACTGGATAGAAGTGAAAGGTGCCCCTTTGGAAAAACGTTGAAATAAAACCAATTCAGTCCCAGCGCCATTGGTGGGATATGCGTTATAATCAAATGCAATTTTCGTATACCCTAAAGTGATATCTCCATAAGTCATTACTTTTTTATGACTCGCTAAAAAATTGGGTTGTATTAAAAATCCAGAGTCAGATAATTCCTCTTTACCATATCCTATCTGTAATGAATGTCGTTCAAATAAGTTTGGACGATAAGTTAAGTTTACGTTGGCACGGTAGCCTTTTCGAACGACATCATTTGTTTTCGCAAAAACTTGTTTGTCCTTTTCGGTTTTATAATTAATTTCCTTTTGGTTATAATTTTGCCAACCTCCACCAATACCATATTTTAAATTTTTATCGAAAAATGGCAATTGGTATCTTATAATGTTTTGCTGCGTGTACCCGCGAATAAAACCAAGCACCAATTGGTCATTATTGCCAGTCGCATTTTTTTGGCTAAAGGTGATGCCATAATTAACCCGGTCCAAGCTTCGGTTTTGCTCACTCCACCATTGATTAAAATTACGATCGACCCACTTAAAATAGGGTTTGGGTATAAAATACCACCTTTCTTTTACTTGTATTTCTATGTCCACAATACTGCTATCATTGATTAATGGATAGACTGGTGTTACTTTTACAAATAAAAATAAAGAAGTATTAAAGAGTTGCTGTTGCGATAAGGTATTTAAAACTGTTAATGAATCTTTATTAATTATATCGCCTACATGATAAGGTAACTCTCGTAATAAAATATAATTTTTTGTTCGATGATTTCCATCCACCTGTATTTTGTTAATACGGACTTGTGCATTCAAATTAGTAGAAATGCAAATGATAGAAAATAAAAAAAGAAATAAAAACCTAAGAGAATTAGACATCTAAATAGTTCATTAAATGGTGGTAGTGATCTTCAATATCATTATGTATAATGGTGTTACCAAAATAATGAAGTATTTGATAATTGTATCTTTGCAGTGTGGCTATAATTACATCCGCTTCTTCCTTATTTAATTTTACAGTAATAATAAGTGCCCCAGTTGCCTCGTCGAAGTTGGTATTTAACTGTGATATTTGCGCATTATTGGTTTCAACGAGACGGCTTAATTCGGCTAGTGAATATTGATAAGGCGACACCGAAACCACAATAATAGCACCTGGATTATCTACACCTAAAAATTTAGCTAATAAATCATTTAAGTTTTTCTGAAGTATCACCCCAGTGCATTCCTGTTGCTCATTTAACACTGGCAATAGAGACAACTCATTTTTAGAAAATAAATTCAAGGCAGCTGTGAAATGCATGGAACCTAAAATGCCCACCCGCGTAAGTTGGTCGGCTAAATGAATTAATGTTTGATCGTTATCCAAATTTAAAACGTCCTCTTTGTTAACCAAGCCAACAAAATATTCCTCCTTAACTAATGGCAGATGCTGTATATCGTAATCCTCCATACATTGCAATGCAAAAGATGCCTTATCTTCAAAATGAAGCAATGGAAAACTAGATATAGCGATGGAGGAAGCTAGCATTTCGAATTATTTATTTAGGTAGTTCAGTTAAAAACTTTTCTAAAATTGTATTGAATTCATCTGGCACTTCCATCATTGGCGCGTGACCACATTTATCAATAAAATGCAACTGGCTATTTGGAATTAATTTATTAAACTCTTCGCCAACTAATGGCGGTGTAACACAATCGTTTTTACCCCATATCAATAAAGTAGGTTGCTTTATTTCATTTAGCTCAGCGCCTAAATTATTTCGAATAGCGCTTTTAGCCAAGGCAAGCACCTTAATCACTTTTAAACGATTACGTGTAATTTCAAAAACCTCGTCGACCAATTCCTTCGTTGCTACATTTGGATCATAAAATGTTTGGGCTGTTTTGTTTTTTATATACTCGTAATCTCCGCGCTTAGGATAAGTATCACCCATCGCATTTTCATATAAACCACTACTTCCAGTTAATATTAGTGATTTAATTTTTTCTGGTTGTTTTAAAATATATACCAACCCTACATGACCTCCTAATGAATTTCCTAATAAATGTATATTATGATAACCCCTTGCATCAATAAATTGTTCCACATACTTTGCCAACCCAGTGACTGAGGTATGTAATAAATCCAAGTCGAACAATGGCAATATTGGGACCACCACTTTATGTGTATGTCTGAATTTTTCAATTAAAGTTGAAAAATTACTTAAGGCGCCGAAAAGCCCATGCAATAGCATTAGCGTTTCCCCTTCACCTACCTCTAGGTAATTAAATTTTCCGTCTTTCTTTATTTCATATTCTATCATAACAAAAATTGAACACTTAAATTACTGATATCATTGACCAAATAATTTAACAATATACAATGCGGTTAAAGATACTTAAATCATTGTAAAAAATGCTAAAATAGCGCAATTATAACCAGCTATGATAATTGGAAATTTAACGAAATCATAACGTATAAAAAGTGTGCAAATAATGATAAAACAGATAACGATCAATCAGTTAGTAACTGCTTACTTAAATGGGTTTGGGAAGGTGGCAATAGTAGTTTTGATAAAGGGAAGCCATAGGCTCATCTTTTCAGTACAATAGGGCCACCACTTTTGTAAATAGGAATAACTATACGCATCTTTTATTTTTGCTGCTTCCAACACCCCTAAAATTTGTAAAAAATAGACCAAAGCGCTCCAAATTGTAAAATAAATAAAGCCATATAGTGCAATGCCCAATAATTTATTCAACCAGCCGAGCATTAAAACCTCAGCAGTTTGCTGTAATAAACCTGAAATCCATCTGATTAAAAATAACACCACTAATAACACAATAACAAATGAAATAAAAGGCAACCAATGGCTTTCAATTTTGGTATATTCTTTTAGTAGTCTCGCTACCCAACCTGCTAGTTGGTATGCAACAATTAGTCCTATGAAGAAGGAAAAAAAGGAAAGTACTGCTTTGATTAATCCATTACGAATACCTTGTAAAATTGCAACAATAAGTAGCGTGCCTGTTAAAATATCTAACCACATATATTAAGCAGTAAGTAGTGATTTGGCAATCGCTGAAATTACTTTACCATCGGCTTGCCCCGCAAGTTGTTTTGTTGCTACGCCCATTACCTTACCCAAATCCTGCGGACCTGATGCACCCACTTCACTAATAATAGCTTGCACAGCTGCTTTTACAGCCTCCTCACTCATTTGTGCAGGTAAAAACTTTTCAATAATGGCAATTTCTTCTGACTCTTTTGCTGCCAAATCAGGCCTGTTTTGTTGTTCGTAAATCGATAACGAATCCTTGCGTTGCTTCACTAATTTCTGCAACAACTTTAATTCGGTGTCAGCGGAAATTTCACCATTAGCTCCTGGATCAGTTTTTGCTTTTATAATTTCAGCTTTGATGGCTCTTAAGCCTCTTAACATTGCTTCATCCTTATTTTTCATTGCGTCCTTCATCAAGGACATCACTTCAGTTTCTAAACTCATAACTTGATTATTTATTTGTTTTCTGCTATTTGACTTGCACTAAATTTTTTATAAAACGAATAGGCAAATTCTTTAAAATCATTGGCCATTGCTTGATCCTGTGTTGCTCTTAAATAGGTTTCACCCATGCCCATTAAATTCTGATAAAAAAAATCAGCCATCTCATCAACCATCATATCTTTCGTCCATAAATCAATACGCAAAGCGGTTTTATCGGTTGGATCCCACAGCGTAAGCATCATCGCTCTGGCGTCTTGAGTTTCGTTGGCAGTGCTATCGGAGGCGGACCACTTAATGTTTTGCGGAATTTTTTGTTCGTCTAAATCTATCAGAACATTAATAGTTGATTGATGCATAAGGTGATTTTTGTAAAGCAAAAATACTATTTTATTACATAAGATACACGCTAAGGTTTTAACTCAACCGGAATTTTAACACTCCCACTTACTGGGGCAATCATTTCTAAATTAGACAGCCACTCTGATCCCATATTGGCGCGCGCTTGGCGATACACTTCATCCCTATAATACAATTTAAAATGATCTGATAAGGAGGCCGATTGATCAAATGAAAATACTTCGCCCGCCCTTAACCAAGATTCAGGGATATTATTTTTTTCATCTATTAAATGAGGCACATCATAATGAATGCCCCATTGTATCCAGCTAGTTTTATTAAAATTAATATGGCCCCAAAAAATTGCATAGGAAGCGGCAATCCACTCCATCTTTACTTCATGAATGCATTTAATAAAAATGGACTCTTTATATTTATAGCCTTTTAATAAATCATGCGCTATAGCACATTGCTTATATGTATCAAAAACAAAAACCATCGCCATGGTTGTTTGTTGCCATTTTTTAAAATGGGAAAACTCTTTTAAAGTAGCAACGAAATTAGATGGCTGTATAAAACATAAAAAATAATTTGAACCCTGCGTCAAATCTGATTTCGTTTCAGATAAAATAAGCCAATCGTATTCGGGAGGAATAGCTACAGGTAATACAGTATGTTGAAAGTTTGAAATTTCTTTTTTATACTTGTTTTTAAAAGCAGCTTCCGCCCATTGGTTCATATAAAATACACCGGCCGCCTTTTTTACATACTTTTTGAATTGCTGCTGTTGACGGATATTATTAAAAATAGAGTTCGTTTTATCAATATTGGGGTAAGTTAAAGGAATGAAATATTGCGGAAAAGAGGTACTACCTTTTAAGCTAGCACCAAAATGCAACACCATGGCATTGGTTACTTGACTAACCAATTGCTGTGCCTCCCTAGTTTTAATGATGGTTACATTGCTTTCGTTGGCCGTATATGCTTCCTGAAAATGGGGTGGGATTTGGTCTCCAACAATATAAAAATGCAATTGCGCTGAAGCATTTCCGGCAATTATTATATCCACTATTTTTTGATAAATAACTAGTGTAGGAATGTCAAAATCTGATTCAGTAAGGATAAACAGGCGCATATACAAAAGTACAGATTACTTAACAATTTATCCACCAATCATTTATAAGGACTAGTTCAATTAAATAGAACCCTAACTTTGGTCTATGGCAAGAGATTTACAGCAATTGGACTTATTTGGAAATGATATGAGCAGCCATGTTCATATTGCAGCACCCAAGTCCATTAAATCAAATAAACAGGCAAAGCCAATTATAAAGCCGGTACCCGTAACATCATATGCAGCACCCATTGTAAATCAAGTAGCAGAAGATGACTTACCACTTGTATCAAGATCGGCACAACATTTAAATACAAGTGCAACTAGTCAAAAAAGAGGTCGCAAATCATTTGCCTCTATGGATGCAGAGATGGGAAAAGTAAACATCCCTTCGGCGGAGATATTGGAAAAAAAATTATACTACCCTATTGGCGAAGTGGCCCATTGGTTTAATGTAAATACTTCCTTAATTAGATATTGGGAAAAAGAATTCAAACAAATTCAACCGCGCAAAACGCGAAAAGGAGACCGCTTATTCCGCGTGCAGGATATTGAATTATTAAAACAGATTCATTTTCTACTTCGCGAAAAAAAGTATTCCATTGATGGCGCTAAAACTTATTTGAAAAATAATAAAGAAAAGGCGGAAAAAAATATTGCTGTTTTAAATAGCTTAAAAAATCTAAAAAGTTTCTTAATTACATTAAAAGAAAATTTGTAATTACCTACAATTATAAATTCCTTGTTCCAATTTGCAAAAAAGCAAATCGCATTTACAACTATCCCTTTTCTGAAAATTTAATTTGATTTTCATTGGCATAAGCTACCGCTTTCAAATTTAAAGTTTCACGTAATTGTTGAAAAACATTTAAATCAGCTGACATTGAAATAAAACATTCAATATGGATGGTATGAAATTGCTTTCCCGCGTCTGACAAAAAAACTGAACTGCTTATAATCGAATTATGTTTGGCAATTTCGGAGCGCATAAAGAAAGCAAAATTTGTTAAGGCGTCTGCAGAAGTTATGACACTGATTTGCAAATCCATTTCAATTTTACGCTCTGTTCTGCAACTAATATTATCAACAATAGTGTCCACCATTTGTTTATTAGGAACTGTAATATATGTTTTGTCCTGTGTGCGAATTCGCGTACTTCTTAATCCAATTTTTTCAATGGTGCCGGTGAAATTATTCACTTTCACTAAGTCCCCAACAGAAAAAGGTTTGTCAAAAAATATAATGAAGGAAGCGATTATATTTTCCAAGCTTTCGCGCATAGATAAGGCCACGGCCGCACCCACGATACTTAAGCTGGTAACTAAATTGCCGATATTTTCATTGAATACATAACGTAAAATTAGCAGCACCCCAATGATGTATAAAATGACTTTGAAAAAGTCACGAAAAAATAAAATCAATTGATCATCCGAAAGCGATTTGGTTAATTTTGATTTTTCTTCCAATATAATCGATACAAATTCAAGTGTTCGAAGAAACACCCTAATTAATAAAATTATAAAACTTAATTTAACAATAGAATCAATCACCTGTTGTAAACTCACCTTAAATAAATGCACATCCCATAACACTGGGAATTTTAATTCATACAATGCAATTACTGCGACTAAAAAAATTAAAAATTGTTCAATGGGTACGACCAAGCGATGCACATGGCTTTTACGTAATTCAGAATGGTTTTTCTTATCAACCCAGGTATAAATTAAACTTGCAAAAAAACGAGAGATGAACCTTTTGAAAATAAATGTCGCTAATAAAATAGCCAATATATATAAATAGCTGCGAATTGGATTGCTTAAAAATTCTAGGTCTAGTTGCATAATATTGAATTAATTATAATTTTTTCCATTCCAACAATTGCATCGTAGTTCCGTCAAAAACACCATAGGTATAAAGGCGAATCCAATCCCCTAAATTTATGTACCTTGTTGTTTCACTTATTTTAAAATCAATTGCATAATGTCGATGTCCAAAAATAAAATAAGCAACATCAACCTCCTTTGCTTTTTGTTTAGTATAAATAATAAGCCACTCCTTATCCTCGCCCAAAAACTGCTCGTCACTACTTCCTGTTTTTGCCCTACTCTTTCCGCTAAAATAATTGGCCAATCGAATACCCAAATCAGGGTGTAACCAACCAAACAACCATTGGCAAACCGGATTGGTAAATATTTTTTTAATGAACTTATACCCTTCATCACCTGGCCCCAAGCCATCACCATGACCAATGAAAAATTTCTTTCCAGCAAATTCAAATTGCATGGGTTCAAAATACACATGGGCATTAAGTTCCTCTTTTAAATAATCACGCATCCATAAATCATGATTACCAGTAAAAATATGCAGGGGAATTCCGGCGTCGCTAATTTCAGCCAAGCACCCTAATAACCGAACAAAGCCCTTCGGTACGACAGTTTTGTATTCAAACCAAAAATCAAAAATATCTCCAACAATAAAAATAGCGGCTGCATCCGATTTGGCCTGTTTAAGAAATTGCACCAGCTGTTGCTCTCTTTCACGGCTAGCAATTGCATTGGGTGCTCCCAAATGGAAATCAGAAAGGAAATAAATTTTTTTACCGTGTGCTAATTCCATGTAACTGGGCTTTAGAAACCAATTTTTAAAATACGAATTGCCTAATCCACTAACTTATCAACCAAAAAACAATACACTTCTTTAGGACCATGCACCCCCACGACCAAAGTTTTTTCAATATCTGCAGTACGACTTGGCCCAGTAGCATAACTAATCATACTTGGTATTACATCCGCTTCCTTTTTAAACTGCGCCAAGCTATCTGAAACATCAAACAATAATTGATGCGTGTAAGCAATACAAATATGAATAGGCGCATATACACTTGTAGTACGGCCGCTTAATTGCTGACTACTTAATACAATCGTTCCAGTTCTCGCAATTAAATGATCACATAAAGTAATCGCAGCATCGCATCCAGCCAAATCATCTGTATTTACTGGGTCGAAATGGTATTCTTTCATATCATCTAACCAACCTTCTTCAATGGAATAAATTTTCTCCCATTGGTTGGCTTTTATTAATCCACTCAATTGACTGACCAATTCAGCTTCATCGGCACAGTATACAAACTTGCCTAATAACTCGGTAAATTTTTGTGCAAATTCAATCGTCAATTCCTGATCCGTCGGATAAAATATAGGTGTTTCCGCAACTTGGTCTGGGAAAGGAACAGGTACAGTATCCTTTAGGGCCTGTTTTATTTTCTGTAATATTTTACTTCTTGCACCTTGTGATTCCATTACTACTGTTTTATACTTAAGTGGTACTTGGTTTTTCAGTGTTATCCGCTGCAATATCTTGATCTGGAGAAGCAACGACAACTTCTTCAGTTGAAACTGTATCAGCTACCGGAGCTTCAACAGGAGCAACTTGATCCTTGCCTTCTTCTACATCAAAAGTAACCACTTTTTCTTCCTCAAATGGACGGTTTCCAATTAACGCTTCCACATCACTTTTATGTAAAACTTCTTTGTCTAATAATTCTTTTGCTAATTTCTCTACTTGCTCTTTTTTAGAAGTTAACAATT
>JACCDP011091142.1_pt1 | contig 11031 bp, 16 predicted proteins | sample 7445841 | NCBI WGS metagenome assembly JACCDP01 (sample SAMN15323441, study PRJNA562643) | freshwater metagenome | isolation source: river surface water | place: USA:Blue River Watershed | collected 2017-08-17
GCTTCCAAACACAACCACATCCGCATGATATGGTTTATCCAATAAACCAATATTGATTTCCGGATGTTTCTGAATGAAATCATATGTCACATGTTCGTTCAAGCACTCTTTCCAGAACGCCGGATAGAATGTCGCGTCTTTTGGAATATCGTCTAATGAATTGAGGACCGGCATGTTCACCAACTTGAAGTACGTGTAAAAATCTTCACTTCCATGGCTCCACATAGGGTCGCGCCAGTCCACATAGATTTGGAGGTTATGCGTTTGAGCGTATTTGACAGCCATTTTCAAGCTTTCCAGACGATCGCCAAATCCCAACCATCCCTTTACAATCAAATATTTCATCCTTGTTTAACAAACACAAATGGTCAGTCCGGTTGTAGCCGAATTTCTTGGAGCGTATGTCCTTATTGCCGCAATTGCGTTTTTCGGAACGCCGTTGATGATTATCGCTGCATTTGCCTTGGCAGTGTTCCTTGCAGGGCCCATTTCGGGTGCACACCTGAATCCTGCAGTCACGCTGTGGGCTCTTTTGAGCGGAAAAATCGGACAGACCAAAGCGTTGAGTTATGTGGCGGCCCAGCTCCTTGCGGCCACGGCGGTGTGGGGCGTGAAAAAGACGTTCATGTAAAACGAACTTTCAAGATTTAAGAAATTGAAAACACAATGGAGATGGAGGTAGAACTCACAGACGAACAAAAACACGCGAGCTACATCAACCTGATAGAAACGATCGCGTGTCTATCACGTGGAGATGATTTGAGCGATGAATGGATTGAGGCACAGATGCAACATATTCGCCTCATTCGTAGATGTTATACTGACATGGGGTTGGTCAACTTGGAGCGACAAGATAAAGAGTTTCGGACGATCGCATCCGAACTTGAAACTGCATTGACTATTCTTATTACAGAAATGGATTTGTTTGGAACATTGGATAAAGAGACATATCTTGAATTTTGTAAAGGCGCCCTGCGTCTCATGGATATGTTGGAAGAAGATGACGCATTAATCAATGCGTTTAACAATCTCCTCGGCTGAGTAGTAAACTCTATATACTTCCGCATTCCGAAGCGATTTGCCTACTACTGCTTTCAACCAATCATGATGCGTCACAATCGCAAGACGTGTAAAATTTTGCAGCCAAGCCCCATGTAGAATAGATGTGAGTGTTTCTTCTGCGCGGAGTTTTAGCATTTCGTCTGTTTCCGATTGAAATACATATGTATCCTTTAAACATGTGACATCTACATTTGAGTATTTTTCACGAATAACGCGTTTATCTTCCCGAATGTTGCACAGATGGTCTCCTTGTGTTTCCAGCAAGCCGTCATGAAGATATACCATTTTATCGTTTCCAACAATGTTTCGTGCACTTTGTATACAGCGAATTAATGGCGAACACAGCACAATGTTCATGTCGGGTAGAGTAATGGATGTTGTTTGAATGTGCCCTTTTTCTGTGAGTGTTGAATACATGTACTCGGGAGAGAAATATGCTGCCTCACCCATATCTTCAAATCCTCGATTGTGCATCGCATGACCGTGACGAATAAAATACACTTCCATTGTATGTTTTTAATTCCAACGTGAAAACAATGTATCTACCGAAACGGTATTTCACAGGGCTATCCAAAACCAAGCGGGCCCAAAGGAAAAAAGAATTAACGCGCCGTAGTCGGTTGTCTTGGAAATCGCCCAAAGCGTATGCCCCCTTCAAGACCGATCGGGGAGTAAAGACACGTCGGTCCAAATATGTGACGGCGTGGAAAAAGAAGTTTCCAAAGGCGTCGTCTCTGAGTGCTGCATCAAAGGCAACGGGAGTTCCTCTACGTCTTCTGAAAAAATCATACAATCGGGGTATGGCTGCGTGGCGGACGGGTCATCGTCCAGGTGCGACGCAACAGCAGTGGGGGTATGCCCGCGCATACAGCATGCTAACCTGTGGCAAAACACACTACACCACGGATGCAGACATTGTGCGCCAAGCCAAGAAAACAACCAAGGCGCGCACATGGTTTAAAAAGACGTGTAAAAAATAATGGAGTGGAAATTCCCACGCAAAATGACACGCCGGTACTGTAAGAAAACATCCTGTGCTAAAATGGGATTTACGCAAAAAGCATCGTGTCGTCCGTGGAAAAACTGTTATACGCGCAGACGGAAACAGAATTTAAAAAGGAATAAGTAAGTAAATGATGAGCCAGGCGTACGATTACAATGGGGTCGTGGTTGCTCCATCTGCTCCTAAAAAGGTATTGCGTACCGTGAAAAAGACCATTCACATTGACTCAGCCGATCGTGATACGTCGCGCTATCATACAAACGGCGACTGGATTGCGTTTTTGCCTCGCACCTACAAGAACGTAACCAAAATCCATTTGAAATCGGCAGAGTTTCCCCCCGTAGTTGCATATCCAAATGTAGTTACAACAATAACGTCTACAGCCACATCTTCCGGTATTGCGACGTTTACAGTGGGATCTACTGCAGGTATTTCGGCAGGCAGTACAGTCGTATTAACGAGTGCTGGAAGTTACAATGGTACATACGTCGTTCAATCGGTGCCTTCTTCAACCACTTTTACTGTAAGAACTGCGACAACTGGTGCTCAAACGAGTGGAACGGTAACGCTAACAAATCCTGGGGCGGTCAGCCATCCCTACTCAAACGGAGCAAATGTCCCAGGAGCAACATATTCAAACGACACGCCAATTACTAGTTCTACGTATTACTTTGTGGTGGAACTTGGTGGATTGAACAAGACGGATGAAACGGTTGTTGCTGGAAATAAATCTACATTAACCGACAGTTTTTTCGCTAAGATTCCAGCGATGACGCAGACGTATGGTCCTACATCGTTCATTGAGTACAACGAGAATGCAAATCACGATACCACGGCCACATTCTCACCGCCTATTGAAAACTTGGACCGTCTACAAATCACAACGCGCCTACATTCCCAACAGGATCACAGTGGCTTTATTTACTGGACGTCAGACGGTGCAGTTGCTAGCTCCGGAACGCTAGGCGGTCCCGCGAACTACAATCTCACTCTCGAGATTGAGTACTTGGATAATGCATTTGATGAGTTTTCGTCGTTCGAGACACGTATTCGTCAATAAGTTACTTCATACGGCGTCCGAGCGTCACAAACGTGTCCAGTGTGAATAAAAAGAAGACGCCCGTGAACACATACAATAAAATATCTTGGGTTGGCGCGGGTTCATACCCCGTGCGGTTCTGTTCAATCATATGCAAAATACGATTGAGTTTCATTTCATGCGCAGCACCTTCAAAGGAGGGTGTAGCATATGGAAATTCGGGTGCCATCCCGCTAAAGTGTTCTTGCACACGCGACTTGAATGGACGATAATTTGTTTCAGCTTCTTCATCACTGGACACGATGGGCAAGGAGCGACTTAAATCATCAATGGTCTTGCGATGCTTGAACACTGCCGCTTGGCTGCGTTCTTGAGGGCTCGCGTACACGCGCCCCTCTTTTTGAGCATCACGTTTCTCGGGAACAGCTGATTTATTATTGAGCGGTTGACGTTTGGGAAATGGAGATCCCCATACTTCTTCAATGCTCGCCATTATTCAGACACGCATAGAAAAATTACACGATGTTGATACAAAGATGAAGATGCGTCTAAGCCAGACCGAGCTCACTGCGTCTGCTGCAGTGCTCATATACATTGTGTTTTTCGCAACACGTCCGCCAGCGGTGGTTCAAGCTGCTCTCTCGTCCCCACTGGGTCTGGCGGTGGTGTTTGGTGGAGCGCTTTTAGTGATGCTGTATCATAGCAAGGTTGTGGGCGGGCTGTTAATTCTTGCGCTCTTGCTTTCCATGACCAAGGTAACGGAACACTTGACCCAGCAGGAAGAAAAAGAACTAGAAAAGGCGAGTGCGGATGTCAAAGAACTGCAAGCCATGGGGCTAAAACCTGAATCGAATGATGCTCTAAAAAATGCCCTTGCGACGCAAGCGCGCTTGACTGCCGCGAAAACCGCCGCGCCCGTTCCTCCTCCTCCGACTACAACGCCTCCTCCCGCTCCCAGCGCACAAACTGCTGCCGCGTCACCTCCCATTCCTCAGCCAACTGGACCCGCGATGGCTGCTCCTCCCACAATTCCTCCGCCAACATCTGCCGTGCCTCCGAAACCGGTGATGGCCTGTAACATTGAAAACTTTGCGTCCTTTTGAATAAGAGAGAATGTACGATAAGCTTTCCTTGTTTTTCGTAGGCATCATGATGTTGATACTCAATATTGGAAGTCGGTACATCGTACACGAGTTCAGCGAAACCGATGAAGAGTATAGTCAAAATATAATCCTTCGTCGACTTGCGATTTTTGCAGCGTGTTTTGTGGGCACACGCGACTTGGTTGTATCGATTATTCTAACATCTGCATTTGTTGTGCTGTCGACGGAACTATTTCATCATCGGAAATATGCGCGGGAAGGAATGACGAATTCAGACCTGTCTGTTCGAGCGGCAAGTGTTGCGATTGCAGGAATGGATTAAAGCGCAATACGAACGCTCTTGGATGCCGTGGACTTGGCTGAACCACCGCCCTTCTTATTTGTCGGCGCAATCGGAATAGCACGGCTCTCGCGTTCCTTTTCCACTTGCTTCAGCAGGTCGTCAATGTTCACAGGTGCATTCATGTCGCGCGACGGAGGCGCAATGGCCGCTGCAGGAGGTTGGGGGTTGGGTTTCGGAGGTGCCGGCGCTTTTACGGCGCGAATGGCTGTGGGTACGCGCGTACTTGTTTGCTGGGGCGGAGGAGGAGGGACCATGGAGCTCATGAAACTCTGAAGGCCCGCCATTGGGTTTGCGCTGGGAGGAGGGGGAGGCACGACAGGCGGCGCTTGGGTCGCGCTGCGCATATCACGCGTCTGTTGCTGCATGGCCGCCGTCGCCAGCTGGCGCGCAATGTCTGGATTGGTGCGCAATACTTCATCAATGTTGGGAATGGGTGCCTTGCGGGCCATCTGATTGGTCAAGTGGACCATGTAGACCATCATACACGTACGAATGGGAATGCGCACGAGAGGATGCATCTTCATCTTGTCGCCGTACATATCGTACAACTCTTCAAAATCCTCTTCCATATCTGCCACATTCATTTGCGCGGACTCGCTCAATCCGTCCAATTGAAGACCAAACGCTTTTGCAACCGCCACATTCTTAGATGACCACTCAAGTGCCGACATGGCCGTAATGTACCAATCACAAAACTGCTTGATGGTCTGGTCTGCCGCTTTTTCGCGACGCATAAACTCCAGCTCAATCTTCATCTCTTCAATGGGCGAGTCAAGTGTGAAGCGTTTGCGCATGGGCACGCCTGTGCGCTGTAGACGCTCAAACTTACGCAGAAGCTCATACTTTTCCTTCATGAGATGTTCTTCGGACATACGGCGAGGCGGAGGCATGTTGAACGTGTCCGCATTCATGTTCTGAAATCCATCGCTGGTCTGCATGGGACCCACTTCGTTCACAGACGGAAACAACTTGGGAGGCGGAGGGGGCGGTGCATCGTCCAAATTAATGGTGGGCAACTCAATCGTGTCTAGATCTGCCATCTTCATATCCGGTGCACCGGTGATACGTGTATTGGAGAGCAACTCGGCTCCTAAAATGTCGGCCATTTGTTGTATCTAAACGGTTCAGTTATGAAAACTCTAACGCGTGAATGAAATCCCGATACTCTCCAAAAGTGTTTGATTTTGTTGGACTTTGAAAAACACTGGGTCCGACTCTGGATTAGATGCGCGCGCCTGTGCGTTTGGTTCCGATCCACAAATGGCAACCAATGCATCGTATCGCGAACGTATCGTAGCGGCCTCGTCGCTGTTGTGCTTGAAAAACCATGGCTCTGCCGTCCAGTATGGCTTTTTGTCTTTTAGCGCAGACGCATGTTGAATTGTGGCATCTGTCCAGTGTTCGTACTCCACATCTCCCAAAAACTCCGTGTACTCCCAAAAAATATACTTTCGGTACTCGTACTCCCCAGAAAACAGGTAACACTCTTCATTGCGCGCATCAGACGATACCGCTGGAATACGAATGCGGGTTGTTTTTGTAGGCGGTACCCACTCCCGACTATTCAATTTGGCAATCAGTTCCGGACTGGCAATGAAATCTGCATCCCACCGGAATTTCCACGGAAAGATTGCCTTATCAAACGCCCACTTGGAAAATGTGCGCATACTGTGGGGAGATGTCATGTCGGTGACTAGATTTTCATATCCTGCGCGGGATAAAGGTTGGTTGTATCGAAACACAAAGACAGGCATGTGTTCTTTCGTCAAAGTATCCACAATGTCTTTTGACCCATCCGTTGTCATGTGCAGAACCACAATGATTTCGTGTGGAATGGTCAGGCCTTTTAGAGATCGTAGACACGCTTCAAGCGTCGCTTCTTCATTGCGTGCACGGACAATAAAGGAAATACCGGCATCCATTACCTCTAATTGTGTTCAATCTGAAAGTTAGTGTTCCAGTACCCATACGGCTTGTAAAAAACAATCCGCCAAGTCATCTTTCTTTGGATGTTTCAACATGTACTCGCGCCACTCTGTGTCTTTTACAAGTTCAGTGGCGTGGACAATTCCAGTTGATTTGCGACCCTTGTACGTCTTGGTTGCATCGCGAAGCGTTACAATATTGGTGAGCTTATGAATGGCAGAGACACTTGCGGTCTTAAATCCTTGAAGCGTGAACCACATATGAAGCATGGATTCCACGCCAAACATACGACGTTCTGGTTGCTGTTCAAACACAATCTTATCCGCTCCAGCCCATAACGCCTTTCGCGCCTCCATACATTTCGCAAGATCCGACGCTAAATTCACAACCGACACCTGTTTTGCAGATTTGACTGCTTTTAACCAGCAGTTTGAACGGTAGTGGTCGTACAATGTATCCACCAACTCCTTCTTAGTTGTTCCATTGACGCCTTCACGTACTCCAGCAGTTTTCAGCATGTCGAGGGATTTCTCATTCAGTGATTTCTTGGTAGGAGGTTTGGAAGCAGATGGACAGTGTGTTTTGCACGAAAACGAACTTTCATCTTTCTTCATCCAAGTAGCTGGTTTTTTGCATTTATAACACTTTGGTTTATCCAGTCCTGCCGCTTCTGCCATGACATCAATCAAATCCCAATGAAGTATCTTGAGATTTGAGCGATTGGTTCCTTCTAGAACACAAAACGATAGATTGCGTAGACCGATATCAAACGATACCAGTTTCATTGTTTACTGTAGGGCATTTGACTTTAAGCGGTTGCCTTCAGAAGCTCAATCAGCGTGGTCTTGGAATCACGCTTGCCATAGGGAATGCCCTTCTTTTCCAGAAGCTCGCGAAGCTGCGCTGTCGTCTTGGTCTGCAGGTCATCTACATCAATATCCGTAGGAGGCGGGGGTGTAACAGAGACACGGTCATCTTCCTCCGGCTTGGCTTGGACCTCTGGTTCCGGTTCGGCTTCGGGCTCCGCCTCCGGTTCCAGCTCAGGTTGGAGTAATGCAGGGGGATTTACGAGGGTCGACACCACAATCGCCAGTGATTGAATGGACTGGTGTAGGCGCGTGTGCTGCCAGTAGAGGTACCCTACCATCGCAGATAAGACAAACATCATGGATGCCAGAACAATGATTGTAGCGTACGTGAGGTCCATTTAGTTTTGTATGAAGGATGTATTTGTTCACTTTAAACGCCTACCTGCGTTTTTTCACGTTGAAAGAACAAATGCCTACACCCGATGCATCTGCATACACGCGCATGTTGCGGTACAGCAGTACGCAATCAAAGAGCACCGACAATCCGAACGCGATCAAGCCACTCACGCACCTGTACCAGCCCAACATTCGTGCGTCAAACTTGTTGAACAACGACTACTTGCCCAAGTTGTTCAGCAAACCCACGACTGCGCGTACAGGAGCGTTGCCTTGGCAACCGGTTGTGAATAAGAACACCGTGTACATTCAACAAAAGTATACTAAGTAATACAAATGCCAGCTGGTCCATCTGCGTCCGATATTACGAAACGTATACGCGAAGTCCGCGCGTTGCGTGCAGCCACAAATCGCAACGAAAAAGTGGGAAAGAATGTCACCACGTCGTATGAAAGTTTGTTACCCGTTGTTATCTCACCAAAGTATTTCAAGAAGTAGTTAGAACTCTTCGTCCAGGCGAATTTCCATATCTTCTGCCTTCATTCCCACGCCGGGCTTGGAGTACTCGCTGACCTTCTTCTCAAAGAAATTGGTCTTACCTTCCATTGAAATCAGGTCCATGAAATCAAAGGGATTTTGGGTCTTGTAAATCTTCTGGCATCCCAGCTGGACTGCGAGACGGTCTGCCACAAACTGAATGTACTGCGACATATCGCGCGCATTCATTCCAATCAGCGAACACGGAAGCGCCGAGCAAATGAACTCGGTCTCAATGTCGACTGCATCCTTGATGATACAATGAATTTGGTCTTGGCCGAGTTTGTTCACGAGTTTATGATACAGCGTCACTGCAAACTCCGTATGTAGTCCTTCGTCGCGCGAAATGAGTTCGTTCGAGAAGGTAAGACCGGGCAGAAGACCGCGCTTCTTCACCCAGTAAATCGCACAAAACGACCCACTAAAGAAGATACCTTCCACACATGCAAACGCAACGAGACGTGTGGCGTAATCATCCGCCGACGAAATCCATTTAAGTGCCCACTCAGCTTTCTTACGAATACAAGGAATTTCATCAATCGCACGGAAATACTTTAGTTGTTCGTCCTTGTCCTTGACGTACTGGTCAATGAGAAGGGAATAGGTTTCACTGTGAATACCTTCCATTGCGTTTTGGAGACCGTAGAAGAGACGGGCAACGGGGGACTGGATTTCTCCTTGGAAGCGGGTAGCCAGATTTTCCTGTACAATTCCGTCAGAGCCGGCAAAGAATGCCAGGATTTGCTTGATGAAATACTGCTCATTCTCAGTCAACTTATTCCAATCTTCCTTATCCTTTGAGAACTCAATTTCTTCGACAGTCCAGAACGATGCAACCGCTTTCTTGTACAGGGCGTACAAGTCCTCTTCGTAGGGTGCAATGGGAAACAACGTGTACCGCGCACCAAGCGTCGTCTGTGTAGAGTTGAAGAGAGGTTCCATTGTGATGTTATGAAAAGAAAAAAGGGTTAGATAGTTTCCGTTTTCTATAACAAAGATGTCCGACCCATATGCAAATACTGTAACGGTGCGTAACATTCTAAATCACATTCTGTCTCCAAAGGTCGTGAGCGATGGAAATGGCGGGTACACCACCAAAGTGGATTTGGTGAATATTGACAACATTGTTGCCGGTTCAATCACTGCAGGAAGCTCGGAATCTACCGATAGAAGCGGTGTGTTTACCTTTACTCCAACCACAACATTTACAACTACTGACAGTGTGGCAGGATTTCCTGGTTATTTTTACATCCCAACAGGTTACACTATGACTGCAAGTGATATATCTTTTGTACAGGTTATGGAGCGTGGACCAGACGGAAATTATAATAATAGTGGCGGAAATGAACCTGAAATAATGACTGAGGATCCTTTTGCAATTCTACGGTCGCCATTGTGTGTTATTTCCTCACGCGTAATCACGAGTGGACCAAACGCAAATAGAATTGAAGTCATTACGAATAACCTGCCTGCAGATGATACACAGTTCGCATGGTTTACGAAGCGGATTTCAGCTTCGTAACGATTTTGTGAATGCTCAGCACAGACACGCCAGACGCCTCTGAAACAAGTTTCATTTGTTGTTTGGAAATGAGACCGAGCGTATGTGCCACCACACCCGACACAATGGTTTTCGGCGTGTGTTCAAATTCTTCTTCCGAATTCAGTGAGAGTTTATACAACATATCCAGTACGCCTTCACGCTTATCGTCATTGACATGAAGAGATGCACACAAACGTTCGGCAATCCCGATTTGCGTATCCAGTACCGTATTTTCCGTCTGCTCAAAGCGCCCAATGGCTTTACATAGAGCCCGAATATTCACGTGAAACAGTGCCGAGATTTCTTCATGTGTCCGCGATGCACCATTATTTCGGCAAGCAACAAAGAGAGCAGCGCCCATACATGCTCTCCGCGTTTCGCCACGGACTTTCTGCGCATCGTCCATCTGTTTGTAGAGGCCACACGCATCCATGGCAATGGCCTTGGGAAGTTGAATTTGGTTACATGCCGTCTGAATCGTATCGAAAATGTTCATCCAACTCCGTTCACTGTTTGAAAACACTGACCAACACGACAGACGTTGAATAGCTTTCAATGTCGTGTTTGTCGCTGCAATGCCTTTGTGCGAAATCACCGAGCCACAGGATGATTCGGGTAGCAAATCCGATGTTGCAATGCCCGCACGTCTCTGATCGTCGCCTTTATGGTCTTCATATTGTCTCCATTCTGCCCCTTCATCGATTACCGTATCAAAGATTGTTCCGCATTTATCACATACATGTTGTCCTTCGTCGATTGTTAAAGAATGTTCTTTACACGCCATCTTGGGTAGTCCGGGTGTATCTTATCGCATGTCCGTTTTTTACTTGGTGTAACGCAACGTTAAATCCAGAATCGAACCGTGCGTGGGCAGCACGCTCCGCATAGGTTTATCGAGATATTTTGTGTAAAGATAGCGCATTTTACTACTTAAATGTTCCATGAACAAAAAGATGGCGTAAATGAAAAACATGCCGCTTGTGTAGGCGTCTACATATGGAGCCATGGATGTGCGCACAGGAAAAATAGGTGCGCTTGTATTGATGGTAAACACCGACCAAAACGCAACTAACGCCAACAATGCAACTTCAACCGCAATGTCATACAATTGAAACCATATGGACTTCGTCCTCCACTCGTCGTCATAATCGTCAAACAAGTAATGAAACACAAAGGAGACGATCCCGCCTAAAAATGCATAAAACAAAGAGAGCATCGCGATATTCAAACTTAAATTAGGCACGTCTGATGGGAAGATTGTCTATGTAAA
>JACCDP011039773.1_pt1 | contig 11029 bp, 13 predicted proteins | sample 7445841 | NCBI WGS metagenome assembly JACCDP01 (sample SAMN15323441, study PRJNA562643) | freshwater metagenome | isolation source: river surface water | place: USA:Blue River Watershed | collected 2017-08-17
AGTTCCTAGTGCTTGGTCTGATAAATTCATTTTATATTCCCCTTATGTTTGGATAATTTCTAATAAACCATTGGCAAGTATTGTGTAGTCCGACTTCTAGTGGAGTATACATTTCATCTCTCCATCCTAACTCAATAAATTTAGCATTAGAAGTTGGTTTGCGATATTGACCTTTTGGTTTAGATGTATCATATACTATTTCACCAGAATATTCAAGCTCTTTACAAATAATTTTAATAACATCTTTTAATAAATATTCTTTTGTACAGCCGATATTAATTGGTTCTGGTGAGTTATAATGTTCTAAACAAAACATAATTGCCTTTGCAATATCTTGTGCATATGTAAATTCTCTATATACTTCGCCATCTCCCCAAACTTCAAAATGTGACTTGTTATTAATTTTTGCTTCCCATATCTTTCTAATTAATGATGGAATAACATGCCCATCTTCTAGATCAAAATTATCATGCTCTCCATACATATTATTTGGAATAACTGAGATGTATTGTGCGCCATGTTGTTGTCTTGCCGCTCTTAACTGCACATCGACCATTCTTTTAGCATATGCATATCCAAAATTTGAATCATGTGGCGGACCATTATGAAGCTGGTCTTCTGTTAGTGGGTATGTAACATATTTTTGGTCTGGATATATGCACGTTGATAGGCAACAAACAAGTTTTGGGATTTCTAAAGATAGTGCAGAAGAAATAATATTGTTATTTATTTGTGAGTTATCGGAATAAAAATCAGATACATATTGTGTATTTGCTTTTACTCCACCAACTCGACCAGCTAAATGAATGATTGATTCAATTGATTTATTGTTTTTTAAATAAATTAATGTAGAGTCAATGTTTTCTAGATCCATTTCTTTTCTTTTTGGATATAGAGCATCAATATTTAAATTTTTAAAAGCATTTCCTAAAAGACCACCACCACCAGTTATGAGATTCATATTTTACCTAAAATTTTTTTATAATATTCTATATTATCGCTACAAATACCGTAACATTTTTTTAGCTCTTCTAAACTATAATTCGATATTTCCGGCAAAACTGCTATACTTTTTTCTGTTAATTGTTTGTTTGGAAAAGTCCAAACATTTTTTTTAGAAGTTATTACATAATCATCATTTTGATGACAAAAACAATTAATTTTTTCATATATTAACATATAGTTTAAAGCATTTAAATTTTTTGCGTGACACCATAAATATAAAAAATTATCTAATATAAAATTTTTATCTATTGAATACTGCGGAGTGTCGTGACCAAGAAATAATTTATTATCTATCATCCATACGTCTATCTCGATATCATAGCCACTATTTAAGCAATGTAAAATTTTTTCTGGCTTATTTTCTTCATTTAGTATTTTTTTTTCTAAATTTCCACGATGAGAAATAAATTTCATTTTATTATTTAATTAAACCCCATTTTTCAATTGATATTCTATAATCTTCACCATATTTTTTATCAATTGCTTGTCTCATTGCTAGTGCGCCACACTTTGTACCATTTGGATGACCATGAACAGATCCGCCAGCATTTGCTAAATAATCGTTTCCGACAATAGAAGTAACGTGTTCAACTAGGCCGGGATGCATACCACAACTGAGTGCTGGAAGTGTATTACCTGTTCTGAGTGTCTTAATACATTCTAAAACTTCATCTGGATTGTCGTTGCTGTAACCTCCGATCATCCCTGTTTGAATAGTATCGACTCCCATTAGTGTTGCTAGATAGCACATTACATTCCATGAAATACTATATCTATGATTTGTATCTGTAAAAACTTTTGCGCCAGAACTTTGATAATGTAAAAATAAAGGTAAATCTAGTTTACGAATACTATTATATACTCCTAATCCGCTAAAAACATTAATATGTACTCCGTTACCACCTAGTTCATACACCCTCTTCACTCTATCAACAACAATATGTGGGTCACAATTAATTGTATGACAAAATACAACTTTCCTGCTTTGTTTAGCAAGATAGTTAGAAATAATTTCTACTCTTTTTTCTAACGGAGCAATAACAGGATTACTCATAATTTCATCTTCTTTAATAAAATCAACACCGCCATCAACCATTTGCTTTACCATTTCAAGCAAAATTTGCGGTGTTACTCCTATTTTTGGTTTTACAATACTACCAAATAAAGGTTTATCAAATTGATTAGTAAATTTTCTAAATCCATTAATTCCATATTTTGGTCCTAAAAAATTTTTAGTAACTGATAAAGGCAAGTGTAAATCTATTAATCTACATTTTTCTACAATATCAATATCGACGTGACCTCCCATTAATTGACATAACATATGAGAAATACCATCTGTCTCCCAGTCATTATTTGCGATAGGAAAACCTATTCTCACTTCACCTTCGTTTTTTTGCATCAACTCGTGTTCAGTATGACCAATCACACAAGAATGATTTGAAAACAATTCTTCGGTTTCCCATTCATTTCTAACGTTTGGATTTCCAACGCTTTGACCTATCGCTAGATTCCATGCAGCATCTTTTAGTGTAGTTTTTGATTTAATAACATATGTTGCAATGTAATATTTACTTGTGTCTAACTGTTCTTGAAAAATATTAAATTTCATGTTTATCTCCTATAACGGAAGGGAACTTTATCACAACTAATACAGAATCTTCATAATAAAAAGCATCAACTATTTCATTTTTTTCAAGAATAAAAATATCTCCTTGATTAATTTCTTTGTTATTAATTAATGCTTTTCCGCTTAGTAAGCAAGTAATTTCTGTTGATTGTTTGTGATAATGTTTTGGTCTTTCTAAACCAGATTTTCTTTGTAAAATTCCTACTTCAAACGCTTCTGTTTTAAATACAGAAGGTTCAAAATTTCCTATAAACCAACCTTTGATCATATCTTTTAATTTATATATTTTCATATTTAAATACTTCTAAATCTTGTGGTGTACCAAGACATGTAAATTCTTCTTTTTTTAATGGATGATATGTTATTTTCTTGCCTTCATTAATTAAATAATTATAAGTTTTTGATACATAAAATTCATTATTAATTTTATCATTATTTTTTATCATTTTTTCTGATGAGGTGATAAAATCTTTTCCACGCCTCCAATAATGTATGCCACATAAAGCTAAATTAGAAATTGCATTTTTTTCTTCTAATCTTATCGCAATATTATTGTTATCAACCTCTATAAAACTATAAGGACTTTTTTGATTAATGATTATATTATTATATGGATAAGTCGCAACACATCCATCTATTTCTGGTTTTCTACAGTTTTCTAAAAATTTCTCATAATTCCAATCAGTTCTTTGATCACAATTAGTCGTGATTAACTCTTCGTCATTATTTATTAGTTCTTTAGAAAGTAATATAGAATTAACACTACCTTCTGTTAAAAATTCTGTTTCTAATATATTACATTGTGGTTTTATTTTTCTTAATGTTTCTTTTAAAGATTCCGAAAATGTTGATTTTCTTATTATAAAAATATAATTTCCTTCAATTTTAAAACTCTCTACAGCATGTTCAATTAAAGTTTTGTTTTTTACAGTTATTAATGGTTTTGGAGTTGAATATCCTGCATCAAAAAATCTTTTACCTAAACCGACCATTGGAAATACTATGTTCATTATAAATCCTTTCAATCTATTTTAAATCTAAAAATAGATATATTTTATCATTTTATCAAACACCATATAAATTTTTATAATTTAAAACATCTTGTTCTGTTCTATAAACATCTGCATAAAGAATTTTAGTGTTTCTTATTTTAATATTTAATAATAAGCAATAAGTATAAAGAACTTTGCACGGATCTAAATAATTTAAATTTGTATTAAAATTATTTGTTATTGTATCAAATAATAATTCGCTATTATACCAATTGCATATAGATAAAGTATTTTCGTAATTTGAACCAATAAATATATCATATACCCTGTTAGGAAAAAAATTATATGGAGTATTTTGATTAATTATACATTCCATATCATAAAAATATTCCTCATTTAAATCATTTATAAAATAAAGATCTGGTCTTACTATGAGATAAGCATCATATTGTTTTTTTAAGTTTTCTATACATTTTGATCTCAAAAAACCTGCGGCAAATGTAGAATTAAAATATTGATTATTTTTATAGGTTTTTATTTCTTCAGATAAAGAATTGTACCATTTATCGTAAGAAAACATTGTGACATTATTTGTATTAAAAATATTTTTAACTTTATTAATATCTATTATTTCTTCTTCTTTTAATTTATCATTTAAATTTGCTTGAACAGAATAAGCAGATCTTCCTCTATTGTCCCAAACACATAAATAATTATCGCAGTTATGTTTTTTAAAAAGCTTATTCCACGAGTTTATAACATTAATATTATCAAAAGTTCTTAATTGACCATAAAATAATAAACATAAATTCATAAGTTCCTCAAAAAGAAAGTTCTTATATCATCTGTTTGCCGACAATCTTTAAAATTAAAATATTTTTTATAAGAACTTTGATATATACTTTCAGCAACTAAATAATCAGAACTTATTGCTAAATTATAAAAATCGGTATAAGTTCTCAACATTGGTAAATATTTTGGATTAAAAATATATAAATTATCAGGAAACCTTGGATGTAAATTACTAAGATAAAAATATTCTGGTTCTAAAATATTAAGATCTGGTATTTTTTGTATAACATTATCTAATCTAGAAAAAATTATATAATCGTAATTTTTTATTAAATTATCATCTACTAAAAGAGACACCATTTCTGAAGAATACATTTGCGAGATACAATTTTGTATGTTCTTTAATTGTTCTATATTATTAGCATGTTTAATTGAAATATTTGATTCTTCTTCTAAAGAAAGCTTGAAATGTTTTGGTTCTTCAACGATGATCTTTTTAGGATTATAATTTTTTTTTATATATTCAATGTCATTTTCTTGAAATGTGGTTGTTGATATATTAGACCATGTTGAAGAAGACATTATTTTATTATTTGACCACCAAACATGACAATAAATATCTGTTTCATATTTATCAATTATCCAATTTTTATGAGAAAAAAAAGATTTATTGTTCTCAAGAAATCTTGGTTGGCCCCTAAAGAGTAATGCTACTTTTGTCATATGCTACCTTATTATAAATGGTGTCGTGTTCACAAAATGCTATATTATAACCATGATGTGTCAAAAAATTATCGCATCCAATTTTGTCATCAATCCAATAGTATTCATATCTAATTATTTTTGGCCTATTTTTTATATAATCAAGGTTTTTTAAAATATTATATTCGTATCCTTCACAATCTAACAATAATAAATCAATATTTTCTATGCAACTTTCTTCAACAAAGCTTTTCCAATTTTTTGTTTTTACAGATAAATTACCATCTTTTGATATATGTGACATACCGCCATTGTCTTGCATTGTAGTATAGCCATCATTATCTGTTATAGCATAATTATAATATTTAACTTTATCACCAAATTTTGAATAAACAGAATAAAGATTTTTAAAATATTTTTCTATTGGTTCGATTAAAAACAATTGAAAATTTTGTAATTTACAAAGATATTCTTGTAAGCCATATTCTTCTCCTAAAACACCATCATGCGCTCCGATTTGTACTATATAAGGATTATTTATTTTTGATATCAAATCAAGATAATTAATTTTCATTTAAAAAAACCTCATTAAAAGATTTTATTACTTTTTCTGGCGTGTAATCTCTATAGCAATTCCAATCTTTTTCTTGCTTTTCAAAATTACATAGTATTTCATATATATCTTTTTCGGTACTATAATAAATACCCTTATCGCCTAATATATCAATATGGCTTCTTTCTCTGCTTCCTGTCCAAGTAATAACGGGCTTATTTTTACTAGAAAATTCTCCACATGCAATTCCAAAACTTTCTCCCTGACTTCTGGCGTGTAAGAAAGCATCACAAGAATTAATGAATTTAACTTTATATATTGGATCTTGAGAAGGCATTATATGTTTAATTCTTTCGTGCTTAAAAGGAAAATCAGTATTTTGAAAAATAAAATATATATTTTTTCTAGTTTCTAAAGAATCAAAAATAGCTTTATTAACAAAAGATATATCCCATGAATCCAACCCACCAGTACGACCAAAAACAATGGCATCTTTAGGAATACCTAATTCAGACCTTATGTTTCCATTTTCATCTGGGAGATTTATCATATGTGGCACATATGGAACTTGCAAATTAGAGCAATGTTGACTAGACCATTTTGAAACATATGCATACTTATAGCCATGTTTTTCACTTATTGGAGCCATACCCGTAGCATGAATTAACATTTTTGTATTTTGTACTAACTTACCATCATTTTTAAAACCTTGTTTAATAATATATACATAATCAGCATTTTGTTTTGATAATGTATCGTCTAATTCTATTGTATCATTTATAGAAATACAATTAAATTCTTTTTTAAAGCGTTTTATTGCGGTATTGTTATTATGAACATGATTAAAATGGTTTATTATTAATGGTTCTATATTAAAAAACTGTCTAAGATAAAATGCATAATCAAAAATAGCAACAGTAGTGCCTCTAAGACATAGATGTGGTTGATAAAAAGCTAATTTCATTATGACCTCAGTTATTTATAAAAATAACAATCCCACTCATTTAATTCAAAATTATCTTTATAACTTTTTCTGTTTAAAAGTAATTTTTCATAATACTGTTTGTTTGGTTCGCAACATATTCCAGACCAATCATATTCTTTTTCTAAAAGCAAAGTATTAGATAAATATAGACCATCACAAGCACCGGCCTCTACGAAGAAGCCGTTTTTCTTATGATTTAGTTTATTTAAAACCCAAATATCTTGCTTTAACTGGCTATAACTCATTTTATATTATTCCTCGATGTAAATTAAATATTTGTGGATACGTGTCATTGTAAAATTGCTTATGAGGATTACCCCATTGACTTGGATCTCTATGAGCCTTTATGTTATATTTAATGCATAAATTTGTATATACAGACTGGTCATGTCTATTTTCTTTAAAGCCGTTTAGATCTTTTCCGTATATACTTTTTTCATCTGTTATGCAAGAATTGTTTTCATATTCACAATAATATAAGTATTCTTCAATAAATTCTCTTGAAAACTTATTATTAATATAGATCTGAAATGCGGCTTGTCTTTGTTTTGGTAAGAAATATTTTTTATCTAAAGACTGCATTAAATGATAACAATCATATTTTGTCCAATTAGCGTGTAGTTGATCATACATTTCAAAAGAAATAATATCTTCATCAGAAAACAACAAGTCTATTGGTGCTATCGGATACATTCCAGCGTCTAAATAAACAAGACGTTCTCCTTCTTGAATATTAGATAAAGCTTTTTTGATCACATATGGTTTCCAAACCCAATAACCGCCACCTCTAGCATGTGAAAAAGCTTTTTTATTTTTATTAATAAAAGCTGTATCTAAATCATTATAATTATATGAAAACACTTTATTAGCACCATAACTATAGCATTTTTCTTCTAAGATTTTTTGACTTTTTAAAAATCTTCCAGAAGCATAAGAAACAATGTTATATTTCATTTAATATCCTTGTAATTGGGTTGAAAGTTTCAAAATATTTATTTTTAGCGTCTAAAACATCATTTTGAAAATTATTAGAATCTTGCAGACAAATATTTTTTATATTAGTTATTACATCGTTATCATTAATATCTAGTGCTTTATAACATTTACTATTAAAAACGCTATCAACATTTGGACATCCATAATATAAAGGAATAACGTTGTTTAATAAACAATCAAAAAATTTTTCACTAATATAATTCTCTTCGCAGCTATTTTCTATAGCAATACTATATTCATAATTTTTTAAAACTTCATGCTTATTGTCTGGGCTTCCTTTATATCGTTTATCAGATAGATTTAGATTACGACCATAAATATCAATATCTAAATCAGATTCAACAATTTTTTTTACAAGATTTAGTCTTTTTTTATAATTGTGATTAGTCCAATTTTTGTTATTTGGCTCTGATATGCCAGAAACAAACATACAAAGCTTTTTTTCTTTTTTAAAAGAATCATTTAAAAAATTTTTATATGAATAATAAGTATGATTGCTAAAAAACATACTTAAGTGTCCTTTAATAACTCCTTTGTTCGGTTTGAAAATATCATAGGATTGACAAAAAATTTTTGAACAATAAAAATGTAAATTTCTATCATAATTTATATTACCAATTGGCTCTTGTAAAAAACCAAATATTTTATCTCTTGTTGTTTTTTTTTGTCCATGATAACCATTAAATATACCTAAATATTCATAATCATCATTATAAGTTAACATGCTTTTTTGTTCATCAGTTAGCTTAAAACAATTTAAGATACTTTTATAAACATTTATATCGTTGTCATAATTTGCAACAAACTTTATTTTTTTCATAATTTAACCTTATAATGATCATAATCGGAATATTGATTTTTTTCTATAAGTTCAAAATTTAAGTTATTAAGTCCGCTATCAAAAAGCTTTGTATTGTTTTGTATTTGTGAAAATAAATTTCTATTATTTATTGTTTCCTCACTCGGTTTATCACCATATGTGTCGCCATTTGGTTTATGAAACAAAGAAAAATATTTACCTTTTCTAATAACAAATGGAATATTTTTTCTTTTGCATCTAAGATAAAAATCGTTATCTTCTACACCCCACCCAAAATAATTGTTACAATAACCATTAACAGATAGAAAACTTTGCTTGTCAATTAATATTACACCACCTAATTCATCTTCTGGTCTAGGAATAAAATTAAACTGACTAACATAGTAAGATAGCCTAGAAACGCCATTTAAAGCAGAATAATCACATTGTTCGTTCGTTGGTAACATATCTATATCGTGAAAACAATATAAATCATGTTGATCTTTTGTAAGATTAAAGCCCACATTTAATAATTTAGCACGATTAAAAGGTTTATTGTCTCCTTGTTCGACAATAATAATTTTAAAATCATATTTATCTTTTAGAAACTTATTCATATGAGGAATAAATTTTTTTAAATGCTCTTCTCTGTTCCTATATGGAACTACAATGCATAATTTACTCATTATTATAATTCCTTAACAAGATTTATAAAGCTATCATCTTGCGGTAAGAAAAAATCAAAAGAGAATTTTTCTTTTAATAAATCTTTTTTTAATACTTGAGAAAGATTAGAAACATTAAATTCAGTATATGTATCATCGTTGTGCCATACTGTCGCTGTCTTGTTGAACGATAAGCAATAATTGTTGTTTAACAAGTCTAAAGAATACTGTACGTCTTCTGGTATTCCTCCCTCTTTATCAGCAAAAACAAGTTTTGTTTCATCCCATTTAATTTTTTCAAAAACGTACTTTCTTACAATGAAAAAAGCAGAAGATTGATATAGTGATTTATCGTTTTCTGGATGATCGTAGTCGGTAAGCACATGAGGAGTTAATAAACTTCTGTCCCAATATCTTGTTCCATCAGGTGATAAAACAACGTTACCTAAAACATCCCACCCTTTTTCTTTAGAATATTTAATTGTTTTCTCTAGCCAATCATCTGATAAAATAACATCATCGTCACAAAAAACAATATTTTCATACTGTGCGATATTTGCTGCATTGTTTCTTAATACAGAAACCTTTCTTTCGTGTGCTTCTTTTGCGTTATCAATATATTTAACATTTTCATGTTTTGTAAGAGTCGAACAGTCTCCACATACAATAATTTCATATAAAATGTTGTCCCATTTTTGTTTTTTAATACTTTTAATTGTTAAATCAGTTTTTTCTGATCTTTTTCCGTTTGTTGGAATACAAAAACTTATTCCCTTAATTGGTTGTACTTCTATTTTTTTTGGCTTAGTAAAAATACCTAAAGAGTAAAATAAGTTTTCATACATTTTTTCTTTAGCAAATATTTCTCTTACCCATTTACCATGTTTAACCGCTCTTGCTTTAAGTCTTGTATAATCATTACCAGCAATTTCTAACATTCTTTTCTTTAATGATAGAGTATCTGGAAAAGCCCAACCTGTTCCTTTTTCCATTACACCTTGCCATACTGCGCTATCTGGGATCTGTGCTAATTGGAATTTAACATCTGAGAACATTTCTTTTCCATCTACAGTTAAGAAATCTAAATGACCAGACCAGTTTGTTGCAATCACAGGCAGATCATTGCAAGCGGCTTCAAATAGTGGCATACCAAATCCTTCTCCGTGTGTTGCTGTCACGAATGCTTTGACTTTTGGATTAGTGTATAGCGACTTCATTTGACCTTCGGATAGCGTACCATGAAGCAGATAGACCTTGCACTTAGAATTTGGATATTTAGATTTAACATTTTGTAATGCTTCTCTCGCAAACTCTCTGTCAATGTGATGATCTGCTGCACGATTTGTCTTTAGAATTAATCCAACATCTTCTCTATCTTTGAATGTATCTAGGAATGTAGTTAATAATTGTTCTACGTTCTTTCTTGGACCCCATTGAGCTACACATAAGAAATTAGTATCTGTTGTTAGATTTAATTCTAATGGCTCAGATTGTACTTCGCGGTATGGAAGATGTACTGTCTCAACAGGTGTAGTTACCTTGAAAGATTGACCTTCTTGATTTTGGAATACTGTCTCAACAAATGTTTTTCTCGCATGTTCACTAATAACAATAATCTTATCCATCATGTTACTAGGTTCAAGCCATGCAGGTGAAATATTTGTAACTTCAATACCTGCTGTATATCCAATATTTACTGGTGCTAGTCTCTTGAATTCATTTGGGATAGTAATTTGCAAAGAAACATCAAACTGTCCACCTTGTTTAATATATTGCTCAGTTTTCATTCTGAGAGATTGCATCCAAGAATACTCTTCATCTGAATAATTCTCTAGCCAACCTGTCTGACCCCAAATAATAGGATTCAGATAGATATCAAATTTATCTTCGTGTTCTCTCAAAGCTCTTAG
>JACCDP010469817.1_pt1 | contig 11028 bp, 8 predicted proteins | sample 7445841 | NCBI WGS metagenome assembly JACCDP01 (sample SAMN15323441, study PRJNA562643) | freshwater metagenome | isolation source: river surface water | place: USA:Blue River Watershed | collected 2017-08-17
AAACAAAGAGGACGAATACCATGTGGGTCACGGAATGCCAGCAAACCGTACCCGGAAATCTGAGCGACAACTGCGTAAGCCCCTTTCACGCGTTGATGCACCGCCCGTACAGACTTAAAGATTGCGGTCTCGTCCAACGACACGCCGTTCGCTGCCCGTTGTAGCTCATGTGCCAGCACGTTGAGCAACACCTCAGAATCGGAATTTGTGTTGATGTGGCGCTGGTCGATTCTAAAAAGAGACTCCCGCAACTCATGCCAATTGGTTAGATTACCGTTGTGTGCGAACGTGATACCAAAGGGAGCATTAACGTAAAAAGGCTGCGCCTCTTCAACACTCTCAGAGGAGCCTGCCGTTGGATAACGCACCTGACCGATACCCGAATTCCCGGGCAAAGAACGCATATTGCGTGTACGAAATACGTCGCGCACCAAGCCGTGCGCCTTGTACATATTGAAATGATTGCCGTTCGATGTCGCGATACCTGCTGCGTCTTGACCGCGGTGCTGCAGCAACAGCAGGCTATCGTAAAGCAACTGATTAACAGGCCCGCGACCAATGACTCCGACAATTCCGCACATGAAAATTCCTGATACCGGTTAAACCGAAAAATAAAGCACGAAAACTACCTTCAGTACGGCATCCATCCAGCGATTGGCTCTGGCAGCCGTAACTTAATCTGCTGAACTACCGCGACAACTTGTCCAGAAAACATGGCGTTCTTCCACCATGTTTCATTAGGCAATGGCGTATAGCCCGCCAGAGTCACCAAAATTAGAACAAATAACGCACCACGTACTAAACCGAACAAACCACCCAATCCATGGTCGGCTGGCGTCAAGCCTGTCTTGCTAATCAAAGCACTCAACGTCATATTGAAGAGGCCGATTGTCAGCAATACCGCAACAAATATCCCAATGTAGGACACCGCCATTCTTAAAAAAGACTGTGTAATCCAGGCCTCGACCCAATCAGAGACCTCTGGTCCCCACCAAATTGCTGCTAAAAATGCTGAAACGTAGGCAACGAGGGACAAAACCTCCTTGAGTAGCCCTCGCAACAATCCCAGGACAGCCGAGACTCCGAGTATTGCAATCAGAACGAAATCGAAACCGGTCACTGCGAAGCTATGAAGGCGCCGCTATAACCCAGTGTGCGCAAACGGGTCTGAGCAGCTTGTGCCGCTTCACGAGACGGGAATGGTCCGATGCGCACACGATATTTAGGATTGCCGTTCACATTTACCGGGCCATCAACGAAAGCATTACTTACACCTGAGGCGAGCAGCTTTCCGCGCTGTCGCTGCGCATCGTCAGCGGAATCCAGCGACATCGCCTGTACGACAAAATTACCAGCAGCAGGCGGAGGACGAGGCGTGGCATTCTGAGCGGGAGTAGGAGTCGAGCCAGCAGGGCGCACGGGCCTGCCCTCTAGCAGAGCGAGCGCGCGCTCGCCATCTGCTGAGCGCGCACTAAGTGTGGGGGCTGCTGCTTTTGGTGGCTCTGCTCGCGCAGGAGGATCGTTACGCTTGGGATCTAATTTTGGGTCAGGCTTTGGGTCGCTAGACGCAGCTGCTGCAACCGGTGTAGGTGTCGATTGGGCACTGGGTGCGGCCTCTGCGACCGTAGTTGGCTCCACCACCGCAACTGCAGGCGCTTCGGGCGCATTGGGGCCGAACGGGGCTTGACGATCAGGAGTACGGATAGGAATGTTCTTAGCGACCGGAGTGGGCTCCGAATCTAACAACATGGGCAAGACGATGACAGCTGTTAACACCAACGCCACTGCGCCCGCGAGACGACGACGCGCCCGCACACGCATTTCTGCCGCCTGAGCCTCACTCGTTACCGATGGACGAGGCTTGACCGCTGGCTTACGCGTACTGGCACTATCTTTTCTTGAAAACAGTCCCATTATTCACACATCCTGGCCGGAAAACTGATCGCGCACATAGTCACCACAAGTGATTGGACTCTTTTAAATGCGTCCGATCGCACTAAGCGCCTCGGCTACTGTTAAAAATGATCCGAACACTACGATTCTATCATCCGGGTTAGCCTTATCGACTGCAGCTTGATAGGCTTTTTCGACATTGACAAAACCAGAAACTTGTATGTTTTTAGTGCCGTCTGGATCATACGTTTGAACATATCGGCGTACACGTGCTTCTAGCGACTCACCACTCACTCCTCGCGCACCCGGCAGTCCTGCACAAAACCAGTGATCAATCCGTCCGGCCATATGCCGCAAGACACCATCGATATCTTTATCGGCCAGCATCCCAAAGACAGCATATGTGTATGGATGAAAACCCATGTTTCCAAGATTTTTTTCCAACACAGCAGCCGCATGCGGATTGTGCGCCACATCCAGAATCGTGGTGGGCTGTCCTGGCAGAATCTGAAACCGCCCCGGCAACGACGCCTGCAGTAAACCCTGCCGCACCGCCTGCTGCGGCACTGCAAGTCGCTCACGCAAGGATTCAAGCGCCGCGAGCGCTGCAGAAGCGTTCAATAGTTGATTTGCACCTCGCAGTGCTGGATAGGCAAGTGCATTGCGGCGCTGATGCCGACCAGCAAACGCCCACTGCTGTCGATCACCCGAATAGTTGAAATCTCGACCAAAGAGCCACAAATCTGCACCAACTTCTTGTGCATAGTCCAGCAACGATTGGGGAGGTGCTGGATCGCTGCATATTGCTGGACGACCTGCACGATAAATATGGGCTTTTTCGAAACCGATTTTTTCACGCGTGTCACCCAGCCAATCCGTATGATCGATGTCGACACTTGTCACGATAGAGCAGTCTGCATCCACAATATTGACCGCATCCAGACGACCACCAAGACCGACTTCCAGCACCCAAGCATCAAGTTCATGGGAAGCAAAAAGTGCCATGACTGCCAGAGTCGTGAACTCAAAATAGGTCAGGGACACCCCTTGGCGGGCTGCCTCGATCTGCTCAAATTGGTTAACAAGCGTTGCGTCGTCGACAATGACACCATTCACACGCGCCCGCTCATTGAAAGAGATCAGGTGCGGGGAGGTGTACAACCCAACGCGATAGCCCGCCGCCAACAGGATTGACTCGAGCATCGCACAGGTTGACCCTTTACCGTTTGTGCCACCAACCACAATTTTGACTGCATCGGTCTTCAAATCTAGACGATGGGCAACTTGTTGCACACGTTCCAGCCCCATATCAATGGCGCTCGGGTGAAGCGCCTCGAGATAATCAAGCCACGCGGCTAGCGTAGCGCCTTCGGGTGGGTGCACCGGAACCATAACTATTGCCATCCAGATTGTTCTGCGTAAGCTGCAGTTTAACAGTCGGGCTACGCGCACCGCGTCTGGAAACGTCTTTGAAAGCGCTGTGTAAAATCAGTTGTCATCAAGGAAACGTATGTCCAACTCCCGCAAACCGTTAGACGGCACGGCCTTCGCCTGTATTGTTTTTCTGTGCACGCTTTGGGGCGGACAACAAATCTTTCTGAAACTCGCCGCAGAAGACATTGCTCCAGCCATGCACATCGCATTACGCGGCTTCATTGGCTGTGTACTGCTCGCCCTATTTATGTGGCACAAGAAAATATCACTCGCACTATGGCGTGGGCCTTGGGTGGTTGGTTGCTTGGTGGGCCTATTATTTGCTGCCGAGTGGTGGATGATTGGTGAGGGGCTCGCGCGCACCACCGCCTCTCACATGGTGGTGTTTCTATACACAACCCCCATTTTTACTGCGTTAGGCCTGCATTACTGGGTGCCCGAGGAGCGCCTCAGTTGGTTGCAATGGTTCGGCGTGCTGACTTGCTTTACCGGAATCGCGGTCGCGTTTCTTGGCGGTGCTGATCAGCCACATTTCAACCTCACGACGATATGGGGTGATCTTTTAGGTTTAGGCGCGGGTTTCCTCTGGGCAATGACGACGGTCATCATCCGCTGCAGTGAACTTGCCAAGTTGCCTCCAGCGCAAACAACCTTCTACCAGCTCTTTTGTGCATCAATCGGGATATTGTTGGTCTGCTTAGCCACGGGAAATGCCAGTGTGAGCTGGACTCCGTTCGTCATCACTAGCGTTTTAATACAGGGTGTCGTGATTGCCTTTTTAAGCTTATTGCTTTGGTTTTGGTTGTTACGTCATTACCTGGCGTCACGTGTTTCCATTTTTACGTTTCTGACGCCGCTGCTGGGAGTCACCTTTGGGGTGTGGATCTTGGATGATCCGCTTCATCCAGAGTTCGTGTGGGGCGCGCTGATGGTGTTGAGCGGAATGATTCTTGTCAACATCCCAAAGAAAAAACAGCAGGCCGCTTAATGTGCTTGGCAATCTTCTCTCTGAACCGCCTAGCTGACTGGCCGCTGATTATTGCGGCGAATCGCGATGAGTTGCACACACGCCCCACCCTCAGCGCCGAACCTTGGGAAGGCGCTGCGCATATCCTGGGGGGACGCGATCTGGAGGCCGGCGGCACATGGCTTGGCATGACGCTCTCAGGACGGATCGCATTGCTGACGAACTACCGTGAGCCGACCTCTCGTAAACTCGATGCGCCTTCGCGAGGACAACTCACAGAAAATTATCTACGGGGAGACCACACCGCCCAAGCGTATGCGCAGACCGTACACCAAGACTCATCACTCTATAACGGCTTCAACCTGCTTGTGGGGGATCATCGCGAACTTTGGTATTGCTCAAATCGAAGTGCTACACCGCCACAGCAATTAACGACCGGAGTCTTTGGGCTCTCTAACGGTGTACTGAATTCTCCTTGGCCGAAAGTATTACGGACACGCAACGCGCTTGAAAACCACCTGCGTGATGTAACAACCCCTTCCGCAGAAGTATTGTTTAGTATTTTGCAAGACACAACGCCAGCCGCTGAACATGAACTGCCTGATACCGGCGTGGGGCTTGTACGCGAAAAAATTTTAGGCAGCCCCTTCATTACAGATCCTCGGTACGGCACACGCTGCACCACGATTATTCTGCAACATGTTGATGGGAAAGCGATTTTTCTTGAAAAACGCTATAACTCATCAGGTAAAACCGAAGGTCTTACTCGCTGGGAAATCGACACGCAGCAACAAAAAATTATTGCTTGAAGTTTGTTTGAAAAAGAAAATAATACTGTATATTTGTACAGTATTATTCTTCGACTCTTCCAGCCTTCAGTATGCTTTTCTCCTCGATTTCGACGCAAGACACCCGTGCTATCGCTCAGCCACAGCACATTCATCCAGACCTTTGGCGAGGCTCTGAGCTCAGTACATACACACGCCCCACAATTGGCACAGGGCACGAGAGCCTTGATGCCGAACTACCTGGTCGCGGCTGGCCAACCGGTGTATTAATTGAACTCCTGATCGCGCGTGCGGGAATTGGCGAACTACGCCTATTGCGCCCTGCGCTCGCCTCGTTCGACCCGCTGCAGACGATCGCGCTCATTAATCCACCGTACATCCCCAATATTGTTTGTTGGAAAAACTGGTTAAAGACGCCTCTTTCCATTTTTTATGTGCGTACAGCACAGCGCCGTGATCAATGGTGGGCAGCGGAGCAAACACTTAAGAACGGGAGTTGTGCGGCGCTGTTCTGCTGGACAGACAGCATCCCACAACTTGCACTCAAACGACTACAGCTTGCTGCACAAACAAGCCAAACCCTTTTCGTGATGTACCGACCACTTGCGGTCAAGGCAATCGCTTCACCCGCCAGTCTACGGCTCACACTAGAACCCGATCGCGCAGGGAATTTGCATATTTCTGTCATCAAACGACGTGGTGCATTGCACAGCAAGTTGCTTTGTCTCCCGCGCGACACGCATAACGACTTTATGAGCACTCAACATGGCGATCTGGATCGGCCTACGCCTACACGCACTCGAACGCTGGCAACCGCCTTGGCGCCCTGAGTCTGAGCCGTTAACAACTGAACGTTCCGCGCAGGTGCAACAATCGATTTTCGATCACTGCGCACAGCACGCACTCGCCTATACACCCGCAGTTTTTCAGGCAGAAAAACACACCATACTGCTCGAGGTAGAAGCAAGTCTGCGCCTATTTGGTGGTCTGCGAAAAATTCTCTACAGCGTACGAATGCGCGCGAGCACACTACATCGCCAGCTCACTACTAGTGTGGCACCCACCCCGACAGGCGCATGGCTGCTCACGAATACCAGCCAGGCACTCCACCGCTACGCATGCTCATCGGCCTCATTAAAGAGAGCACTCGACCCACTTCCCTGCCTCGCGCTACCTAGCGCACACACATATCGCGACTGGCTCGATGCAATTGGCTGCAAAACATTTAAGGATTTACGCGCCTTGCCACGTGCAGGGTTATCAAGACGAATCGGACCAACGCTTCTAAAAGAACTCGATGCTGCGTACAGTCAAGCACACACAACTCTTAACGCCTATGTTCCTCCACCTAGATTCGTGCAGCGTTTGGATTTAGCTGAACGTGTGGAGCATACCGCGGCCATCATGCACGTCCTAGAACACATGCTATCGCAGCTGTGCGCATGGCTTGTAGCCAAGCGTAGTGCCCTCGCCCGCTTACGCATTACCTTGCACCACGAACGCTACAAAGAGAGTGCCGTACACACACAGCACGATTTAGCTTTCGCCGAGCCTGTACATACGCTCGGCAGCCTCACTCTGTTAGTACATGAGCATCTTGAACGTTTACCGCTGAAAGATTCCGTTGTGGCTTTAACGTTAGAGAGCCTCGACATCAGGGAGCTAGAACATACGGCCGGAGGGTTGTTTCCGGAAACACTTCGTACGCCAGCTGAACGCCGTAAACTCTTTGACCTACTCACCTCAAGACTAGGACCCCAGTCTTTATTACACCCAGCACCAGTCGCTGATCACAGACCTGAGATCGCAAACAACTGGATATGCACACCTGCCGCTCATGAAAAATCTATACAAGACGACAACTCCCATCTACTCGATCGACCCTTCTGGTTGTTGCCTGTTCCAATCGCACTGCGTGTAGAGCAAGATCGGCCGTTTTATCAAACAACACTCGAGCTATTACGTGGTCCTGAACGCCTAGAGTGTGGCTGGTGGGATGGCCCGAGTATCGCAAGAGATTATTTTGAGGCACGCGACAAAACTGGCGCACGTTATTGGATTTACCGTGAGCGTGATGTGGATCCAGCGCATTGGTATTTGCATGGAATATTCAGCTAGCCTATGCATACAGAACAACTCTCCGGGCTGCCAGAATATGCAGAGCTCAGTGCATCAAGCCATTTCTCTTTTTTGCGTGGTGCCTCTGCACCGGAAAGCCTCGTTGCACAAGCCGCTGCGCTAGGCTATCACGCGCTTGCTATAACAGACGAATGCTCACTCGCCGGTATTGTGCGCGCGCATGTTGAGGCAAAAAAAATAGGTTTAAAACTTTTAATTGGCTCGGAGTTACGCATCACGCCCAAGGCATACGGATCATTCCGAATAATTTTGCTGGCACAAAATCGTGAAGGCTATGGCAACCTATGTGAAACCATTACGCGTGGGCGTATGCAAGCCCCCAAAGGTCAATACCTATTACACCCTGACGATGTACTCACCCAGTATTGCCTGGCCATTCTCCTGCCGGATCACTTTACAACACCCCGAGAACTAGACCTGCGCTTGCAATGGATCAAGGCAGTCTGCCCCGAGCGCGCTTGGGTGGGGATCAGTTACTTGCATCGGAGTCACGAACGTTCAATGAATCAACAACTTGAATACGCCGCCAAGCACCATGCATTACCTTGCGTCGCGCTAGGACAAGTTGAAATGCACAAGCGGTCGCGCAAACCTCTGCACGACACACTGGCAGCCATACGTTTACGCAAAACGGTTAGTGAGTGCGGTTATGTGCTCGCCGCGAACGCAGAGCAACATTTACGCAGTCGTATGCGTCTAGCCACTCTTTATCGAGCGGAACTGCTGAAAGAAACAGTTCGTATTGCACAACTCTGCACATTTAATCTGGATAGTTTGCGCTACGAATACCCCGAAGAGGTTGTCCCCAGCGGCTATACCGCCAAGCAGTACCTGCGCGAACAAACACTGCTGGGGGCACAACAACGTTATCCGAATGGCATACCCATTCAAGTAGAAACACAGCTCGAGGCAGAGCTGACGCTTATCGCAGAATTGCAATACGAGGCTTACTTTCTAACGGTTTATGACTTGGTGAAATTCGCAGTCAGTCGAGGCATCCTTTGCCAGGGCCGAGGTTCTGCCGCAAATTCCGCTGTCTGCTATTGCTTGGGCATTACCTCGGTCGATCCCGCAAACGGTAATGCACTGTTCGAGCGATTCATTAGTCGTGAACGCAATGAGCCACCCGATATTGATGTTGATTTTGAACACCACCGTCGCGAAGAAGTCATTCAATATCTGTATCAAAAATACGGTCGTACCCGAGCGGCCTTGACCGCTGTGGTCACGTCTTACCGACCGCGTAGTGCATTACGTGATAGTGGACGTGCGTTGGGTATTGATCCAACGCGCATCGACCGCGTGGCCAAATCCTATCGCTGGTGGGATGGCAAGCAAGACTTATTAAATCGTCTGGCTGAAGCGGGAATGGATACCGAAGAAGTTGTCACAAAACAATGGGCACAGCTCGCTCAGGCGCTTATGGGCTTCCCGCGTCATTTATCCCAGCATCCAGGCGGTTTTGTGCTTGCTCGCGGTTTGCTCTCACGCATGGTGCCTATTGAAAACGCCGCAATGCCTGAACGTAGTGTCGTGCAGTGGGATAAAGACGACCTAGATGCGGTGGGCTTGCTCAAAGTAGACGTGTTAGCACTAGGAATGCTAACTGTCATTCGTCAGGCATTGTATTTAGCCGCCCAGAGGCGTGGTTTAGAACGCTTTGAACTGCACGATGTACCGCAGGATGACCTGGCGACCTACGACATGATTTGTCAGGCTGATACCGTCGGTGTCTTTCAGATCGAATCGCGTGCACAAATGAGTATGTTGCCGCGACTCAAACCGCGTTGCTTTTACGATCTAGTTGTCGAAGTTGCCATCGTACGACCTGGTCCGATTCAAGGTGGGATGGTGCACCCTTACCTGAGGCGACGACAAGGTCTGGAAGCTATCGTCTACCCAAGTCCTGCCGTACGTGAAGTCCTGCAGCGCACCTTAGGCATACCGATTTTTCAAGAGCAAGTCATGAAAATCGCCATGGTCGCGGCCGGTTTCAATGCAGGTCAAGCTGACGCGCTACGTAGATCGATGGCTGCTTGGCGACGTAAAGGCGGTGTCGACCAATTTCGAACTCGTTTAATCGATGGCCTACTGGCTAATGGATACACCCCAGAATTTGCAGACGCGATTTTCAAGCAGATTGAAGGCTTCGGAGAGTACGGATTTCCTGAAAGTCATGCAGCAAGCTTTGCTCTTTTAGCCTATGTGAGTGCTTGGCTCAAATGCCATGAGCCTGAAGCTTTTCTGGTGGCGCTACTCAATGCACAGCCCATGGGCTTTTATGCGCCTTCACAGTTGATACAAGATGCACGTCGTCACGGAGTAAAGGTCCAGCCAGTCGATGCTGAGCTGAGCATGTGGGACTGTACGCTTACACGGCCACTGCCAGGGACACGTCCTGCGGTACAGCTGGGTTTTAACCAGATAAGTGGATTAGAGCAGGCCTCAGCACGTCTCATTGAACAAGTTCGCAGCAAAGCGCCTTTTTTAGATCTCCAGGATTTCGCACAGCGCACGGGGCTCAACCACAGCTCGCTGCAAAAGTTAGCGCAAGTCGGTACGTTTGATCGCTGGTCTGCGCATCGTCGACATGCTGCCTGGGAGGTAACAGGTCATATCGCAAGCAAAGGTTTGCTGCGTGAAGCGCCCATCCAAGACGATATCGCAGTCGATCTGCCACCACCTAGCGAAGCCGAAAACATGCTCACGGATTACCGTCAGCTCGGCTATACGCTCGGACGGCACCCCCTTGCTTTGCTACGCGAGAAATTAAATGGCCTGCGGTTTTGCTCGGCCCAAGTACTGAACGACCTCGATAATGGTCGACTCGCGCGTGTCTGCGGGCTCGTGACGCTTAGACAGCGCCCTCCTACGGCTAACGGTATCTTATTTATCACCCTTGAAGATGAAACGGGTTGCGTCAATGTGATTGTGCGCGCCTCACTACTAGAACGGGAGCGCCAAACTCTTCTACATGCGCCTCTCCTCGGTGTGGTGGGCGTTTGGCAGCAGGTGCAAGGCGTCAAGCATCTATTGGCGGGCCGCCTTGAAGACCATACGAGATTATTACGTACGCTCAAGCTCAGGCACACTCTATAATTCAGCTGTTTCCAGTCACTTTTTTCGGAATGCAAATCATGTCAGATCTAAAATTGCGCCTCGCGAATGCCGTGAAAGATGCTATGCGCGCTAAAGCCTCTGAACGCCTCAGTACCTTGCGTTTTTTGCAAGCTGCAATTAAGCAACGCGAAATCGATGAGCGTAAAGAATTAAGTGATGCAGAGGTTGTCGCAATCATTGAAAAGCAAGTCAAGCAACGCAAGGAATCCATCGCTGCGTTTGAACAGGCAGGACGAACAGAAACCGCTGCACAGGAAACAGCTGAAATGGCTGTCCTCAAGGAATTCCTGCCCCAGGCAGCCAGCGAAGCCGATATTGCAGCAGCCATCGATGCCGCACTCGCCGAAGTGCAAGCACAGGGTGTGACTGGCGCGCCTGCTATGGGCAAGGTCATGGCTATTTTGAAACAAGCGCTTGCAGGACGCGCAGACATGTCTGCGCTTTCCGCTCAAGTCAAAGCAAAGCTCAGCTGACGCGTGAAGGCGACTACGCCTTCACCTTTAGAACCTTAAACGCAGCGGAGGCCTTAGCAATCAACTTCCCGCTCGCATCCAGAATTTCACCTTCACAGAACGCAATAGAGGCACCGCGTCTGATACAGCGCGCCTCGATCGTGAGATCCGTCATGGCGGGCTCGATGCAGCTCGTATGCATATCAATCGTTGCCATCCCGATTCCTAACGGATC
>JACCDP011348397.1_pt1 | contig 11028 bp, 10 predicted proteins | sample 7445841 | NCBI WGS metagenome assembly JACCDP01 (sample SAMN15323441, study PRJNA562643) | freshwater metagenome | isolation source: river surface water | place: USA:Blue River Watershed | collected 2017-08-17
CAATCAGAGAAAAAAGAAAATCCGTTTAATGCTGCAACTGTTCCTACAAGGCCAAAAGTAGCTGCTTCATAAAGCCAAAACCGTGGACGAGAAATTTTTATTACTTCTTTTATATTCATATGCAGGTATCGTACCATAAAAAACCGCATATTAAATTAATAATATGCGGCTCGTAAGGAGGCATAACGGTTTATCACTGTACTTCATAAATAGAAGTAACTGTTTCGATAAGAATTTTCCCTCTTTCTGATATCTGAATATCTTCGACGGATGAGGTAATGCCAATACATCCTTTCGGCTTATTTACGTTTGCGGCATAGATAGGTTTTCCTTTTGTAATATCTACTCGAAGAACTTTTGTTCTCTTCTTTCCAACAGGAACACCTGTTTTGTATCCTGGCTTACGCTTTATTTTTTTAATACTAAACGTTTCTCCAGGTTTGGGGAGTTTCATTAAAAGATCTGTTTCCATAATAATGATTTTTAATCATAGTACATTTCTTTTTTATTTTGTCAAAATTTTTTTGTGCCCGAAGCGAGACTCGAACTCGCACGACCTTACGGTCTGGGGATTTTAAGTCCCCTATGTCTACCATTCCATCACTCGGGCTTTTTGTATTATCGTACTAAAACCTATTGTTTTAGGGAGGCCCGAGCGAGAATCGAACTCGCGTATAGAGATTTTGCAGATCTCTGCCTTACCACTTGGCTATCGGGCCTTTATATACTGTTAATCTTCTCGTAACAGTGTGTCTATAGTTTGGCGGGCTTTCTCACCTTTGTCAATTGCAACATCAACAAAAGGAATTACAAAACGACTAATTCTTTTTTTGAGTTCTTCTCGAATAAGAGGGCGTTTTCTTTTAAGAAAATTAAGTGCGGATTCTTCTTTTGATTCGGGTAATACAGAGAAAAGTATTGTCGCTTTTTTCCCTCGTTCGTGGACTTCGGTACGGGTAATAGTGATAAGTGCTGTTTTATTTGATTCGCGCTCAATAATAGTTGCGGCAACTTCTCGAATAGCTTCTTCAATTTTAGCGTATTTTCCTTCCATAGTTTATTTTGTTACAAACGTAAAAGCTTCAAGTACATCTCCTGGTGCTATGTCTATCTTTGTCTCAATAAGTACCCCACAGTCACCATCCAAAACTTCTTTTACTGACTGTTTTGCTTGTTGTAGTCCAATAATTTTTCCTTCAGCAATTTCAAAGTCACGACGGAGGATTGATACTCGTGATCCATCAAGAAGCATACCCTCTGAAACATGACACCCAATAACATATTTTTCTTTTGTTTGAGAGAAAATTTTTAATACTTTTGCTTTTCCTAATGATTCACGAACCTCTTTTCGTGGTCTTCGAACTTCAAGTTCTTCACTGATCCACTCTGTAAGCTTGTAAATGATATCAAATGACTTTATTGTAATAGCATTTTTTTCTGCGAGATCACGTGCTTGTGCATCTGCTCCGACGTGAAAGCCAATCACAATCGTTTCTTTGTCTGAAAGGGCCCGCGCAATATCGCTTTCAGAAATAGAACCAATCCCTTTTTCAATAATCTTGATACGGATATCAGAAACAATAATTTTTCCAAGTTCTTGCTCAATCGCTTCAGCAGTTCCATAGACATCAGCTTTGACAATAATAGGAATGACTTTTGCGTTAGCATCATAGACGTTATCGCTGCAGATGAGTGTGTCATGTGTGTGTTCTTTTATATATTCTTCAGCATCTTTTTTATTTGTAAATGTACGAATAGCTAGTCCTGTTTTTGGAAGAGAATTAAAACCTACGAGCTGAATTGGCATGCCACCATACGCTGCATCGATTTGTTTTCCTAGATAGTTTTCAATAATACGTGTTGTTGTCAGTGCGTTTCCTACAACGACAAATTGTCCTTTTGTAAGTGTTCCGTTTTTGAGTAAGATTGTGCCTGTTATACCTCTTTTAGGGTCATGGTGAGATTCAATGAGTACACCTTCAGCGAGCTTACTATCATCGGTAGAAATGTTTTCCATTTCAGCAACGAGGAGAATAGTTTCAAGAAGCTCAAGAACCCCAGTACCTACTTTTGCTGAAATAGGAACCCAAGAAATGGTGCCTCCATATCCTTCAACTAAAATACCATTATCGGCAAGAGAGAGTTTTGTTTTTTCTATATTGGCATTTGGGCGATCAATTTTGTTGATTGCAACTATGTAAGGAATTTTTGCCTCAACAATAGTACGCAATGCTTCGAGTGTTTGTGTTTTTACGCCATCTTCAGCGGAGACGACGAGTATTGCAATATCTGCTGCGACAACACCGCATTCGCGCATACAGGTGAATGCTGCGTGTCCTGGGGTATCAAGAAAGGTTATTTTTTTTGTAATACCTTTTGATACTTCGTGCTCTATCTCATATGCCGAAATATGCTGCGTAATACCACCGGCTTCTGTCGCTACCTTGTTCGTATGTCGAATATAGTCAAGAAGTGTTGACTTTCCGTGGTCAATATGGCCCATTATTGCAACAATGGGAGCGCGGGGGTGTGTGGTGCTCATATATGTACTTTTTTAACAGCTTCCTCGAGAACTCGCTTTTCGTCGTCAGTCAACTCCTGCTGTGATACGCCGTTGGTTATTTCTCGTGCATACATACCAACGTGATTTCTATTAGTAATAATACTTACAATAGCACCATTTTTGTTTTCATCAAGTATTCCAAGCGAAAAACTTTGTTTTCCACTATTATCGCCATATGCGTCATAGTGGACAAGGTGGATACCTCGAACACTTGTTTTTAGTCGTTGATTGAGTACACTAAGCTTCTTTTGGTGGTCATGAAGTGTTTCGTCAATGTCAGCATTTTTTTTAGTAAGCCAAGAAAGTGTACTTTCAAGAGAGGCGCCGTCTTTTCCTTTGGTAAATTCACGGAGTTTTTTCTTAAGTTTCGTAAAAAGTATAAACAAAATAATGACTGTAGTAGTAAGTATGACAATACCAGCCCATAAAAATGTTATACTTGAAATCATATTACACAGTGTACTGTCTTTATGCATATTTTCAAAATACAAAAAAATAAAAAACGTCATTATTTTGACACTGCCTCAAGTACTCCCCGTGACATAAAAATGATTCGTAGCTTTGAGCAAATCCCGCACACTATTTCTGGAGTAAATCCTCATGCGCTTCATAAGGAAGGAGTACATCTTTTAGGCTACTTAAAAAAATCTCAGGCACTATGCGCAGAAGTACTTGGAGCGCATCCTGATGAAATTATTTTTACAAGCAATGCGACTGAGTCTGATAATCTTGCGATTACGGGAAGCATCTCGCATGCGCTTAAGATTGGAACTCCAAAAGAATCTATCGCTGTATACACAACAGGGTTTGAGCATAGCGCAGTTACTGAAGCTGTACGCTCTTTAGGGGTAGCCTCATATGTTTTTGATCAAGAGGGGGGATATGTTAATCCAAAAAGTCTCCGTGTTCCAGAAGGGGTTACTTTTTTGATCGTGTCTGTTATTTTTGTGCAAAACGAGATCGGTACTGTTCAGCCAATACGAGAAATTGCAAAACGAATTCGTTTTCTTCGAAAACAACATACAGGAATTACTATTCTTTTTCATATTGACGCAACACAAGCACCACTTTTCTATGATCTTTCTGTCGCAAAGCTTGGTGTTGATTTGCTTACACTTGGTTCAACAAAATTATACTGTGAAAAAGGTGTTGGTCTTTTGTATAAAAAGAGAAGTGTAGCACTTACGCCACTTTTTTATGGTGGTGGTCAGCAATTAGGACTTCGTCCTGGAACACCCCCAGTAACTCTTATCTATGAATTTTCTCAAGCTTTTGTCTATGCCCAAAAGTATCGTGAAAAAATTTTTCTCCATATGCAAGAGTTGCAACTATATTGTGAAAAAAAGATAAAAACATTATTTCCTTCTTTTCTTTTGATTTCAAACGAAGAGCGTAGCCCGCATATTACCCATGTTGCTGTTCCTGATTTTGATAGTGAACTCCTTGTTATTGAACTTGATGCACGTGGGTTTGCCGTTTCTTCAAAGAGTGCCTGTCATAATGAAGGTCAGCGCTCATCAGCGGTACACGAACTTCTTTATCCAAAAACGTATGGATCATTACGTATTTCATATGGAAGAACAACAACAAAAAAAGACATTGATGCACTTATTTCAGCTCTTGTTTCAGTAGTTGAAAAATATTCCTCTCGTGACTAGAAAAATACGTTAAGTATGGTATATTCAAAGTGTACCGAATTTCTGAAAGTCTTTTATTAGTAGCATTTTCTCGAAAAACCCTTTTTATTATTGTAATTTTTTTATATATATGCCCCCACTAAGTCAATTTACAACAAAAGCAAAGGAGGCAATTAAGCGAGCGCATGAGCTTGCCATTGAACGAGGGCAAAATAATGTGAACGCGCTTCACTTACTTGCAGCGCTTCTTATCCAAGAAGAATCAAATGTTATTACAATATTGGAACGTCTCGATATTGACACTATTCATCTCACCGACACTGTCGTGGAGCTTCTTGAAGGCGCAGAGCAGAAAACAACAGTTGCGCCGTCATATCAGATGTTTCTAACAGGTGATCTTGCGCAAACAATTGAAATTTCTCTCAAAATTGCAAAAGAATTAGGAGATAATTTTGTCTCCACAGAGCATCTTTTTATTGCACTTATTGATGTTGATGGTCAAGCAAAAGAGTTATTTGATCAATTTAAAATTGATCGACAAAGTGTCGTTCGGGTTGTTGGTGAGTTTCGACAAGGAAAAGGACAAGATAGTCCACTTGGTAAAAAAATGAAACTTCTCACAAAATATACGAGAAATCTTACAAAGCTTGCAAAAGAAGACAAGCTTGATCCTGTCATTGGTCGCGATATAGAAATACTTCGCATTATGCAAATTCTTTCTCGTCGAACAAAAAATAATCCAATTTTAATTGGTGAACCTGGTACAGGAAAAACTGCAGTTGCAGAAGGTCTTGCCGTACGTGTTGCAAAAGGTGATGTGCCAGAATCACTCAAAGATAAAGAGATTGTATCTCTTGATCTCGGTGCGCTTCTTGCCGGAACAAAATATCGCGGTGAATTTGAAGAGCGATTAAAAAATATACTAAAAGAAATAGAAAAGCTTGAAGGAAAAGTAATACTTTTTATTGATGAAATACATACTATTGTTGGAGCTGGAAGTGCAGAAGGATCTCTTGATGCGGCAAATATGTTGAAACCAGCACTTGCACGCGGAGAGCTTCGTGCAATTGGGGCAACAACACTCAAGGAATATCAAAAATATATTGAAAAAGATCCTGCGCTTGCTCGTCGTTTTCAGCCAGTCTATATCGAAGAGCCTTCAATAGAAGATACCATTGCAATTCTTCGAGGACTTAAAGAGAAATATGAACTTTTCCATGGTGTTCACATTACCGACGATGCAATTATCTCGGCTGTAGGACTTTCGGCGCGTTATATTACAAATAGATATCTTCCTGATAAAGCTGTTGATCTTATTGATGAAGCGTCATCATCACTTCGTATGGCGCTTGAAAATAAACCTGCACCACTCGAAGAGGCACATAGAAAGATTATGCGACTTGAGATTGAGCGAGAGGCGCTTCGAAAAGATATTGAACAAGGAATTGATCAGAAATCCGCAAAAGAACGTATTTCACATATTGAAGCAGAGATTGCAAATGTTACAGAGAAAACAAAAGAACTTGAGACAAAGTGGAAAACGGAAAAAAATCTTCTTACTGAAATTGGTGTTCTCAAAAAAGAATTAGAAACACTTCGTCTTGAAGCAGAGCAGGCAGAACAGCGTGTGGACCTTGGGCGAGCGGCAGAGATTCGTTATGGTCATATTCCTACAGTACAAAAAGAACTTGAGACAAAAATACAAAAGTTAAAAAAATTACAAAAAACACGTCGTGTTCTTAAAGAGGAAATTACTACTGAAGATATTGCAGAAGTTGTTTCTCGTTGGACAGGAGTCCCTCTTGTTAAAATGCTTGAAGAGGAGCGAGAAAAACTTGCACATATGGAAGAAGAATTAAAGAAGTCGGTTATAGGTCAAGATGATGCCGTAACCCGAGTATCTCATGTTATTCGTCGGTCACGAGCAGGGATTGGTGACCCAAATAAACCAATTGGTTCATTCCTCTTTTTAGGGCCAACAGGCGTAGGGAAGACAGAACTTACAAAGGTACTTACAAAGTTTATGTTTAATGACGAAAAAGCACTTATTCGTATCGATATGAGTGAGTATATGGAACGTCATGCGGTATCAAAACTGATTGGTTCACCGCCGGGGTATGTAGGTCACGATGAATCAGGACAGCTTACTGAAGCAGTGCGACATAGACCATACAGTGTAGTACTCTTTGATGAGGTAGAAAAAGCACATCCAGAAGTATTTAATATTTTGCTTCAAGTGCTTGATGATGGAAGACTTACTGACAGTAAGGGACGAACGGTGAACTTTAAAAATACTATTGTTATCATGACAAGTAATATAGGTTCGCAATATATTCAAAAAATGGAATCCATCGGCTTCTCAGTGCAGTCTGAAGCGCAGGAGTACGTTCAAACAAAAGAAAAGGTTCATGATGCACTTAAGGATCATTTCCGACCAGAATTCTTGAATAGAATTGACGAAATCGTAGTATTTGATATTCTTTCTCACGAGGCAATTAAGGATATTGTGTCTCTTCGAATTAAGGCAGTGTTTGAAAGAATACAAGAAAAAGGAGTGCAAATTGCAATTACAGAACATGCACTTTCTTACTTGGCAAAAGAAGGGTATAATCCTCATTACGGGGCTCGTCCCCTTAATCGATTGATTCAAAATAAAATTTTGAATCCGATTGCAGAAAAGCTGATAGCGCGCACTTTGTGCGAGGGTGATTCGGTGACCGTTTCTTACGATACAGATATCATTATTGATATTAAAAAAGGTAAGAAACGAAAAAGTTCTTTAGAACATCGTTCGATACAAGAAATTTCTTCTTAGGTAGGAAACGATGTTTACGCTGTGCAGTAATGCCAGCGGTATGCGTCGATGGCGGAGTGGTCAATCGCACCTGACTGTAAATCAGGCGACTTATGTCTACGCAGGTTCAAATCCTGCTCGGCGCACTATACAAAAAAACCTCAAATTTTAATTATGAGGTTTTTTTGTATAGCATTTTGTGTTGAGCAGTATTCGAACCGGAAGGGGGTCGGGGAAACAGTGGTTTCCCCGTGGAGGAAGGAGTGGGAAAACCGAGGATTTCCCAGTAGTTAATATCCTGCTCGGCGCACAAAGAAAAATGTTAAAGACTGTACAATAGTAGACATATATAGTACAATACTTTTGCTGTGTTCGTTCTCGTGTGTGCGCAAAAGCAAACAAGGGGGAAAAATTTAGTAGTCGCGCACAGTATAAGTAAAAATAGTTTATGTCACATAAAATTTTCGTCGGAGGTCTTCCATTTAAAATGAATGATGGAGATCTTCAAGCATTAGCAGCAGCTCACGCTTCAGTTGTTTCAGCAAAGATCGTTATGGATCGCGAGACTGGACGTTCACGAGGTTTTGGCTTCATTGAAGTTGAAACACCAGAAGAAATGAACGCAGTTATTGCTGCTCTTAACGGCACAGATGTTGATGGACGACAAATCTCAGCAAATGAGGCTCGTCCAAAAGAAGAAGGAAATCGAGGAGGATTCCGACGAGACCGATAATTCTGTTATAGAATTAAAAAAATAAAAACCCTAAGCTTGTCGAAGGGTTTTTATTTTGCGTATTTTTTAAACCAGGTGCGTTGTCGTTTTGCATAGTGCCAGATGGCCATTTCGAGTTCTGTCATCATATCTTCACGCGAGATCATTTGCCTCAAATAGCGAGCGATGTAGCGATATTCAAGTCCCAGGCTCTCGAGCTTCTCCCATGGCACACCACGTGCTGAGAGTCCGACAACTTCTTCTATCATTCCGTTATTGAAGCGATTGTAGAGTCGGTCATGAATGCGTTTTTTAAGTACGTCATCAGGAAAATCTAAATAGTGCCAAACAACGTCATACTCTTGCGATTTTTTAAGAGAGGGAACTGATCCAAGCTTTGTTGCTATTTCAATTGCGCGAATAAGACGAACTTTATTTTTTTTATCAATAAGTGCGTGGCGAGCACTATCGAGTGTGTGAAGTTTCTCGGCAAGTGCTTCGACGGATTCTTTCTCAAGCTCGGTACGGAGGGCTACGTTGGGCTCTACTGCAGGAAAGATGGTATCACAAATAACTGCATCGATATACATTCCTGTTCCTCCACAGACGATAGGAGTGTGACCACGAGCGATAATCTCTGTGATCGCCTTTTGTGCGAGTTCTTTGTACTGCGCGACGGAAAACGTCTCAGAGAGGTCTGTAACATCTAGCAGGTGATGGGGAACACCTTTCATTTCTTCTGTGGTAATTTTCCCACTTCCAATATCAAGTCCACGGTATACTTGGCGTGAGTCAGCAGAAATAACTTCACCTTTTTCGCCGGTTGGCGGACTAAGAGCGAGATTTACTGCAAAGTTAGATTTACCTGTTGCTGTAGGGCCGCATACGACGATAAGGCGCTGCTTTTTCATATAGATGCATCCTAACATAAAGTAGTAAATAAAAAAGCCGGCTATGCCGGCGAGTTAGGAGCTTTAAGTGTCCTTACTGAAAAATCCATGCTTCTGCTAAGTGATTTTCATTAAAATCTTCAGGAACAGAGAGCGTAAAATTTTTCTTTTTGGTCGAAGGTGTCCAGCGTCCATTTGTATAACGAAGTACTACTTTTACCTTTCCTTGCGCGGTAGTGTCGCGCGTGATTTTTTTAACAATAAACTGAGCACCGCGGTCAATGTCAGGGCAGAAGCCAATCGTTTTTCCTAAAAGGGGATGAGAATTATTTTTCATCTAGTATCATTTTTTTTCAGAATATACTTTTAAAATAGAAAGTCAAATTTTTTAAAACTTACACCAGAGAGGGTTTTAATTTTTTTTAGGGTATAAAAATTAAAAATTTATTTTATTATTTTAGGCAACAGAGGACTTATTTGGGTAGTCACTTCATAGTTTATTGTAGCTATTTTATTTGCTATATCTTCTGCTGTTATTTTTTCTTTTTTTTGTGAACCTAAAAGTATAACTTCATTTTCAGGTTTTACTCCTTTTATATCAGTTACATCTACTACAAACATGTTCATCGCTATACGCCCTAGTATAGGTGCACGTTTTCCTTTAATGAGGATTTCTCCTTTATGAGCATATGATCTCGAAAGTCCGTTTGAGTACCCTTGTGGTATGATTGCTAGCTTTGTCTCTTTTTTTGTAATATAGGAAAGACCATAACCAATAGATTCACCTTTTGGTACTATTTTCACTTGAGCTATATGGGTAATCCACCTTACTACAGGCAAGAGTACTAGTTTCTTTTGCCAGGCATTTGCAAGTTCTGTGCTGGGCCACATCCCATAGAGTCCAATACCAACACGTACGATAGTATTAATCCCTCGTCCTTTCTCGTAAGCAAGTACACCTGATGTTGCAGATATATGGGTCTTTATCTTGCTATAGCCATTTTCTTTAAAAATTTTTACTACATATTCATAATCTCTAATTTGTTTCTCTGCGTGGGAAAAGTCTGATGTGTCTTCTATATTTGCAAAGTGTGCATACACTCCATCAATAGATATGTTTTTCATTTTTTTAATTTCTTTCAGAAAAAGTGCTGTATGTAGCGGAAGTATACCTTCTCTGCCTAAGTGTGAATCGATTGCTATGAGCACCATCTGTTTCGTTTTAAGCTTTTTTGCTATTTTATTTATAAGTAATGCGTGGTGCAAATCAAATACTGATAAAATACAGCCGAGCTTTATAGCTTGTTCTATGTCATTTTCTCCAATATAGCCCAAGAGGAGTATTTCCTTTTTTGTATAAGGTTTTATTTTTTCTAATTCCTCTATACTATTAATCTGGAAATAATCGATATGAGGGTTCACTATTTTTATCACCTCTTTGTCTCCATGGCCGTAAGCATTCGCTTTTATGACAGCAGCTATTTTTGTTCCTTTTTTTACAATACGACGAAACTGCTTGATATTATGAAGCAGCTTACTCTTAGAAATTTCTATATACGATAGAGGTAAACTTTTCATTGTGCCGGAGAGAGGACTTGAACCTCCACCCCTTACGAGACTCGATTTTGAGTCGAGCGCGTCTACCATTCCGCCACTCCGGCTTTTTATAACTATACCAGTACCTATAGTGCCATTTTTTTTATGTTTTTTCAATTATTTTTTATGTTACACTACAGTCATGTCAAATTTGTATAGCAATTCCATTTTCTTTATTGATGTTGATAAAATCCATCCAAACCCGTATCAGCCGCGGCGAGAATTTGAACCAGGACCGCTCAAAGACCTTTCTGATTCAATTCGCCAGTATGGAGTACTTCAGCCACTTGTTGTTTCTCGAGTAGAAAAAGAACTTCCAGATGGAGGGCTCGTAACTGAGTATGAGCTTATTGCAGGAGAGCGTCGTCTTCGTGCATCAAAGCTTGCAGGTGTTGCCCAGGTGCCAGTTATTATACGTACAGGCGATGATAGTATGATGAAGCTTGAGCTTGCAATTATTGAAAATTTGCAGCGCGAAGATCTTAACGCTGTTGAACGTGCACGAGCCTTTGTGAGACTTGCTGAAGAGTTTAAGTTTACTCACGCACAGATAGGGCAAAAGGTAGGAAAGAGTCGTGAGTATGTTTCAAACTCACTTCGACTTCTTGCGCTTCCACAAGAGATTCTCGATGCGCTTTCTGTAGGAAAAATTAATGAAGGACATACGCGACCACTACTCATGCTTGCAAGTAGACCCGAAGAGCAGATGACGCTATTCAAAGAGATTACACTTCGTAAAATTTCAGTACGTGAAGCAGAACGAATTGCACGGCGCATTGCGGTAGAAAAGGTGCGCAAGCATGCTCTCATCCCAAACAATGAACTTCTTCAGATAG
>JACCDP010876514.1_pt1 | contig 11027 bp, 7 predicted proteins | sample 7445841 | NCBI WGS metagenome assembly JACCDP01 (sample SAMN15323441, study PRJNA562643) | freshwater metagenome | isolation source: river surface water | place: USA:Blue River Watershed | collected 2017-08-17
CCCCATTCGCGAATTGCCCGACGAGCTGATCAGCCAGATCGCAGCCGGCGAGGTGATTGAGCGGCCCGCCTCGGTGGTGCGCGAGCTGGTGGACAACGCGCTGGATGCCGGCGCCCGCCAGGTCACGGTACGGCTGCTGGCCGGCGGGGCGCGCCTCATCTCTGTGGAAGACGACGGTGGGGGAATCCCGCGCGAGGAGTTGCCCGTGGCCCTCAAGCGCCATGCCACCAGCAAGATCGGCTCCCTGCACGACCTCGAGTCGGTGGGCACCATGGGCTTTCGCGGCGAGGCGCTGGCCGCCATCGCGTCGGTGAGCGAACTCACCCTGCTCTCACGCACCGAGGATGCGGCCAACGCCTTTGCCCTGGACAGCCGCAGCGGTGAGCTGCGACCTGCAGCCAGGGCCACCGGCACGACGGTCGAGGTCAAGGAGCTGTTTTTCAGCACCCCCGCGCGGCGCAAGTTTCTCAAGACCGACGCCACCGAGCTGGCGCACTGCCTCGAGGCGGTGCGGCGCCACGCGCTCACCTGGCCCGAGGTGGGCTTTGCGGTCTGGCACGAAGGCCGGCTGGTCGAGCAGTGGCGACCCGCCGCCAGCGCCGAGCAACGCATGGGCGATGTGCTGGGCGAAGACTTCCTGGCCCAGAGCGTGGCGGTGGAATTCCAGGCCGGCCCGCTGCGGGTCATTGGGCGCGCGGGCACGCCCGATGCGGCCCGCGCCCGCGCCGACCATCAGTACGCCTATGTCAACGGCCGCTACGTGCGCGACAAGGTCATCGGCCATGCCGCTCGCAGCGCCTACGAGGACGTGTTGCATGGCCAGCGCCAGCCGGTCTATGTGCTGTCCCTGTCCATCGACCCGGCCCAGGTGGATGTGAACGTGCACCCGACCAAGATCGAGGTGCGCTTTCGCGACGGCCGCGCGGTGCATCAGGTGGTGCGCCACGCGGTCGACCAGGCGCTCGCCGCCTCGCGTGCGGGCCAGGTCGGTTCGGCGTCGGAGACGGCCTCGCCTCCGGGCTGGCCTGCAACCGGGCTGTCTCCCTCCGCCTCCCCCTCGGCCGCCGGCGATGCGGGAGACGCGACCACGGCACGCTGGTCGCAGGCCGGCATGGCCTTCCCGCCGCGTGAGACGGCGTGGGGACAACGGGTTCAAGACCTGGGTCTGCTCTGGCAGCCAGGCCGATTGACCGCCGCCGAAGCGACACCCGGCGCGCAGGGCCTGGGCACACAGGGGCTGGCCACTCAGGATGGGGGTGCCGCCGGTGCGCCGGCGCCCTGGGCGGGCGGCGAAGCCCGCCCCCTGCCCGAGGGCGAGTGGCCCCTGGGCCGCGCACTCGCGCAGTTGCAAGGCATCTACATCCTGGCCGAAAACCGGCAGGGGCTGGTCATCGTTGACATGCACGCCGCCCATGAGCGCATCGTCTACGAGAAGCTCAAAACCCAGATGGAGGGCGCCGACCAGGCGCTGGCCCGCCAGGACCTGCTCATTCCTGCCACCTTCGCCGCCACCGCGCAGGAGCAGGCCACGGCCGCCGCCTCCGCCGACACGCTGGCGGCCTTGGGGCTGGAAATCACCCCGCTGTCGGCGCAGACCCTGGCGGTGCGCGCAGTGCCCGCCAGCCTGGCCCAGGGCGACGCGGTCGAACTCGCGCGCAGCGTGCTGGCCGAGCTGGGCCAGCACGAGGCCAGCACCGTGGTGGAGCGGGCCCGCAACGAGCTGCTCGCCACCATGGCCTGCCATGGCGCGGTGCGCGCCAACCGCCGCCTCACGCTCGAGGAAATGAACGCGCTGCTTCGGCAGATGGAAGCCACCGAGCGCGCCGACCAGTGCAACCACGGACGCCCCACCTGGCGCCAGCTCTCGATACGCGAGCTCGACAGCCTGTTCCTGCGGGGACGATGAGCGCCATGTCGCCCCAGCTGATGGTGCTGTTCATCGCGATGATGATCGGCGTTCACCCCATCGCGACGGATTTGTTCCTGCCCGGCATGTCCGCGCTGACCCGCGACCTGGGCGCCACCGTGGCCCAGGCCCAGCTCACGCTCACCGGCATGCTGCTGCCTTTTGGCCTGTCGCAACTGGCCTGGGGACCGCTGTCCGACCGCTTCGGCCGCAAGCCGGTGCTGATGGTGGGACTGGCGGCCTTCACCGTCGCCGCCGTGGCCTGCGCGCTGGCACCGACCATCGAAGCACTACTGGCGTGGCGCTCCTTCCAGGGTGCGGCCATGGGCGCCATCGTCATGAGCGGCCGGGCGGTGCTGCGCGACGGCTTCGAACCGGCGGAGGCAGTCCGTGTCATGTCACGGGCCCAGACGGGGCTGGGCGTGCTGGCCTGTTTCGGCCCCTTGGCCGGCGGCGTGCTTGCCGAGTACGCCGGCTGGCGCTGGGGGCTGGGCTTCATCGCCGGCTATGGCGCGCTGGCCCTGGCCCTGGTGGCGCTGCGCTTTCGTGAGACGCTGCCGCGCGAACGGCGCACGCCGATGCACCCGGCGGCCCTGGCACGCAACTGGGTGACGGTGCTGCGCCACCCCAGCTTCCGCGCCTGGTCGCTGCTTACCTTGCTTACCTTCGCCGGTCTGATGACCTTTCTCACCACCTCGCCCTTCGTGTTCACCGAAGTGCTGGGTCTGAGCCGGCTTCAATACGGCGTGTCCATCTTCAGCATGTCGGTCTTCTACATTGCCGGCACCATTCTTTGCCGGCGGCTGCTGGTGGCCATGGGCTTGCGCAAAACGGTGGCCGTCGCGGCCGCCATGTCATTGACCTCCGGCTCCCTCCTGGGCGCGTTCACCCTGGCCAACGTGGCCCATGTGGGGACCCTGCTGCCGTGCTTGTGGCTCTACGCGATGGCCCATGGCGTCCACCAGTCCTGCGGACAGGCGGGCGCGGTGGCGCCCTTTCCGCGCATGGCCGGTGCGGCCTCGGCGATGAACGGCGTGCTGATGATGTCGGCCGCCTTTTTGATCGGAGGCTGGCTGGGCAAGTACATGGACGGCACGGTCGCCCCCATGACCTACGGCATCTGGCTCTGGAGCGTGCTGCTGGCGCTGGTGGCCTGGACGCTGGTGCAGCGCCACGGCGAAGTGAGTGATGTGCGTGACCTGCGCGAGGTCCCAGATGCCTGAGCCCCGCCCGCACCTCCCAGCCTCGGGGCCCGGCCCAGCCCCGGCCTACGTGGCTCTGGCCGGCCCGACCGCCTGCGGCAAGACCGCGGCTGCACTGGCTGTGGCGACACGGCTGCCGGTGGAGATCGTGAGTGTGGACTCGGCCCTGGTGTACCAGGGCATGGATATTGGCACCGCCAAGCCCACAGCCGCCGAGCGCGCCGCGGTGCCGCACCACCTGATTGACATTCGCGACCCGCGCGAGGCCTACAGCGCCGCCGAGTTTGCGGCGGACGCGGCCCGTCTGGTGCGCGAAATCCACGGGCGAGGCGCCCTGCCGCTGCTTGTGGGCGGCACCATGCTGTATTTCAAGGCCCTGTTCGAGGGCCTGGCGGCGATGCCCGCCGCCGACCCCGCGGTGCGCGCTGCGCTCGACGCGGACGCGGCTGCCCTGGGCTGGCCGGCGATGCACGCACGGCTTGCGCAGGTCGACCCGGCGACCGCGGCGCGCCTGGCCCCCAACGATTCACAGCGCATCCAGCGGGCGCTGGAGGTGTGGCAGATTTCGGGGCGGACCCTGAGCGACTGGCATGCCGGGCAGACCGCGCCGGCTACCACGGCTGCCGGGGCCGATGGCCTCACCCACAGCGCCACCGGCCTCTCCCCCTCTGCGGCTGCGCCCCTGCCGCCCGCTCTCTTCATCTCGATGGAGCCCGAGGACCGCGCCTGGCTGCATGACCGAATTGCCCAGCGCTTTGAGCAGATGCTGGCCGGCGGCTTCCTGGACGAGGTGCGCGCCCTGCGAGCCAGAGGCGGTCTTTCGCCCGACCTTCCCAGCATGCGCTGCGTGGGCTATCGGCAAGCGTGGGAATGGCTGGATGCGCAAGCTGGCGACCTGCCCCCGAACGCTGCCACGCTGCGTGAGCGCGGAGTGGCCGCCACCCGGCAACTGGCCAAGCGGCAAATCACCTGGCTGCGCAGCATGCCGGGTCGCCTGGTTTGCGCGGGCGATAGCCCCGAGGCGATGGCATCCGTCGTGCGGCATGTCGAAGCTGCTTGGCGACACATCGAGCGGGCATGACAGCCCAGGACGCAATGCACCAGACCACGCCAGCGATACCTGCTGCCCTGCAAGTCAGCGACCTGGCCAAGCGCTATGGCGAGACCACGGTGTTCGAGCGCGTATCGCTCACGGTGACGCCCGGAGAGTTCGTCGCCATCGTCGGCGAATCGGGCGTGGGCAAGTCCACCTTGCTCAATTGCCTGGCCGGCCTCGACACCTGGGATGCGGGCGCCATCACCTTGTGCGGCCACGACCTCGGCAGAGCCAATGACGACCAGCGCGCCCACCTGCGACGCGTGCATGTCGGCTTTGTTTTTCAGGCCTTTCACGTGCTGCCGCACCTGGACGTGGCGCAAAACATCGCCCTGCCCCTGATGCTCCTGGGACAGCCTGCCGCGGAGCGGGCGACGCGGGTGCAGGCCATGCTGGCGGCGGTGGGCCTGGCCGACCTCGGCGCGCGCCTGCCGCAGCAGCTCAGTGGCGGCCAGTTGCAGCGGGTGGCCATTGCCCGCGCGCTGGTGCACCGGCCGGCCCTCCTCCTGGCCGACGAACCCACCGGCAACCTCGACCCGGCCACCGCGAGCCGGGTACTGGATCTGCTGGTGCAGCAAACGCGTGAAACTGGCGCCGCCCTGGTGCTGGTCACCCACTCCGAGAGCGCGGCGCGGCGTGCCGACCGCACCCTGCACCTGACCGCGCACGGCTTCGTCTGAGGCTGCCCGGACCCTACGGGCTCCAACCGTTGCGAGGAGCCCGTTGACTTACCAGCCCTGTTGCAGGGAGCCTCCTCGTTCACGAGAGCCCCTGAGAGCCTTTGAGGGGTGCTGGTCGAAATACTTCGGGCTTTATCAACCCTCGCCCGAGAAAACGCCTCATGACTCATTGGCTGCGCACCACCGCCATCACCGGCGGTCTGCTCCTGTTGTCTGCCTGCGGCGGGGGCGAGACCACCAGCCCGGACCCGACCCCCTCGCGCAGCTACTCGGTCGGCGGCAGCGTCACCGGGCTGTCGGGCGACAGCCTGGCCCTGAAGGTCAATGGCGGCACGGCGCTGACCGTGGCTGAAGGCACCGCCAGCTGGACCCACACCACGTCCGTGGCCAACGGCAGCCCCTACACCGTCACCATCTCCAAGCAACCGGCCGGGCGCCGCTGCACCTTGGCCCAGGCCAGCGGCACCGTCTCGGGCGCCGACGTCACCGCGGTGAGTGTCACCTGTGCAGCGGTGACCTGGGTCACGAGCGCAGTGGCAGGGTCTGACGGGAGAGGCTATGTCAACGCGCAGGGGACACAGGCGAAGTTCAACGGTGTCTACGGGATCGTCACCGACCCGGACGGCTATGTTTACGTAACAGACTACAACAACCACGCGATCCGAAAGATCACACAAGGCGGTACGGTCACCACCTTTTTTGACCAGCACTCCAACAGCTCGAGCATGGGATTCAGCTACCCCTCGGGCTTGGCGCGGGACAGCCAGGGCAATTTCTTCGTTTCGTCGCCCGACTACCACCTGATCTACAAGATCACGCCCAGTGGCGGGTTCAGCATCTTTGCGGGCGGAGGAAGCAGCCAGACGCAAAGCGGCTACACCGATGGCCAAGGGACGGCGGCCTTGTTCAACAACCCACAGGGCCTCGCCGTTGATCAGAACGACAATGTGTACGTGGCCGACACTTCCAACTACGCGATTCGGATGATCACGCCCCAGGGCCTGGTCTCCACCTGGGCTGGCACGGGCACATCGGGAGTGACAAACGGCGTGCGGGGACAGGCGAAGTTCGGTTACCCCACGGGAGTGGCCTTCGGTCCCGACGGATCCCTCTATGTCGCGGACGGCACAGCGAACCAGATCCGGATGATCGCCCCCGACGGGCAGGTCAGCGCGCTCGCAGGCACTGGCTACTCGGGCCAGACCGATGGCGTTGCCAGCAACGCGACCTTCACCGAGCCCATGGGAATTTGCACGGATAGCCAGGGCACCCTCTACGTGACCGAGCGCGATACCAACACGGTCCGCATGGTGTCCCTGCCCTATGAAGTGACGGACAGCCAAGGCAACACCACCCGCTATCCGGCCCGGGTCAGCACCATCGCTGGCAGCGGCCTGGCGGGCGATACCGACGATCCGGCGGGCCCCAACACCACGACCGGGCGCATCGACGCGATCGCCGTGGATCGCGATGGCACTCTGTACTTCACCAAAAACTTCAGAACGCCGACTGACCGGTCGGTGGTTCGGAAGATCACGCCGCAATAACGGGCACGCCAGAAGCCAGCCATATGGAAGCGGCTTGGAAGGCCTGACCGATACTCAGGCTCCAACTGCCCCCCGGACATGCGCCTGCGCCATCTGCTCGCCCACTTGCTGCTCTTGCTTCTCTCGCTGGTATTGCCCTTGAGCGCAGCGAAGGCGCAGCCCCTGCAGACCGGCGTTGACTGGTGCCTCGCGCCCGTCACCACTCTTGACGCGTCCGCGCCGCCCTCCGCCTGCGCCTGGGGCGCGCAACCCGGTGGCCTGACCCGCATGCAGGGGGGCACCCTCTGGGCCCGCCTCCACCTGCCCGGGGCAAGCGATCTGCAGCCCGCGCACGAGGTCCACGTCGGACCGCATGCCCTGGGGTCGGTCGAACTCTTGATTCCACGCGGCACCGGCTGGCAAATTCTTCACGCGGGCCATCAGGTCTCGATAGGGGAGGGACAGGCTGGGGGACAGGCCGTCGCACAGGGCTACCGCTTCCAGATTCCCGCCGGTCCAGCCGGGGAGTCGGCCTTTTTAAGGCTGAACATTCCGCCGCTGCAGGCCGTGTGGGTGGACCTGCACCCGGCGGGAGCTGCCAGGCCTGTTGCCGCTGGCTGGGGCCTGGGCCTGCACATGGGCCTGCTGGCCGCGCTGAGTGCACTGGCCCTGGCCAGCGCCTGGCTGGCCCCGGGCGCCGTGACCCGGCGCTTCGCAGCCCTCATGGCCACCGTGTTCCTGTGCGTCCTCTCTGGCAGCGGCCTGCTGCACCTGCTGGTGCTGGGCGACAGACCGGAGCTGGACACCTGGATCTTCCAGGCGCTGATGACGGTGCGTCTGTCCCTGTGGCTGGGTGTGATCCAGGCCCTGCTGGCGCACTACCCGACGCCGCACTGGCTGCGTCCTCTGGGATGGGCCATCCACGCAGCCACCGCAGCCGCCATTGCCGCAGCCGCCTGGGGCCATGCAGAGCCAGCCCTGCTGCTGACTTTTCTCGGTAACGTGATGCTGCCTCTGTTCCTGCTGTGGGGACTGCGGCGAATGGAGCCCCTGCCACGCGCCCTTCGGCTGGCCTTGGTGGCAGACCTGCTCACCCTGCCGACACATGTCGGGCTCATGCTGCTGGCTGGCCTCGTCCACATCCCTGGCATCAACGGGTCGCTGGTGGCCAGCCGCCTGACCGACCTGGGCACTGCAGTTGCCATGCTGGTGCTGGTCATTGTGAACAACCGGGTGTCGCGCCGGGAACTGGAGCAGACACGGATCGCACTGGACCGCAGCGAGTTGCAGGCCCAGTTCGAGCGGCGGCTGAACCAGGAGCGCGGGACCTTGGCTGACATGATCAATCACGAGCTCAAGAACGCGCTCACCGCCATCCGGCTGGCGGCCCACAACCTGTCGGCGCGCCTCTCACCGGATGCCGCCGACGCCCGGCGGCGCCTGGACACCATTCAGACTTCTGTGCAGGCGATGGACACCGTTCTCGCGCGCAACCTGATGGCCATCGGCGCCGAGTCCGCGTCAACGACCAACCCGGATTCAAGCCCCTGGATGCGCACCATCCCTGTCCAGCCAGACGAACTGTTGCGAGACCTCGTTCGCCGGCATGACAAGTCCGGCCGCATCGCGCTGGACCCACTGCCGCCGCATGGCATCGTGTCGGACCCGCAGTTGCTTTCCATCGTCTTGTCCAATCTGCTGGAGAACGCTTTGCGCTATTCGCCGAAGGAGTCGATGGTGCAGGTGGGAATGGCCGTCGTGCCGGGATCGGGCCAGAACGCCACTGTGCTGAGAATTAACTTCTGCAATGCGGTGGCGCCTGAGCGGCAACCTGATCCTGCCTCGGTCTTCCAGCGTTTCTATCGGCATCCGACAGCGCCGCCCGGCAGCGGCTCGGGCATGGGCCTTTACCTGGTCCACAAGCTCTGCGCGTTCTTGGGGGGCTCTATCAGCTTCCACCCCACCATCGGGCAGGTCTGTTTCATCGTGGAGTTGCCCGGATGAACGAGCTGCCAACCCACGCCACCACCGGCGCCATCCACATCGCCATCGTCGAGGATGAACGCCTGGTGAGGGAGGAGATGGGAATCTTCCTGCGCGAGCAGGGATGGCAGGTCCACGAGGCCGACTCGGCCCAGGCGCTCGACGAAATTCTGGTTCGCCATCCCTTGGAAGCCGTCATCCTCGACATCGGCCTGCCGGGCGAGAGCGGCATCGAGCTCGCTCGGCGCCTGCGCGAACGATACCCAGACCTGGGCGTCCTGATGCTCACCGCTCGAACTGGCGTGCCGGACCGGATTGCCAGTTACGACGCCGGTGCGGACCTCTATCTTCCCAAGCCGGTAGTGCCCAATGAACTCCTGGCCGCCTTGCGCAGCCTCCTGCGGCGCGCACGCGGGTCCGCCCCTGAGACCGCATGGCGATTGGACATGGCCACCGGCAACTTGCACATTCCCGGTCGCCCATCCCCCTTGCTGCTCAACGACCGCGAAACCCGGCTGATGTGCGCATTGGCCGTGGCCTTGCCACGACCGGCCAGCGGGGAGAGCCTGTGCCTGACCCTGCGCCAGGAACTCCATGATCGCCCGATTACGCGGCGAGCACTGGAGATCACCGTGAGCCGCTTGCGTCGCAAGCTCGCCAGCGCAGCGCCAGACCTGCCGCATGGCGCCATCCGATCGGACTGGCAGCACGGCTACCAGCTGTTGGCAGACTTGCGCATCGAGGCCCGCTGAAGCACTGACGGAGCCTTTGTCTGACAGCGAGCGCCGGCTCAGCCTGACTTGCTGCAGGCACTTGCGGGCTAGGCTCTCGTCCAGTTTCCCAAGGAGATCTTCATGGCCACCTCACGCACAGGCAAGGAAGCCTGCGACCTGCTCGACGCCGACCACCGCGCGATCAAAAAGCTATTCAAGACCTACGAGGAGCTTGCCGGCTCGCGTGCCCGTAGCGCCAGCCAGAAAAAGCTGGACCTGTCGCGGCGCATTGGCCAGGAACTCACCGTGCATCTGCAGATCGAGGAGGAGTTGTTCTATCCCGCCCTGCGCGCCGTGGTCAAGGACACCGTCCTCCTCGACGTGGCCACGGTGGAAGACGATCTGATCAAGGAACTGGTGGCACAAATCCAGCAGGGCGAGGGGCACGCGCTGACCGACGCGCGGGTGCGGGTGCTCGGCGAGTCCATCGACCGCCACATCAAGCAACAACGCAACGCAATGTTCCCCAAGGCCCGCGCCGCGCGCAAGCTTGACCTGATCACCCTGGCAGAGCAGCTCGAGGCGCGCAAGCAGACCCTGCTGATGGAGATGACCGACACGGGCGCGTTGGTGGACTGAACCCGCCGGGCGGGGCGGCCCAGTCCCCGCCACAATCGGCGCAATGCTTGCCCTGCTGCGTCACTACTCATGGCCGGAACTGCGCCACCACCCCTGGCGCAGCGCTGCGGCCGTGGTGGCGGTGATGCTGGGCGTGGCACTGGCCTTCTCGGTCCACTTGATCAATGCCTCGGCCCTCGGCGAGTTCGCCAGCGGCCTGCGTCAGGTCGACGGCCAGCCCGACCTGGTGCTGCGCTCCACCCAGGGCGCCCTGGACGAGTCGCTCTACGCCCGGGTGGCCAGCCATCCCGAGGTTGCCCTGGCCAGCCCGGTACTCGAAGTGAGTACCCTGGCCACATCGGTCAACCTGGTCAACTCGGCCAAGGCAGCCGCCCCGCCCACCTCACCTGACTCCCCCGCCCCTGGTCGCCCCTCGCGCCTGCCGCTGCGGGTCCTGGGCATGGACCCGCTGGTCGCGGCGGCCTTTGCGCCCGAGTTACTCCCCCGGCCGGCCGCAGGTGCGGAGCGCCTGTCGATGTTCGCCCCTGGGCAGGTCTTTCTCAACGCCGCGGCGCGCGAACGCCTGGGACTGCCGCCGGGAACCTCTGGCGCGTCGCTCGAGCTGCAAGTGGGTCTGCGCCTGGTGCCGGTCACCGTCGCCGGCGAGGTGGCGGCCGCGGGTCCGCCGATGGCCGTGATGGACATTGGCGCCGCGCAAGACCTGTTCGGCCGCCAGGGCACGCTCACCCGCATCGACCTGCGCCTGGCGGCCGGCGTCGACCGCGACCGCTTCCGTGACCGCTTGCGCGAGGCAATGGCCCTGCCCGCCGACGTGCTGGCCTCGGAGCCAGGCGACACGATGGCGCGGGTCGACAGGCTGTCACGCGCCTACCGGGTCAACCTCACCGTGCTGGCGCTGGTGGCCTTGTTCACCGGCGCCTTCCTGGTGTTCTCGGTGCTGTCCCTGAGCGTAGCCCGTCGGAGCCAGCAGTTGGCCCTGCTGGGCGTGATGGGCCTCACCGCCGCCCAGCGCTTGCGGCTGGTGCTGGCCGAGTCGCTGATTCTGGGCGTGGCTGGCAGCGTCTGCGGGGTCGCCTTGGGCGCGGGCCTGGCCGCGCTCGCCCTGGCCGTCCTCGGCGGCGACCTGGGCGGCGGCTATTTCCCCGGCGCGGCGCCGCGCTTGCAATGGAGCGGGCTGGCGGCGGCCGGCTACGGCGCCCTCGGTTTGGCCGCGGCCGCCGCGGGCGGCTGGTTCCCCGCGATGCAGGCCCGGGGTCTGCCGCTGGCGGCGGCCCTCAAGGGC
>JACCDP010302751.1_pt1 | contig 11026 bp, 10 predicted proteins | sample 7445841 | NCBI WGS metagenome assembly JACCDP01 (sample SAMN15323441, study PRJNA562643) | freshwater metagenome | isolation source: river surface water | place: USA:Blue River Watershed | collected 2017-08-17
CCTTTGAATGAGCGTATATGGGAACGCTTTTCTGGGCCATTAACAATGGAAGGAGTGGTGGTGAAGGACGATGATTGCAACTGCCCGACCCCAGAGTCCTCTGATACCGAGTCAGAATCCGATTGAGATTCATTTCTTTCTCTACTGTAGAATGCCAAAACACCACAAGTCAGATTTCGCACGAGGGCTGGAAGTGATGATGAATGATCCTAGAACCTCTCCGTTTACGGCAGAGGGTTCCAAAGTGTTTAAGGAGATAATTAATGCCTCGCAAATGCCTCTTACGGAGGCTCTCAAATATGTGGGCAAAGGAAAGAAAAAACAAAAGGGTCCAACGGACAAAGAGCGTTCTGAGGCACGGATTGAAAAATTAGAGGAAACAAAACAAGAGTGAACATTCCCGATTTTTAATGTTTTCACAAAACATAGAATGTCGCAAGCACTCAACGCCAATTTCCTCGGTATGCCTGTAGAAGAGGTAGTCCCTGACGCTGCCATGGTCAAGGGTGTCTCTCGCTCGTCATTATTGACAGGACGCAGACGCATTCGCCTCCAAGCCCAGACGGGAACTTCTGCTGCGCAGAACTCCATCATTCAGTTCGTTCTTGCGGATTCCTCCTCTCTCTTGGACTTGAACTCTGCTGTTCTTTCTTGCACTGTGACCACGACAGGCACGGGTGATGTGGCTCTTGATGATGGTCCCTCGTTTATCCGTCGTGCGACCATTGCACTCAACGGCACCAACATTGATGACACGGACCTCGCCAATCGCTGGGCCAATGCTCAGGTCTATGCGGGTGCTGATCGTGCGTGGGTGCAGGGTGCGGGTTCCTTTGCGGGCTATTGGCAGAGCAATCCTGCTTTGAACACTGCTGGATCTACTTACGGCACTTCTACTCCCAACTACATGACGGGTGACGTGTCAGGTGCGCTCGTGTCTGCGTCCGTGCGCTACAAGGCTGGTATCCAACTCGCCTATCCTCTTGCGCTTGTGTCCAAGTTCTTTTCCACAAAACAATATTTACCACTCTCACAAGCAGGAGAGTTGGTGGTCCAACTTCTCTGCGCCACCAATGCGGAGGCCTGCATTCAGCGCACGGGCAACACCGATGGTGCTTACTCCTTGACCAATATCTTCCTGGAAGTGGACATGGTTCAGCCTCACTACCTCTACGCTGAGATGCTCAATAGAGTCACTCAGTTGGAGGGTGAGCAGGGCCTTGTTGTGCCTTACAACGCCGTCATCTCTGCCCAGGGCCAGAGCATCACCTCTTCTGGTCAGGCCAACATCGTGACATCTCTCGCCACGAACAATCTCCGTAAGGTGGTGGTGACGATGTCCCCGATTGCGGAGGCCACGATCAACTACCCTATCTGCTCTGCATTTGGTAACCACGCTCTGACGGGTCTGCAGTTCCGTTGCGGCTCTCTCTACTTCCCCTCACAGGAGGCCGTCAACACGGGTTCCATTTTCTGGACGACTCAGTCTGCGTTCAATGGTGGCGACCCTGTTCACCACCGCAATGGTGTCATGGACATTGCGACATTCAGCAAGACGACTGGCCCTGGCCCCGTGGGTTTCAACGTAACCTCTATCTACAACCCTACCACTGCATCTAACACCAACGGCCAGAAGCAATACTGGGCTGATACTTGCGTGATTGGCTATGGCTTTGACAACTACAAGGGTGGGGAGCCTCTTGATGCTGATGGTATCTCCGTCTTGGGCCAGGCTGGTTCCCAGTTGGTCACACTCCTCCGTGTGGCCCCCAACGCCACTTATTTCGCCAGTGGTATTCTCCCCAACATTCACTTGGAGCGCACTCGCTACATAGTCCTTAAGAACGGGTCTTTGCGTGTGGAAGGCGTGTAAGCGTGTTCCGACCTAAAGGTGAGCCGCTAAATAAAAATAGAATGGAAGTATTTTTACCTATTACTGGATTTACAGGATATTACATTTCCAATACTGGAAAAGTAAAATCATGTCGCAAACGCAATGAGGTCATCATGATACCTCAACTATCAAATGAAGGTTATTATTGTCAAAATCTTTTTGATGGTGTTTGTTATCATAAGAAAACAATACATCGCCTTGTTGCTGAGGCATTTTTACCAAATCCAGATAATCTCGCAGAAGTAGATCACATTGATAGAGATAAAAACAATAATCATGTTTCTAACCTCCGATGGGCATCTATCTCACAAAATAGAATCAATAGAACATCAAAAGTTGGTCCTACTGGTGAGCGTCATATTCGTTGTTTTTCTAATAAACCGAAACCTTATGGTGTAACAATCACACGCAACAGAAAAACAGTTTTTTGTAAATATTATGAAACACTTGATGAAGCCGTTCAAGCCCGAGATTCTTTCTTAGATTCACTGTAGATGGAAGAACTCCCTGTGCTTGAAGCGCCCGTCATAGAACAAACAACTCCAGAGCAGACTCCTTTAGAGCCAATCAAAGATGTTCAAACCTTTTGGAATCGTTTGGACGAGGTGTTGACGTTAGTGAAAACAGGAGGTGGTGCTGTGAATGAAAAAATAAATGAGATTCTTGAATCATTCCCGGACAAAGAAAATATCAATCAATCAGCCTATAGATCTTTTATTTTCCAACCTGAACGTTTATTTCTAACTTCAAACAATGATGTCCAATCAGCAACGGCTGTTTCTTATAAAACAACAACAACAGAGGGGCATCAACCTGCCGAAACATTTTCAACCTTTCGTATTCGTCTTCCCAGAGGATTGGTGAATATCAAATCTGTTCAACTTCTTTCCTCTGTGATTCCCAATGCGATTCAAAATCTACCTGACAATCAATTAATATTTTTTTACTATCGTTTGCGGTCATTAAATGAAGCCGATTTGGGGGCATGGACACCTGGGCAAACTTACAACCCTGGTGATATTGTAACGTATAATGGAAACCAATATACATTAACCGCCATAGATGTAGCCGCTGCTCCAAGCCCTCCCAATCTAAATCCCTCCTATTTGTTGATTGAACTAGGCGGTGTTGATTTTACAAGACCAAACTATTATGACATCAACTCTTACAATGTGCAAGGAATCTTTTTGAATCCTACCTTTGGATTGCCTCCAGAAGATACAGGTCAATACAATCTTTACAATAGAACCTTCCAGGATTATGATGATTTAATAGGGGCATTGAATGCATGTGCAAATAGTCCTTCTACAGCATCTATACCTGGAGATATTTCCTTTCAATACAATGCGCAACTCAATAAGATTCAGTTTCTTGGATCGCAAGTAAACACAGGAAACTATTATTATTTGCCGTGTGGATATGAAGATCCCAACATTGCGGAGGCGATGGAGAATCCTAACAATGCTTTACAATATTTAGTTCAAGGATATGGATTGGGGGATATGTTTACTCCAGGATATAATTTGAACTTGCGGTTAGGATTTACATGGAATGGACTGTATCCTGATCCTTATGTTACAAATCCATACGCTAATCAATCCTTGCCTCAAATCTTGTATTTCTATTTGCGCAAGAAAGATCCAGGACTTACACCTATACCCGTTCAATGGAACCAACCTCTTTTAACAGCAAACTCCTATGGTGATTTGGTAAATACCTCTTGTGTGAGAATCTATTGTGATTTTACTCTTGGATCCACGCAAGATTCCGATGGAACTGGAGGTCTTTTATCCGTGGTTCCTATTAATGCGAGCAACTTGGGAGTAGGTTTCTATCAAAACAACTTTAGTAATCCTTTAACAAAGATTCCCAAGATTTTGACTGAAATCGGAATTCGTCTCCTCAATGACCAAGGACTGCCTTATATATTGCCCAACTCCGCAACTGTTTCGTTGGAACTTGCTATTGATTATTATTAAAAACTTCCCTTCAAGATAGAATGTCGCACACTATGATTCGCACCCGTGTCAATAATCCCGAGAGAGTCTTTTTGAACTCTTCGGACGATGGACGGAACACAACGGATTTTGGATTCTCACAATTTACTTGCACGTATGACACACCGATTTTGGGAGCGAAAAAGACGATGATGTTGCGAGCAACGATTCCGAATGCGCAAATCAACATTCCCGATTATCAACTTGTGTTTTGGTATTACAATCTTCCCACGGCCACTACGGCACCGTCTGCTGCCACACTCAAAGCAGTTCGCCTCTACCCTTCCAACTATGTTGCTCCTGCTGCTCTGGGAACTACCTTTACAAAGAATCGGTATTTCTCGGATCCTGCTGATTTTGTGACACAACTCAATACGGCGGCGGCTGCTGGTGGTGATAACATTACTTACAATCCTTTTTGGCAATCAGGAGATATTACATTTGCTTACAATGCTACAACAAAACAGATTACATTTACAGGAAACACGGCTGGTCGTTTCTATGCTCCTGCGGGCTGGAATGATCCTGTTGTGAATGCTGCAGTTGTTGGAAGAACGATTGTGATGCCCTCCACAGCCAATATTGCTATCACCTATCCTCAGCCTCTTGTTCAAGGATTTACTCTGAACTTGCGAGTGGGCTATGCGATGTCCGGAACAAGTTTTGGACCCCAAGTATTACAAGTCAATCAGATCCCTCAATATGCTGATTTGACTCACGTGGCGTTTGCGAATGGAACAGCCGTGGTTGTAGATTCTTTCCCCAATCTTGTGTATTCTCAATGTGTCTATTTGTATAGCAACATTGTTGCAGGTGTCTCTCTTGGTTCAGGAACAGGTCAGCACAATCTATTAGCAGTTGTGCCTGTGAATGCTCCTCCCTTGGGTGTGATACAATACACGGCTCTCACTGTGAATATGATGACAAAGTTAGTAGATACAATCTATCAAATCACAGTGGAGATGCGTGATGACGCCAATCAGGCCTTTACTCTTCCCGACTCAGCACAAGTCAATCTGGAGTTGGCGATGGTGTATGAATAAAACATTTCCTATATAGAATGAGTTGGAATCCAACCCCCACAATAGGAGGTGCTTCTTGGAGTGGAAATGCTCAGTTAATAACCAAGAATCAACTCTTATCTACATCATCTGGATTTTATGAGGATCTGAAAGATTTTAATTTCTCTACAATCAGTGTCAGCACATTAAATGTTCCACAATGGATATCTACACCAGTTCTCTATGTTTCTGATATTCAAGGAGCGAGCATAGATATTTCTGGGATTATTTTTGATGCTTCGGGATTGCTCTATGCTCCTCTTGTAAGTTCTCAAACAGGAGTCTTTCAGAATATCACCAATGTGTCCACATACCAAATGACATTCAAACCAACCTTTACAGGAAACATTCAAGTGACATTTGATCTTGGATTGGGAGAAGCAATCGGTGGATTGTTAGCAGGATTGGGAGCAGCGGTGGGTGGAGCCTTGATTGGAGTAGGAACAGGAGTAGGGTTAGCAATCCAAGGAGCAGAAACAGGCATTGCAACATTGATTGCTGGTCGTCCTCAAAACTTTATTACCAACAACACGTATGAAACTGTAAACTTTACTTCACAGTTACAGATTTCCACTTTGGGAGATGCCTATCCACTTTACAGCACAATTTTTAGAACTGTAAGTTCAGTCTCTGCTAACAGTGTTCCTGGTCCTGAAATCTTTACATCTTCTTTTTTTTATCCTGGACAAATCTGTATTCGTTCCGTTTCGGACCCGTTTAATTTGATTACAGGAGACAGCAATCTCAACACATCAACCATTCAGAGTTTTGGTCAATGGGTTCCTCTTGAAGGATTGGAGCCAGAGAATATTGTAGCGACCAGTATTTCAACAATCAATCTTTCAACCCAGAATCTTTATGCGGATTTTTCCGAGTTCTTTAATACAACAACTTACAGTGGTTTATTTTCAAATGTGGGGATTGAACAATCCTTGAGTTTGAACTATCAGGCTCCTGCTGTTTTCCAAACAGGTTCTGTAAATCAAGGAGCGATAATAGGAAATCTGAACAATCTTTATTTGCAAACAACAACTGGATTTATTTTTACTGATGTTGGCTCCACTACAGAAAATGCCTCATTGTATCTGGGACCGAATGCAAACGAATCTTTGCTCAATGTAAGTTCTATTTTTTCACGAGGCAATATTCAAGCCAACTCTGGATATTTTTCTACATTGCAAGTGGAACAGTTGATTGTGATATCATCGCTTAGCACAATCTTTACACAAAGCAATGTAAATGTCCTTTCTACTGCGATCGTGCAGGCGAATATTGTCACCGCTGATTTTGGTGCATTTTCAAGCATTTCAACGGGGTCTATAGACCCTTTTTCAATCCAAGGTGTATTAGGAAATCCAAATGGACCTTTTGATATAACGAGAACTGATAGTATTGTGTCTACCTCCTATTTTCAAATCTCATCGTTGCAGCAAAACATTCTCAACTACACACTGATTGCTCAATGCCAAGACCAGTCTGTCTTTTCTGCGTGGTCCCCTGCACAACCTACTTATACCGTATCGCCTACAAACGTTGAACAATGGGCATCAACTATGCTTTATTGTAATCCTGGGGCTGATATTGGTGGAGCATTATACATGACTTTCTCAACATCTTGGCAACAGGCAAATATGACAGGTCAGTTTGATTTAACAGTGGATATGACACAACAAGCATATTCCATGTCAGCCATTCAGTTTGCAGGATCATCGCCTGGTGGAGGATATTTACAAACATTCTTTTATCAACCACCTACTCCAGCCTTTTTCAAGACGTGGCGTTTCACAGTAGACACAACAGGAGTTTGGTCTGCGATTACACCTGCTCCTCCTCCTCCTCAAACTATCAATTGTAACGTCTTTTCAATCTATCAGGACATCAACGATACCTATATCAAAACGACCGATCGTCTTCATTTAGTAGGCGGCGATATCCTATTTGACGGTGTTGTTGGATATTCCAATCTTCAAGTCCAAACATTGAATGCTCAAACATCTTACTTGTCCAACGTATCCGCAAATATCATCAATGCGTCAAATATTATCGTCAATCCAAATACAGGAGGATTTGATGCGTATTATCTAAAGCAAGGTATCAGTTGGTCCACGGGTATTGCTACAACCAATCCTCTAACTCTTTCATTTATTAACAACTCTCCTGATTTAATCCCTACCTACAATATCCTTGCTCCGTTTATTGGAAACAACTATTTTACATCTTACAATGTAAGTAGTTGGAACAACAGTTTATGGAATAATAATGTAGCCTTTTCATTGGGTGTTCCACGTATTTTTGTTGGAGATCTACAACAACCACTGGGTGTATATAGTGGGTTTTTCTATATAAATAACGGTGTGCCAACAGTAAGTCCTCAGTATGCGCTTCCCATTTACAGGATTACAAGCGCAGGAAGTAACTTACTGGGAACGATTGCTGCAGGAGATTATGCAAGGATTGCGACATTAGATGGTATAAACTGGACATTTACAAGTCCTATTTCAAACCCACAGGGAACAGGTGGAACCTTTAGCAATATTCTGAGTGTGCAGCAAGGCTATACGCAAACAAATGTTACAAATACACAAACGTTGGTAGTGCAAGCACCCAATACATTTTTACAAACGGGAACGGCCTTTCTTTATGCTGATCAAGTTCGTGTCAATAGTCATGCATATGGAACAACAGCGGCTGGTCCATTACCGTCCTATCCGATTGGTATTGAAAACAATGTGTATATTGACCCCAATATATCCTGGACCCAAAATCCACCTGCTTCTGGAATATGGCAATCTGATGCAGCCAACGTATTGTCTAATATCACGGGAAGTATTTATTATGACTTTAACTCCTGGATAATTCAGATTATTCCGTCACGATTCCGCACGAACACCTATCCTATCTATTCTTGGGACGTGCAGCCTGCTATCTTCCCAGTAGGAGGCACAGGAGGATACGCATGGGGGTTCAATCGGTATATTCAGATTGCTAGTAGTCCAAGTGGTCCTGGTGTCAATACCACAGACAACTGGAACTGGTATATTGCGATTCCCAAAAACTATTGCACCTATTAGATGGACACTCGTGAACAATTTCGCATTCCCAAAGAAGAACCTTGTCAGTGTTTTCCTATTGGAGCGATCATTGAAGACGCCAAAGGCATCTACAAAGTCTTATCTATGGAAAAGCAAGACAAAGCACACAAATACAAGGTGGAGGTAATCAAACAAAAAATACCGATTCCCGACCACATGAAACCCTTTATAGACGAAAAGCAACAAGTGCTTCTGGTCTTACCGCAAAACTTACCTTCTATTACTAGATTAGAATGAGTGAAATCACAGACTTTTATTTATCATGGCTAGGAAATCAAGGTTTTGGCTCAAGTGGTATACGGTTCAGAGATCAAGAACCCCTTGTTTTCAGACCCACTGACATTTCAGGGTGTCGCATTTGGTTAGATGCAAACGACAATGATGCTGTTCAATATGATGATGTTTTACAGGTGATTTCATGGGCCAACAAAGGCACATTGGGAGGCAAGTTTGATTTGTCAGGAGGTATTGTCTTGTATGGGCAAAACTTACAAAATGGATTGAATACTGTAACATTTGATGAATATGGTTTCATGACGGGTGTTTTCAATCTAGATTTTCAGAATCGTTCTCTTTTTTATGTGATCAAACCGAACACTTTAGCAAAACCCACACCAATCTTTACATCAGATGTATCAGGCCATCAAGAAACTGCGTTTGATTTGAGCGGCACTTGGACTACATTCATTGCAGAACATGCGAGTCCTTTCCCTGAGATTGCATTTGAAACAACCACTGATTACACGGGCTATGCTTATATGACAAGTCTTGTCGCAGGGACAGATTTATCAGACAACTGGTGTGGGTATAATGGAACGTATACCGCTCCGATTTATCAATCTCCTGCATCATTTACACTTGGTTCTGCAACATATTTTCTTGGAAACTATCTTGGTGGTTCACCTATTCAAGCCAACTATGATATGTGTGAACTGATTCTCTATGATGGAGTCTTGTCCGATCCACAACGAATTGAGGTAGAAAAGTATTTGCGCACCAGATGGAGATTTACAGATCCACCCGGTCCTGAGCCTCCCACACCTATTCCTTTCAAACCAACGGATATTTCAGGATTGGCGATTTGGTTTGATGGAGATAATAATTTAACTCTGACTACTGATTTATCAGGAGAAGTTCTTTCATGGCAAAATCTCGGATATGCTGGGGAAACACTTACTCCATTATCAAACGTTGCTAAGATTGGGACAGATGATAATAGCAACACATTTGTTCGGTTCCCTCAAGGCACAAGTTTGGGAATTACGATGGCGCTGCCCTATTATTCACGAACACAGTTTGCTGTAGTTCAGTTTTATGAAGAATTATCATCGTTTAGCAACTATCCTTATGTCAGCATTTTGAACACCGGGACAGAAACATATATACAAACAGGATTCAACTATGATACATTTGCTGGAAAAAATGCATTCGCTATGTGTCAGCAAGGTCAAAACTGTCCTCTTACTGGATATTTCCCATTATCATTGAGCAACTATGCTCTTGCTATTTGGGCAAACGATAGCAACAATACGTCAAACAATCTTTTATTGTATAACGGTGGTTCTAATATAAACTTTAACACGGATCTTGGAAATCTATTTGGACAAGGCAGCAACTCATGGCTTATGGGAAATGCAAATCCCGACGGGGCATCAATAATCGTTGCGGAAGTTCTAGAATATGATAGTTACTTATCATCATCTAATATTTCAACAGTGGCTGATTACCTAGTAAATAAATGGGCGATTTCTTCCTTTGTTTCTATTGTATAAAAAATAGACATTGTAGATGTCCTATGGTTCTCAACTCTATCCTTATTGGTTAGGACAGAATCCGCAACCTCTTCCTTACGGGTCTTTCTCGTCCACGCAATCCCAAACCGTCAGTGGAGCCAATGTGACAACAATCATGACATACAACAACACTGATGCTGCGAGTCAGACTTATAATAGTGGCTCAAGAATCTATGTTCAAGCCACTGGAGTCTATCGTGTTTTATCTTCCGTTCAGTTTGATACAACATCTGGTGGATCACAACGTGTGACATATTGGTTTCGCAAGAATGGAACGAACATAGCCAATACTGCCTCTACATTTACAATAGCAAACAACGCAGAAAATGTAGGAACAGTGGAAATCATTGTTTTCTTGTTGGCAGGTGATTACGTGGAACTTGTCATGCAAAGTCCAGACACCAATATGACTGCTGCTTATTTTGCTCCATCAGGTGTCGCACCCAATAATATTCCAGCAATTCCGAGCATCATTACGGTTTTACAAAAAATCGCATAAGGAGTAGAATGTCAATAAATGGTGGTGGCAACTTATACCCGAACTGGCTTGGAGCGGCGTCCTTGTCAATCCCGAACAATCAAATCATTGTTAACGGAAAGGTAGTCAATGTAGTCCCGAATATTTTATTACAAAATCAAACGATTGCCTCGGTGACAGCGAATACAAAGACTCTCGTGTATACTCTGCCTGGAACGTATGATGCGGGTATTTATTTTATCAATGCAGAGTTTCAAACAAACAACACAGGAGGTGGAAATACAGCCTATTCAGCAGGAGATGGTCTAGATTGGATCGTTCAAGGAATCGGTGATCCTGCTACGGACTATGCAGAAGGCACATTACAACCCTTTTATTCCTGCATCAATGCCACAGGGACAGGAACAGCCAGCGCAAACGGTGTTGTTCGTATCACGCCATCAGGTATTACACAGATCACCAACAACGGAACACAAATGGGAGTCTATGTCAAATATCTGAGAGCAGCGGCTGGAACTGTGACCATGACATTTACAGTCGCAACATTGTGTATTCAAAAAGTGGGTTAGATTTACAGATCTTTGAAAGACAGGAACAAAACTGTAACATTTACAGTTCTGTTTTTGTTTTTACAGTTTGGAGTGGAGTGGATTTTACAGGATTGGGGGGAGTTTCCTGTCAAGTTTGCAATAGATTTTACAGTTTGCTGTA
>JACCDP011174482.1_pt1 | contig 11026 bp, 9 predicted proteins | sample 7445841 | NCBI WGS metagenome assembly JACCDP01 (sample SAMN15323441, study PRJNA562643) | freshwater metagenome | isolation source: river surface water | place: USA:Blue River Watershed | collected 2017-08-17
CTGCGCGACGTCGAGTCCGCGCTGCACGACGAGCCGCACGCCGCCGGGTTCCTCGACACCGCCAGCGTCGTCGCCGCGAGGCTCGGGGACGCTGCGCGCGCGCGGGCATGGGCGGACGCCGCCGCCGCGCGGTCCCCGTCGGATCCGTACCTGCTGTGGCAGCGCGACGCCGCCGATGGCAAGCTGCCCTAGGAGCGCGCAATGTCCCGCATCGTCCCTGTCCTCCTCGCCTGGCTCGTCTCGGGCTCCGCGACGGCGGCGCCCCCTCCCCCCAACGAGGCCGCGCCGCCCCCCACGTCGACCATGACGAGCGTCTACGACGGGGACACCTTCACCCTCGCGACCGGCGACCGGGTCCGCCTGCGCCTCGTCAACACCCCCGAGCTGAAGCCGGCGGAGGACTACGGCATCGAGGCCCGCGAGGCGACCGAGGCCTTCCTCGGCGGCAAGACGCTGCGGCTGATCTACGGCGCCGTGCCACGCGACGGCTACGGGCGCCTCCTCGCGGCGGTGGCGGTCGGCGGAGATCTGCTCGGCGTCCACCTGCTCGAGCGGGGGCTTGGGCACGTCTTCGTCATCCCGCCGGATCAGACGGACCTCAAGCCCTACTTCGCCGCCCAGGAGCGGGCGCGTTCGGCGAAGCGCGGCATCTGGAGCACGCCCGAGTTCCAGGGCGTCCTGCACATCACGAGCTTCCACGCCAACGCCGATGGCGACGATCGCGCGAACGTCAACGGCGAGTACCTGCGCGTGTGCAACATCTCCGCCGAGCCGGTGCAGCTGCACGGCTACCGCATCGCGGACATCTCCGGCAACGGCTACGAGCTGCCCGACCTCCTGCTCCCGGCGGGACACACCGTGAAGGTCCATTCCGGACAGGGCGTCCACCAGACCGACCCCGCCGAACAGCTCGCGGTGTACCTCGGCAGCGCCGACCCGATCTGGAACAACAAGGAGGACCGCGCGACGATCTACGACCGCTTCGGCAAGGTCGTCGACACGCGCAGCCACAGCGTGAAGGGCAAGGGCACGCCGTGACCGTCCGTGCGGTGTTCGTGGATGCGGCCGGCACCCTGCTGAAGCCACGGGAGCCCGTCGGCGTCACCTACGCGCGCGCTGCACGCACGCACGGCCACGATGCAGACCCCGTCGACGTCGAAGCGCGGTTTCGCGTCGCGATGCGGACACGGCGCGGCACCGCGCAGTCCGGCGACGGGCGTGCCTTCTGGGCGGGCGTCGTCGAAGAGAGCGTCGGCACCGGAGACCCCGTGCTGTTCGAGGCGCTCTACGCGCACTACGCGACGCCGAAGGCGTGGTGGATCGACGTGGACGCCCTCGGCGCGCTGACGACGCTGGCACGGCGGGGCATCCGCCTCGGCATCGTGTCGAACTGGGACACGCGGCTGCGCACGCTGTACCACCGCATGGCGCTCGAGCGCCTCTTCGGCGTGCTCGCCTGCTCCGCGGAGCTCGGCGTGGAGAAGCCCGACCCGTGGATCTTCGTGCACGCATGCCGCCTCGCCGGCGTCGCCCCGCACGAGGCGGTGCACCTCGGCGACGACCCGGACGCGGACGTGGATGGCGCCACGGCAGCGGGCCTCACGGGGCTCCTGCACGACGACGACGACGACTGGCGCACCCTTCCCGCACGCGTCGCGCGTCTCGCGCACCCGTTCCTCGGCTTTCGCGGAGGGCAGGCATGACTCCGTTGCTGCTGCTGCTCGCGGGCTGTGCGACGAACCTCCACGACCCGGTGTTCGGCGTCGCGCTGGAACGCTGGGTCGTGCCGCCCGACGACAGCGGCGTGACGAAGACGGACACGTCGGCCGCCACCGCGGACGCGACCGGCACGGCCACCGCGACCGCCACGGAGCCCGCGGTCGACACCGGCTCCGCGACCCGGACGGCGACGGGGACGTCGACCGATACGGGCGACCCGGGCCTCGGCGGCGGCAACCGCCCGCCGGACCTTCCCGACGTCCGGCTCGAACCGGCGACGCCGCACAGCGGGGACACCCTCACGGTCGTCGCGGTGTCGCAGGATCCCGACGGCGACGCGATCACCTACACGGCGACGTGGTCCCGCAACGGCCAGCCGCTGCGCACGCCGGGCGACACGATCCCCGGCGCGCGCGTGCAACGCGGGGACGTCTGGGCGGTGACGATCGTCGCGACCGACGGTGTGTACGCCACCGAGCCGGTCACCGTCGCGACCACCATCGGCAACGCGCCCCCGGCCGCGACGGTCTCGGTGTCCCCCACGGCACCGGGCCCCGACGAGGACGTGGTGGCCCGCGCGCGGGGGACCGACGCCGAGGGCGACCCCGTGACGCTGCGCTACGCCTGGACGCGCGACGGCCTCGTCACGCCCGTGGAGGGCCCGACCCTCCCGGCGGCGGAGACGACGCAGGGCCAGATCTGGACCGTCCGGGCGACGCCGTCGGATCCCACGGTGGAGGGCGCTGCCGCCACCGCGTCGGTGACCATCCGCAACCACCTCCCGACGGTCGGACGCGTCACGCTGGACCCCGCCGCGCCGCGCGCGGGGGACGCGCTGGTGGCGAGCGCCGACGACCTCGACGACCTAGACGGCGACGACGTCGTGATCCGTTGGTCGTTCTACGTGGACGACACGCTGGTGCAGGACGGCGCCTCCGACACCCTGCCCCCGGGCATCGCGGGGCGCGACCAGCTCATCCACGTCGTGGCGACGCCGGACGACGGCTTCGAGACGGGACGCAGCCGGTCGAGCAGCCCGGTGCTCGTGCGCAACACCCCGCCGGTCGGTGGCGGCGTGGCCGTGCTTCCCGGCGACGGAAGCCGCGTGCTGCGACGCACGACCGGCGCGACCTGCTCCCCCGACGGATGGAGCGACCCCGACGGCGACCCGGAGCGTTGGACCTTCGGATGGACCCGCAACGGCGTACGGCAGCCGGAGGTCCAGGGCACCGTGGCGACGGGAGGATGGGCCCGCGGCGACGTCGTGCGCTGCACCGCCACCCCGCGCGACGCGATCGAGGCCGGCGTCCCCCTCACGTCCGAGGCGGCGACCGTGGGCAACACGCCCCCGACCGTACAGGGCGCGGCGCTGTCGACGCGCACCCCGTCGGCCGGTGAGACGCTGGCCGTCACGCTCGCCGGGCTGTCCGACGACGACGGCGATCCGGTGACGCCCGGATGGGCCTGGTTCGTCGACGGGGTCCAGCGCGGTACCGGACCGACGTTCGCCACCGACGGATTGCGACGCGGACAGCGCGTGCGGGTGCGGGTCACGCCGTGGGACGGCCAGGATGCCGGCGACGCCGTCGACAGCGACGAGGCCGTGATCGCCAACGCCGCGCCACGCATCCGTGCGGTCACGATCGCACCGTCCACGGCGACGACGAACACCGTGCTGCGCGCCGAGGTGCTGGCGGAGGACCCCGACGCCGACGGGCTCACGCTCGGCTACGCCTGGTCCGTGGACGGCGTGGCGGTGCCGGACGCCGACGGCGCGACGCTCGAGGGTGCCGTGGCATTCGACAAGGGCGCCACCGTCACCGTGGCGGTCACCGCGCGCGATCCCGAGGGCGCCCAGGATGGCCCGGTGGCGAGCGACGCCGTCCTCGTCGCGGACAGCCCGCCGACCGCACCGGACGTGCGCGTCACGCCCACACGGCCGCGGGCCGGGGTCGATGCCCTGGTGTGCGGCGTCGCGGGGGGCGGCACGGACGCGGACTCCGGCGACACCGTGACCCGTACGACGCAATGGTACCTGAACAGCGTCGCCACCGGCCGCAACGACCCCACGGTCCCAGCCGCCGACCTCGTCGCTGGGCAGGTCTGGACGTGCCGGGTGCAGGTCCGTTCCAGCGGCGGCGGCACCGTCGAAGCGAGCCGCTCGGCCATCGTGCAGTAGGGTCGCGAACGACCCGCACGCCTACGCGGCGGGCTGCGGATCGTCCGCGGTGACGACCGCGGCTACCACGAGATCGCCGGTCACGTTCAGCGTCGTTCGGCACATGTCCAGGAACCGGTCGACACCGACGAGCACACCGACGCCTTCGGGCGGAACGCCCACACCCGCGCACATCGCGGCGATCACGGGCAGGCTCCCCCCCGGCACGCCGGCAGTGCCGATCCCGGCGAGGACCGCGAACGCGACGACGGCCGCCTGACGCGCCACGTCCAGCTCCACCCCGTAGAGCTGCGCGAGGAACAGCACCGCGACGCCCTCGAACAGGGCCGTGCCGTTCTGGTTGCCGGTCGCCCCGACCGTGAGCACGAAGCGCGCGCGCTCCGGGGGCAACCCGAGTCCCCGCTCGGCGACGTCCAGCGCGGTGGGAAGCGTGGCCGCGCTGGAACTGGTGGCGAAGGCCATCGCCATCGCCGGCCGCACCGCGGCGAAGAACGCACGGGGATCGCGACGCGCCGCAAGGACGAGCACGATCGGGTACACGACGAACGCCTGCACCGCCAGCGCCCCCACGGTCACGCCGACGAAGCGCGCCAGCGGGAGCAGCCCCGACAGGCCCGCCCGCGCGACGAGCGTGCATGCGAGCCCGGCGACTCCGACGGGGGCCAGGCGCATCACCCCCTCCAGCACGCGCACGCACAGCGCGTACACACCGGCGATGGCGCCGCGAAGGGTCGCGACATCGGGGTGATCCGCGAGACCGCGCATCGCGAGGCCGAGCAGGACCGCGGCGAGAAGCACGCCCAACAACTCCCCGCGCGCCGCCGCACCGACGAGGTTGTCCGGGACGAGACCGAGGATCGTGTCGACGGCGCCGGCCGCCGGGGGCCGGACGGCGTCGCCCGCCGGGAGCGCCGCGCGCGTGACGCCTGCGCCGGGGGTGAACGTGCGCACCGCGATGATGCCGAGGGCGACGGCGCTCGTGGTGAGCACCACGGTCCAGACCGCGAGGCGGCGCAAGGTGCCCGCGAGCGCCCCGACCTGCACCTCCGCGACGCCGAGCACCAGGGCGCTCGCGGCGAGCGGCAGCACCCACAGGAGCAAAAGCTTGACGAAGCCCGCGCCGAGGAGCCTGCCGACGACGTCGGCGACCCACGGCGCGTGCGGGGCCACGAACGCGCCGACGACACCGCCGACCACCATCCCGAGCAGGATCCGCGATGCCGGAGAACGCATGGGCCCCTCCTAGCGCGATAGCGGAGCGCATGGCCGGCCATTGGCTCCACCACCTGCTCGCGCCGGGTCCGGCCACCGCGCCGTCGGTGGACGGCGGCCGCATCCGTTTCCTCGGGACGTCGGGCTTCGAGCTGGTGGCGCAGGGCGGAGAGGTCGTCGTCCTCGACCCGTACCTGAGCCGCCCGGGGCTGTTGCGCTCGCTGTTCGGGCGACTGGAACCCGACGACGCGCTGCTGCGCCGGGAGATTCCGCGCGCCGATGCGGTGCTCTGCGGCCACAGCCACCACGATCACGCGCTGGACGCGCCGATCGTGTGCCGCGACACCGGCGCGCTGCTGGTGGGCTCCGAGAGCACGCTGAACCTCGGGCGCGCGGTGGGGCTCCCCGAGACCCAGCTGCGACGCGCCGACGGGCCGCTGCGACTCGGCGACGTCGTCGCGACGCCGCTCCCGTCCCGGCACGGGAAGGCGATCCTGGGCCGCGTTCCGCTGCCGGGCGACATCGCGGCCCCGCCCCGCTGGCCGCCCCGCCTGTGGGACCTGCGCCACGGGCCGGTCATGCTGTGGCACCTCGATCTCGGCGACCTGCGCGTCCTTCACGTCGACTCCGCGGACTGGCGGGACGAGACGCTCGACGGCGTCGAGGCGGACGTGCTCTGCCTGTGCGCGGTCGGACGGCAGTACCGCCAGGACTACACGCGCGGACTGGTGGCGCGCGTGCGGCCACGCTGGGTCATCCCCTGCCATTGGGACGACTTCACGCTGCCGTGGGGCCATCCTCCGCGGCAGCTTCCGGGCGTGCGCGTCGAGGACTTCGTCGACGAGATCCGCGCCGCAGGCGCCGAGCCCGTCGTGATGGGCCTCGGCGCACGCTGGAGCCCGGCCTGAACGACGCGGGGGGCGTTGCGGGGGGCAGCAGGCCCCCCGCCCCAAGGAAGTCATGGCGGAAGGCCCGATCCGCGGGTACGCTCCCGGCATGTCCATCGGCCCGATCCTGGTCGCCCTGCTCGCCTGCGTCGAGTACGAGCCCCGCACGAAGAACGACCCGTCCGGCGCAAACGGACCTGCCATCGAGCTTACCCCCGAGACGCTCGACTTCGGGCTGCTCCCCGCCGGCGAAACCGCGGCGGCGACCTTCACGATCTCGAGTGTCGGCGAGACGACGCTGCTCGTCCGCGACGTGCGCGTGGGCATGGGTCCGTTCACGCTCCCGGATGCGCCCGGCGAGCTGCGGCTGACGCCCGGCGAGAGCGCGGACGTGTCGGTCGTCTACACCTCGGGCAACCCCGCCGACGCCGCGTGGGTCTCGGTGTTCTCCGATTCCGCCGCGCGCCCCGAAGCGCGGGTGCAGCTGCTCGGCGGCACGATCGGGCCCGCGATCGCGCTGGACCCGCCGTCGGTGCACTTCGGCCCGGTCCTGCGCGACACCGTCGGCACGCAAGAGGTCCGCGTCCTCAACATCGGCACCGCCCCGCTCACGGTGACCGGCCTGAGCGTCGTCGGGGCGGGCTTCTCGCTCGACGCCGGCGTCGCGACGCCGTTCCAGGTCGAGCCGGGCGCCGATGCGCCGCTGGCGCTGCACTTCTCCCCGCCGTCCTCCGGGGTGTTCACCGGGACGCTGTGGGTCGAGAGCGACGCGCCGACCTCGGTCGTGAGCGCGCCGCTGGACGCGCAGTCGGGCCAGCCGATCGCCGTGTGCCGCGCCGACCCGCCGACGGTGGACGCGAACGCGGAGCCGACCGACTTGATCGGCAGCGATTCCTACGACGCCGAGGGCGGGACGATCGTGGCGTGGGACTGGACGCTCCTGTCCCGTCCGCCGGGCTCGGGCGCGGTGCTGCCGACCTCGAGCGGTGCGGTGATCCGCGGCTTCCGTCCCGACCTCGCGGGCGCCTACGAGGTCGTGCTCGTCGTGACCAACGACGCCGGCCTGCGCTCCGAGCCCTGCGTGACGGTCGTCGACGCCGTCCCGTCCCAGGACCTGTGGGTCGAGCTGTCATGGGAGCATGCGGGCGACGACATGGACCTGCACCTCGTCGCGCCCGGCGGGGAGCTGACCTCGAGCGCCGACTGCTACTTCGCGAACTGCGTCGGTGGCCGACTGGACTGGGGTGCGCCCGGCAACGCCGCCGACAACCCGCACCTCGACCTCGACGACATTCCGGGCACGGGCCCGGAGAACATCAACATCGCGGCGCCGGCCGCAGGCGTGTACACCGTGTACGTCCACGACTACCCGGGCACGGTCTACCAGTCCGCGAACGAGGTGTGGGTCCGCATCTTCCTGGGTGGCGCGCTCGCCTGGGAGGGACCTCGGATCCTGGCCGGCGAGAACGCCTTCGCGCCGATCGCCGAGATCGACTGGCCGGCCGCGACCGTCACCCCGCTCTGACGGAGGCCGCGACATTTCGGGACGGTCCGGATACCATGGGGCGTTCCACGGAGGCTCCATGAACCGCTCGATCCTGATGCTCCTCGCCCCGCTCTCGCTCGTCGCCTGCGTCGCCACGGACGACGTCACCAAGGACACCGGCACCGCGTCCGCGACCGACTCCGCCACCAGCACCGGGAGCGCGACGAGCACCGGTAGCGCCACCGAGACGGACACCGGGACGGAGACGGCGACGACCACCGGAACCGCCACGACCACCGCCACGGCAACCGACACGGACACCGCGACGGACACCGACACCGACACGACGTCGACGGTGGAGCGCTGCCCGGCGTGGGAAGGCGAGCTCGCGGCCGGGACCTACACCGTCGTCGTGAAGTCCTTCGGCACCGGCTACTCCGCAGCCGGCGACACCTGCGAGTACACCATCGGCGCGGGCGGCGCGACGCTCGCGGTCGCCGAGGACGAGGTGTCCGTGCCCGCCATCCAGCACATCCTCAGCGTCGAGGGCTCGGCCACGGTGACCGGTGGCGCGCTCACGGGCACGATCCAGTACCTCGAGACGAACGACGGCGCCGTGGTGTGCGACTCGTCCATCGCGATCACGGGCACGCCGTACACCGGCACCGTCGACACCGCGTACAACAGCGAGTTCGACCTCGCCACCGCGACGTTCGCCTACGCGGTCACCGGCACCGAGACCGTCTCCAACGGCACCAACGGGTGCACGCTCGAGCCGGCGCTCTCGATGACCCCCTCCGCCGACGCGGAGGCGACGGTGTTCGCGACCTGGCCGACGTGGTCGTACGAGTCCTGGTCCGGCACGAGCTACACCGCGACGGACGTCGGCGCCTCCATGCTGATGTACGACGTCGCGTCCGGATACGTTGACAGCTACAGCTCGCAGTTCCTCGCGGGCGCGTTCTCCCCGTCGCTGCCGGGCATCGTCACCTACGGCGCGCTGTACGCGTACGACGAGCTGGACATCGGGCCGATGACGCACACCGGCGACACCTGGGAGTGGGCCCTCACCGCCACCGAGACCGAGCAGAGCGAGCCGTACCCGACGGACTACGACTACGAGCAGTGCGCCACCACCGTGACCGGGAGCGCGCCCGCCACGCTGCCGACCCAGGGCCCGACGCGGACCCTCGACTGCGGCGGCGAACACTACGACACCTACACGCTCACCGTCGCCTCGACCGGCACCGTCAGCATCGCGGTCGACACCGTCTCCACGGGCACCCGCTTCGACCCGATCATCGCGGTGTTGGCCGCCGACGGCTGCCGCGTCGCGAAGGAAGACGACACCATCGCCTGCACGCACTGGTAGTCGAGCGGGTCAGCGCGCGCGGTGAACCCGCAGCCCCGCGCGCGTGACCTCGAAAAAGCCGAGCTGTTCGAGCTCCCAGGCCCACCGCCACGCGGTGGGCCTTTCGATTCCGACGAGCGCGAGCCCCTCCTCGCGCCAGCTTCCGTCGCACGCGACCCCGACCGCCGGGTAGGCCCGCACCCCCGCGGCGCGCACGCAGGCCGCGTACGTCGCGTGACGCGCGGCGTTGGAGGAAGCCGACAACGCGTGCCCCATCGGGTTCCACGCGGTCACCACCCAGGCACGCTCCGCGAGGAGGCCGAAGGCGTCGCGCACACCGCCCGCGGGCTGCCGGGTCACCTCCCGCGCCGTGTCGGCCGGCGGTCCCGCGGTCAGCGTCTCGACGATGGCCGGCACGGTGAGGACGGAATCCCCGAGGTCGATGTGGACGCGGGTGCGCTCCCAGGCCGCCCACAACGACGGCGGCAGCGGCACGGAGGGGTCCACGGGCGCGCTCCGGGATAGTCGCTCCCGCTAACCCGCGGAGCTCCACCCATGCGGCGCGACCTCGCAGCGCTCGGACTCGACGCGCTCCTGCGCCGCGCCGCGTCGCGGTGGCCCGAACGACCGGCGCTCCTCCACACCGACGGGGTGCGCACCTGGGCGGCCCTCGACGCCGCCGTCGACTCGGTCGTCGCGGACTGGAAGGCGCGCGCGGTCGCTCCGGGCGCGCGGGTGGGGTTCCTGTGCGAGAAGCGTCCGGAGGTGGTCGTCGGGCTCCTCGCCTGCGCCCGCGCCGGCACCGTCTACGTACCCGTGAACCACCGCCTGCCCGAGGATCAGGTCGCGGCGTCCCTCCGGTCGCTGCGGGTCGACGTGCTGCTCGTCGCCGAGGAGCACGCAGCGCTCGCCGGACGCATCGCGCCTGCCGACGCGCGGGTCTGGGACCTCGAGGCATGGGCATCCCTCCCCTTCGCGCCCCCCGTGCCCGGGACGAGCGACCCGGACGCGCCGTGCTACCTCAACCTCACGAGCGGATCGACCGGACGCCCGCGCGCCGCCGCCACCACCCAGCGGCAGATCGTCGCGAACGCCATCGTGACCGCCGACGGCCTCGGTGTACGCGACGACGACGTGTTCCTCGGCATGTTCTCGGTGTTCGCGCACCCGCACGAGCTGTTTCACCGCAGCCTGCTCGACGGCAGCGCGTTCGTGATCGTGGATTCCCTCCATCCCAGGGTGCTCGCGGACACCATCCGACGGTGGGGCGTGACGTGGATCATGGCCGTCCCGAGCTTCTACGAGATGCTCCTGGACCACGTCCTCGCGACGGGACGCCCGCTTGACAGCCTGCGGGTGCTGGAGGCCGGCGGCGCGTGGGTCGGCCCCGAGGCCCAACGTCGGCTCGCGGAGGGGTTGCACGCGACGTTCGTGTCGGTGTGGGGCAGCACGGAGACCACGGGCGTGGCGCTCGCCGCGGTGCCGGGACCCACCGGCGAGCCGCCGCCGCCGGGCTGCACCGGCCGCGCGCTGGAGGGCTACCACGCACGGGTCGCGCGCGACGACGGAACGCCCGCGCCGCCGGGCGAGGTCGGGGAGCTCGTGTTGGCGGGCCCCGCCGTGACGCGCGGCTACGTGGACCACCCGGACGCGACGGCGGCCCAGTTCCGCCCGGACGGCTACTGGACGCGCGACCTGGTGCGGCAGGACGAGGCGGGCTGGTTCTGGTTCGCCGGACGCCGGGACGACATGCTGAAGATCGGCGGCGTCCGGGTGTACCCGCTGGCCGTGGAGCAGGTGATCGCCGCGCATCCCGAGGTGCGCGGCGTGCTGGTGGTCCGGGACGAGGACCGGGTGCGCGGGGAGGTCGCGCGCGCGATCGTCGAGACGACGCCGGGGTCGGCGCTGGACCGACGCGGCGTGCAGGCGTGGTGCCGCGAACGCCTCCCGCCCTACGCGGTCCCCCGCATCGTGGAGTTCTGGGGCGCCCTGCCCCGGCTCCCGAACGGCAAGCCCGATCGCCGCGCCGTGGTGACGCGCCCGTCCGACCCGTCCCGGGACGAGCGCGCGCCGTGAGCGGCGCTTCCGCCGCAGCGGTGCGCGTCAAGGACCTCGGCGGGCTGCTGCTCTACGGCCCCGGCGCCCGCGTCGTGCAACGGCTTCCACGCGCGGCGCTCCCGCCGCTGGCGCAC
>JACCDP011227367.1_pt1 | contig 11026 bp, 7 predicted proteins | sample 7445841 | NCBI WGS metagenome assembly JACCDP01 (sample SAMN15323441, study PRJNA562643) | freshwater metagenome | isolation source: river surface water | place: USA:Blue River Watershed | collected 2017-08-17
GCTGTTTCAACAACTGCTCAGATGACACCCGTAAATTGTTTTGCAGGAAGTGATGGAGCATTAAATATCACAACTTCAGGAGGTGTAGGTCCGTATGCTTATTTATGGTCAAATGGTCAAACAACAGAAGACATTGATTCGCTTGCAGCGGGAAGCTATAGTGTGCAAGTAACAGATGCCAACAACTGTGTCAATACCTTTAATTTTGCTGTAACACAACCCCAACAACCCTTAACACTTTCCCTTACCCAAGTCAATGTAGCTTGTTTTGGAAATAGCACGGGATCCATAAATCTATCGGTAAGTGGAGGCACAGCAAATTACACGTACTTGTGGAACAGCGGACAGCTCACCCAGGATATTCAAAATTTAGACACAGGCTTTTACCAAGTGATTGTAACCGATGCGAATGATTGTGTGGATAGCATTTCAACTGTTATCACCCAACCCGCGCAACCGATTTCGATTACAGAAACGCACATTGACATTCTCTGCTTTGGCGCTTCAACGGGTAGTATTGATATCACAGTAAGTGGTGGAACACCTTCCGTTCTAAACGGATATGGATACGATTGGTCCAACAATCAATCAACTGAAGATATCCAAAACTTACCTGCGGGAACTTACGAAGTCATTGTAACCGATTCCCTGCAATGTACCGATACGCTCGAAGTAACATTAACACAACCACAAGCACCACTTGACGTGACTTTTGACATTGAAAACGTGAAGTGTTTTGGCGATAGCACCGGAAGTCTTTTAGCAAACATAACAGGAGGAACAGCTCCATACGTTTTTGGTTGGTCAACACTTGATTCTACTTTGTTTATTGACTCGCTTCCTATTGGAAATTATTCAATATCAATTATTGATTCCAACAACTGTACATATTCAGAAACGGCTGTTGTAACTCAACCTGCAGCACCACTTTCAGCAACGTACGTGGAAGTTCAACCACAGTGTTTTGGATATTCGGATGGGCAGTTGATTTTAACAATAACAGGAGGAACACCAGGTTACCAATACGACTGGACAACGGGAGATTCAACTTCAGTAGTGGACTCGTTGGCGACAGGAACTTACTCCGTAGTTGTAACTGATACGAACGGCTGTACCTTCAACTTGGATTGCTTTTTGGGAGAACCAGCTCAAATTCAGCCTTCGTTTGACTCGGATATTCTGAGTGGTTGCAGTCCATTGGTGGTTGAATTTTTCAATACTTCGGATGCGGATTTTAACTGTGCGTGGACATTTGGAGACTCACTTACTTATACTGGATGTGATGACGTGGTGATGACCTTTGAAGCAGGCGGCGTTTACGATGTAAATCTTGTTGCCTATGATGCCAACGGATGTTTTAACGATGTTACCTACAACGATTACATCACGGTTTATCAAACACCTACTGCTTCTTTGACAGCGTCTCCAACCTACCTTTTCCCGGAGTCACCGGTAACGACAATTTTAAACACTTCTACACCTGCTGATTTTTATATCTGGAATATGGGCGTAGGAGATCCCGATGAAATGTATTTTGAACCGGGAGATTATCAATATCCGGCAGGAATCTCGGATACATTCTTAATTACATTATACGCTATCACAACAGAAGGCTGCGCTGACACGGCCTACCAACTCATATTCTTCAACAACGATCCATTCTATTACGTTCCAAATACCTTCATCCCAAATGACGACAACCGAAATGACATTTGGACGCCTGTATTTTCAAATCTTGAAAATGTCAAAAAATACAACATCCAAGTTTTCAATCGTTGGGGAGAACTCATTTTTGAATCCAATGATCCAACTGTTGGATGGGATGGAACTTACAATGCTAAAAAATGCCAAGATGGAACTTACATCTGGAAACTGCAATTCACCTGGTACGATAAACGAATCTATGATGCCACGGGGCATGTTAATTTGTTGAGATGAGGATTTTAATTAAGTTTGATAAGTTGTTTCAGAGTTGTAACCAGTGAGTGATTAATCATGAATCTGTTCAAATATACTTTATTACATTTAATAGTATGGCAGTTTCATATAAAGTATAAATTTTAGGTAAATTGAATATAAGACATTAATTTTCATATATTTGAAAATAGAAATAAGTTAAATCAATAGGTTAAAAAATCTCTGAGTAAATATGAAAACTGAAAATTCAATTTTAAGACAGCAGGCATTAAATTCTTTGTCGGGAAAATGGGGGATCGCAGTAGGTGGTTGCGTCCTATATATAATTGCTACAGCAGTTTGTCAAAATATTCCTCTTCTTGGATCGGTCGCTGCTTTGATACTAACTGGGCCTTTTCAACTAGGATTAACCAAATTTATTTTATCAATTTCGAGAAACAATGAACCAAGAATTGAACAACTTTTTGAAGGCTTCAACGATTTCACACGAGCGATGCAAGCTTATCTTATAATGATTTTATTTATTATTTTGTGGTCTTTATTACTCATCGTGCCAGGAATAATAGCTGCATATTCGTATTCTATGACTTTTTATATTTTAGCGGATGATCCAACTATTTCAGCTACAGACGCTTTGAATAAAAGTAAATCCTTGATGGATGGTCATAAAATGGATTTGTTTTTAATGTCTTTGTCTTTTATTGGTTGGGCTTTACTGTGTATTCTTACTCTTGGAATTGGTTTATTGTGGTTATTTCCATATATGAATGTTTCAATCGCTAAATTTTATCAAGATATTAAAGGCGATGAAGAAACATATAGTTCAAATTCGGGCCTTCTAGATGATATGGTTTAATCATCCATTACGTGAATTAAAGTGAAATCAATTAGAAAAGCTACTGTAAATCAAGTAATCACGCTTGTAGTAATTCTGTTTGCTTTGCTTTGCGCTTTTTCCTTTTATCAAGTTCTTAATTGGAATTTATTTCCATGGCTGAAGATGTCGATTATTTTTGGATCTTCATTTCTCTGTTTGATATTCGCATTAATTGTAAAAATTCAAGTAAGAGTAATCAAATATGTGATTCTAACAACAGCATTTATTCAGCTATTAATATCAGCTCTAATGCTATCGCAACATGAAATGCTTCGTACAAAATGGCAATGGATGTTTTTTCCACTTTCCGGGATTTTTTCTGTGATTTTTTGGGATCTTTTTTCAAGAAAAATAAATCAAGTTTCTTTCTTTGGCAGAATTGCCTGTGCCATTCTTTTAATTCTTACTTTTTTGAAGTTTCTTTATTTCTTTCAGTGGATTGACTACTCATTGATTTGCTTAGTTTTATTTATGAGTTCAATGCTGCTTTTTACAAAAAGTAAAGACTTTCAAGAAAATTAATTTTCTAAAAAGCTTCCATACCCCACTAATCTTTTATTCCAATAATCGGATGATTCAATCTCAACGATGGAAATTCCTTTGGAAGAACTCGCATGGATCATTTTTTTCGTTTGACCTGGTTCATTAATCAACATTCCAACATGCGAAATATCACCGCCATTCGAAAAGAAGACTAAATCCCCCATCTTTGCCTGATTTGCCTTTATTTTTATTGAAGCATCATATTGATCTTTTGCTCTGCGTGGAATTTTGCGTCCGGTTGAAGCCATTACATAACACGTAAAGCCACTACAATCAAATCCACTTGGGCTTTCACCTGCTGTAAGATAAGGCACTCCCAACTGCTTTTGGGCGAATTTCACCATTTCAAATCGTGAAGCTAGTGCCGGACTACTAACAGTCGAGGTGGGTTCTGCTTTTGAATCATAAACATCCTTTATTTGAAGCCCAAAAAAGATTTTTGAAATTGATTCTTTGTAGCTTGAGAAAGTATTCTCATTCCCTTGACGTTTTAAGTCCGATAACCAACTATCCAAATCTAACTTCAATGCCGAAAGCTCATTCATGTGAGCATCAAATATGCGAGAACCTTGCTCGGTTTTTTTGATTTCAATTAAATCCAATATTGCACGTTCGAATTCCGCCTCGTTTTTCTTTAACCAAAGTGGGTTTGATGCTAATTCCAAGACGCTTATTGATCGATAGTAAAGTGGCATTTTCGAATAATCGAATTCAGGTTTGTTTAACAAAAGATTCGCTTTTCGATAAACGATTTTATAATGTTTTTGATAAAATAATTGCTCCAAACGATCAAATTCGGGAACCTGAGCAAATGCCTGTGTCGTAAGAAAGAATAAAAAAGAAATTAGTCCAATTTTAATTTGAATATTTTTTTCCTTCACTGAAAACAATGTTTGTTTTGTTGAACAATTTTACCAGAACCTTATTTCCAAATATATCAAATTCTGCATCTACGTTATTTGTCATTTCCTCAACCTTACCGTCGACAAGAGCGCTAACACCTCCGTAAATGTTCTTAAACGTGTATATGTTATTTTTGATAAGATATGTTTGAGGGATAAAATTAGCAACTTGAACTTTTTGTCCATTTGTAAAGGCAAAAACATAACTATTCTCGGACCAAACTACCATATCGTCTTTCACATCCCAAAATGAGGCTGAGAAATTCGAAAGTTGGGTTTTTTCTCCATTCTCGAATCGAAATAAGTTTCCGTTAATATCCTCATAGACCACAAATCCTCGACCACTCTTATATTTTTTCACATGCAATTGCTCGACATCGGTAAATTTCCCATTTTCAAAAACAACAAATGATTGATTGAATGGGTCGTTAAAACAAAAAACATCCGTTCCGATATTGTAATTAATATTTTCCTCATTAAAGTTTCCAATTTCATAGGTGTTTCCCCTCCAAAAGGCAAATGTGTTCAAGGCATTGTCTTTAAAAACCACAATGTTTTCACCAATGTAATTTGGAAGCTTTAAAAGGTCTAATTCTGAAAACACGGTCAATTGTGTAGTAATTCCTTTGTAAAGCACATTTAATGATTTGTATTGAGTATCCTCGAAAACAATGATACTATCTTTAACTGAAAAACCGCGTGCAAAGTTGGTCAATCTAAGAAATTTACCCTGCGAATAGGCTCGCAATGATCCTGAAATATAAAACCCCATCAAGTGATCTGAAACTTGATACTCAGTAGTAAGATTGGTAACATCTTTTCTACTTTTTCCGTCATACAAGCGTAAATTTCCTCGTGTATCGACATAAGCGACTAATTCATCCCCTGCTTTATATTCAAGAATAGGCTGTAATTCGATTGTCTGAAAAAATCCGTCTTGGAAAGAAACAAAAAAATTATTGAAATCCTTCATCGGAACGACATTTTGCGCTTGAGATATGAAGGATAAAATGAGAAGAGAAAGTACGATTGAAAATTTCATATTTTCAAAAATAACCAAATTTCAGACCATATTCAATACATTCCGTTCATTTCAATTAACAACCAAATATCATTTTGTGATTTTTAATTCAATTTTCTGAGTTACCTTAGCGCTGCAAAAATCAAAAAATGAGAAAAATTGTATTATCGGGATTAGCTTTTCTAGCACTAGGAAGTTTATACTCCCAAAAAAAGATTGAATTCGTAGAATATGATCTGCCAAATGGAATACATGTTATTCTTCACGAAGAACATACCACTCCGATTGTAGCAGTTTCAGTGTTGTATCATGTTGGATCCAAAAATGAGAATCCAGAAAGAACTGGATTTGCGCATTTTTTCGAGCATTTGTTGTTTGAAGGTTCAGAAAATATTGGGCGAGGAAAATACAGTGAATTGGTTGAAAAAAACGGTGGTGTATTGAATGCTAACACATCACAGGATAGAACTTACTACTATGAGATTCTTCCTTCTAATCAACTTGAGTTGGGACTATGGTTGGAGAGTGAACGAATGCTACATGCAAAAGTGGATATCAAAGGAATTGAGACACAACGAAGTGTTGTTAAGGAAGAAAAACGTCAACGAGTTGATAACCAGCCGTATGCTTCATTTACAACAGAAATGTTTAAAAGAGCATTCCCAAATCATCCATACAACTGGGTGCCGATCGGAAGCATGGAACACCTTGATGCTGCACAAGAAGAAGATTACGTAAATTTTTATAAAACTTATTATGTGCCATCTAACGCTACATTATCTATTGCAGGAGACTTAGATGTGGCGCAAACAAAGAAATGGATCGACAAGTATTTTGCATCAATGCCTAAGGGACAAGCGATAACACTTTATCGTGATTTTGTAGCTCAATCTGATGCAGATTTTGAAAAAAGATATGGGATCGCAAAGTCCAAATTTGACAAGAAAGATTTCATTAATTCGAAAGATGCTTCAGCGAAGAAATTGATTGCTTCAATGTCAGCAAAACCAATTGAAATTAAACGCACTGAAAAGGACCGTTCACCAATTAATGGGGTTATAAAGGATGTAGTTTATGATAACATTCAATTACCAGCTCTTTTTATGGGATACAAATTACCTGAACAACGAAGTGATGACGCTTATGCTTTAGAAATGCTAAATGAGGTTCTTTCTGGTGGAAGTAGTTCCAGAATTAATAAAACCATTGTCGAGAAAAAAGAGATGGCAACTTTTGCGTTTTCATTCAATTTTGCACTTGAGGATGCAGGTGTTGAGATTTTTGCAGCTATTGCCTCAAATGGTGTGAGTCTAGATTCCATTCAAAAGGAATTCGATGCGCAAATAGAATTAATTAAAAATGAACTGATTTCAGAAGATGAATTTCAGAAAGCGCGAAATAAATTTGAAAACGATCTTGTTAGCGCCAATTCAACGATAGCAGGAATTGCTGAAAATTTGGCTGATAACCGCGTTTATTACGGAAATGCTGATCGTGTTAATACTTTGATGAATAACTACATGAAGGTTACCAGAGAGGATATTCAACGTGTTGCCAAGAAATATTTGACGCAAGATGCGCGTGTAATTTTACATTATTTACCAAAAAAATAAATCTATTAAGATGAAAAAGATATTTTTAAGCTCCTTTATCATATTTTCTGCGATTGCCAATGCCCAATTGGATCGTTCGATTATGCCTACTGCTGCGCCTCCAAAAGCGAATGATTTAAAGGAATCTGAGGTGTTCACTACGGCAAATGGTATTACCGTAATTCTCTCAGAAAATCACAAGATCCCGAAAGTTTCCTTCGACCTAAGTATGGGTTCTGACCCACGAATCGAAGGAAATAAAGCTGGTTTATCTGGAATGGCGGGATCGCTAATCATGTCTGGAACGACTAATCGTTCTAAGGATCAATTGGACAAGGAAATTGATTACATCGGTGCAAATTTATCAGCCGATGAAAATTCTATTTTTCTATCTTGTTTGACAAAACATCTTGATAAAGGATTGACATTAATGTCGGATGTATTGATGAATGCCAATTTTCCACAATCAGAATTCGATCGAATTAAAAAACAGAACGAATCTGAGTTGATGTCTGCCAAATCTGATGCAAATACAATGGCTCGTAACGCAGTGGTTAAAGTTAATTTTCCAAATCATCCCTATAGCGATGTAATGACTGAAGCCACATTAAATAATATCTCACGAGAGGATGTTGTGGATTATTTTAAGCGCAATTTCACGCCAAAAGGAAGTTATTTGGTAGTCGTTGGAGATATTAACCGTCAACAAACCGAGGAACTAGTTAAAAAATACTTCAATTCTTGGAATGGGGGAGAAGTGTATGTTAATCCGACAAACAATGGTTTATATGGCAAAGGAAATCGGGTTGTTTTTGTTAAAAAACCAGGCGCAGTGCAATCTGTTGTCTATGTTACTTTTCCGGTAAAAATGAAACAGGGTGATAAAAATCAATTACCATTAACTGTATTGAACAACATATTTGGTGGTGGTGGTTTTGGAACCCGCTTAATGCAAAATCTACGCGAGGACAAGGCCTATACTTATGGTTGCTATTCGTCTTTAAATATTGAAGATAACGGAGCCTGGCTTTCAGCAGGAGGAAATTTCCGAAACGCAGTTACAGATTCAGCAATTGCTCAGATTTTGGGTGAGTTTGAAAAAATTACCAATGAAAATGTGAAGGATGATGAATTAAATTTGACAAAGTCCACAATGAACGGAAAGTTTGCTATTTCGTTGGAAAATCCGCAGACAGTAGCTCGATTCGCGTTAAATGTAATCAAGAATAAACTTCCAAAAGATTACTACAGAACATATTTAAGTCGTTTGTCTGAGGTTTCAAAAGAAAATGTTTTGGAAATGGCTCAGCAATATTTTACATCTAAAAACTGCAACATTGTTGTGGTTGGAAACGAGGAAATTCTTGAAAAACTCAGGAAATTTGATTCTGATGGAAAAATTGAACTTTTGGATGCATTCGGAAATGAGGTGAAAGACATGAAGAAAGCGGATATTTCAAAAGAACAATTGATTGATAATTATATTTACGCGGTCACTCAAACAAAATCCAAGAAAGAGCTTTCTAAGAAATTGAAGAAAGTAAAATCTTATGAACGAGTAACCGATATGACTTCAGCAAAAATTCCAATTCCATTAAAAATGACTGACTATTGGATTGCGCCAGCAACAGAAGCTCAAAAAATGGAAGGTCAAGGAATGGTTTTTCAAAAAAGCTATTACGATGGTAAAACTGGATTCACCTACAATATGCAAGCAGGTAAAAAAGAAATGACAGCTGACGAAATGAATTCGAAGAAAAATTCAAGCGGTTTATTTCCAGAAATGAACTATGCAACAAATGGAACAAATTATGATTTAATTGGTATTGAGAATCAGAATGGGGTTGATTACTATGTTGTTAAAACAATGGAAGATTCCAGTGAGACATACGATTACTACAATAAAACAACATACCTAAAAGAGAAAACGATTTCTATCAGAAAACAAGGTGGTGAAACCATGGAAACCACAAATATTTTGGGTGATTATAAGGATGTTTCAGGAATTCTTTTCCCACATTCGATGTCGTTAACAATTGGTGAAATGTCATTGTCAGGAAAAGTTTCTAAAATGATTGTGAATGGAAAAATTGATTTAAAGGATTTTAAAGAATAATTTTTATTGATTCTTGTATTTCTTACTCCCATTTTCATTTGAAGATGGGAGTTTTTATTTTAAGTCAATTAAAAACTTATATTGCGTTCAGAATTTGTTCAAAGAAACCGCCAATTTTATGTTTTCTGTCCACAAAGTGAAGCTCCAAAATCCATAATCTCGCTTTCCCTTCTGAGTCCTTTGAAAATAAATCAAGATTGTTTTCTGGATGAATGTATAAACCAAAATTACCTGATTCAAGTTTTTCATGTGGGAATTCACCGATCAGGTGTCCTGCTATTTCACCTCCAAATTCCCATTGATATTGCTTAGCCTTTTCAATTGCAAAACCATAGAGTTCGTTAGCTTTTAAATTTTTCTGTTTGTTAAACCACTCTTTTGTTTCAAACCAAGCTTTCTCGATGTCATTTTTTAATTTTAATTTAATAGGGTCTTTACCAATGACATAAGTTCGACCGACATCGGCTTCCCATTTATCAACGATTGGTCCAAAATCAAAAAAGAGAATATCATCTGGCTGAATGACACGATTGGGAGGATTCTCCTTATAAGGAAAAAGCGTGTTTAATCCTGAACGGACGATACGTTTGTGCCAATGTTTTTCGATTCCAAAACATTCTTTTGCAAGTTCATAGATCTCTTTGTTCAAGGTTAATTCATCCTTTCCAGCTTGGATTAGATTTCTTAATTGAATTAGATCAAATAGCTGAATTGCAATTTTTTCAGCATGAATCAATCCTTCTTTAGTACTTACAGTCAAAGCTTATTTTTTACGACTATTTACAGCTTCGTAAACAACATGTTGGATTTGTGTTCGAATTCCCATATCGCGCAACTTCCAATTTTCTTGATCTGGGTGAACACGATTGGACAAAAACACGAAAATGACTTTATCTTTTGGATCTGCCCAAGCGAGAGTTCCTGTAAATCCCGAATGACCAAAGCTTTGTTGTGAGGCTAATTCATCGCAAGTTCCTCCTCCGCTTGCATTTGGCCGATCGAATCCTGCACCACGTTTATTTCCATTAAATTGTTGTTTTGTGAATTCAGAAGTTGTTTTAGCATCGAAAAATTGCATTCCACCGTAATTACCTTTATTCAAAAAAACTTGCATGATACTAGCTAAGTCAGTTGCATTACAGAATAAACCGGCATGTCCAGCAACCCCTCCGAGCATTGCTGCACCAGGATCATGTACTGTTCCATGAAGTAACTGCTTTCGAAATGCCATGTCTTTTTCTGTAGGGACAATTTGAGCTTTATCAAAAAAGTTTAAAGGTTTATATCGTGCGAAGCGAAGCCCCATTGGTTTATAAATGTATTTAAGCAAAAATTGATCTTGACTTTCTCCAATTTGTTTTTCCATTATTTTTTGGGTAAAATAATAGCATAAGTCCGAGTATTTATATTTTTTCTCTTCGAGTGGAGTGGCAAGAATTTGCTTGTACATACTATCAACATAACTGCGTTTCATAAAAATTCCTTCGGCTACTTTCAAGTCATAACCTTCTTTTTCGGTGGTTGAGTAAATCTCAGAATTAAGTTGACCGTTTTTAAGTGTTTTCTTGTAAAATTGAATGAAAGGAGTTAAACCAGATTGGTGTGCCATCATTTCACGAATGTTAATTGAGCCATATCCCGTTTTACCTGTTAATTCTGGAATATAATCACCTAAGGATTTAGATAAATCATATTTATTTTTCCAATATAAATGCATCGCAAGTAGAGTAGAGGCTGCTATTTTAGTAACCGAAGCAATATCATATACATCATTATTTTCAACTAGATTCTTTTTGTCATCATACGTTTGGGAACCATAGCTTTTTCTAAAAATAATTTTATCGTTCATTGCAACCACGATTTGACAACCGGGATAAGCACCAGATTTAATTCCATTCAAGGCAATTTCATCAATTTTATTCAATTTAGCAGGATCAATTCCAACTTCTTCTGGATTCGTGAATTTGAGACGACCATTTGGTTTAATTTCCAAACCTGTTTCTTTTTCAAAAGAGGATAATTGCATTTTCAATTTCCCATTGCAACCAATTGCACCGA
>JACCDP010415141.1_pt1 | contig 11025 bp, 9 predicted proteins | sample 7445841 | NCBI WGS metagenome assembly JACCDP01 (sample SAMN15323441, study PRJNA562643) | freshwater metagenome | isolation source: river surface water | place: USA:Blue River Watershed | collected 2017-08-17
ATCAAGTTCGGGAACATCCACCTTTAGTACGTTATCCAACAATGGATTTAAAGGCACTTACTTAAGAGTGGGATTTTTATTGGAAAATCTTGAGAATAATAGTTCAGCGGATATCAATATCATCAATCCCAAGATGACCATTACCTCTAGTAATTTGTCAGATCTGGAGGCTGCTACTTTATTTGCAGCAGAAATCGAAGACTACTCACCATGCGCCACGGTAGAAAATGGCATGACCCAATTAACCTTAGAAAAACAAAATGAATTCATCAATCTCTATAACGAATTAAGTGCTCAAGCTAAGATTGAATTACAATCCATCACCATGGGTACGGGATTTACGGCAGCGGATCGATATCAGTTCTTAATCAACGCTTTACTTTAGCTAAAAAATTATAGTAATTAGTTTACTTACAACAATCTAACTAATTGGTTAAGTATAAAATTAATATCCTATAAGTAATATACCTTTAATTGGAAGAATAAATCTTTTTGAGGAATACAAGGTTTCAAGAAAGTTAATGATTTTCTCAAAGTCATTGCTATCTCTATACACTTTCCGAACCGCTATTACTAAATATTCAACATCAACCATAACGCAAGCCTGAAAAATATCTTTTAAAAATTGATTGTTAGCTACAGCTCTACCGGCCTCAATCTCAAAAATAGTTTTATTTAACTCATTAAAAGCATCAACATCAAAAGCCTTAATTATTTGAGAATTCCTTCCAAATAAAACAGGTATTTTTATTTTTTGATTTCTTTTCTTACCTTGCTCAACAATATATCCGAGATCTGTCAAATCATTTTTTAACTAAGCCAATACTTCATCGCTAACTAATTTGTGAAAATCTGAATCAATATTGTGGTTTTGTTTTAATTTATTAATTAGTTCAACTAGATGATTAGGCAACCTATCATAATTAGGATAATATTGATAAATTATCATTGTTTTTTCCCCATAATTGAATCTAATAAACTCATCATAACATCAACAACAATTGAATTTCCAAGCTGTTTGTAACATTGGGGCGATGAATTGTTCAATATAAAATTGTCAGTAAAACCCATTAATCTAGCGGCTTCCCTCTCTGTAAGCATTCTTAAATTATCACCGTAACTATAATAATTATCAATTCCGGCCCTATGGTTATATCCCATGGTAGCCAATATTGGTCTTGCTATTTCTAGATCCGTTTTTGGTTCTTGGTAAAAGGTTTTTGTGCCAGATTTTTTTACGTATTTTTGAACTTTTGGTGTCAAAAAATATTCACTCGGTGTAGTGTTTGAAGATTTAATTATTTTTATCTTACTTTCATTATTAAAAGTCAGTTCTCCAATTTTACAATTATCAATAAGAAAATCCTGAGCTTTAAATTGTAATGAAATTGGTTTTGGAAAGGAGAATTTAGTTTTTTTACTTTTAAAGCCTACAACAAATAGTCTATTTCTATTTTGAGGAATTCCATAATCCTTGGAATTAAGTATTGAATGATGTATTTGATAATCCAGTTCATTAAATACATCTTTTATAATGGCCCAAGTTCTTCCTTTATCATGGGTGTAAAGACCCCTAACATTTTCAAATATAAAAACTTTTGGATGAATCTCTTTTATTAATCTTGCGAAATCATAAAATAAAGTACCTCTAGTGTCTTCAAGACCGATTTTATTTCCAACCGAGGAAAAACTTTGGCATGGAGAGCCACCAACTAAAATATCAACTTTTCCACGGAAATCATTCCCATCCAATAATCTAACATCATAAAAAAACGATTCTCTATCTAATTGATAGTTTTTTAAATAAGTTTCTTCTACAAAATTTTTCTTTCTTGAAATTGATTTATATAGATTTCTTACATAAATATTTTTATCTTTACTAGTTTGAAATTTTGATAGTATTTTCTTTTGTTTTTTAATATCTAAAACCAAGTCAATACCCCCATTGTCGCAAGCAAAAATTATCTTGTGATTAATGTTCATTCGCTTAAGTGCAAATTCAAATGCCCCAATTCCTGAAAAAACTGATGCTACATTTAATACTTTATTTGAGTTCTTTAATAACATTTCTAACAATCTCTTTAATTACATTTACAACCATAGCATTTCCTGCCATTCTATATAAATATTTATCATTTATATCTTTTGGAATTAAAAAGTCATCCTCAAAGCCCATTAATCGAAAACATTCCCTTGGAGTTAACTTTCTAATTCCACCATTCAAGCCATTATATTTTGAGACATAAATTTTTGACTCTTTATTCGATACATTTAGTTTAATTGTAGGAACAAAATGAAATGTTCCATTCCAATTAAATTGTTGATTCGCTCTTTGTGTTCTCTGAATAATTGGATCAATTTCAGCCCTATTCTTATACTTAATGTTAGTCACAAATTCGAATCCTTTTTTTGGTAAAAAATATTTTTCTAATATATTGTTATCCAAATAATTTGAAATATTCGTTTTTAGAGATTCTTGATTGAGTTTAAGTTCAAATTGATGTTTCAATCCAATAATAAAGAATCTCTTTCTAGATTGAGGAATTCCATAATCTTTTGCATTTAATTCAATGGTTTTACAATGGTAACCATATTTTTCAATTTTATTTATAAGTTGTTGGACAAGTTTTCCTTTATTCACAGACTTTAAACCCGGAACATTTTCAAAAATAAATGCTTTTGGTTTAGCGGTTATAACTAAATCAAAATACTTGTCTAAAAGTTGCCCTCGAGGATCATCCAATCCCATTCTTTTACCCATGTTTGAAAAACTTTGACAAGGAGAACCACCAACTAATATGTCGATTTTCCCAATAAATTCTTTACCATTAATTGCTCTTATATCCTCGATAAATAGGTTTGAGGTTCCATAATTATGTTCATAAATGAACCTCATAAAATTTTTACCAAGCGACGAATACTTTGATACGTAAAAGTTGTTTCTCTCAACCGTAGTTTTAAGCTTGTTTAAGTGAATTTGATCTAAATCAGTTATTTCCAATTCCCTTTCACCGTTATCACATGCAAATATTACCTCATGGTTAACACTTAACTTCTTAAGTGCATACTCAAAAGCTCCTATTCCAGAAAAGACTGATGCAACCTTAATTTTCTTCATTGGAATCAAGTTTCTTAAAGTAGTGGGAAAAATCATTAATCGTATCAAAACTTTGGACCAAAGAGTTAGGAATTAAATGTATTCTCACAAATTTATAATGTTTCTCAAGAACTAAGTCTACTAAGTCACCCAATATCAGTTGCTTAAATAAACTAAAAATTGACTTTTTTGATTCAATTTTTAAATATTTTTTCGTCAGTCCTAACTTTGGTTTTTCAATCATTAGTAAAGAATTTGTATGATCCTTGCTTATTGTTTCTTGAATTAATTCTAGTGCATCAAAAGATGCTTTCATTTGATATTTATAAAACTGATCAACACCTAAATTTTTAATTTTAAGGAAAAATGGTCTTAAAGATAAATAACAACTTGCAAAATCAATAAAGTACAAAATATCAAAATCTCTAATAAAGTCCTCTACGCCCTTAATGTTATTTCCAATGTAAAATTGCCCTACCGACCTATCTTTGATGCCAATTCTTTGACATTCTATAATAGTTTCACTATTTGGAACATGAAACTGAATCAACTCACTATTAATATTTCTAATCGCCATCTATAGGATAACCCCCTACTGCACAGTTGATGAAAGCAGTAATTGCTTTTTTTATTCTTGTTTCATCAAGAGCAGTTCCACTTGATAGTTTTAGATCTGAAATAAGTAAAGCAATTTCCTTTTTTTCTTGCTTAGTTAAAATATTATTTTTATCGTCCCATATTAGTAAAGCATGCCAAACTTTGTAATCTTTAAATCTATTTTTTGCAACAATATATTTTTCGGCTTCACTTTCAGGAATTAAATCAAGTTTTGTTCCATCAAGATTATTTTTGCTTGGTTTAATCTTAGCAACAAGCATATTCCAGACTTTTTCTTTTCTAGCCCACATGTCAATTCTTCCACCGGCTTCCTCTAAATTAACAGGATTATTAAAGAAATCAATAACTAAATCAGTAATAAAGTTCAATTGACTAAGGATATGATCGTTAAGCTTTTGATTATCCCATATATATTTATAATCTAATGATTTGTTAAAAAAGTAAGAATAAAAAGAAATGGAATAGGGAAGTATAGCTTGTTTAAATTTAGCCTTTTTCTTTTTTAATATTTTATCAGTATTAAAATAAAGTATTAAATTAGCAATGATCTTTTTGAAATAACTCTCATTTGCAACAACGACTTTTTCTTTAATAAGATTATTAAAATTAACAATGTTTTTTTCTTTTCCTAATGCAACAGAATATGGAGCTTGCTCCCAAGCCATAATGGATTTTGCAAGTAAGACCTTTGTAAACTTAAGTTTTTCTGGAAACTCCTTAGAAAATGATTTTTTATAGTTATAAATTATTCTTTTTTCGGTGTTGTATTGGCCTGAAGTTCTTTCAAAATACCATTTATACTCATTAGCCGAAGATTTGACATTATTCTTATAAGCGACTATCGTCCTAGAGAGATTTTGTAACTGAACAAAATAAGGTTCGTTTGAAATTAAGTCCGATTTTGCGATTGCAGTTTGGGTATTCGCATATTTTGAAATATTTCCAACCATAATCGATTGATTAAACTTGTTTTTCAAATGGGTCATTTTTACGGGAACTTTGATACCATTTAGATCTATTTTTTCTTTAAAACATTCGTATAAAGAGACAGTTGTTTGACCACCATTTACTATTTGCCAGTTTGTTAGTGCTTCAAGTAGAACCAAATTGTCCTTTTTAATATTAGTTTTTATGGATGAAACCACTGTAGATAAACCATTGTTATAAGGTAAAAAAAGTTCAGGATTGTTTTTTACTGTTTGAATAATCAAGCTGTTTACTTTTTGGGTCTTATTTAAGTAAGATCTTACATTTCCTTCGAGAAGCTTATGCTTAAAATCATTATAAATATTAGCTATTGTTGTTCCGGTTAGGTAAAAAAGATAAACATCAAATTCTTTATTAGAATCAACCAATAAAGCGGGAATAGCTTTTAAATCATATTTTCTAAAATTGACAACGTGGTCCTCGTTAGAATTTGCCAAAATTGCATCATAAATATCATCCAAACCATAAAAATTACGCTTTACAAGTGTATTGTTTACCGAATAGATTTGTCCCTCAAATGGGTTTTTATCAATCATTTGATTAATAAATACATCAACAATTATTTGATTGTTATTTTCCTTGGTTTTATTAATTTCAATATCTAATTCATACAATTCCGATGTGGAAATGATTTGGGTTTTAGATTTTTTTTGAGCAAAACAATATGTGAATAGTTTAGAAATTTGATTTACTAAATCATTTAGAAGCTTATTTATTTCTCCACTACTAAGTTCAGTTTCTTCATAATAAGCAATTATAACGTGAAGGTCATTACTTTCTTCATCGTAAAAATACCCATCTATTTTAATATCTAAAGCTGGATTTTCGATGTTGGTAATAACTTCATCGTAAATATTAAATCCAAGCTGATCAAGACACACTTTTATGTATTTTTGCTTATCATTTAGTATTTCTTCATCATCTTCAATAATTCTTGATAATTCAATTTTGAGTAGTTCAAATTTAGATTTAAATGACATAAATTTCTTGTTTCGCCTCATTTTCTAATGGCTTAATACCTTTTAAAGACAACTTATATGATAAATCACTTATTTCATTTGGAATATTGGAAAAAGTTAGTTTGGGAAAAGACTTATCAACTAAGTAAATATTATCAGAGATGATGTTAAATCTTCTTTGACGAATATCATTTAAATAGTCAAATTTTGATTGATAAAGTTTTGATTTAAATAAATTGAGGATTTGCGAGTCTTGTATTTTTTGGAAAATTTTTCCAACAAATTCATTTAAATTATGTCCTGAATTTACTTTTTCTAAGAATATTACCCTTAAATACAAAGCTTTTAAATTATTATTACTAAGTTGGAATTCATTGCTAATTTTAACAAAGTCTTTACGATTTGCTGCTGAGGTTTTTACTTCTAAAGCAACATTTGAAAATAAAGAAAAATCATGTTTATTCCCTTCCGGTCCTAACCATGTCGAGACTGCTTTATCACCAAACAAAGTTAGTAATTCATCTAAGACTACTAACTCTCCAAATAAGCCTACTTCGATAGAATCAGAAATTTTGTTATCACTTTTGTTACTAAAAAAATTGGCAAATCCACTGCAAATATCATTTATAGTGAAGGGAATGTCGGCTTCTAACTTGCAATCATTAATTGCCATTAATAATGCAGCCGAAAAACCATCAAAAGCCTCACTTAAAATAAAAGTATTTGACAAAGAAATTGTAAGATATTGTGAATTTAACTCTATTGATTCATTTGAAACGAAATCAAATTTTAAACCTTCAATACTTGGTCTAGAAAAACGGTCATTAATTAATTTAGATAATTTGATGTAGATTTTTTTTTGATTATTTGCATTATTACTAAGGTATATTTTGGTGAAGTTTAAATCAATCAAAGGTAAAATTATATCGTCTTTGGTCTTTGAAGAGTTTATAGTTTTATGTATTAAGGTCCATGATGAATAAATGTCATTACTTGTAAATTTTTCCATAAATTTACTCCTTCTCTATCTCTTCCAAAGTCTTTTTATACTCTTCTAAAAGTATTGGATTAATGTAGTATTCAACTGATGCATCCTTCATTTTTTCACTCATTGGAAACCAAACTCCAATTCCAACTAGATTTTCTCCACGCTCAATATAAATTGGTGCATTATCCTTTTTTTTATCATATTTTTCTATCAGGTCAAAAATGTAAATCGTGAGTAATCCTGAACGGGGACCAAAGTATGATTTAATTAATTCGCTTTCGGGTTTATAAGAAGTTATTTCTTTGGTTTCATTTGTTGCGGGATAGAAAAAACTGCTAAAATCATCTGGATTTGTTAATACTTTTATCGTAGCAATTGAGGAGTTTTCTTTTTGACCAATTCTTAAAGATCTCACTGGTTTTGAAATTTCATATTTTCCCAATTTATATAAACTTTTAGCTTTTCTACTTTTTAATGAATGAACAACAACCTTCCAGTTCGTTAGTTCATTGTTTTCATTGGCTTTTTGGATATATTTTATCCAATTTAATACACTTATTCTTCCAATATCTCCAGCTTCTTTAAAGGAGCTTAAAAAAGTAATTACTTCCAAAGGAGTAAGTGTGTCTATGATTAAACCTTTATCTATTGGTATTACTTTTTTGGCTTTTACTAAGTTTTCAACTAAAGATAAATTAGTTTCTTTTTTTGTTAGATCAAACGAAATGGTTTGTTGAATAGTACCAGCAAAGCCAATTCTTTGTTTTACTGCATGATGCAATTTATTTGCAGCAGTGGGTACTAAGTTAGGACTTCTTTGAATCTTAAGTCCGAACTCCGAAGGTGTAAGTTCTAGCTCTTTTAAAACTCTCAACTCAGTTTTAAAATTTTTAACAGCCAAAGATACGTCATAAAAATCATCTACAATATCTAAATCTGTCCAGATTCTTGTTAAATCTAACCAACCTTGACGATAACCGAACCATCGTCCCATTTGCATTAAAGTATCAAAAGTTTTTGTTTTTCGATAAAAATAAGAGACTAGTAAACCATCCAAAGTAAGACCTCTAGATAGCTTTGCACCACCAATAATTATGTAGGAACCTTGGTTAATACTGGAGTAATTAAAAACATCCATTGAATTTCCACTTAGTAATTTAATATTTTCAGTTTTTAACAAATCAAAGGACGTTTCAATATGTAATTTTATTTTATCCCAATTATCAATGTATTCTTTTCCCAGCCTATCCTTAGATACTTCTTTAATATTGTCTTCCCAATATTGTTTAAAATTTTCCTTTTCTTTTTGAAGAAATTTATATTTACCTTTTAATTCAATAACAAAGTTTGAAACTAACGGTTGCAAAGTTTGCATTGGATAAACATTTGAGGTTATGTTAATGAGCATTGAGTTATTTTCAATAATCCCTCGGGATATTTTTACAGCAACAGAAATTACAAAATGTTTTATTGCTTCTTTAAGTGAATCGGCCAAATCAACTGTTTGTGTGGTTGCTTTAGTTTTGTTTGCCCCAAAAAATTCCTTTATATCATTTTCATCAATTGGCACAATTAGATCATGATCATCAAATTCGTCAGTGCCAAAATAATCTTGTATTCCTGAATAACCAGGTGGAGTCTCAATTAAATGTATGAAATCTTCCGGAAAGATATCCTTTTCCTCTTCTTTATATTGGTTTTCTGTATATGGATAAACAAAAACATTAGCAAACGGAGTGGCCGTATAACCTACATAAGAATACCTCTCAAATTTGGAAAGCAATTTTCTTATTAACTTATTTATTGTAGATGCTTCTTCAAGATTTAAAGATTTTTTTGTATTTACTGAAGCTTGGTCTACTTCGTCATCAATAATTAAGACAGGTGCATTAAGTTTGCCACTATTAATTGAAACTGAAGGGTTATCTTTAATGTAATTAATTAAATTTTCAAGAACGGATTTGTTCTTTTTAACAATTGCAATTAGTGGCGTACCGCCTAAAGGAATTGAAGTATTTACATTTTTCAAGTCACCATTGTTATCTGAATCAGTAAAGGCTCCAATAATTTTATCTTTTTCGAAACTTATCTCTCCAACACCAATTTGAGCTCCTTTGTGAAAATCAGGCCTAGTTTCGTACCCCAAAACCTCTTTATCTAATCGCTTTTGAGTTTGTGATCTTAATTCATTTGTTATACCAGCTAGAACTATTACTAATTTATACCCTGCATCAAAAGCCTTATTAATTAAATTGGTATAATTTGCAGTTTTTCCTGATTGAATATCTCCAACAACCAATCCTTTGTACGAAAAGCTTTCTGTTTCAAGGGGATTACCGCACAAATCTAAAATTGTGTCCGTAGATTCATTTAATGAATTAATGTTTCCCCAAGCCCAATTTTTTTTGTATAACAAATATTGTTGATACCTTTCAGAAAAATACCAATTGCTTTTTGTTTTATTTTGATAGATCCAAGATTTTCTATTCTTCTTTTTATCCTTTATAGTAATGGATGGTTTTGATACATAACAGTACTCATTAATTAATTTTATAATTTCCGAATTTTCTACATTCTCCGCAGGTATTTTTTTTATAAGAAAAAAATCACTTAACAACCTACTTTTCAATTTTTCTTTTTTTTCTTCTATAGACAATTTTTCAAAATTGTCAATTATTTTAACTTGTAGAGTGTTATTAATATATGCTCTAATATCTTTGATTAAATTATTATCTACCATAATCTAGCAAATACCTTTCTATGTACGGCCAATATTTAGAATTGTTTAATGGTTCAATATTTCTTAATTTTTCAAGTAGTAATTCTTTTTTAATGCCCTCTTTAGCAAGCTTCTCATGTAGAATTTGGACTATAATAAAAATTTCCTCTTGTGAGTATTCACGATCAATTTTTTCAAAAGTGGTTAACTTGCCAACTGGTATTTCTTTAGTAATAAAGTTAATTAGCTTTTTAAATGTCACACTGTCAAAACTAGACATAATTTTAGATACATAGGGATGATTAAAGTTAAGTTCCAATTTTATTCCTTCGTTAGAAGATTGTGTTAACCAAACATTTTCTATGCTTTTTCCATTTTTTTTCTTCGGTCTAGGATTTTTAATGTAGTCAAAATTATTTCTCGATTGAGTTTTTGCAAACTTACCTATTTTGATAAAATCTTTAACAAATTCAGTCGGGACCTTTATCCTATCTTTCAAAAAATTGATTTCAAACAAATCATCCATTGTATTATCAATGTCAACGCTTATCCTTGCATAATTTGATTTAGAATCCTTTGTTAAACCTTCTAGGTTTAGCCAAGTTCCATATTCAATTAATCTTCTTTCTCTATAAACATAAAAACCTTGAAGATCAACAAGTGATGAATTAACTCTATCTCTAGCATATAGCTCATGACCTTCAATTTCGGTCAACTGTTCTAATGGCGGTAAAATAAAAGCCTTAATATAAATTTTCCTATCATTCCATATAATGGTTTGGTCCAATATTTTTTGAGTTGAAGGGTGGGATGCTAAATAAGGGTCCCATGGCTTAATTTCATTATTATTGATTAGTATTTGAATGTTTTGTTCACTTAAAAATCTATGGAAAACTTTAGATAGATAGTTTTCTAAACTAGTAATAATACCTAAAAATGCCCCTTCGTTTTGCAACAAAAATGTGTTAGATTTTTTATCTTTGTCTATAACTAGATTAGAGCATATTAATTTTGTGCCAGAAGTAATGAGATCTTTTGATACAAATTTGGTTTCGCTTAAATCTAAAAAATCAACTTCCCATAATTTTTCATCACTTATCTTTTGGTAATCTATTATTATTGATTTTGATGGTTCATTTTTCAGTTTTGAGACAATTTGAACTTTAGTGCAAAAAGATGAGGTCGCTGATTTAAGGCCAATTCCAAATCTACCTAATTCTTCATTATTACGTTTGTCTTTTAGATTCTTAGGAGCAAGTTTTACGGAATTAATTAAGTCTTCTTCAGACATGCCTTTCCCGTTATCTTTTAAAATTATTTTGGAATTTTCGCCATCTAATTCAAAAATAATTTCAATTATGGTAGCTTTAGCAGTGATTGAATTGTCAATTAAATCGGAGATGGCTGAATTTAATGAGTAGCCAGACCTACTTAAAACGGAAAGAATATTAGTACTAGGCGTAATAGAGATTTTTTTCAAAAAGCAACCCCTTTAAATATTATATAAAACTATGAATATGAATGGTATTTTATTTTTACCACACGGACTAATCCTCCGTTATCAGAGATGCATGATGCTTCGGTTTTTCCTATTGAAATAAGTCTTCTTTTAACTAAGTCGGTGAAACGAATCCCACTTGATTTGCATCATCCATAA
>JACCDP010379464.1_pt1 | contig 11024 bp, 8 predicted proteins | sample 7445841 | NCBI WGS metagenome assembly JACCDP01 (sample SAMN15323441, study PRJNA562643) | freshwater metagenome | isolation source: river surface water | place: USA:Blue River Watershed | collected 2017-08-17
ACATCGAGATGTTTTATAACCCTATCCGGCGTCATGGCCACAACAATGGCCTTTCTCCGGTACAGTTCGAGAAGCAGTTTTCCGTGAGGCAGGTTCGTGTCTAGAAAATCGGTAGCGATTCATACTTCATTATCCCTCTGAATATTGGTTATCACGTGTTTGGTGTGGATCACTGGCTAACTGCTGTAATGCATTTTTCTCTGGCTTGCGTTATTGCATATGCAAGTATGCTATTCGTAGATCGAATCTTTACTTGCTTCAAAACTTGGCGCACAACCACCAGTACTAACAATAAGTAGATTCCTATGGCCAAAGATGTTGGGCAGATAACTATCGTAATAGCAACGCTGGGAAGCGAATCATTAGCGGCAACTATTAACAGCTTAAACTCAGGTTCTGTTTGCCCTAAAGAAATTCTCGTCTGTATACCGGCAGACAATGCCTGGAAAGTGGCTCACTTGCAAGGCGGGAACACGAGTATTGTCCAAACTGAATTTCGCGGTCAGGTGGCGCAGCGCGCTGCTGGTTTTCAGTTGGCTTCCTGCCCTCTTGTTTTGCAGCTAGATGATGATTTGGTCCTAGACCGGTTTTGTCTTGAGCGTCTGGCTGCCACTCTCAAGCTTTTGGGACCCAAGGCCGCGGTTGCGCCGGCACTTATCGACCTGAAAACTGGGCAGTCCGTTTACAAGAAGCCTAAGAAAAACCGGGTGGTACTTGGTCTTTACTATTGGCTGATGAATGGGGCGCGGGGTTACGAGCCAGGACGTGTCGATCGCTCTGGCTCTTCTGTTGGAGTTGACCCTTCTGTATCCCCGGCCCCGCTATACGACGTTGAATGGCTTGCCGGTGGCTGTGTACTACATCACCGTGAGAACCTTGTAATGGAAAACTTTTGGCCGCTTCCCGGAAAGGCATATTACGAAGATGTCGTACATTCCGCCATCTTGGCTGCCAGTGAAATTCGGTTAGTAATTGACCCCAGTGCTATTTGTTCGCTGGAGTTGTTTAGTGAGGCTAGTTTAAGTACCGGTGATTTTTTCGGAAACCTGTACCGAGACTATATTGGTAGGAAGTATTTCATGCGGCGGTTTTCGCGGCAATCATTCCGGATTTACTTATATTTTTTTGCACGAATCTTAAGCTACCTTTCATCTCGATTTAAATGAAATCGTTGCTGCTGTTGCCATTCTGGTGCTCTTTTTGCAGAATCACTTCTATGGTGTGTATTTTTAGACTCTAACAGTGAAAACAATTGCTATTACCGGCGGGTCAGGGTACGTGGGCCGCAAACTGATATCTGCATTACTACAAACTGAAACTTTTCGCGTTAGGGTATTGAGCAGGGCTGCTTCGTTCGGCTCCAAATTAAGCGGGCTTGATAGAGTTGAGTTCGTAGAGGGCGATTTATTGTCGCTAGCATCCTTTCGAGGATTCTTGGAGCCGGGCTGTGTTGTTGTCAATTTGGCCTATCTTTGGGACTCAGGTGAGGAAGCAAATTTGGCTTGCATGCACAATCTCGTTACGCAATGCAAAGAGGCTGGTATTTCCAGGTTAGTCCATTTAAGCACGGCCGCTGTGGCTGGTCGTGCTCGCGCAAATTGTGTAAATGAAGACACAGTGTGCATGCCAATCAGCGAATATGGAATCACTAAACTTAAGGTAGAAGCGCTGCTTCGCGGTGCGAGTCAAGGTGGTTTCGATCTAGTAATGCTTCGGCCGACATCCATATTCGGACCCGGGGCCGAGCCATTGAGGAAACTGACGAGAGACCTCTTTGCTCAGCGCTGGGTGATGAATTACATGAGGTCCTGTCTATTTGGTCACCGGAGAATGAACTTGGTGCATGTTGATAACGTCACTGCGGCGATTATTTTTGTGGCTAATCGAATCCAGAATTTTTCCAGCCAAGTGCTAATTGTGTCGGATGACGATGCCAGCGCCAATAACTTTCGGGACGTGGAGTCGGCGTTGTTGCATGGGTTTGGCTTGCCTGCCTATTCTTTCCCTCTAGTTAATATACCGTTTGGTGTATTGAGTACCTTACTACGCTTTCTGGGTAGAAATAATGTTAATCCACGCTGTAATTACAGTTGCAAGAGAATTCAGAGCCTAGGCTTTCATCGGCCAATAAACTTCGAAGCTGGGCTCGCAGAGTATATTGCGGATTACTGTTCAAACGGCTCATCAAAGGTTGTGCCTAATGAATGTTCTTAACGTTAATTGATCCATTGACCTCAAGACCGATGGTGGTACAGCTGAGCGCACCTACCAGACGAGTCGCGCACTGGCGTACCAAGAATTGAAATGTACCGTACTTGCACATGGCATTGGTCTTTATGCCCAACGGCTGGAAGCCGTTCGACCAGCGAACTTAGTAGCGTTGGATTATCTATGGCTGCGTTTTAACGTCCCGCGGGGGGCTGGGGAAAAATTTGACAGTTGGTGAACGATGTGGAGGTTATTCATCTGATGGGACACTGGAGTGTGCAGAACGCATTATTGAACGTAGCTTTCAGGCGTGCAGGCGAGCCTTATGTGGTTTGTCCTGCGGGTGCTCTGCCTATCTTCGGACGATCAGTATGGTTGAAGCGTTGCTAAAACTTAATTGTTGGGCGGTCAATCATTTGCAAAGCTTCGGTCCATATTGCGGTGACAGCTACGGAATTTCTACAATTTGCAACTTATAGTCTACTCAGAGACCCAGAAATTGGAATCCCCAATGGCGCATGAAAAGAAAATTTCGCCGATTTCGACAAGACCCTTCTTGTTAGCCGCGGAGTAAAGGAAGCGCCAACGATACTGTTCATGGGGCGGCTCAATCCTATAAGGGGCATGATCTGCTGTTACAGGCCTTTTTGCATGTACGGGACATTCATCCGGATCATCAGCTCATATGGCTACGATAGCTACTAAGCTTGCACAGTTAGTGAAATCTCTACTTGGCTTGGCCAAGACCGGGCTATCTTTACTGATATTGCGAGTCTTTGGTCGCAATATCATCGATACAACTTACCGTTTCAAATCATACCGCCTGTTTTCACTTGGGTTTCATCCACAGATATTTCTAGAGAATGGACTCCGGGATTATTGTCTCTGGTATCGACAGGCGGAGTTACAGCAGGATTTGGTCTTATGAAAATTCTTAATGTAGTTTCGGTTCTGGCGGCTAAGGAGGGTGGGGGAAATGCGGAGCGAACAGTTCAGTTATCCCGAGCAGTCTGTTCGCGTGGCGAGAGTTGTACGGTCATTACGCTTGATATCGGTGACTGGCAAGCCCGCAGTGCACAACTGGGTGATGCAACGCTAGTGGTGTTGCCTTGTTTGAGTGAACGCTACAATCTACCAATACCTTTGTGGACTAGAATTATTGAGCAAGTACGCCAGGCGGATGTTATCCATTTCATGGGGTACTGGAGCCTATTTGCTGTACTTGTTTCTTTCGCTGCAAAAAGGTGTGACGTTCCTTACATAGTCTCTCCCGCAGGAGCCCTGCCGATCTACGGCCGCTCGAAATTCAGAAAAATTATTTTCAACTGGATGTTTGGTCGAAGATTCCTTACTAAGGCAGCAGGCTGGATCGCGGTCACGAAAAGTGAATTGCAATGCTTCGGAAAATATGGGGTACCGATTGAGCAGGTCGAAATAATTCCAAATGGTATTGTCGAGGACGATTATGTATGCAGCCATGAAGATCAAGTGCGCTTTAGGAATCGCCTGCCCCGTGGCAATTTTATATTGTTTATCGGGCGATTGAATAAAATTAAAGGTCCGGATTTGTTGCTGGAGGCTTATATTAAAGTTTATCGTGAATTCCCAAGTGTCAGCCTCGTTTATGCAGGTCCTGATGAGGGTATGCGTGCTTCTTTAGAAGCACGAGTAAAGGCGTGTGGCATTATGGATAAAGTTTTCTTTCTCGGGTTTGTTGATGGCGTAGAAAAAATTGCCACTTATCGCGCGGCCACTATGTTGGTTGTACCGTCAAGAATGGAAGCCATGTCTATTGTCGCTGTCGAGGCAGGTGTCTGCGGAATTCCTGTTCTTGTTACTGACCAATGTAGCCTCAGTTATCTGGCGGATGTTGATGCGGGCTTGGTGGTTCCCGCATCAGAGGAAGGTTTGGCTAGGGGTCTGAAACTTGCCCTTTCAGATCTAGATAGGCTGAGAGTGTGGGGTACTCAATGGCAATCTTTGGTACGTGAGAATTTTCTTTGGCGTGATCTAGCTATCAGATTTATAAACTGTTGTGAGCATATCATTTGGCCACGACAGATGATAGAATGATTATTTATTAAAAGAATCAATATTTTCAATAAATAAAAATGCAACCAATCCGCTGGGTTCGAGTGTCCATCTATGTTTTTGTTCTGGCCGTCTTTGTGCTCGCATTTACAGCGGGGTTACGTTATGAAGGCCATTGGTTTGTTTACCTGTTATTCACCTTTCTTGCCAACGCTCTGTTTGCAAACGGTTTTCGAAAGAATGCAATTTACTTTGATACATTTATAGGGATATTCTTATGGCTAGGTTTTTGGCTTAAATTTTCTGTTCGCGTTGCGTTTACATCCGGCCTGTTCCATGAGCCGGTCGGTGCCTTCAGTAGATCGGCTGAAGCCTTCGATCAGAGCTTGCTGATATCTTCCTGCGGTTTTTTTGCGCTAATTATTGCTAGCGTGATCAGGAGACGTTTCTTTGTCTACTCAATCGAGCCATCGTCGTGTAAGTCATCAGGTCTCTTCCAGTTCTATCAGTTCTATCGAACTTACTGCATTGTGGTATTCCTTGGGCTTGTCGTATTTGTGGCTGCCAGCAATATCTCGCTAGGGATTTATCAGCGCGGAATGGTTGCACAGACAATCCTGCCGTTTGGACTGAATGGTGTCTATAAGTGGCTATTACAGTTTGGTTTGGCATCGATTTCAGCCCTGGTTATCAGGTTCGAGATTGAATTGAACCGTAATATCTCTTTAATGACGATATTTCCTCCACTGCTGGAGGGCTTTTTTTCGAATGTTTCATTGCTCAGTCGCGGAATGGTTTTGAACTCAACGGCTTTGGCTATTGGCGGATTGAGGACTATTCGCGCAATGAAAACGCAGATTGATCGGGCAAATATTTTCCTGGCATTAACCTTATTTATTATTCTCTTCTTAGTATCACTTTTTATCGTAAATTACATCCGCGCCGCATATTTTTCGGGGGAATCAGAATTTGCAAATCGTCCTATTTCGATCTCAGAAATTAATAATATTCCAGGGTCGGTTTTTCTAGACCGATGGGTCGGAATTGAAGGTGTAATGGCGGTTTCGTCTTCGGAGGAACTTGGATGGGATCTTTGGAGTGAGGCTTGGCGTGAACAGTTTCAGGAAGGCCGATTGAGTCTTTACGACAGCCGCTTTATTGAGTCGCCATACGTAGATATAGACAAGTCTAAGAACCATTTTGTTTCCTTGCCGGGCGTCATCGCATTTATGTATTACCCTGGCTCTTTCATTTTTCTATTCTTTGGCATGATTGCGATTGGGCTTTTTGCACCGCTCTTGGAGATTTTCACTTTCCGCTTTGCTGGTCAAAACTGGGTGTTGTGTTCTCTAATGGCTCAAGTCGTTGCTTATCGATTAGCTGGCTTTGGATACGTACCGGGTCAGTCTTACCTTCTTTTCGGTTCACTTATGCTGAATGTACTGCTTATTTTCTTTGCAGAGCGGGTACTTCGTTGGCGTTTTTGCAACAACTCTTGACCGCCGATTTTCGATGCATTTTTACTTCGATAGAGGCAAGTGAGTGAATCGTACTGCACTAAGTGCCCTGATCAACTTTCCACTGGCTGCTCTTTTTAATTCGTTCTCTATGACTGCGCTGATGCTCGTTTTGGGCGTCGCCGGTTGGTATGAGGTCGTAGCTGACATTGGACTTGTTCAGGGTGTAACGCTGGCGCTGTTCTATGGCTTTTCGGCAAATGCGCGCAATCTGATCCTTGCTGATGCCAGCGGTTTTACGGTAACCCGCTTGTTGCAATCCCGCTTGATCCTGCTTCTGCCGCTTGTGAGTGTGTCATATTACCTGAGCGTTTATGTCGGTATGGTGTCCGTGTCTCTGGCTGTGGTGCTGATTGTCCGCCGCATGTCTGAGTGGATAGGCGAGATCGGTCACGCCATGCATGAAAGGATGAACCAGACCGAATTTGCTCGGCAGGTTTTGGTGCTTGAATGCATCACCTTGATTCTGACTCTGCTGTTCCTGTGGTTTGGTCTAGACTTGGCATTCAGCATGATTCCTTGGGCTTTAGTACCGCTTCTGGCGACCCGGCGTGCCAAATTATTATGGCGCTTAAAGGAGGGGCGCATTAATTTTCAGGCGCTGCTTCCGCATTTTGGATCCACAGCGATAGTCGGCATTAGCATCTACATCTTTCGCTTTTCGATAGTATCACTTACCGGTAAAACGATCGCTGGGGAGTTGTTTACAGCCTTTGCCATCGGCGGCCTTATCCCGACGATTATCGGTCAGGCATTTGCTCCGACCTTAGTGCAGCGCTTTAGCGCATCAAGCTTGAATAGGTGGCTGCTGTTTGTTTCAGTACCGGCTTTTTCGCTCGCTGTTGTATTGATAGCGCTTGCGGTTGACCCAACTCAATGGGTCCTAGCATTGGGCCACTCACGAGTATTCTGGCTTGCCGTAGGATTTTCCATTGCTGGTGGTGCGATTATGAGCCATGCGGTAGTAATGCGTACGCGGTTAGCCCAAGAGGAAGAGGGAAGCTCGGTATTTGGCTCCGATTTACTTGCGAATGTGCTTGTTGTTGCTAGTGTCCCCTTTTTTCACCAAGTGATCGGTCCAGATTCACTAGCGGGTATGTACGCTCTGAGCAGCTGTCTCTGTCTGATCTTTTTGAGAGGGGCGGGGCAACGGCAAAGCTTAAACACACCATACCTTATGCCTGTTCTTCTATGGATTGGTGGATTGTTAATATTCCCAATTTTCTTTCTGATTGATACTGGCCTATTTCGCGACCCAAGTTTTATTTTCGATACCTGCGGGACTATTTCTTGCTTGCCGATCCCGATTTCGGTACTGGCCTTGTTCGGCGGTATCGCATTACTCGGTAATTACGTGGCGGCGATACGAACATTAACGGTTGTGTTCCTGACCCTGCTACTTTTCGTGGCGACTTTTTTTATTACCGCACAGGGTAGCTCGATGTACTATGGAATAAAGCTAATCCTGTTGGCGCAGTTCCTTTTGCCAATATTCGGCCTAATTCTGGGGCAGATGTATGGTTCGGCGACCCAAGAGCCGATTTTCGAGCGCGTCGCGCTTTGGATTTTGCTGTTGGTAGTGCTTGCACAACTCGCCGCAACTTGGCTGCAGGGTAATACGGCGATGAGCTCGATGATTTTTGTCTTCAGTATCTACCAGCACTTAGAGTATTACCCGATGATCGTCGCGGCTTTAGTCACCATGGCAAGTTTGGCCCTCTGGAATCAGGGCATAGTCGCCCGAATGGTCCTCACCATATTGATGCCTGCTGCGATGGTTCAGATTATTGGATCAATGTCGATAATGGCGATTTTCGGTCTGATATTTGGATTGACAGGTTTTGCATTTGCTCACCTTCGCAAGGGTAAGTCGAGACGTTGGGCGACAAGCATGCTGGTAGCGACTTTGCTATGTGGCGTCGCCTACGGCGTAGCAAATGTACCCGGGGCGCTCCAAAGCTGGCTAAATCCGGCGGATAAACCTGTGTTCAATATGCAATGGCCAGACACACCCTCATCGGTATATAGTCCGGAGGGCGACATACTTTCAAAGAAAGTGAGCTCCAGACTTGACTCTTGGCGCTATTATGCCGATGGAGTTGTCGAGTCTCCGCAAGCCTTTCTTTTCGGCCGCGAGAGCCACCCCGACAGGAACCTCTACCCTAGTGCGCACAATTACTGGCTTGATGTGCTTTACAACTTCGGCGCATTGGCACTGTTGCCACTGATTATCTTGCTGCTTGAAACGTTGCGCTCGCTCTGGTGGCGACGCACAGATATACTCGCCAATCCTGTGTTGCTCGGAACGGTAATGGCGGTAGTTTACTTGTTGTTGGGCGAGAGTATGATCTCGACCGGGATGCGTCAACCTTACTCAGGGATCATCACTTTCTTTGTATGGGGCCTGTTGATCACCCGACTACGTCCGACCGCAACCGAAAAAACTATTGCGGGTGAGGGTATACGTTCATGAGAATGTTGCTTGTCAGCCAGTACTTCTGGCCAGAAACCTTTAGCATCAATGCGCTGGCACGTTCACTGAGCGATCGGGGCGTGGAGGTTACGGTGCTAACCGGAAAGCCAAATTATCCGGAGGGCAAGATCTTTACGGGTTACGCTTCGATGGGTCATGTCGAGGAGGCTTACGGCGATATTCGCGTCTTGCGCACGCCATTATTTCCCCGCGGTTACAAGAGTGCGCTGCGCTTGGCACTCAACTATCTTTCTTTCATTTTTTCTGGCGCCCTGTGGGGTTCTTGGATGCTTCGAGGTTCCAAGCCGGATGTTGTATTTGTCTATGCGCCGTCCCCTCTGCTGCAGGCGTTGCCGGCGCTGTTCCTGGCCCGCCTCAAGGGTTGTCCGATGGTACTCTGGGTCCAGGATTTATGGCCGGATAGCCTGGAAGCTACCGGCTACGTTCGCAATCATCTGGTTCTTTCGATTGTCGGTTGGGTGGTACGCTTCATCTATCGTCGCACGGATTTAATCCTGATTTCGTCTCGGCCGTTTGCGGAGCCAATCACTCGTTTGGCGCCAAACAGCCGTATTGTCTATTACCCGAACTCAGTTGATGAAGTCTTTCGCAATCCAGATGTGGGACCCAGACCGAGCTTACCTGCGCTAGACGAGGGATTTTCTGTAGTCTTTGCTGGCAATGTCGGTGCGGCACAGGCAATGAACGTTATCGTCGAGGCCGCAACGCAATTGGCGGGACATCGAGAGATTAGGTTCGTTATTCTCGGATCGGGTAGCCAGCTTGAATGGGTTAGTCAGCAAGTGCGCGAACGCGGTTTGAATAACCTATATATCGCCGGCCGTTTTCCGGTGGGCGCCATGCCGTATTTACTGTCGAAGGCATCGGTATTGCTAGTGACTTTGGCCGACTGGCCAATTTTTGCCGCCACGGTACCAAATAAGATTCAGAGCTATTTGGCGGTTGGGCGTCCCATTGTGGCGTGCATGAATGGTGAAGGGGCGCGGCTGATAAAAGAAGCTGGGGCTGGATTTTCGGTGCCGGCGGAAGATGCATGTGGGCTTGCAGATGCAATCCTGAAACTGTATCGGATGCTCCCCGAAGAACGCGATCGACTTGGTGCAAATGGACAGTTGTTCTACAAAAGGCAATTTGATCATGAGAAGCTGGTCACTGATTTAATCCGTCATTTTCAAAGTATGATTGAGAAAAACGCATGAAGGTACTGGTTCTTGGTGCCAGTGGCATGATCGGCAGCACGATGGTTCGTGTACTGTCGGACAGTGACAGATTCGAGGTTATTGGTACGTTACGGTCTGAGATAGCGAGGCCGTTCTTTCCTGATTTTGTGGCGGGGAAAATAGTTGTCGGATATGACCTGACCAATCCGGACCACATAGCAGGTCTATTTCGGGACTTTAGGCCGAATGTGGTGGTTAATTGTGCCGGGCTTACAAAGCATGCGCCAGCAGGGAGTGACCCGATATTCGCACTGACCATTAATTCTCTGTTGCCTCATCGATTGGTGGACTATTGTGGAATGACGGGGGCACGCCTGATCCAGGTCAGCACAGATTGTGTATTTTCGGGTAACAAAGGGAACTACTCTGAGGAAGATCAGCCCGATGCGGTGGATTTTTATGGCAAGAGTAAACAGCTGGGTGAAGTACTCGGGCGGAACTGTTTAACACTTCGAACATCCACTATTGGACGCGAGTTAGGGACACATTATGGTTTACTAGAGTGGTTCCTTGCCCAGAAAGAGTGTAAAGGTTATCGACGAGCAATCTTTTCCGGATTACCTACTGTAGAGTTTGCTCGAGTCGTACGGGATATCATCATCCCCAATGAAGAATTATCGGGGGTGTACCATGTTGGATCGCGACCGATCGATAAATACAACCTATTGCGCCTTATCGCACGGGTATTTAAAAAGAATATATCAATTGTCCCGGACGATCAGATTGAGATCGACCGTAGCCTTGATGTTACCCGATTTAATTCGGCGACAGGGTACATTGCAGCTGATTGGCCGGAATTGATTCAAATGATTCATGATTGTCAGTGATCTGAAAACTGGAAACTATCTATGTTTGATGACAAAGTATTAATGATTACGGGCGGTACCGGATCTTTTGGGGTAGCGGTGCTGGATCGATTTTTGCGCACAGCGGTCCGAGAAATTCGCGTCTTTAGCCGTGATGAGAAGAAGCAGGAGGACATGCGGACCTTCCTGAATAATCCCAAGGTCAAATTCTATATAGGCGATGTGCGTGACTACGGTAGCTTAGCCGAATCAATGAAGGGTGTTGACTATGTTTTTCATGCGGCAGCTTTAAAGCAAGTACCTTCTTGTGAGTTTTATCCGATGGAGGCTGTACGTACGAATGTGCTGGGTACTGAAAACGTCATGAATGTAGCCACTGCTTGCGGAGTAAAGCGCCTTGTAATACTTAGTACCGATAAGGCAGTTTACCCGATAAACGCCATGGGAATCTCGAAGGCAATGGCCGAGAAGTTGATGGTAGCCAAGGCGCGAACACAGCAAGACGGTGAAACAGTGATGTGCGCCACCCGCTATGGCAACGTAATGGCTTCGCGTGGTTCCGTTATTCCGCTGTTCGTTTCGCAGATCAAGGAGGGCCATCCTCTGACGGTGACCGATCCTAATATGACACGCTTTTTAATGTCGCTTGAGGACTCGGTTGACCTTGTGCTCTACGCATTTAAGCATGGGCAACAAGGGGATTTGTTTGTGCAGAAGGCGCCAGCTGCAACGGTAGCTGATCTTGCGC
>JACCDP010062200.1_pt1 | contig 11021 bp, 18 predicted proteins | sample 7445841 | NCBI WGS metagenome assembly JACCDP01 (sample SAMN15323441, study PRJNA562643) | freshwater metagenome | isolation source: river surface water | place: USA:Blue River Watershed | collected 2017-08-17
GCCGACTCGGCAATCGCTCTCGGCGATTTCATCACCGAAGAGTTCGCCACGGCGATCTCTGCCAAGCTCGAGGCCGCTGCGGTCGCCGGCGACGGAACGAGCACCTACGGCGGGGTGTACGGCCTGAAGAACAAGATCGGCTCGGCCTCCGTCCACACGACCGGCTCCGGCCGCGACACGTGGGAGGAGCTCGTGGCCGCTGACTTCCTCGGCGCTCTCGGCAAGCTCCCCCGGTACGCCCTCAACGGTGCCCGCTGGTACATCTCCAGCGTCGGTTTCGCTCTCGCCATGCAGCGGCTCGACATGGCCGCTGGTGGCCGCGTCTCCGTCGAGGGTGGCACGGGCCTCCAGTTCGCCGGGTTCCCGGTCGAGATCACCGACCAGACGCACGGGACCGACACCGACTTCACCAACGAGATCATCGCCTACTTCGGTCGGCCGGATCTCGCTGGGATGTTCGGGCTCCGCAGCCAGTTCGCCACCCGCGTCAGCACCGAGCGTTACGTCGAGTTCGACCAGACGCTGTTCACCGGTGTCGCCCGCGGCACGATGGTGTGGCACTCGGTCGGCGATTCGTCCGTCGCCGGGCCAATCGTTGCGATCAAGGGTGCCTGATCGTCTGACGGCGTCGCTTAACCTCCCTGACACGACCTGACGGAGACCCGGTCATGAATCGCCTGGAAAACACCAAGACGGTTGCGAGCCTGTCGGACGACATCACCTCGTCGGCAACCCACTCCATGGAAATCGACACGCTCGGTTTCAAGGTGGCGAGCATCGACGTGGCGTTCGAGAAGGTCGCCGCGGCCGGCACCAACTCGGCCGTGGCCCTGGTGCTCAAGCTCCAGCACGGAGACAGCACCTCGAGCTACTCGGATCTCAGCGGCTACGTGGGTGGCACATCGTTCACGATCCCGACGCCGGCCAACACGAGCTCCGACGTGGTGGTGCGGTTCGATGTCGATCTCCGCGGCAAGAAGCGGTACCTGAAGGTGCTTGCCACCGGCAACGCCACCGGCTCGGTCTACTCCGTCGCCCGTCTCGGCAAGCCCGAGGACGGCCCGGACACGGCCACCGAAAAGGGTGCCTCAGTCGCCATCGTCGGCTGAGCTTGACGCTCTTGCCACAGTTACGCCCAAGCGGGCGGCGGGTAGCCCCCGTCGCCCGTTTCGCGTTTGCGGAGGCAGGATGCTGATCAAAGTCGGGGATACATCGGTCGACATCCGGGTACACGCCGTTTTGTCGATGCCGCGGCTGTCGTTCACCAGCAACCACTTCGGCTGGTGGAAGGCTTTGATGCCCCTCGGCATCGAGCCGACGATGGGCACCGGTGCGTTCTGGTCTCAAGTCAACACTCGCATCTTTGAGCAGGTGCTGGATGACTACGAGTACATCCTGACCCTCGACTACGACTCGTTCGTGCTGAAGGAAGACATCGAGCACCTCTTCGCTCTGGCGATGACGTTCGGTTGCGATGCACTTGCTCCGATCCAGACAAAGCGGGAAGACGGTCGGCCGATGTTCACGATGCTCGGGACGCTCGACGATCCGCCGGCAGACGGCACCAACCACGTGCCCCGCGAGTGGTTTGCCGAACCGGTGCAGCAGGTGGACGCGGCGCACTTCGGCTGCACGGTGATTTCCACAAGAGCCCTGAAACGATGCATCAAGCCGTGGTTCTGGTCGACGCCGGATCCCAAGGGCAGCTGGGGGGATGGCCGAGTCGATGACGACATCTACTTCTGGAAGCAGTGGAAGGCGAGCGGAAACCGGTGCTACGTCAGCCCTCGCGTGGTGATCGGCCACGGCGAATACGTGATCACGTACCCCGGCAAGGATCTCTCGCAGCCGGTTTATCAGTACACGACCGAGTTCTGCGGCAAGGGCATCAAGCCCGACAACATCTGGAGGGCGTGATGCCCACGACGGTCCGAATCACGAAGGGTTTCCAGCAGTACGTTCGCGGCCAGCTGGTGACGGTAGGCGGTGGCGTGGCAGACGCCTGGATCCGCCGCGGCGTGGCGGCACCAGTTGCTGCCCCACAGGCCATCGAGACGGCAGCCGTCGAGCCGGTTGTGGAGACGGCCGACAGAACGCCACGACGCAGGAGAATGCGGTGAGATACAGAAGCCTGAAACGAGCTGCCCAGCCCGTCGTCGAGCCGGTCAGCCTGTCTGACGCCAAGACGCACCTACGTGTCGACACCGAGTCCGACGACGACCAGATCCTGGCACTGATCACTGCGGCCCGCGAGTGGTGCGAGAACTACACCCAGCGGACCTTCGTGCACACCCAGTGGACAATGACGCTCGACACGTTCCCGTGGGAAATCGAACTGCCGAGGCCCCCGGTGGCGGTCGCGTCTGGGAACACGGCCACGTCGATCACCTACGCGATGGAGGGGGGCGGCACCGCGACGCTCGCTACCTCGGAGTACCGTGTCGACCGTACCTCGGAGCCGGGCGTGATCCGCACCGTCTACGCGGGCACCTGGCCGTCGCACCTGCTCGACCGCAACAGCATCTCGGTCACGTGGTGGGGCGGATACGGCGAAGACGGCACCAAGGTGCCGAAGGTCGTTCGGGCCGCGATCCTCATGCTCGTGGCCTACTGGTACGAGCGACGCCTGGCGGCCGACCAGGTGGCTGCCACGGCGGTGCCGTTCGGCGTGTCGTCGATGCTCGACTCGATCAAGTGGGGCGACTACCGATGATCGATCCCGGCCGTCTCCGCGAGCGTGTGACCGTGCAGGTGGCCACCGGTGCCACCAACACGCTGGGCGAGACCGTACTGACGTGGGCCAATAGCTCGTCGGTCTGGGCGAGCGTCGAGGGCGTGTCGGCCCGCGAGGCCCTCGCTGCCGGCCAATCTGACGTGACCCTGACGCACAAGGTGCGACTGCGGTACCTGTCGGGCCTCGACCAGAATATGCGGTTCTCCTGGCGTGGCCGCACGCTGGAGATCGTCTCCCTGCTCGAGCACGGCAACCGCAGCGAGCACGAAGCCATCTGCCAGGAGAACCGGGATGGCTAAGCCAAACGTCTCCATGGAGGTGAAGTTCCCAGAGCTCGACCGGCTCAAGGCAGCGTTCAAAGACCTGCGGCCGAGCCTTGCTCGCAAGTACATGGGCTCGGCGATCCGCGAGAGCATCAAGCCGGGGCTGGCGGCACTGCGTCAGACCACGCCCAAAGGCCCCACAGGCAACCTCAGACGGGCGATCACCTCCAAGGTGAAGACGTACAAGCAGGGCAACGCCGTGGGCCTGGTGGGCTACATCGCGGCCTCTGGCGGCAAGTCGAGTGCCTACGCCAGCAAGGGCACGGTGCGGAAGGGCCGGAACCTCGGCTACCACATGGGGTTCCTTGAGTTCGGCACAAAGGACCGCCGCACGAAGGGCCCGATTGCCTCGTCGTTCAACAAGTTCGCGCCGTTCAAGATCAAGCCGATTGCCACACGCGGCAAGTTCAAGGGTCTCGCCCGTGTGCAGACGAGCCCGAGCTACCCGCGGGCGTTCTTCAAGCGTGCCCCACGCGGCCAGGGCGTGTACCTCGGCTCGATGCCGATTGGCGGCAAGCTCGGCCAGGCACCGGTGAAGACTGCCTACCAGCGGTCGCTGCCCGAGATGCGGGCCCAGATGCCCATCAACATGACGCTGGCCCTCAATAACGCCCTCAAAGACCTTGCGGACAAGTTCCCCCGCAAAGCCTCGGCCAACCCTGTAACCCCGTTCTGAGGCCTCCTGTGCCGCTCAAGGCCCCCGAAGCTGTGCTCCGTGCCGCCCTGGTGGCCGACGCCACAGTGTCTGGCTTGATCGCGTCACGCATCTACCCGCTCATGTCGAGCCCGGAGACGCCGCTGCCGTTCGTCCTGTGGCGACGCACCGCGGCCAGGCGGGAGCAGACGCTGGCGGCACCGATGGGCGTGCCGATTACCACCGTGGAGTACAGCGTCTACGCGGCGACCTACGAGGCTGCCAGGACCATAGCCGACGCTATGAGGGCGGTTCTGGATGGCTACGGCGGGACCGCTGACAATACGACTGTTCGCCAAACCTCGCTGGACGACGAGTCGGACGAGCTCGCGAACCTCGCTGGCGGGCCGATGCCAGACACCTACGTGGTCCGTCAGTCCTACGAAATCTTGTGGCAGGAGACCTAACCGATGGCCGACACTCCTCATGATTCCAGCGGCACGACGCTCAAGTTCCCGAACACCGCAGCGTCGAACGCCTACGTCGTCACGAACATCGTCTACAACCTCACCGACCCCGGTGCCGACGACACCATCGACATCTCGCACCTCGGTCTGACGACCGGTGCCGAGGTGCTGTCACAGTCGCGCCCGCTGTCGGGATCCGCGACCGACACCGGCCGTGAGATCACCTTCGACTGGATCGGCAAGACGCCGCTGGCCGACAAGACGACCGGCACGCTGACGATCACCGGCGGGCTGTCCATCGCTGCCGCCGGCACGGTGCGGACCTCGAGCATCACGCTCGCCACCAACGACGTGATCAAGGGTTCGGCCACCATCCGAATCGCCCGCGTCTGACCCACGGGAGGCTCCCGTGGCCACCTACTCGACAGGCATCTCCGTCACCTGGGGTGGCGTCGCGTTCACCGAGGTCGTGGGCGTGCCGGTCACCTACGCCGGTGGAGCGAGCCGCGGCCGGTCTGTCGTCTGGACCGACCAGGCCGGTGCGGTCACGGTCGAGTGCCTCGGCTCGGCCAACATCTCGACCGCCGAGTACGGCTTGCGGAAGCAGCTGGTGATCTCAGGTGGCGGCGTGAGCTTGACGAGCTATGCAGTCTACGAGGGGTTCGTGATGACTCCCGAGGTCAACGGCGTGACTCGTTACACCGTGACCTTCAACCTCCTCGACGGGTGATCCATGCCGCTGACAGCCGACCAGATCAAAGCCGCGTGCAAGCCGAACATCAAGACGCTCGAGGTTCCGGGCCTCGGCGAAGTCTGCATCCGCACGATGTCGCTCCGCGACCGCGACAGCTACGAGAAGGCTGCCATGGACGCTGGCGGCAAGCTCCCAGAGGACTGGCGTAGCGAGTACCTGTCGCGGTGCCTGTGTGATGCCGAGGGCACGCTGCTGTTCCCCGGCCGCGAAGGCGTGGAGACGCTTAAGGGGCTCGACAGCACTGCGTTCTCACGGCTCTTCGACCAGGCCCTGCGGCACAACCGCATGACGGAGGCCGACATCAAGGAACTGGCGGGAAACTGAACGCCCGGCCAGAGCGGCGGTTCGCGTACCGCCTGGCTGGGCATCTCCACTGCACCCACGCGGAACTGCTCGACCGGATGGATTCTGCAGAGTTCTCTGAGTGGATTGCATTGGATCGGTACTTCGAACGGGTTGGTGATCACTGGCTGCAGACGGGGCTACTGGCCGCGGCGATCCTCGCGCCGCACAGCAAGACGGCACCGGATCCCAAGAAGCTCATCGGTCTCGACGATCACGTACCGCGACACAGGACGCAGGATCTGGACGCACTGAAACGGCTACAGGCTGACCTCGGATGAGCACGGCACTCTCACTGGCGATGCAGATTTCGGCGAACACCGCGTCGCTGGCTGCATCCGTGCGCGACGTGAATGCCAAGCTCGACTCCATGGGCAACGCCGGCAAGCGGGCCGCGGCCGACCTCGGCGTGCTCAAGACGATTGAGATTTCGCGGGTGTTCGTCTCTGCGATCACGACCGCGGCCGGTTCGTTCCAGTCGCTAGTCGTCGGCTCCTCTGACGCCGTCGCTGCGGTTGACGACCTGTCGAAGCGTACAGGCGTTTCTGCGTCGGCCCTGCAGGCCTACCAATTCGCGGCCGACCAGTCTGGCGTCGGGCTTGAGACGTTCGGCAAGGGAATCCAGAAGCTCACCGTGAACCTTGGCGAAGCCCAGACCGGCAACGCCGCGGCGATCAAGTCGTTTACCGACCTCGGGCTGTCGGTCACCGAACTCGCCGGGCTCTCGCCACAGGTAGCTTTCGAGAAGGTGGCCGCTGCCATCGCGGAACTGCCAAACCCTGCCCAGCAGGCGGCCGCGGCGGTGAGCCTGTTCGGCAAGAGCGGCATCGACCTGGTGCCCGTGTTCCAAGAGGGGGCCGGGTTTCTTCAGCAGATGAGAGAAGAGGCCCAGCGGCTCAATGTTGTTCTTTCCGACGAACAAGTCGGAAACATGGCTACGCTCAATGACTCTATCGCTGCGGTTTCGCAGGCTTTTAGCGGGCTCACCAATCGTGTCGTCGCAGAGTTCGCGCCGGCACTGACGCAGGCAGCAAACAGTGCAGCCACATTTCTTGGCACACTCGACGCCAGAGAAGTGCTTGGCCAGGTGTCTGAGTATTTCAACGTGCTCAAAGGTACGGTCGAAGCGGCTGCCGCAGCGTTCAAGCTCATGGCAGCGATCCTTGTTCCGTTGGCAGAGCTGGTGCTGCCTGTGGTTGCAAACACGCTCGGGCTGATCGTCGACAACCTGACGGGTGCCGCGGTGGGGGCGAGCACAGCCGCCGTGGCCTATGGCCTGTACTCGGCAGGTGCATTTACCGCAGCAGGTGCGACCGCTGCCCTGACCACGGCGATCCGTGGACTGCTCGCCTCCACGGGCATCGGCCTGCTGGTCGTGCTCTTGGGTGCCGTTGGTGCGGCTGCACTTGAGTACGCACTCAAAGGCAAGCAGGCCAACGAAGAGGTGGCCGCGTCCGTCGAAGCTCCCAAGCAGCAGATGGAGGAGATGGCAGCGGCCTTCAAAAAGGCGACCGTCGATGCCGAGGAGTTCGGCAAGACGATTGAAACTGCGTTCAAGGTCCCGGCCGACGTGACCGACCAGACGCTGATTCAGGGCGTCGTGGAGAAGGCAGGTTCCGCGTTCAAGCAGCTGGCGGCCGACATCGGCAGCGTCGATGCGATCCCGCAGGAACTGATCGACGCGTGGGAACTGCTCCGCTACGACATCGAGGAATACAACGCAGGGACCAACGACGCCGCTCTGGCTCAAGACCTGATCGCTCAGTCTGCGGCCAAGGTGCTCGGCATCACGCAGCAGATCAACGAAGCGCGAGCCGAAGAAAAGCAGCGTATCGATGATGTGGCTGACGGCGTGAAGCGGGCCCAAGAGTTTGAGAAGCAATTGGCTGCCGACCGCGAGCGAGCACTGGAGCGGGTTGGCGAGCAGGAAAACAACCAGCTAGACGAGATCGCCCGGCGCACCGCCGAGATCGAGGCTGCACGCCTGGCGTCGCTCCGGGCTCGCAACAACGAGCCGCTGCGGGTGTCTGACATTCGCACAAGCGAGGGCATGTCGCAATTCATTTCTCTGGCGACCGGCCGAGAGGATCCTGCGATTGCCGAGTCGCGCCGCCAGACAGCCGAGCTCGAGGCGATGAATCGCAAGCTGGATGCGATCCGCACTGAGAAGGCAGAAATCATGGGTGGCGCATGAGCGTTGTCTCATACCGCGAGATCCTGCCGCGGACCTACTCCCACAAGCTGGGCGAGGCCCCACGTGGCACGTCCAAGTGGGCGATCACGGTCAGCCAGCCCATTGGCCACCAGACTGCCATCGACACGGTCGGCATCTACCACGGCACGGTGCACCCTGAGTACGCCTATCTCGTCTGCACCGATGCGTCGATCACGGAAACGGACAGGCACCACGTGGAGATTTCCTACACGTGGGAAGTGCCCGAGGCTGGCCAGGAGCTTGGGTTTCAGCCAAACCCCATTGCCAGGGCGGATGTCTGGTCATTCTCGACCGGCGGGGCTCAAGTGCCGGCCCTCACGTACTACAACGGCACCGGCAACGGCGACCGCAGGCCGCTGGTCAACGCGGCGAACGACTACTTTGAAGGGCTCACGCGGCTCGAGGCCGAGGTGCGTCTGACGATCTCTGGCAATCGCGCCACGTTTCCCTCATCTGTCGCCGCAAGCGTCACGAATGCCGTCAACGACTCTGCGTTCCTGTTCGGTGCCGCTCACCAGTGGTTCTGCGGAGGCATCACCGGCGCACAGGCCAGCGAGGTGGTCAACGGCCAGGTGGTGAACTACTGGCAGGTGGGCGTCGAGCTCGTCTACCGCCAGAGTGGCCACGACCTGCTGCTGCCGCATGTGGGCTGGCACTATGTCGCGTCGAACGTGAAGTACCCGGTGCTGGTCAAAGACTCTGACGGCACGGATGTGCGGGCCAGTACGCCGCAGCCGTTGAGCACAAACGGCACTCAGAAGTCGGCTGGCTCTGCCCCCGACATCCTCACGCGACGCATCTACCCAGAAATTAACTTCACGACCTACTTCGGCGTGCCGCCGTTCTGACGAGGTGAACCATGGCAGACATCTCCTACTCCATTCAAGCACAGGTGACGAAGGGCGCTCTGTCGCAGGCGTTTTCAGTCGCTGGCGTGACTGCCGACATGGCCGCAACAGGCCTGATCGCCACGACGCTCAGCCTCGGCACGTCCACCACGCAGATCTCGACGGCTGCCCTGACGAGCGTAGGGATGTGCTTCGCTCGGTCTCTGGCCACCGAATCGACGCACGTGGTGACGATTGGCCGGCTCGACGGCACCACCCTCCACGGGGCGGTCTCCCTGCGTGCCGGCGAGGGGGCCGTGTTCCGCATGGCCGCTGGCAATTACGCGGCCAACGCTGCCGTGGCTGGCTCCCGCCTGCTGGTGCAGATCACGGAGGGCTGACGTGCCACCAAAGCCCAACGGGAAGAACGACCGCAACGACCGCATTGCGTTTACGCGGGGCTCCGCAGAGCGGATCGCCAAGGTTGTGCGGCAAGTCGAGTCTGGCAACCGCGACGAGGCCGCGTTGTCGTTTGGATCGCGCGTGCCCGTGTCTGGCCCGACGATTCGCATGGCGACGTTCACCGGCTCCTGGTCCAAGGACAGCAGCCGCATCGTGACGATCCGCAATTCGACCGCGACTCTGTCGGCCCTCAACGTGTTCGGCGTGGCAGGCTCGACCTCGTCAGGCACGTGGGACTGCTGCGTGATCCGAGACGGCACCGCGTGGTTCTGCATCCAAGGGGAGTGCGTCACATGAAAGGCGGGTTTGGGTGCTCGCCGTGTTGTGCGCCGTGCGATCCGTGCACGAGAACCTGCCAGAACCCGCACACAGGTGCGGCGTTTGAAGCCGTCTACACTCGCTTCTTTGAGGGCGCAGAAGCGGGCAACACTACGGACGGTTTCTTCACCGCAACCGGAGACAGCGACACTTCAGACCCGTATGACGGGATGGATGGCAACGGTCCATGGTATCAGCGTGTCAGTGGCGGGTTCACGCTTGGAGGTAGCAGTCCCGGCACTCGCTTCCCCTGCTCCGTGGTCGTGTCGTTTTGGCGCAACAATTACGTGCTTGGTGCCAGCACGATCCCGCCGCCGTCTTCCGCGCTGACGGAAAACATCGTTGAGGTGATCGTTTCGACGGGGTCGCTTGTCGCCCCGGATGGTCGAGTCATTACGGCGGCGGATGGTGCGGTTACGGTCGGATCGGTGCCGCTTGTGTCCGGCGGAGGTGACGCGTCAACGTCAGACCCGCACGCGGGGGAAGGGACCGTTTCGTATTCGTCACTCTGCGACAACGTGGAAACCACGTTCACGATCCGCGCGACGATCCGATGGAACACGAAGAAGCGGCAGCACGTTCTCTACGGTATCGTGCGAGAGTGCTACGACGAGCCAGACCCGAATGACCCTACAGTCACATCCTGCGACACGTTTTGCGATGGCGACCTGCCGCCGGACGAAGTCTATCTCACGATTAGCGGCTTGTCTTCACTTACCGCAACATCTCCGTGGACCGGAACCGTATCTAATCTTTCGTCGCTCAATGGAACGTATGTCGTCGCTTCGTGGCTTCGTTCGTCTGGCGTGTGTAATCAGTTTTTGTCTACATACGACAATCCTAGCCCGTGCAACACGCTTTCGCCGCCACTGAATCTCTTTAGTGCTGGCGTGAACATTGACAATGGCTTTGGAGTGTTTGCGCAGCCTTATGCGTCTTCGTGGATAAGTGGGTATTGGCATTTTGATGGAGAGTGTTACATCCTTGCTATGGGATGCAGGCTGGGGATTGCGGATGTGTGCCTTGGAGAGTCTGGAACAGGAGAGATTCAATTATTCAAACTCCCGTATGGCAGTGGGTTTTATGAAGGTTCCTTTTCATGGACGCTGTCACCATGAATTGCGACCTGTCAGCCCCCGACGCCACATGCCCGCGCTGCGGGTTCGTGTCCAAGGTCCGCGGGGCGATCCGCCAATGCCGAAAGCCAAAGCCAAACTTCTGCGGCCCAGGCTGCCAGCTTCAACGCACCCTCGGGTGGTTTGGTCTCAAGGACGACGGCACATGCCGCTGTAAGGCCTACGCGGCACAGATGGACGCATGGGGCCCTGACGAGTGCATCCGCCGGATCGAGGAAATCGTGCAGCACCTCCAAGAAGCGGCCGCCAAGCGTGGCCTGCCGTTCCTTGCCACGGCCGCGAGAATCGCCATAGGACGGGCCGTCGAAGCCGCCAGACAGGAGATGAGCCATGGCCAAGAAGCCGTCTCCAAAGCCCGAGAAACGCACGTGGGACGGGCTCAATGAGGACGACGTGACGGGTGCCGACGAGGCCGAGGATGCCATGCCGATTGAGTTCGGCCGGAAACGGAAGGAGCCGAAGCGTGGCAAAGCCAAAGACAAGCCAGCCGAGTAGCCTCGCCGATGCCATCCGCGCCAACGTCCCCCCGCCGGCCAGACGCACGCTGCCATGGCACGAGCGACTCCCTGCCGAGGTGCTCGCCGAGCTCGAGCAGATCCGCCAGGAGCACCGCAGCGGCACGCTGGTCGGCAGCCGCACGGCCTTGGCCGCGACGATCTCGGAGCAGCTGCGGCTCCGCGGTCTCTCCGAGGTCGGCAAGCAAGGAGTCGAAGCATGGCTCAGAAGCGGCTGACCGATGCGGTGCGTGACGGCGTGGCAGAGCAGACCGACCTCGACCGCGATGCCGAGCTCGCCCGGCTACGTGCCGA
>JACCDP010234939.1_pt1 | contig 11019 bp, 7 predicted proteins | sample 7445841 | NCBI WGS metagenome assembly JACCDP01 (sample SAMN15323441, study PRJNA562643) | freshwater metagenome | isolation source: river surface water | place: USA:Blue River Watershed | collected 2017-08-17
GCTCCAACTAAATTTCCTGATTTATTATAAGTTTGAGGTCCAGACCCACTAACTGCAGCGTAATAAGTTACAGGAGATGTACCATATATTACAGCATCTCTTCTTTTATTTTGAGTTTCAACTGAACCACTATAATTTGTAGTATTTTTCCACTCACCTCTCATCACAATACCAGGTCCAGTTGCACCTTCAAATTGAATTGATAATGATTGTGTTTTATATAAAAGTAATCTTCCATTTTCAATATTAACCTCATACACAATTTCTGCAATTGGATATGTTTCAGGATTAGCCCATCCTGCCAAATCACCTATTGTTGCTATATCATTAAATGTTGATAATACCTGGCTTCCAGATAAATTTTCTGCTAATGTTAAATGAGATGATTTTGAATATATTTTTACTTGATATTCTCCCAATGAACCGATTTCATCACCGAATTGGTCTGTTGTTTTTGGACTAAACCCAGGCCCTCCTCTTAATACATCGGTTTTATGTAATAATGGAACATCTCCTTTGGTAGCTTTAATTTGAGTCCCACTACCAATCACAGAAAGTTGCCCAGAAACTTTATAAACCACAGCTGAATTTTCGTTTGTCAATTGAACGTTATATGCGGTTGGTCCATCTTTTATACCCGTAATAGTTGTAGCATTTGTTGCTCTTATTGGAGAAGCTGGTGAACTGTTTCCATCACGAATAATAACCGACCATTTTGCATTTTCACCAGGACTTACAGCATCTTCTGCAGGTACTTCAAATGTTGCGTATTTCGCATTAGGAAAATCTTCACTAACTATACCAGACCCCACATTGGTATCATCATTTTTATAAAAATTAAACCAAACTGCTCCAGTTGTATTTGTTGCCGTTGCTGTTAATATTATTGGGTCCAATGGTGCAGTTACAACACCATCACCATCAAAATTTACTGCATTTGTTGTTGCTTCCAATATAACTGCTCTAGCATTAGCCGGCGCTACATTTTTAGTAATAGTTTGTGTTCTTTCTATTACCGATGATGTATAAACATGTCCATTTGTTAGAGAGTATGGGTTTACAACAACATTATATTGTATACTTGATGATACATACGGATAATCAAATCTATTAAATCTAATAATTCCGGTATCTCTAGATGATGATGTAATAGTATCCACCATAATATTTGATGGTATTACAGACCCTCCAGTTTGTATTCTAAATGTACCAGGAGCCATTGATTGGGTAGTAAAGATTAGATAATCATTTCCTTCTCTAACTTTAATTGTTGTATTAGCTCCAGCATATCCAGCCGGCGATACATATCCAACTTCGTCAGCTTGAATAGCAGTGGAGGCTGGTGATATGATTACTTCGATTGGTGGAGGTCCATCTAATATTTTTGTGTAAGTTTGTATTACACTAGCAGTATAAACTGATGATGTGTAATATGGTTGTATTTCTAAAGGATAGGTTACACTACCACTTAAATTAGTTAAACTATTTGCAGTTCCTATCAATAAAGAACCAGTAAAATCTTTATTAAAACCAGGTCCAGTTGGATTGATTACGAAACCCGGCATTATATTAGATGATGTAATAGATGATTGAGCTATATAGAATGTACCTTCTTTTCTACTTGCTGTGTATATCAAATATCTAGACCCTTGCTTTAATCTTATATCGGTTACCGAAGATGAATAACTATTTACTACACCTTTTGGATTTGCTTTTAATGATACATTAGCTGGGTTTATTTCAAATACAATACTTTCATCGCCAGGCTTACCAGCAGGAATTATTGTAAATGTTTTATCTACACTAACGGATGCAGATGTATATGGTTCTGTATATGTATAAGTTATCGTTAATGTCTTACTTTGATTTAGTGCACTTCTTACATAATTACCATAAGCTGGATTTGGTGCTTGTGATGGTATGATATTATTATCATCGTCTGTTGCAACAACTGAAATATCTCTATTCCAAGTACTACTATGAGTTACATAGTAAACCCAATATTCAGGAACAAAATCTTTGTTAATTGACATTGATGGATATACACTCAATGATGATGTTAATGGGTCTGTGTTTCTACCTCTTACAAAGAAAGAACCAGTTACATTTGCTATACCAGGAATAAAATCTAAACTATTTCTAAAATTAATATTAAATACATCAGTATCATATGCAACAAATCCAGCATCTAATCCATCCTGAAAATCAGAAAGTACTATTGATGTTAATACAGAAGATGATGCTATATAAGCAGGTACACCAGCTGCGGAAGATGATGGCATTAAATACAATGTCAATCTTTTATCAATAGAATCTCTATTAAAGGTTGCATTGTAGTTTATTTGCTTACTACCCAAAGAACCAGTAGTTAATCCTTTAATAAAATTACTTTGAGTAACATACATTAAGTTTACAAACCTATCAGGTTCTAATGCTGGATTAAGAGATGCCGATAAAACGTGCAATTGGATATTTCCCCAATTCTTTACAGCTGAACTATTTAATATAATTTCATTTATACCATCAATACGAACTGCTTGTACTTCTAAACTTTGAGTACTACTATTTCTAATATCAACTCCTCTATAAGGTCTAATAATATGATTAACTCCACCAAATCCATCTAACACTTTACTAATAATAACTGTGTCGGTGAATCCCTCTACTTCTCCTGTTATTTTTACAAGTTGAATATTTTTATCAAGTCTAGAACCAGTAAAGTTAGCAACTCTCAATGTTGGATTATCACTTAATATATCATCCAATCTACCAGGATATTGTTGTCCAGTCCAAGATGCTGTATAATCCGAAGCATATAATTCATCTCCAAAAAAATCAAATGATTGTGATGTATATGTTACCGAACCTGTTAGTAAGTTTTTAGTAACACTAAATCCTACAACCGTTGGTTCTACTGGATTTGAACCAGAATCAAATGTAAAGTATAAATACTTTGGATTAAATACTAATCCTTTTTGTAATCTTTGTAAATTACCACCATCAAATGTTTTTGTTTGTTCAACTAATACTGGAATATAATTGTTATTAATATCATAAAATTCAAAACGATAATTAAATGTTTCTTCCGGTAATGTTCTTGGTACAGGTTGTATAAATGTTATTTCATCAGGAGAAAAAGATGTTTCTTGCGCTGCTACAAAACTTACGTTAGCAATATGCCAACCACTTCCTTTTACTTCAAAATATAATCTAGCATTATCTATTTCTTCAGCTATTATATTATCACTATTTGTTGATTTTTGTAATACAGAATTTGTAGATGTTATTGTGGTGATGGGTTGATTTACTTGTACAATTCCATTTGTAGATTGTTTTGAACCACTTAAAAAAGCTTTAATGTAATTATTTGGAGATACATTTTCAGTTAATCTTACATTAAAATTTAAATTATATTCCGCATCTTTTGTTATTGCTAATGATTTTGTTGTATAAAAATAATTAGTAGATGGACTATCTAATTTTACAGAATTAAATAAGAAACTTTGATTAAATTGTGCAGATATACTATTTGATGAAGTTATCCAATAATCTTTTATCACATCTTGTGTAAATATGCCATATGCTTCTTGATTTTTATTAGTTGTTTCTAAATCTAAAAGTAATTCGTTAGATTCTAATACAATCTCTTGCACAAATTGATAATCGGTAACATCTGATTGAGATTTTCTAAATATTTTAACTCTAGCAACATCCCCAACAAAAGCTGTTAAATCTGTTAGTTTTATTTTTGCAAAAGAACCAGTTAAAGCACTAGCAATATTACTTGCTCCTTCTACATAACTAAATGTAGAATTATATACTCTGTCTGTAAATGCCGAAACCACTCCCGATGCATCAACATATGGTTGTGTTACTACTATTTCGTTTTTATTTATTACTTCCGATATTACAGGAGAATATGCTAAACTTGGAATGTTAATTAAATTACCTTCCATAGAACCAGTAAAAGCACTATTGGTTGTTTGTAAACGATATGAAGTTGGTTGTTTAAAATCAGATAAAAATTCTCCAGTTCTAGGAGCTATTGGAGTACCTGATACTAAACCCGTATTTGTTACATTTGAAAATCCTGCCGAAAATATTGGTTTAACTATTTCAGTTATATCAACTTTTGGTCTTCTATAAAATCTTACTTTATCTTCGTTCCTTAAAAGAGTATTTATATTAAATGATTTTTGCCATTTAATATTATAATTATTTTTCCATTCATCGGGTACCTCTCTAACAACACCACCTTCATCTAAATATGTTTTTAATTCTCCTAATATTGTTATAGTTGCTGGGCCGGCTGGAGTATCTTCATATACATAAACTGAAATTAATTTTGATGTTCCTTCATAGTATTCAGGAATACCATTACCAATTTCAACATATAATGGATTACCTTCAACATCTAATACTTGAATTTGAACTTCAGTAGATTGCATTAAATGCTCACATCCTTCAATTAAAAAACCATTTTTACCACCTGTAAATGTTTCTTTGAATTCAGTAACTCTAAAATATTGAGAGTTTGGTGCAGTATCTTTTATAAAAGTTGCATATGCACTCAATGGTTGTGCATAAGTTAATCCATATTTTTTTATTCTTGCCATGTAAGTTTCTATTATTCTTATTGATAAATATTCTTAATATTTTTTATCATTATAATTATATATAGAAAACTAAAGAAAACTAAAGAATGTTATGAAAAAATACGCAATGATACAAATAGATGCAGAAGTACATCAAGCCTTAAAGGAATTTTGTAAAGAAAAAGGATATAAGATAAATGGATTGGTAGAAACCCTTATAAAAGAAAAGGTGCAGTCTTTGAACAAGACCACACCTAAAAATGTATTACCGGTTGTTAGAAGTTAATCTTACTAAAACCATCTATTTTTTTAATTTCAATAAGTCCATCCACAATATCTCTCATTTGTTCTAAGTGAGAAATAACCCAAATGAAATCGAATTGAGTTTTAAGATACTGCATCATCATAAATAGGGATGATAGATTATCTGCATCCAATGTACCAAACCCTTCATCAATTACTAAGAAGTTTGGTCTAGGTAGGTTGCATATGTTAATTAGAGCCACTCTAATCGCTAATCCACTAATGAACTTCTCCATACCACTACACATCTCTAAAGCCCACTCCTGGTCTTCGTAAACGATTTTAGCGTTAATGTTCTTTCCATCAGTATCCATCGATATTGAGAAGTCAACTACTTGTCCTAATATGTTGTTCACTTCGTTTTCAATTGCTGGAAGTGCTTTAGATATTAGTTCGTAAGGTACACCATCTTTCTTAACCGCATCTAAATAGAATGTATATAATTGGTTTTTACTTTCCAATTCTTTTACTTCTTCCATCTTAGCTACCATATTATCAATGTAGGTTTTTGTAGCACCTACTTCTGACATCAATTTCAACATGAGTTTGTTTACATCTGATATTTGCTTTTCAACACCTTGCTTTAATCTACGAACATTTTGTATTTGAATATCCAATGCTTGATTCTTTGTGATAGTTTCTTCGTTATCGTTGTATCGTTGAATATCAGATTGTACAGTTTCCTTTTGAGTTTGTAATAATTCAATTTTAGAATCTGCGGTTCTAATATCTCCTTCCAATCTTTCTTTAACTATAATCAATCTTTTGTGTTCATCAGTCCATTCTTTCCATTCTTTAAATTGTTCTTCTACACCTTCCCAAGAATCCAAAGTTTGCTGTATACCTGTACATTGGATAGTTGCGTTTTGAACAAACCTTTGTAATTCCGGTAATGCTTCTTTTGCTCGCATTGCATCTTTAACAAACTCATTATCACAACAAAATTTACAATTTGGGTCATATTCATGTTTATCTAAATGGTTAATCTTTTCTTCAGCAGAAGTTAATTGTGATTTTACTGTTGAATAAATTTTTTCTGCTTCAATTAAAGCTTTTTGTTCTCTTTGATAATTTGAATATACAACTTCTATACCAATTCCGTTTATGGTAACTTTAGAATCAACCATTTCCTTAGCTTCTCTAACCAATTCTTTTGCTTCTGTAAGTTTTATTGTTTTATCAAGCTTTGAATCACCCCAAGTAGTTAATTCACCATCAATCTTTTTAAGTTTACGATTTAGTTCATCAATATCTAAATTACCTTGAATTGGAATGATTTGTTGAGATAGTGTTACAATTTGTTCTTCTAAATCAGTTTTACGAGTTTCCAATTCTAACTTCTCCGCATCCAAACTATCATATTCCTCTCTCTTTGAATTCAAGTCGTTTTCTTTTTGGGCTAATTCCGAAGTGAAGTCGGTCTTTCTGAAATTTCTGATAAGTGCATTCACATCTTTGATATCGTTTGTAGCAGTATCATACAGCTTATCAAATATATCCAATCCCATAAACTGAGCCATCAAGTCCTTTCTCTCCGATTGCGATTTATCAATGAATAGTGCGTTGTTAGCTTGTAGTGAAAGTGCCGTCATAATGAAATCCTCATATCTACCTACATACGTTTCAATAATTTGGTTCGTATCCCTTCTTTCAGTTCCGTTAAGTGATTCTCTACCGGTATCACCCTCTCTCCAAAAGTCCACATCCACTTTTACGTTCTTTCCTTTGTTAATCATTCTACCTTCTCTACGAATACCATAAACAACCCCATCAACGGAGAATTCTAATTGGCAATGGAAATCACTCTTTCGATTGTTCATAATAGCAGATGCTTTGTAAGCCCTACTACATTTATCGAACAGACAAAATGAGATTGCATCAAATAGACTGGATTTACCTTGTGCATTTGGTGCGAATAATCCCATCAATCCATTTACTTTATCGAAGTTAATGATATTGCTTTCACCATATGAGAACATATTACTGAAATCAAACTTAATTGGTTTCCAGCTAATGTTTCTTTGTAGTTCTGATGGTTGTATTCTACTATTAATGTCACGATTAATATTCTCTATCCCAGCTAAATCCTCTTTCGTTACGAATGGCATCATACGTTCCACATATTCCCCTATTAAAGAGTTTTGATGGTTTATATCAGCCACACTATCAACCTCCAACCTTGCTTCTCTATCGTTGGTTTTCTTCTTATTGAATGTATCCGTTCTAATGATTGTAAAGTCCTCTACACCATACTTTGCCGTAATATCAGCCATCATTCTTTTAGTATCTGCGGTATCCGTATTAGTTACCCTTACTCTTAAACGAGGGTATAACGGCATATCAGTTACATCCGGCACAATACCACCATCAACATCTAAAGTGTAATATCCATAATCGTTTTTGATATCAATTTCTTCGTAAGTCATTGTATCCAAATCCCAAGCTAAGAATCCGTGCTTATCAAGGGTTTCACCGAAGTTTTGTTGTACTAAAGAGCCGGCATATACCACCTTACATCCGCTTGGTGATATCATCTCTTGTCTTTTATGGATATCTCCTAATAATGCCAAATCATATCCATCAAATATTTCAGTTGTAAAGTGTCTACTACTAACTACATACCCTACATCGGTTGTAGAGTTATCAACAGGTCCATGAAACAATGCAATCTTTTTGTTTCCAAATAGATTGTTTGCTTTAGGCCAATTATCTTTGTTATCGAATATACTGAATACTGCAAAATCAACATCTCCGATTGCGTAAACTTGCGTATCTTTTAAATACGTTAGGTTTGGCAACTTCAATGCATCAACGATTGGAGTAAGTACATCCATTCTATCTGAATTGTTCATATTACAATCGTGATTACCAGCAATTACAATTGTAGGACATAGTTTGTTACATTCAGTAAACAACCAGCTAATCTCACTTACCAATTCAGGACTCATTTCCAATTTAGCATGAGCTATATCTCCAGCTAAGTAGATAATGGAATCTTCCGTTCCTCTTTTTTGTATTTCCTCAAACATTGAGTAAAATACTTGTCTAAACTCTTTGTGTCTTTTGATATTACGAATGTGTATATCCGCAATGTGATAAATTCTCTTTAACCTCATATATTATTTAGTTTGGATAGAACTAAGTCATCCCATCCAGTTTGTTTTGCTCCTTTTAGTAGTTCGTTTACTTTTTTGAATCCCATCTCACCAGCATCCTTATCGGTTGGTATAATGTTACGAACTTTGATTCCGTTCTTTAAAAAGTAATCCGTATGTTTAGTTGAATCTGCAATCGCATCTGAATCTAACATAATAGTTACTTCCTTAACTCCTTTCTCTATAATCTTATTCTTTAATTTACTTAATAAGAATTTACCAAGCAAAGGAATACAATTTCTCTTAATTGAGAATGAATCAAATACACCTTCACATAAAGTAATGGGTTCGTTCCAATTTATTTGATTATCAAACACAATTACATCTCTATTAACAGGTGGATTCTTATACTTCATTCGTTCCTCTTTATAATATGAACGGGCTACGAAATAATTCAAGTCACCATTCTCATCATACGAAGGTACAATGATTCTACCAAAGTATAATCCTTCGGAACAATACCCAATGTTATATTTAACGATATCAGCTTGTGTAATACCTCTTTCTTTTAAGTAATTAAGTGCTTGATTGTATTCAGGGTTGAATCCTTTTGGTTTGAAGTGTAATTGCTTGAATTCCGATGGTAGTTGTAACTTAGCTACATACTCATCTTTCTCAACCAATGTATAATCATCCTCACCATAAATATCTTTCAATCTATTTAGGTCTCTTATATCTACATTGAGTTTGCGGAGAAGGGATTGTATTGACCTACCCTTAGAATCACATACCCAACAATGCCATCTTTGAGTATCTAAGTTTACCTGAAGTTTCTTCTTATGGTGATTACAAAATGGACAATGATGTGCCTGCTCATTTCCTTTCAAAGATGAACCTACACCCAATGCGGTGTCTAAAATGTTAATGACCGTTAGTTTATTCTTCCCAGATAGCATAATTGGTATATTCTATACAAATATACAACTTTTTTGGGAATTATCCAAATTAATGATTGGAATTCTTTACATCATAAAGGAAATCAGCTAAAAACTGCATTTTTGCTGCAATTGGTGCTTTTGGTTGGTTAGCTTCCAACATTCCTTTAAGGTCTAATAGTGATGCTGCTGCTATTTGAAGTGCATCATCTTTTGCGTTTAAATAAGCTTCGGAGATTCCGTACTTTTTTGCGATTTCAGGTATTGTCATAACTTTAATTTATAATATCCCTACGGAAGAACTTTCCCATAAGGTTTTCGTTTATTGCTTGGTCGTTGGCAAGGACATCGTAATGAAATTGCCATTTGATTTCGTAATATGATAAAGATTTTTTCGAAAAGCAAAATTGAATGATTTCTCTTTCGAAATATTCAGCGTTTCCAGCTTTTACTTCTGACTTAATCCATTCATTTGATGAATAGTATTTTTCCCAATCAGATGCTTTCTTTACAACCCTTCTACGAGTCTTTCCCTTTAAGGGTTTCAATCTGCGGGTTTGAGATAAGGATTTCTTTCCTATATAAAATCTATTAGTTCTAGTATCAACTATTTTATAGACAAATCCAACCGCACCTTCAGGTGTGGTTTCTTCTGTAACAATATTTCCATTAAATTTCCAACTCATTAATTATTTCTTTGTAACTACCTTAGAATAAATTTTATCACCGGGTGAGTAAGCTGGTGCTACAAATCCGGTTGGTAGTTTACTAGCAGGCATAGCTCCAATAGTGCCACCTCTTTTTTCGTTTAAAGATTTTTCAGTAAATACTTCTTTATCTCCTGTTTTCAAATCAATTTCACCAAATGTACCATCGGTTAATGTTTTTGAATCAGAGCCGCCTTTTGAATAAGGAGTTTCATCCTTATCTTTAGGGATGGTTTTGAAAGCTCCTTTTGATGCGTTGTATAAATCTACTATTTTTGACATTTTTTTCTATTTTACTAATATAAATATAAAACTTTTTACTTTAAGTATCAAAACGAACTATAAAGTTTATTGGATAGTCAGGTAATGATTTAATTGGTTGTGGTAATTTAGCCACAGCTACCATATTTAATTCATCATCATATAATCCAATTGTTGTAATATATGGTGCTAAATATGAACCGGTAGGGTCCACAGAACCACTATAAAGATAATCTGCAAATCCTCCAACTTTTAAAGGATTTATAGTAGAGCGGATATTATGTAGTTTTATCCTACCAATACTACCATCGAAATCAACAGCCGTTGGATTTTGTGATACATTGAATTCATTTTCCAATACAGAAAGAAATATTTCATTTTCAAATATTGTCTTAGTTGAACGAAAATTTAAAGTAAATTGAGATAATACCGAACCACTAACTATATCTTTAGCTACAACAATCAATCCTCTATCATAAAATATATTACCCTTAATGTTACTACCCGAATCTATAAGATTGGAATAACCATCATCTGTATATATTCTACCTAATTGTTCATCCTCCAATACCACAGTACCAATCTTTATACCTTCACCATAATATCTTTGCGGAATTGAAAAAATTGCAATATTATCTTCTAATATACGTTCATCAGTTGATGCATATGATTTTCTATTACCAACCTCAGTTAAAATAGATGCAGTAGCTGCATTTGTGTAAAATTGGCTTCTTATAGATGCATGTATTACTTTTTTATTGAATCCTTGGCTTTTAGAATCATATTCAGAGTCTATAAAAGTACCATCACCATTTTCTCCAAAAATTGGAAAAATATCATTTTCATCTAATGTCCATTCTTTATAAACCTTAATAGGTCTTACAATAATATCAGATTTTGGAATTTCTTTAATCATTTAGTCTTCCGATTTGTATATAAATATTGTTTAAATAAAAAACCCCCAATGATGGGGGTTCTCTTTATATTATTTCTATTTTGATTAGAATGATAATTTAACTTTAATTAAAACTTCCTTATCAAATGATTTAACAATCGGTTGAGATGTTTTAGCCACCGCAATCAATTCGTTTGCATCATTGAAAAGTCCAATTGTTGTAATGAA
>JACCDP011500573.1_pt1 | contig 11017 bp, 9 predicted proteins | sample 7445841 | NCBI WGS metagenome assembly JACCDP01 (sample SAMN15323441, study PRJNA562643) | freshwater metagenome | isolation source: river surface water | place: USA:Blue River Watershed | collected 2017-08-17
GAAAAATTACTTATGGGTGAAAATTCGCATCGATTTATTTCTAAATCTTTTTCTAGACAATTAGTAATTGATGAATATGTTAAAATACTAAAATAATGGTTGAAGGGGGAAAATCAATCATGTGTGGAATTAATGGTATTTATAGCTTTAATATTAAGAATAAGGAATTTTTGGTTAAGGAGATGAATAATCTACTCATTCACAGAGGTCCAGATAATGAGGGTTTATTCTCAAATTCAAATATTACACTTGGAATGAGGAGGCTTTCAATAATTGATTTGAATAATGGTAACCAGCCATTATTTAATAAAGATAAAAACAAATGTATTGTTTTTAATGGTGAAATATACAATTACAAAGAATTAAAGTCAGAACTAATAAACAATGGCGTCGAATTTAGTACAAATTCAGACACAGAAGTAATATTACAAAGTTATATTAGATGGGGTGAAAACTGTTTAGACAAATTTAGAGGTATGTTTGCATTTGCAATATACGACTTAGTTAATGATGAGCTTTTTATTGCTCGAGATGCTTTTGGTGAAAAACCCCTTTATTTCACAAATTATAAATCTAATTTTATTTTTTCTTCTGAAATAAGGCCAATACTATCAACTAACTTAATTCCGAAAAAAATCAATCACCAATCTATGGAAATTTACTTTCAACTTGGCTATGTACCTTCACCACACTCTATGATAGAAAATATTCAAAAGCTTCCAGCGGGATATTTTCTCAAATATAAAAACAATCAATTAAAATTATTTCGATGGTACGATCATTATGAAATTAAACCAGTTGATGAATACAAAAATTTTAATTTAAAGGATTTAATAGAAAATTCAATTAAACAGTGTTTAGTTTCCGATGTCCCTGTTGGTGTATTTTTATCAGGTGGACTTGATTCTTCGATTGTAACTTATTATTCGAGCAAAAACTTAAATCAAAAACTGAGTTCATTTTCATTGGGATTTTCAAATAAAGATTTGGATGAAAGCAAAAGAGCAAGTTATGCTTCCAGATCATTTAATACTTCTCACAATTTAACATTTATGAATGAGAAAGAGATTCGAAATGAACTTAGCTTAATTATTTCAAAAATGGACGAACCTATATCAGACACTTCATTTATTTCTACTTATATTATTTCAAAATTTACTTCAAGAAAATTAAAAGTTGTTCTAACTGGCGATGGAGGCGACGAAATATTTGGTGGTTATGAAAAGTATCTAATTCATACATATTCAAATATATATAACTCATTACCTTTAATTATAAAAAGTATAATAACATTCATTTTTAAATATATAATTAATCCACGTAGTACAATTTACAGTAAATATATAAAACTTCTTGAAAATGCAAAATTAACGCCAAATGATAGAGTTCTAAATACGATGATTCTCAATTTTAAGCCATCTGAATTAGAAACCTTGTTATTGAATAAATCAAATATAAATAAATCATTAAATTCAATTAGGAATGATTTAAACCGGCTACTAATTAGTAATGATATAGTCACAACTTCATTACTTTTAGATCAAACTTATACCCTTGAAGGGTGTATGCTGCAAAAAGTTGACAGGGCAAGTATGCTAAATTCAATTGAAACTAGAAGTCCATTATTAAATATTGATTTAGTTAGGTATGCAAATACATTAAAATCATCAGACAAAATTTCTTTCCTAACAAAGAAAAAAATTCTAAAAAAAGAGTATAAAAATATTATCCCTTCAAAAATTTTAAATTATAAGAAAAAAGGTTTTTCTAGTCCTATAAATTATCTATTAACAGAAAATGTACTTTCTTCATTTAATTTATTTTTTGAAAATACATTTATAGAAAATCAAGGTTTATTTGATTACACTTATGTAACAAAATTAAAAAACGACTTTTTAACTCTTAAAAAATATGATTTAAGTAATAAAATTTGGACATATCTTGTTTTTCAAAATTGGTATAAAATTAACTTATCATGAATAATGAAATTAAACCATTAATTGTTTATTTTGGAAATTATGATCTTATTTTAAAAAATGCTTCAGGGAACAGAGTCCTAAATTTTACAACAATTTTGGCGAAAAAATATCGAATTGTAAATATTTTTTATACAAAAAACAAGAATATACAAAAAGGAAAGCTTTTAAAGCACGATGACCTAGAAATTATTCCGTTCGATTATCCAAAAAATATTTTTGGTTGGTTTAAATTTCCCACATTATTTAAAAACATTAAAAATTCTTTTTATAATAGTAATATTCCATTTAATAAAATAAAGTTTTTTATATTTTATGGATCTCTTTTTGTTTCTTTTCAAACATTAATTCTATTGTTAGTTTTAAAAAAATATGGAATAAAAATATTTTATGATGTTACTGAGTTTGATTCATCTAATAAAAAAAATATTTTATTTGGATTCTTTAGAAATGTTGATTATTTTCTTTCTGAAAAAATATTCCCTCAATTTAGTGATGGAATAATAGTTATCTCTAAACGAATGTTTAATTACTTTCGTCATAAAAATAAAATATTAATTCCACCGTTGACAAATTTTCCTAAAAATAATTTTTTCCCATTGAACGATAATATTAAACTAGTTTTTGCTGGAACTCTGGGTGAGCTAAAAACCAAAAAGCTTAACAAAGACCGAATTGATATTATTTTAGAATTAATGAAAAATTTCCCCAAAGTTCAACTTGATATTTATGGATTTACTAAATCTGAATTTTTAGATTCATTTCCAAATTTTTTAATTTCCGATAATGTTCATTTCTTTGGATTTATTGATCATAAATCATTAATAAATTTGCTTCCTCTTTACGATTTTTCAATTATTTTTAGATTGCCTTCGGATAAAAATAATTTTGGATTTCCAACAAAATTTGCGGAGTCCTTTTCTTCTAGATTACCTGTTATATCTACATTATTTTCTGATATTCCTGAATATCTAATTGATGGTTTTAATGGTTTCTTTATTCCCTATGAATTAATTGATGCAATAAAGAAAATTCATTATATATTTTCCTTAACTAGAGAAGATCTTTGGAACCTTAAGAAAAATATTCCTGAGGAAAGTCCATTTGATTTAAAATTTAATGCATCCTCTTTACTTGATTTTTTTCAGAAAATACACCTATGAGAATTCTCTTTATACTTAAACAAAATCATATTGATGGTGGACCATCAGTAAGCCATAAAAGAATAATTGATAATTTATATCGAATGGGTTTTACATTAAAAACTATTTATATACCTGAAGGGTCATACAACTTAAAATCCTTTCTCAAAATATTTGATTTAAAGAAGGAAATTAAGAAATTTGATCCTCAAATTATACATATTGTTGGATTGGAATTAATAGGTTTTTATTCTGCCTTACTTTCAAAGTCTTACAGAAAAGCTAAAATTATTCTTGCCATTCATGGATTTTCTCAAGAATCACTTGAACTTAAAAAAAATCTTTTTAAAAAATTAATTTTAAATTATTTACAATATTTAACACTTCTAATGGTTGATTATTTTTATTGTGTTAGTGATTATGTTAACTCCCAAAAGTTCCTCAAAAAGCATTATAAGAAAAATAAAGGTGTTCTATATAACTTACTTAATAAGACAAACATAAGTAATAAACTAAGAAATGTCTTTAAAATTAATACCATAATATCTGTTGGTCGTATTGAAAAAGAAAAAGGGTTCCATATTATTTCAAAAATAATTCAACAAATGGAAAATTATGATGTTAAATTTCTAATTGTTGGAGATGGCAAATATTTAAGTCAGATGAAAAACGACCTTCGAAATTACAGAAATGTTTCATTTACTGGCTATAAAAAAAATGTTGAATATTATTTAAGGCAATCATCCATTTTTTTAACTTCCTCATTTCATGAAACATTTGGTATGGCCATTGCTGAAGCAGGTTCTTATGGTCTTGCGCTGATTGCCTCAAATGTTGGTGGAATTCCTGAGATAGTAGTAGATGGAAAAAATGGTTTCTTAATTGATTCTTTTAATCCATCAAGTTATATAGAAAAAATATTAATATTAATAAATAACCAAAGAAAGTTATCCCAATTTTCTAGGAACTCATATAAGCTTATACGTTCAAAGTTTGATGGAAAAAAAACCATTAATAAATTGATATCAATGTATAAAGAAATTCTTAATGGTTAAATAATTTAAATAATGAAATTGAAAACTGATAAAATTACATTAATGAAATCATCCATTTCTTTTTTTATTTTATTTTCGATTGTTTCAAAATTTATTGGTTTATTTAGAGATATTCTCTTTTCTTATCTATACGGTACTAGCTTTATATCTGATGCTTATTTTGTTTCAACCGCAATACCAAATCTTTTGTATGCATTTTTAGGTGGTGCAATTGGAGCAGGTTTTATTCCAGTTTTCTCAAAAACTATTGAAAAGGATTCCATTAGTAAAGGCAATTTGTTCGTAAACAACCTAATATTATTGTTTTCAATTTTTTCCCTATTTTTCACAATTATTTTAATTCTCTTTCCATATCAATTTATTGATCTTCTTGCACCAGGATTTAATCAAATTCAAAGATCCATTTCAGCCAATTTTTTGATTATCACTTCACTTACTTTGGTTTTTACCTCATTTGTGGCAATTTCAAGTAACTTAATCAAGTTTTTTAACGATTTCATCACTCCTGTGGCTTCAGGTATAGTCTCATCAATAATTCAAATAGTTTTTTTGTTTCTAAGTTTAAATTTTAATAATATAACATTACTTCCATTTGGTTACTTTGTTTCAATTAGTATACAGGTTATTTTTTTTATTCCATTTTACAAGAAAACCAAACATAAATTCTTTTTTAATTTAAAGGCAAATTTTGATCAATTGATTCAATTTTTGACAATTATATTGCCAACTCTATTAAGTGTTTCTATTCAGGATGTAACTTCACTTTTAATTAAAAGTACTTCATCCTTTTTTGAAGAAGGAACCCTATCTATATTCCATTACTCTACTAGATTGAATGATTTATGGTTTAGTTTCCTTGTAATTCCAATCTCTATTTATATTCATCCATTATTATCTAAGTATTTCTTCTCGAATGACTTTTTTAATTACACAAAGGTAATTAGCAAGTCATTAAAACTTATTTTTTCCTTTTTGATTCCGATTGTTATATTTATTTTTTACTTTCACGATCAAATAACTTCACTAGTATTTTTATATGGCAATATGGAAATCCAATCTATTAACAAAATTTCAGACATATTTTTTTTACTTCACTTTGGACTCATTCCGATTTCATTAATTCAAATAATTGGAATCTCTTATTTCTCTAAGGGAAAAACTCATATACCAATTTTCTTTTCACTAATTAATTTAATTTTCTTCCTTTTATTTAACCGTATTTTTATTGAAGAATTTAATTTTGGAATTGATGGTCTTGCGGTATCAACTTCATTTTCATCTATTCTTACCTCAATCTTATTCCTCATTTATTTCCTAATTTACAATAAAACTTTAATTCATTCATTTTTTAAAATAACCATATATAGACTTATTCCGTATATTATCTTTTTTTTCGGTATATCGTATTCACTTAAATTTATCTTTAATTCCTTACCATTTAATCCTTTAATGAATTTTTTATTTATAGTATTAGCATATTTATTTGGTTTTATTCTTATTTTTAAATGGTTCTACAGATTATATAATCTTAGAAGTTTATTAACTTGGAATTTTCTTAAATGATAAAAAAATTAAATTTTACTTTTAAAAATACAAGATTTATCCTTTTATCGATTATTTCGTTTTTTGTTACTTTAACTATTTCTGTTGCTATTCCATATTATAAGGTTGTTACAATTATTTTGTTTGGGCTACATGGAACACTAATTTTTTTCGCCTCGGTTAAGCAATCAATTCAAATCAAATTTTACTTGTTTATATACATTTTCTATATTCTTTGGATCTTAACTTTTTCCTACATTAATTTTAAATTTCAATTGGGAAATAGGTATTTGGACTCATCATTATTTTTCTATTTTTTTATGATTTATAATGAAATTCGTTTCTTTGGAAAAAAATTCAAAAACATCTTATTAGTTCAATTAATTCTTTTTTGTGTTACATTGTTGTCAACAATTTATGAACTTAGAATCGATCCATTTATTATAAGAAATATAATTAGTTTAAGGCTTGATGCAAAGCCTTTTTTATTAAGATTTATTTCTGGATATGATTTTTTTTACTTGATGGTTTTTTACTCTTTGATAATTTATTATTGGCTCCTTTCAAACATTAAAAGACTATTTTTGAAACGTTTTAATTTTTCCCTATTTGAAATTTTAAGCTTTCTAATTCTTATTTTATCAAGTATTCTCATTATTTCCTCTAATTTGCTAACTGGAGTAATAATATTTTTAATTGGAATTTTCATTATTACGTACGGTTTTTTCTTTAATTTTAAAATTAACAGAATTTTCTTTTTTTCATTGTTCCTAATACCATTCATATATTTTTCCCTTTTCTATTTTTCAGGTTATTTCTATTCATTTGTATCAAATTATTTCCCTGAAGGTTATGGTAAAGAGAGGTTGCTCTTTATAATTGGTTTTTTTACCAATGGAAATAACCTCTCAGAAATATTTATTGAAAGAGATTATGTATGGCGGATAAGCCTTGATTCTTTCTTGAAATTTCCTATCTTTGGTTCTATTTCTTCAACAACTGTTTATTTTGAAAATAACCAATGGTTTGGTTTTGGTCAACATTCCTTTATTTTTGATACATTTTCGCTTTATGGTGGACTTATTGGATTACTTAATCTTTTTTTGATCATATTTCCGTTTAGAAAATTGATTTCTCTATTTAAAAACCATTCTTTTTTTATTATTATTTATAGCTTTTTAGTTTTACTATTTTCTTTTGTCAATAATCTTACCGGGTCAATTGGATTTGCTTCATTTTTATTATTACCTAATTATTTAAAGGAGTCTATTCATGAAAAATAAATTTTTACTTTCAATTATTATTCCAACAAAAGATAGACAATATTATGCAGCCCAAACATCAAAACTAATGTTGGATTCAATACATGATTCACGAATTGAAATTATTGTTCAAGACAACTCAATTTTACATCAAGAAAATAAGTATTTTAATTTTACCGATCCTAGATTTAAGTATTTTTATGTTGAAGATAAAATGACAGTAGTTGATAATTTCAACTTAGCACTAAACAATTCTACTGGTGATTATGTATGCTTTATTGGTGATGATGATTGGGTACTACCAAATATTGTAGAATTGGCTGAATTCATGTTACGAAACTCTATTGACTCTATAAAACCTCTAGTAAAAGTTGGTTATAATTGGAGTAATACCTCTAATGTTAAAACAAAACTTGTTCCAAATTTATTAACTATAGAAAATTTTAACTATAAGATAAGAAAAATCAATCATTCAAAAGGTTTGAAGTCATTATTATTTAATGGTGGTCAAAATTATCAAAAATTTGATCTTGCAAAAGTTTATCATGGAATTACAAGTAGAAAAATAGTTGATCAAATTAAAATAAAATATAACACTGTATTTGGTGGTATCTCACCTGATATCTATTCATCAACTATTGTTTCACTTGAAAATCAATCAAATTCATATGAAATAGATTTTCCATTCATTATTTCAGGAGTATGCTCTAAAAGTACAAGTTCAGATAGCACTTCTGGTAAACATGTAGGAAAAATACAAAACATCCCACACTTTAATGGGATAAATGGATATGAAATAGATTATAGATTACCTAAGATTTATTCAGTTGAAACTGTTTGGGTGGATAGTTTATTCAAAGCTTTAATCAAAACAAAAAATGAATATTTAATTCAAACTTTATTTAATTTCAACATTTTCAATTATTATTTAATCAAAAATAATAAAAAATATATAATTAATAATTTTTCTGATAATAAAAGCTATATAAAATTATCTAAGAACTTTACTTTTTTTATATATTCATTAAGAGTTTGTTTTTCTAAATTTATAAGTAAACTAATTAAAATTTTAAATCGAATTTTGAAATATACAATTGTAAAGCGGGATGTTTTATCTATTGAAATTGCCAATAATTTGATACTTCTTAATATTGACGCTAACAAATTACGCAAAAGTATGGTAAAATTTAAAAAATGATACCACTAGTAAAACCTTACTTACCCCCTCGATATTCTTTAATTCCTGCACTTTCTAAAACACTATATTCAGGTTATATTGCTGAAGGTAAACAAGTTTATCAGTTTGAAGATCAATTAAGTATTTTATTGGACACAAAATATATTTTCACAACAAATTCTGGTACAGCAGCCTTACATATTGCACTTACTTTAATTGGTGTTTCATATGGTGATGAGATTATATCAACTGCTTTGACCGCAGAACCAACTAACACAACAATTTCGTTAACAGGTGCTAAAATTGTTTTTGCTGACGTAAACAAAAATAATGGATTAATTGACCCTATCTCAATTAGGAGTAAAATTACTAGTAAAACTAAAGCCATAATGATTGTTCATTATGCTGGTATGGTATGTGATTTAGAAGAAATTCAAAAAATTTCAATTGAATACAATTTACCTGTGATTGAAGATGCCGCTCACTCCTTTTTAGCTGAGTATAAGGGGAAAAAAATCGGATCATTTTCTCGATTTACTTGTTTTTCTTTTCAAGCAATAAAACACTTAACGACTGGTGATGGTGGAGCTATATCTTTTAAATATAAAGATGATTATGACAAAGGTAAATTATTGAGATGGTTCGGATTGGATAAAAAATTGCCACGTGAGCAAAATAATATAGTTAAAGCGGGTTTTAAGTATCATATGAATAATATAAATGCTACTATAGGATTAGTACAACTTAAATATCTCAAACAAAACACTTTAAAATACATTGAAAATGGTAATTATTTGGATAAAAAACTTGCCACAATTAATAATCCAAAATTTAAGTTACCTGAATACACCAAAAATTCAAAACCTAGTTTTTGGTTATACACAATAATTGTTGAGGATAGAGAAAAACTTATAAATATTTTCCGTGAAAATGGAATTACCGCATCACCACTTCATAAAAGAAATGATCTACATTCGGTATTTCAACCAAACTCTCCTTTACCTAATTTAGATCTTTTCTATCCTAAATTACTTCATCTTCCTGTTGGTTGGTGGGTAAAAAAATCAAAGTTAAATTTAATTATCTCAATAATTAAGAAAGGTTGGTAGTTTTGATTCCTTTATTGAAGCCTTTCGTTCCTAAAGTAGACCTCGACCATATTTTATACTCTGGAAAACTTTCATTTGGAAATTATGGATTACAGTTTGAAAATAAGTTAATGGATTTTATTAAAAATGATCTCCTATTATTGGTGAATTCATATCAGAATGCTTTTCATATTGCGTTGAAGGCTTTAAATATAAACCCTGGGGATAATGTAATATTGTCACCACTTGCATGTTTACAAACAACACAAGCCTTAAGATCATATGGTCTTAAATTAAATTGGGTTGATATTGATATATCCCTTGGAACTATAGATATCAACTCTTTAAAAAAGGTTTGGAATAAAAATATCAAATTAGTTGTTCATAATCATTATTGCGGACTTATAGGCAATATTGATGAAGTCAATAATTTTTGTAGCTCCAATAATATTATTCTAATAGATGATGCAATAGAAGCATTTGGTTCCGAATATAAAAATAAAATAATTGGGCATAAAGATTTTTCTGATGCAACAATATTTTGTTTTAATCCAGTCAGGAATCCAAATTCTATTGAGGGGGGTGCAATATCATTCAGAAATAAGATTCATTATTCTAATGCGAAATTAATTAGGGATTACGGAATTAATAGAGAGAATTTTAGACTTTTAAATGGTGAAATTAATGAAAAGTCTGATGTTTCTATGACAGGTTATGCAGCCACCATTAATGAATTAAACTCTTTTATTGGTCTTAAACAAATGGATTTTATTGATGAAATTATTTTAAAATCTAGAAATGTTGCATCTAGATGGGAAAACCTATTGAAATTCAAAAAAGTTAACTATCATAAAATTTTTAATTCAAATGCAAAATCAAACTATTGGGTTTACTCATTTAGAGTAAATAATAGAGAAGAAATTTTTAATAAGTTTCGTAAAGCTGGAATTAATTCATCAAGAGTTCATTTACCTAATAATTTTTATTCTGTTTTTAATAATCAATACTATCCACCTAATGTTCAGCTTTTTTATAATTCATTTATTTCACTTCCTACACTTTGGTGGTTAGATACTGCAGAACAAGATAAAATTTTTGATCAAATTTATGAAGAATTTTAGAATTAATTTTTTAGCTCATAAAGACATTACAAAAAAAGATTTAACTTCTATTTTGAGATTCAAAGATAATGTATGGTCTTATGGTATTGAAAGTCAATTTTCTTGGATTAAAAAGAATATTAGTAATAACGATATTCACGTTTATATCTCTCAAAAAAGAGAAATTGTTGCATATGCGAATCTTATCGATGGCGTCTCCACGAACTTAAATAATCTTGTTGGGATAGGAAATATTTCAGTACTTGAAAAATTTAGAGGTAACGGTTACGGGTCCATCCTCATTAAAATAATTTTATTTTATTTGAAAACACACAAAAAAGATGCTATTTTAATTTGTAAAAAAAATCTAATTAGTTTTTATAAGAAAAATGGATTTAAAGTAATAAAACCATTAAATTTGCATTTAAATTTCCCTGTAAGTGACGATAACTATTTTATGGCTAACTTTATTTCCCCTCAAATAGTCGAATTATCCAAAACTTTTTAACTTGATTTTTAATTTATTTTCAATCATAATCGTTAGGTATGGACCAGTGGTGTAGCGGTTAACATGTCTCCCTGTCACGGAGAAGATCGCGGGTTCGATTCCCGTCTGGTCCGCCAGTCAAGATTGTTAGATACTCAGGAATGAGTATCTTTTTTTTAATAGGAACA
>JACCDP011540973.1_pt1 | contig 11017 bp, 5 predicted proteins | sample 7445841 | NCBI WGS metagenome assembly JACCDP01 (sample SAMN15323441, study PRJNA562643) | freshwater metagenome | isolation source: river surface water | place: USA:Blue River Watershed | collected 2017-08-17
TCGCCCTCTCGTCGAACAAGACCGGCGCGAGCTACTTCTGCGCCCTCGACGGGCAGGCGTTCGCGGCGTGCGGCTCTCCGGCCTCGTTCGACGGCATCGGACCCGGCGAGCACCTGTTCGAGGCGTACGCGGTCGATGGCACCGGCAATGTCGACACGACGCCCGCACGGTGGACCTGGGTCGTCGATACCGTCGCCCCGGAAACCCGCGTCCAGCTGCGGCCGGACTCGCTGGTCGCAGAAAGCACCGCCACGTTCCGATTCGCCGCCGAGTACGGCGCAGAGGACGCGCCCGAGCTGCGGGGAGCGCCGGACACCACGGCATCGTTCGAGTGCCGCCGCGACCTCGAGCCCGACTTCACGCCCTGCGAGGCCCTTCTCGTTCTCACGGCTCTGGTCGACGGCGAGCACACGCTCGACGTGCGCGCACGCGATGCCGCCGGCAACGTGGATCAGAGCCTCGAAACGGTTCGATGGACCATCGACACGACGGCCCCCGCGAGCCCGGTCATCACCGCGCCGGCTGCGAACGTCCGCCTGGCCGCATCGACGGTCGCCGTCACGGGGACTGCAGAGCCCGGCACGACCGTTCTGCTTTCGGTCGACGGCGCCCAGTCGCTCAGCGCGGTTGCAGACGCCGCTGGAAACTGGAGCCTGACGTTGACCCTGACGTCGGGGACGAGCGACGTCGAGTTGGTCGCACGCTCGGCCGATGCGGCAGGCAATACCAGCGGAACCACGGTGCTCGGCTTCGTCGTCGATACAGAGCCGCCGACGACCACCATCGAGAGCGGTCCGGCGGTTGTCTCCACGTCGAGCGAAGCCGCCTTCGCATTCGCCGCATCTGAGGAGGGCGCGACCTTTGAATGCAGTCTCGACGGCGCGTCGTTCGCCGCTTGCCTCGACGCCACCCTCTTCGTCGCCCTCGCAGATGGGCCGCATCGCCTCCTCGTCCGCGCGGTGGACCTGGCCGGGAATCAAGACCCGGCGCCTGTCTCCTTCGACTGGAGCATCGACACGGTGTCGCCGGATACCCGCATCGAAAGCGGTCCGCAACCGCTCAGCGCTGATCCGGATGCCCGCTTTGCCTTCGCCTCCGACACCACCGACGTGGTCTTCGAGTGTGCGCTCGACGGCAGCGCCTTCGCAGCATGTCCCGCCGACGGCCTCTTCCCCGCACTCGACGACGGCGAGCACGGCCTCGCAGTCCGGTCCCGCGAGGCCTCTGGCAACGTCGACCCGACGCCGGCAAGCATGACGTGGACTGTCGACACGCGTGCGCCCGACACATTCATCCTCTCCGGCCCGGCGCGGCAGACGCCGCTGAAGGACGTCACCTTCGTCGTCACCTCACCGGACGCCGGCGCGACCTTCGAGTGCCGCCGGAGCGGCGGCAGCTTCGAGGCCTGCACATCCCCCGTCTCGGTCACCGTGGTCCAGGAGGGCAACCAACTGCTCGAGGTGCGCGCGCGCGACGCAGCCGGCAACATCGACCCGACGCCCGCCGGATGGGTCTGGAACGTCCTGCCCGTCGCACCGCTGGACAGCGACGACGACGGCCTGACCGACGAGGACGAGACGAGCTTCGGCACCGATCCGCGTGCAGCAGACAGCGATGGCGACGGACTCAACGACATCGTGGAACTCGCCCTCACGCACACCGACCCGGCCGACGACGACAGCGATGACGACGGTCTCACCGACGGCCACGAGGACAGCAACGGGAATGGCATCGTCGACGAGGGAGAGACCGACGCGCTCGCTTCAGACACCGACCGCGACGGCCTCGCCGACGGCACGGAGCTTGGCCTTGCAGCCCCTGAGGGCCAAGACACGGCGCCCGAGCGGTTCGTCGCCGACGCCGACCCGATGACCACCACCGATCCGCGTCTGCGCGACTCCGACGGCGGCGGCGTCTTCGACGGCTACGAGGACCTGAACCGCGATGGGCGCGCCGATGCCGGCGAGACGGACCCGAACGATTCGAGCGACGATGTCGATACCGACCGCGACGGCGCGTCGGACGCCGTCGAGCTCGCTTCGAACACCGACCCCGCAGACTCGGACAGCGATGACGACGGCCTCACCGACGGAACCGACGGATACCTCGACAGCGACGGCGACGGCACCATCAACGCCCTCGACAGCGACGCCGACGACGACGGCCTTGGCGACGGCCTCGAGGCGGGCGTGACACGCGCTTCGGTTTCGGAGGGCACCGATCTCTCGAAGGGTCTCTTCATCGCCGACGTTCAGCCTTCGACGACGACCGATCCCCGCGATGACGACACCGACGACGACGGCCTCGCTGACGGCTCCGAGGACGCAAACCGCGACGGTCGCATCGACTCAGGCGAGACCGACCCCGCCGCGCTCGACACCGACCACGACGGCATCGGCGACGGCACCGAGCGCGGCCTAACGGCGCCGCAGGCCCGCCAGACGCTGGCCGCACGGTTCGTGGCCGACGCGGACGCCGCGACGACGACCGACCCGCTCGCCATCGACTCCGACAATGGCGGCGTCTTCGACGGCTTCGAAGACCGCAACCGAAACGGCAGGCGAGACGCCACCGAGCCCGATCCGCGTGACCCGGCCGACGACCTCGACACGGACGGCGACGGCATCGACGACGTCACGGAGCTGCGCAGCGGCACCAACCCGCGCGACGCCGACACCGACGACGATGGCCTCACGGACGGCCTCGACGGCCTCACCGACAGCGACGGCGACCGCGCGATCGACGCACTCGACACCGACGCGGATGACGACGGCCTTGCCGATGGCGTCGAGGCCGGCGTCGTCCGCGAATCGGCCTCGCCCGACACCGACCTCTCCGCCGGACACTTCACCGGCGACGCAGACGCGGCCACCACGACCGACCCGAAAAAGGCGGACAGCGACGGCGACGGGCTGCGCGATGGCGCGGAGGACGCCAACCTCGACGGCCGACGTGACGTGGGCGAGACCGACCCGATCCTCTTCGACACAGACGCCGACGGTCTCAACGACGGCCTCGAGTTGTCGGCTTCGAACAAGACCGACCCGCTGAAGGCCGACACAGATGGCGACGGTCTCGCTGACGGTGCGGAAGACGCCAATCAGGACGGGCAGCGTCAGCCCGTCGAGAGCGACCCGCTGCTTGCCGATACGGACGGTGGCGGACTCGACGACGGCAGCGAGCGCGACCTGAGCCTCGACCCCACCGATCCGACCGACGACTACCTGCTGACGGGCGGCAACGCCGCCTGCTCGACCGGGGGTGCGACCTCGATCCTTGCGCTGCTCGCCCTGGCGGCGCTCCGTCGTCGGCGTCGAAGCTGACCCGCGGGATTTCCCCCAGTGACGTCGTCACGGCGCACTGCGTCGTCACGGCGGTCGCTGGGGGGCTTGCTTTCCGCGCCACTCGCCTCTAGGAATGCGCGTCTGTCGGTGACGCGCATCACCGCCCGAACGTCTCGAGGCCGCGCGCCTTTCTGGAGTGATGATGAGTTCCGAGCTGCCCACCCCCACCACGACAGGAACGACCCCGGAAACCATCCCGGCAGCGGACACGTCACGCCCGCTCCTCGTCTACACGCCCGACGCCCAGCACGTCGGCACCTCGGTCGCCGAGCCGGTCGAATTGCGGACGCAGAAGGTCTATCGCTCGCCCGTCGAGCGCCATTTCCCCTACGCGCCGCGCAGCATCTGGAAGGACCTGCCCGACGCCCAGTGGAGCGACTGGCGCTGGCAGCAGCGCAACCGCGTCACGACGATGGAGTCGCTCGAGAAGGTCATCCGCGTCAGCCCCAGCGAGCGGGAAGCGTTCGACAAGACCACCGCCGAGTTCCACATGGGCATCACGCCGTACTACGCGGCGCTGATGGACATCGAAGACCCGAGCTGCGCCGTCCGCCAGCAGAGCGTCCCCGTCATGGGAGAGCTCAACGTCCTCGCGCAGGATCTGGAAGATCCGCTCGGCGAAGAAAAGGACATGCCGGTGCCGGGCATCACGCACCGCTACCCGGACCGCGTCCTCTTCTACCTGACGCACAACTGCCCCGTGTACTGCCGCCACTGCACCCGCAAGCGCAAGGTCTCGGACCCCTCCAGCGCCGCCGCGAAGAAGCAGATCGAGGACGGCCTCGCCTACATCGAGCGCACGCCCAGCATTCGCGACGTCGTGCTCTCGGGCGGCGATCCGCTCACGCTCTCGGACGACCGCCTCGACTACGTGCTGGGCCGCCTGCGCGCCATGCCCCACATCGACATCTTCCGTCTGGGCAGCCGCAACATGGTGACCCTGCCGCAGCGCGTGACGCGCGAGTTCTGCGACATGCTCCGCAAGCACATGCCGATGTTCGTCCACACCCACTTCAACCACCCACAAGAGTGCACGCGAGAGGCCTACGAGGCCTGCCGCATGCTCGCCGACGCCGGCGCCGTGCTGGGCAACCAGATGGTTCTGATGAAGGGCATCAACGACGACCCGGCGCTCGTGAAGGAGCTCAACCACAAGCTCCTCATGATGAGCGTGCGCCCCTACTACATCTACCAGTGCGATCTCGCGAAGGGCATCTCGCACTTCCGCACGCCGGTGCAGACGGGCATCGACATCATCGAGAAGCTGCGCGGCTGGACCAGCGGCATGGCAGTCCCCCACTTCGTCGTCGACGCACCGAAGGGCGGCGGCAAGATCCCCGTCATCCCGCAGTACATGATCGGCCACGACGGCAACAAGGTCACCTTGCGCAACTACAAGGGCGACGTCTTCGAGTATTACGAGCCCGAAGCATCGAACTAGCTCGGGCAAGTTTCCGGTGGGCCGGCAGCTCCTCGCGGGCGCCGGCCCGCTTCACTTTCTCCCCCTGGAAACGCCGTCGGGCCGGCACACCGCAGGGATGCACCGACCCGAGAGAGGAGTCCCGAGAGGCTCAGCGTGCGAAGTGATCGGCGACGACGCTGGCGACGCAGGCGGTCAGCTTCTTGCCGGTCGGCACATGGAGGAACTCGTTCGGCCCGTGGGCGTTCGAGGCCGGCCCCAGAACGCCGGTGATGAGGAACGGCGCGTCGGGGAACTTCTCACCGAGCATGCCCATGAACGGGATGGTGCCGCCCTCGCCCATCGCCATCATCGGACGGCCGAAGAAGGCGTTCGAGGCGGCGTCTATCGACTGCGACAGCCAGGGCGCGAGCGGCGGCGCATCCCAGCCCGTGCTGGCCTTCTCGGCCTCGAAGCTCACGCGCGCGCCATACGGCGGGTCCTTCTCGAGCGCGGCCTTCAGAGCGTCCGAGGCCACGTTCGGATCGACCCGCGGCGGGATCCGCATCGAGAGCTTCACCGAGGTGAACGGTCGCAGCACGTTGCCCGCGCTCTCGAGGGGCGGCATGCCTGCGACACCGGTGACGCTGAGCGCCGGCCGCCAGGTGCGGTTGAGAACAAGCGTGGTGTTGTCGTCGCTCATCGGCTTCGAACCTTCGACCCACGGGAACTTTGCGAAGACGTCGGGCCCCAGCGCCGCCGCAGCCGCACGGGCCTGAGCGACGCGCTCCTCCGGCACCTTCACGTGCAGCGCCTCGATCTTCACGTGGCCGCTCTGCTCGTCCTCGATGCGCGAGAGCAGCTGCCGCAGGATGCGGAAGGTCGACGGAACGATGCCGCTCGCGTCGCCCGAGTGGACGCCCTCATTCAGGATCTCGATCCGCAGGTTGCCGGCGATGAGGCCGCGCAGGCTCGTCGTCATCCAGAGCTGGTCGTAGTTGCCGCAGCCGGAGTCGAGGCAGACGACCAGGCTGGGCTTGCCGATCCGCGGCGCGAGGAAGTCGATGTAGGCCGGGAGGTCGTAGCTGCCCGACTCCTCGCACGCCTCGATCAGCACCACGCAGCGCGAGTGCTTGAGCCCCTGCTCGCGGAGCAACCGGATGGCGGCGAGCGACGCAAAGGCCGCATAGCCGTCGTCCGCGCCGCCTCGGCCGTAGAGCTTGTCGCCCTCGCGCACGGGGGTCCACGGCGACAGCCCCTCGCGCCAGCCAACCATCTCGGGCTGCTTGTCGACATGCCCGTACAACAGCACCGTGTCGTCACCTTCGCCCGGAATCTCCATGTAGATGACCGGCGTGCGCGGCTTACCGGCGGCGTCCTTGAGCCGAACGACCTCGACCGTGAGGCCGGGAATCGGCTGCCTGCGGCACCAGTCGGCCACGAGCTCCACCGCCCGCTCCATGTGCCCCGCCTCGCTCCAGTTCGGATCGAAGGCCGGCGAGCGATTGGGGATGCGGATGTAGTCGGCGAGCGCCGGCAGGATCTCGGCCTCCCAGACCTTCTCCGAGAAGGCGGCTGCGCGGGCCGCGTCGATCTTCAACGTCATCTCAAGACTCCTTCAGGAAAACGAAAGCGTGAAAAAGCGCGGGGAAACTACCGCCCGCGCCGTTTCGGTCAAGGCCACTGTCTCGGCTGCCCTCAAGGTTCAAGGCTGCTCGGCAGGTGCCGGCGAGACCTGAGCCTCGGGTGCAGCCGCGGCCCTCTTCGCGACGAGCGCGTAGAGGCCGACCCCGAACGGAGGCGCCGCGTAGTTCATCCGCGAGTAGCCGGGCCCCGGGAGCGACGCGGTGGCGACCGGAGTCATCTCGTACCGCTCGCGGACGGCCTTGCAGCGCGCGTGAAGGCCACCCTCCAGCGGCTCCTCGGGCAGCGACGAGAAGCAGTACATGCCCTCGTAGTAGAGTACGCCCGGCCCCGGCTCGGGCCACACGGCATCGCCCCCAAGCTGCAGCTGCGCATCCAGATCGACGACAGTCAGGCCGGCGTTCGCCTTGGGCAGCAGATGACGCGGAAACACCGCAATCTTTGGGTGTTTCATGTTCCGCGTCGCGGGCGAGTGCGGACCGATCGTCAGCAGCGTCGTCGCCTCGGCCGGCACCTTCGGCATCGCCTCGCGCAGGAACGTCCACTCCTGCTGCGCATCGAAAGTCGCCGTGACCATCGGAAGGCCGCGCTTGAAGCCGAAGCCCAGCGCCAGCACGACCAGCACCACCCGGCCGACCTTCACCATCGCCTCGGGGTAGCGGTCCACCCGGAAGACGATGGCGTTCGCTGCAATGAGCGCGAAGAAAGGCAGCGTGAAGAGCTGCGTGCGGAGGTTCGACGGCGGCGGGTTGCGGAACAGCGACAGCAGCACCGCGAGGTAACCGGTCAGGACGAGCGTCACGAACAGCGGCAGGCGCCAAGACCGCTCGCGGACGAACATCACGAGCGCGGCGGCGGCCAGAGCGAGGAAGAGCCCCGGCGTGACCGATCGGTCGAGAAGCCCGACGAGGCCCATGGCCTTCGAAAAGCCCGACAAACCGCCCATGCGGTGCGTACCCGCGGCGCCTGCGTTGGCCTGAATCTCGACGATGCGATGCACGGTGAAGGCGGCCACCGTCAAGCTCGCCACGAAGAACGGGCGCCCGAACAGGCCTCGCCACTCCCCGTGCGGCACCATGACCAGCAGGTAGAGCCCGAGCACGGCGGGAAAAAGAACCATCTCGGGGCGCGATTCGATGGTCAGCAGCGACGCCAGCAGCGCCACCGGCAGCCAGTGTCCCCGCCTGTCCTCGACATGCGCCGCCAGCGCCGCGAGTGCAGAAACACCGAAGAAAACTCCGACGATCGACAGCTCCTCGCTGGCCGAAAAACGGACATGCATCGGAAGCAGGGCCATCACGGCCCCGGCGGTCACCGCCTTCGGCCAGTGCCGAAAAAAACGTTGTGCCAGGAGGGTGACGAGAGGCGCCGTCAAGGTGGCCAGCACCAGGTTGGTGCCGAAGATCGCCTTCTCGAGCTGCCCCGAGAGCGCCGCCACGACCTTGTAGAGCGCCGGCCCGGTGGCGCCGTAGTAGCGGACGCCCGTGCCGTCGAACAGGTAGAAGGCCAGATTGTCGTCGACGTGCGAGTACTCGTGGAGGTAGGCCCAGGGAGACCAACGCAGCCGCACCGCGAGCGCGAGCGCGGTGACCGCAAGAAGCGCTCCCCATGCCGTCTTGGGAATCGCCCGAACGTCCCGGCGGAGCGCCCGCAGCGCCGTGGCCAGAAGGCCCAGGAGCATCGCCCACGCCACGGGCACCATGTACGTCCGCGGTTTCTTCGCCCGGGCGACCACCGTCGTTCGTCCCGTCGCATCGGCCTCGGACTCGGCGGCGGTCACCCACGGCAGCGCCACCGTCGCCGGGACCGAGTCGAAATGCGCCTTCAAGGCCTCCATCAGCGCCGGTGTGGCATTTCGCCTCGACATGAGGCGCACGCGGCCGGCCAGGGTCCCGTCACCACCGTTGGCCGGATGCAGGACGTCGACGACGGCTGCCTGCCTTTTCCCCACGCAACCGTCCAGCGAGGGCGCCGCAGCGGCTGCAGGGGCATCGAGGCACTTGCCGAAGATGAGCGCGAAGCGGTCGGCCTCGATGGAGATCCGGTGGAGGATGAACCCGTCGGCCACCGGCTTACCGAGCGCCCAGGGCTCAAGCAGCCCCTGCACCGTCGCTTCCCGCCCCACGGGAATCACCTGGGTCGCGGACAGGGGCGCCGCGGACGCGGGCGTGCCGTCGATCGACAGCAGAAAAAAAAGCGTCCACAGCAGACGAAAGCGCGCCGAAGGCCTCATGCGAAGCCTCCATACACGAGGCGATCCGCGGCCGCTACGCCGGACATCCACGCGCCCTCAGCCCGGGGCGCCACCGCCCAGTCGCCGCAGAAGACCACCGGAGGACGCTCCTCGAGCAGCGCGTGCGCCGTCGCCAGCTGGACAGGCCGCGCATAGCGCCACCGCTTGACCTGCCACGCCACAGGAACGGCAAACTCGGCCCCGGCCATCGCAGCCAACGCGCCGATCAGAGCGTCCTTCACAGTCTCATCTGACGATTCGTAGTGCTGCCGCGACCAATCGCCCGAGCCCTGAATCGTCAGCCCCACCGGACTTTGCGGACGCTTTGAACTCTCCGAGCCGACCCACTGCACCGGCCCGGCGCTGGAGACGATGCCGCGCCACGGCGGAAGCGGGACGTCGAACGTCGCGAGCAGGGTGAGGCACGGGTCGAACGCGACCCGCTCGAGCTCCGTGCGAACGTGGGCCGTCAGCAGTCCCGGGCCGAACAGCGCCAGGGCCTGCGGCGCAGGAATGGCCACGACGAGGATGTCGGCCTCTTCGACCCCGGGAGGTCCGCTGCCCTCGATGTCGAGCGACCATCCACCGGAAGCTCTCGGCCGAGCCTGCGTCACCTTGGCCTCCAGCCGGACATCGAGCCCCTCGGCGAGGCGCCGCGCGACCGACGCCATCCCTTCGCCCGCCGCCCACCGTCGCTCGGTGCGGGTCAGCGCGTCGCCGGACAGCGAGAGCCCGTCCCACCGGTGCAGACGCTCGGTCCACGGCACCACCTCGCCAGCGGAAACCAGCGGCGCCAGCGCCTCCCGGAACGACGCGTCCCGCACCGTGAAGAAGGCCGCGCCATGGTCGAAATGGAGTCCATCAAAACGACGTGTTGCGAGGCGCCCTCCAAACCCGCGCGACTTCTCGAAGAGCGTCACCGAATGGCCTCGACCGGCCAGCGATCGCGCTGCCGCCACGGCCGCAAGACCTGCGCCAACCACGCAAATTTTCTGGGACATTCGATGACCTCGACTGCGGGAATTTGAGGCGCGATGCGCAATTCGATGCTGGACGACTTGCCGCGGTGCGTCTAAGATGCCGCGCTCGGCAGGCTGGTCAGTGGAAGGAATGGCTCTTGCTTGGCAGTCGAAAGGGGTGGTGCTTCCGAGCCGGCCGAGACCGAGGAGAGGACCCCAGCGGCGCTTCGCCAGTCGAGGCGCCGGGAGGCGAAATCCCCACGTCCTGATTTCCCCGAAGAAGTGAGCAACTTGACATGCGCCAGAACCGGGTTGACATCGACGAACGCAAGGAAGACCTGAACGAACTGCTGGAAGACGACCGCACCGCCGCACAGGCGTTCTGGGAGAAGCTCGACATTTCGTGGGTTTACCACGAGTGTGCCTTGGAGGGCGTCGTCGTCACTCCCGACGAGATGCAGGCCGCCCTTCGGCTGACGCTGCCCGTCGCCGAGGTGGGCAAGACGGCTTTTCTGGTCGATATCCGCCGTCAAATGGACGCCATCGACGTGGCGAAGGAGGAGGCGCGCAACCCACGCGGCAAGCTGACGCCGGCCCTCGTGAAGCGGCTCTTCGAAACGTTCACGGGTGGTGAAGAGGGCAAGGGCAGGATGGAGTACCGCAAGGACATGCCCCTGCACCGCACCTACTTCCACGACATCCAGCAACCGGTCAAGATCGTCCCGGAAATGACGAAGCTTTTCGACTACATCACCACGGCCGAGTACCTGAACCTGCATCCGCTGCAGCAGGCGGCGGTCTTTCACCACAGGTTCATGTCCATCTTCCCGTTCACGGAGCTGTCCGGCCGGGTCGGACGCCTGCTGATGGACATCGTCGTGATGCGGGCCGGTTACCTGCCGGCGGTCATCCACGGCATCGACCGGCAGCGCTACTACGACTCGCTGAAGCAGCAGCCGCGGGTCCTTCAAGCCGTGCTGACCGAGGCCATCGAGCACGCGACCGACCACGGCTTCAAGTTTTTCGCATCGCTGAACACCGCTCGGCCGCGCGCGCGCGCCAGCTGACGGACGAGCCCGAACGACCTTCGCGGACGGGTGGCCTCTGGGCCATCCGTTCTTTTTTGCGGTCCATCCGACGCCGGATGGAGCCCCCCACGTGAACATCCGAACAGTCGGCGACTTGAAGCGCTGCGTCATTTTGAGTACGCTTTTACGCCCAACGGTCCAGAGGTTGAGCCAGAGATGCGTATCGGCGCACACGAGTCCATTGCCGGAGGAGTCCATCTCGCCTTCGAACGCGCCATCGCCGACGAGGCCGAGTCGCTCCAGATCTTCACCAAGTCCGGCCGGCAATGGAGTTCGAAGCCGCTTCCCGACGCCGACGTCCGAAGCTTTCGCGAGAGTCAGGCACGGACGGGGCTGCCCGTCATCGCGCA
>JACCDP011197449.1_pt1 | contig 11016 bp, 9 predicted proteins | sample 7445841 | NCBI WGS metagenome assembly JACCDP01 (sample SAMN15323441, study PRJNA562643) | freshwater metagenome | isolation source: river surface water | place: USA:Blue River Watershed | collected 2017-08-17
ATAGACCTTGGATTGGATTCTTCGATCAAAGATTTTGAGGATTCAATTCAATATTTTGCGGCAAAATCAAAAAAGATAAAATTTATTATTACTAGAAATAAAAAAGATTATCCTGATGGTGAAATTAAACCATTCAGTCCAAAAGAATTTTTAACTATTTTCAAAGATATAATGTAGGTACTACGTATAAATACTAAGGGTAAATCTTAAAATAGAAAATCTATTTACTTTTAATAGGTTATTTACTGAGTATAAGGTAAGCAATCTTAACCTATAATTTCTTAAAGAATAGGAAGTATCTATGACAGAAAGTACACTCATCAAAAATATTAGGTTCGTTAATGAGGGCAAAATACTCTTAACAGATCTCTTTATCGAGAATGGTTTTATCAAAAAAATTGGACAATGTGAAGATGTAAAACCTTTGAATGTAATTGATGGAACAGGAAAGTTCGTACTACCGGGAATCATTGACGGGCAGGTTCACTTTCGTGAGCCCGGACTCACTCACAAAGCCGACATACATTCAGAGAGCAGAGCAGCCGTAGCGGGGGGTGTAACTTCCTACATTGATATGCCTAATACTGTTCCAAATGTTCTGACCCTTGGTATTTTAGAAGAAAAGTACAGAATAGCCTCTGAAAAATCTTTAGCTAATTTTGGCTTTTTCTTGGGAGTCAATGGGGACAATATTGATGACGTAGTACAAATAGATAGTTCTAAACTTTTAGGTGTTTCCGATGATGGACTTTACTTTACCAAAAAAGGGAATCTACTAGCCGACAATTTAGAAACAATGGAAAAACTTTTTGCAAATTGTAATACTATCATAGCCATCCATTCTGAGAAAGAAAAAATCGTGGAAGAAAATGAAAATATCTTTAGAGATAAATATGGGGAAGATGTCCCTATGGAATTTCACTCCGTGATTAGAAGCGAGAAGGCTTGTTATGAGGCAAGTAAAAACGCAATAGAAATAGCCGATAAATACAAGGCTAGGCTTCATATTTTACACTTGAGTACAGAAGCTGAAACACATCTTTTTCGAAATGACATTCCCTTGGAAGAGAAAAATATAACAACAGAAGTATCAGTTCATCACCTTTGGTTTTCCGAGAAGGATTACAAACGTTTGGGAACCTTGATAAAATGGAATCCCTCCATAAAAACAGAACAGGACAGAGATGGACTTTTGAAGGCTTTGATAGACGACAGAATTGACCTAATCACAACAGACCATGCTCCCCACACATTAGAAGAAAAACAACAAACCTATTTTCAATCCAAATCAGGTGCACCGATTGTACAACACTCCTTAAACATAATGCTTGAGTTTTACAAACGGGGTCTTCTTTCCTTAGAGAAGATCGTCGAAAAAATGTGCCACAATCCTGCGATACTCTATAGAATTGAAAAAAGAGGTTTTATTCGTGAGGGCTACTTTGCAGACCTATGCATTGTTGACTTAGAGGCAAGCTGGACTGTATCTAAAGATAATATCTTATACAAATGTGGTTGGTCACCCCTAGAAGGAACAACATTCCAAACAAAAGTGACCCATACATTTGTGAACGGTCATTTGGTGTACGCCAATGGAGTATTTGATGAATCCGTGAAGGGAATTGCGCTAACGAAAAGTAATAAGTAATTTATGACTCCTAGAGACCTCATTTTTAAGAAAAAAGAAATCCAAGGAATTCTCATCTCTGTTTATGGAAAAATTTCATTAAGTTTTCTTATCATCTTATATACTATTTTTATCGCAATATCAAGATATGAATTAATCTCCGTGATTATATTATGTTTAATAACAATTGGAATCTTGAGTTATTTTATTTATAATCTTAAAAAAGAAAGATGGATTAAGACTATTGCAATATTTTCTATTTTGTTAGATGTAATCATTGTTTCGGGCTTACCTTTTATTTGGTATCATTCAGTAGGTGGAGATACCGTTCCCAGAACATATCTATTAAAAATATATACTAATTATCTTAAGTTTTATAATGGCATATTTGACTTATAGGATACGGTTTACAATACTCGAGGCGGCTAAGAATGAAGTTAAAGCGGATAGATTGAGTAGGTATTTCTCACCTAATATTGTTTCAGAATTATCGAAAGAATCTGATTCCGATAAGATACTCCGCGGAAAAAATCAGGAAATTACAGTTATATTTTCTGATCTCATAGGATTTACAGGTTTAAGTGAAAAGTTAGGTCCCGAGAAAACATTAGAATTACTCTCGGAATATCATGAAAAAATGTTAGAGATTGTATTTCAAAATCAGGGCACAATTGATAAGTTCATAGGAGATGGTATGTTGATTACCTTCGGCACACCGATTCCAGATAGTAGTGATACAAAGAGAGCTATTAATACTGCCATTCAAATGCAAAAAACATTAAAAAAGTGGTCTCTCGAACGTTTAGCAAATGGTCTTACTCCTTTAGCCCAACGAATTGGAATTCACCAAGGATTTGCTCTTGTAGGAAATATTGGCACCAAGGATAAGCTAGAATATACAGTTATTGGTGATACAATTAATACAGCCAGCATGATAGAGGCATTTGGTAAAGAATTGGGAAAAGACTTTTTGGTTTCAAAAAATGTTCTAGATAAATTAGGAAGTGACTCATTAGAAAATTATAAGTTTGAATCTTTGGGGCTAAAACAAATTCGAGGAAAAGAAATCCAAATTGAGTTATTCTCCATTGATATCCTGTGAGGTAAAAATTAATACATCTCTTTAGGTCAGATTTACAAATAGTATCTAAAAAACTCTCTATTTTCCTAAATGCTACAAGTTAAGCGCTTGGTCAATAAAAACTATCTGCATAGATATATTGGTGGTAACCTTGACCTAAGTGATCTATGCAGTTTTTCATTTGCTGAAAGTTTAGGCACTATAAATTAGAGTGGTACCATGGTTGGTTTTCCTTTTGTAATTGTAACAATTTGCTTTTTTACAATTTTAATTCTTTTGACAAAAAAACCTCGATATACTTTTGATTTGATTTTTGCTTTATTAATATTCTTTATTGGATTTCAGCATATATATTTTATCTTAGTCATTAATGGTAAGGATACCACTTTTTTACCTCTACGTAGTGGAGCCTATCCTCTTCTCTTTGGTCCTATGCTTTATCTTTACTTTATTTTTCTCACCAAAGAGAAACCTACATTAGATATAAAATATCTTTATCATTTTCTACCATTTTTTATCCTATTATCAATAGAAGCCTTACTGGGAAAGATTTCAAGAGTAGATAATCCAATTTTTTCACCCAAGCCTGATTTTCCCCTCTCCAATTTAGTTTACCTGATTGCAATTTTACTATCTGTTCTAGTATATTCAATAATTCTAATATTTCAAATAGAGAAGCATAAAAGTGAAACCATCAACTATTTCTCAAACCTTACTATATGGAAAAATCTTACATGGATAGATTGGATGTTAGGATTGTATATTGTCTCAAATATATTTATCCCTTTTTTACATTTAATTTATGAGGATAACTCATCTTTTTATTTTGTAGTACTTAGAGGCTCCATCCTTTTTTTATTTATCACAGGTCTTTCTTTTTTTGGAATTCACCAAACAATCATATTCTCTCATTGGCAAAAATCAAAGAAATATGAGAAAACTATTCCTGATATTAGTAATCAAGATAGTAAGCAAGAAGAGATAGCATCTTTGAAATACAAAAATTCAAAACTAAGTAACCAAACAATCTCATCAATAAAAGAAATCATCCATCAGTATATGGAAATAAAAAAACCTTTTCTTGATCCTGATTTTACAATTGAAATCATGAGCACAGATTTGGATATCTCCATTCATAAATTATCACAATGTTTAAATGCAGGTATGAATACGACTTTCAATTCCTACGTGAATGAAAAGAGAATAGATGAAATCAAGTTGGAAATTCAAAAAAATAAAAATGAAAAATTAAATTTTCTAAATTTGGCATTTTCAAAGGGATTTAATTCAAAGTCTAGCTTCAACAGTACATTTAAAAGTTTAACAGGTAGGACTCCTTCTCAATTTCAAAAAGAAATCCAAAATTCCCCTCAAAAATAGTCCAATCCTATCGGGACGGACGATTTCCTTTTTTGAATGTGCTAGAGTTACTCAACAAGGAAGGAAAATTATTATGTTTAGATTATTTACCATTTCATTTACAATGCTTAGTTTATTTTTATCCCTCAATTTTTGTTCCCAATCAAAAAAAGATGATAGTAAAACAATGCTTGCTTTAGTAGGTTTAGGTATAATGCGGAGTCTCTCATGTAGCGGTGAGGACATACAAGTCGTTTCTCGTAGTTCAGCATTATCAGGTAGTTATCCAGTAGTAGATACAAGCCAGACAGGATTATGGGATAATAGTGGTACTACAATAATAGCACCAACTTCAGGGCAAGACTATTATGGACAGGATACTCAATTTTTAGGAACACAATCTAGTTATACAATGAGCAGTGATGGACTTACCATTAAAGACAACATTACTGGTCTGACATGGCAAAATAATTATGATAGTAATACATATTTTTGGGCAGATACGCAAAGTGTAATCACTTCTTTGAATAATCAAAACTATAGTGGATACAATGATTGGAGGGCACCAACAATCAAGGAACTATATTCAATATGGAATGCTGGATCAGGATGGCCTTATATCAATACAAATTATTTTACTATCAATTATACAAGTGAGATGGAATTAAGTCGTACAATTTTTTGGAGTAGTGATAAATATTCAGGGCTAATGGGAAATATAACAGATAATGCACCTGGTTCATCTCTCGGAGCTAAATTGGCATTTGGAGTAAATTTTGGAACAGGACATATTAAGGCATATAGTATTTGCAGAGGACCAAAACATTTAATTCGTGCTGTTCGGGGAAATCTCACCTATGGAGTCAATTTATTTCAAAGCAATGGAAATGGGACAATTTCCGATCTCTCAACAGGACTCATGTGGTCTCAAACTGATAGCGGCTCCGGTATGGATTGGAAATCTGCACTGGCTTATGCAGTGACTAAGAACACAGCAAATTATCTGGGCTACAATGACTGGCGTCTTCCTAACTCAAAAGAGCTGCAAGGAATTGTAGATTATACACGTTCTCCTTCAGCAACAAACCCAGCAAATGTAGGCCCAGCAATAAATACTTTATTCACTAGCACAGCAATTACTAACGCTGGAGGAAAAGCTGATTATCCTTATTATTGGACAAATACATCGGCAATTCCAAGTGCCAAAGGTACCTACTCTAATGCATGGTATGTAGCATTTGGGAGAGCTGAGGATGGAAAAGGGGAGGACCTTCATGGTGCAGGTGCAGTGCGATTTGATGCCAAAGTATTGAGCTCAGGAGGGGCTTCAGGAGAAGAGAGGGTTTTAAACTATGTTCGCCTTGTGAGGAAATATTAAATAAAATGAAAGCGTTTTTATATTAAATTTATATTCCCAAAAATAGCTGGTGGATCGACCTCTTCATCTCATCCCCTAAGTGATCCATCAATGTAATACAATATCTGATTGAATTAGGAAACTCTGAGAACTCATCCATCTTTAAAGATGGACGAATTCATTTCTTGATGTACTATATTTGCATTAACAGAAAGAAGAAATAACTTTTTATAGCAACTCCGTTTATAATGAATGAAATGAAAAATAAATGGAATTTGTTTTTCCTAAAAAAAATTATCTTACACTAGGCATTCCAGCTGCATTTCCAATTTCAGTGATAGCAGTTTTGACTGCAGAATTTGAAAGAATTGTTTGGGTCAACGCTAAAGAGCTGAATGTTTGAATGCTAGTAGGACAGGAAGTTGATGTGGTTAGAGTAGTTCCCGAACTGGCATCCGCACATTCTTGGGTTGCATTTGCAGCACAACTAGTTTGGGTATATCTACCTGATGTATAGGCATATGTGCTATTTGTTTTCATTTGGACTCCGCATCCAACTCCTGTGTACGTCACACCTGAACCAGTGGCATCACTGCTAGAGGCTGTACTCACCTCAAATGTTTTAGTGGTTTTGTTGGCGATTATGTGAACAATTGAGGCAGGTCCTGAATTAGAAAGTCCAAGTTGATAAACTTCCATTGTGTTACCAGCTTTTTCTATTTTAGCTAAAACGTAGATTCCATCAGTTCCAACATTTTTAGTAAGATTAGCTATGTAGTAATAACTTGTATCAGCACCCATGTATGTTGTAGCATCACTGCTCTTAACATACTTACATGAGATGGACATAGGAAAATTAAAAGTAACTCCACTCACTGTAAATGTAGAGGGAGTCCAGGTTGATCCCGTAGATGTAAAACATGAGCCATAAGTACTCGCTTGTGTGGTTGTAAGTTGCGTGATCTCCTCATCTACTTTAGAGAGTCTAAATCTAAAATTAGTGGGCCCACTTCCAAAAAGTCTGGTCTGTATGGTTTGCACATCAGCTACACCTTTTGTAAATGAAGTATATGTTGTGTTCTTCAAAGCTGTAGGAAGGGAATCCTGTACTATAGTTAATAAACTTGGCACCGATACCGATGAAGTGCTAGAGGAACTGGCCAGAGCTAGAGCAGCTATTGCAACGTTGTTGTTAGATTTTTTTTCAGAACAAGACAGGCTGAAGAGTAAAGATAATATAAGTGAAATAATTTTCATTTTAATTCTCCATTTAATACTTATAGGATATTACATGAAAGTATCTTCTAAAGCAATAGGATGTTTAACCCTATTTAATATATATTTTTGGTAACAATTACATAATTATATTGTTTCCACAAAGAAATCTTCCCTCTCCCTTTTATTTTATGTAACCTATCTTGGATACTGGACAATCCCATTCCAATGTAATTGGAATCCTTCCAACTTCTCCACTCAAAAGGTTGTCCATCATGATATATTAGAAATCCAAGATATGCTTTCTTTTTAAAAAGTAAGAAGTGTAAGTACTTAGGTTTAGAATGACGCATTACATTTGTCATAATTTCTGAAAATATTCTTTGGAGATGCACGGATTCATCCATAGTCAGACATTCGGATATATCTGTGAGCTTATAATCCACTTCAATCATCTTTGAAGATTTCAATCTAAGGAGGTACTTATCAATTTCAGCTTCCAAAATTTGGTGGTTATCTTTTTCGGATGTCAGGATATAAACATAGTCCCGGATTGATTCTAATGCACTTTTTAAAGAAAGATTTAAATCCTTGAACTCTGGGAATTGGTCTTTGAGCCTATTTGCTTCTAATACCAAGTAGGATAGATCGGCTCCAATTTTATCATGCAATTCCACAGCTATCTTCATCTTTTGATTGCTGTATTGGATGATTTGTTCATTGTATTTTTTTTGTAGTATGCTTAGCTCTTTTTCTTTTTTTAAGGCTTCTGTAAAGTGTTTAGAAATTAAGTAGGAATAAGCTATAATAAAAAATAGCAATCCATAGGGGAAACTATAAGGAACAATAAAAAATCTATCCGTGATACCATAAATTATATCATTGATCATAAATACTAACAGAAAAGTTCCTAAAAATAATAGAGTCTTAGAGTCCTTTAATTTATTTTGATATGCTCTATTGAATTTAAAAAAGGCTTCTGCTCCTAATAAGAAAAAAGCATAATTGGCATAGGAATAAACTATGCATACCAAATGTATATTTACCAAAATAATAAATAACAACATATAGTTTGCAAGTATACGAATATATATTTGCCAATTAAAAATCTTTAGATCAACAAATAAAGAATCAAGAAACTTACTAAAAATAATAAAAAAAGAAATTTCCAGAAAGAATTCCACCCGAATATGATAGTCAGGTCCAAAAAAAGGAAGTATATTTTCAACTTCATTACTGATGACAAGAGAATAGAGTGATACAGATATACAAAAAAAAGAAAAATAAAGCTGAATTTTTTCATCACGATAGTTTATATAAAAAAGCAAATGGTAGAGTCCCACACCAAGAATAAAGCAACCGAGGAAGTAATTTATGAAGTGATCACTCATCGTATCCCGTGTTAAATCCTTGAAATTTCCTATTCTAATTGGAAAACGAATCCCAGATCTTGTATGATTTCCTTCTCGATTGGAAATTCGAATGGTAAGGATGGCTTTCCCTAGAGGCAAAAGAGTGGGGGTTGGAAAAAAATTATTACTAAAGTACCTATTTTCATCCATACTACTTTGGATGAGTGAATCATTTATGAACGACTCTTGGGTATGTTTTTGAAACGGAATCAGAATGGCTGTATTTGGGACTTCATTGAAAATAGAAACTGTATACTCACCGATAAAGTCTCTATAAGAAGAATCACTTTCTGGAATATGATTTTGCCATTTATCGGGAACGGGAAGCATTGTTTCTTTTATAACTAAGTCTTTCTGTAAAAGCCTAAAATTAAATTCACCATTTAGATTCCATATTTTTTGAACTTCAAATAATTCTTTTTTTATAGTGATACTTCCCAAATGAACAATAGGTTCATTAGTTGACTTAGATTTACAGCTATAAATAAATTGATTTACAATTAAAATAAATATTAAAAAACCTATTCTCAAATCTGTATCTTTGGAAATTTTATAATTCCCATTCTCCTAGCTTTCATAATAGCCTCTGATCTGGAGTTTACCTCTAGTTTGGAGTAGATTTTTTCTATGTGCCTTGCCACTGTGTGAGGTGAGATATCCAATTCATCCGCTATATCTGAATACTTAAAGCCCAAAGAAACATAATCGAGTATTTCTTTTTCTCTAGGAGAGAGCTTTGAACTAGAATTTTCTTCTGGAAATTCTGGGACAAATTCTTCTATGATCTTGGCTGCAATTTTGGGTGTAATCATAGATCCACCCAATAAAATTACTTTTAGGGATGCCATGAAGAGTTCGGGGGAGGTGTCCTTCAGAATATATCCTTTTGCTCCTAAACGTATCGCACGGATGAGATTTTCCTCATCTTCAAAGACTGTGTACATTAGAAATTTTGAATTGGGAAGTAAGGGTTTGAGATTTTTTAGACAGGCAATCCCATCTAACTCAGGCATACCAATGTCTAACACAATTAGATCAGAATTGTCTTTGGGGAGTTTTAAGACTGCTTCTTTCGAACTCCTATAAATACTGTTTAATTTGAATTCAGTTGATTTAGAAAATTCAGACTCCAAAATGCGAATATAATTTTCGTTGTCTTCAACAACTGATACTGTACTTCCAGACATATTACCCATGTGTTTTTAAAAGTAGAGGATTTTTGGATTTGAGCAAGAAAAAAATACCAAAACGGAATCGAGTGGGATAGGACGTTTTCCCCTATAGAATAAGCTAAAATGTAAAAATGAGCTTTTTGAATTAGTAGTTTTTAAAACAGGTGCTTTTCAGTTTGCAAGGTAAGTAATTTAGATAACTATAGAGTAATACAATACCCCGGAGGTTTCCCCTCGATATGGGACGAGAAGATGTCCCTACTCGGGGTCCGTAATTGTGAACGTCAGGGTTTTTCTTCTTTTTTGGTTACTTGTTTCTTCTCTTTTCATAAAGAGAAGAAACAAGTAACAATTATATTTGAGATGAAAGAAGAATTGGAATTAAAAAGTAAATTTAGTCTTTAGAATTAAAGTTGAACTTGCTGAGTACTATCCTAAAGTAAGTACGAATATTTAGAAATTTAAAAATGATATAAAGATTCCAAAGAAAGGTGTGAAATGAAATATAAAAAATTAGGTAAGACAGGGCTTTTGGTATCTGAAATTTGTTTGGGTACCATGACGTATGGTGGCAAAGGATTTTGGGAAGTGATAGGTAAATTAGGGCAATTGTCTGTGGATTCCCAATTAAAAATGGCAATTGAAAAGGGTGTAAATTTTATTGATACTGCGGATGTGTACCACGAGGGTGAGTCTGAAAAATTATTAGGACATGCCATTCAAAATGTAGGCATCAATAGAAATGATTTAGTTTTGGCCACAAAGGTTCGGGGTAGGGTAGGCAAGGGTGTGAATGATACTGGACTTTCCAGAAAGCAAATCCTGAGATCAATTGATGGAAGCCTTAAGCGATTGGGGACAGATTATGTTGATCTTTACCAAATCCATGGATATGACCCTTTTACTCCCATAGAAGAAACACTAGATGCTCTCAATGATGTTGTGAGATCGGGTAAGGTTAGGTACATTGGATTTTGTAATCTTCCTGCTTGGAGGGTGATGAAAGCACTTTCCATTTCTGAAAAAAATGGATATTCTTCTTTTGTTTCTGCTCAAATGTACTACACAATTGCGGGTAGGGATATAGAACGAGAAATAGTCCCCCTTGCAGAAGAAGAAGGTTTGGGAATTTTACCCTGGTCTCCATTGGCTGGAGGGCTACTCACTGGGAAGTTTACTAGAACTGGGGAAGCGCCCGCAGATGCTCGGAGAGCCCAGTTTGATTTTCCTCCTGTAAACAAAGAGAAAGTTTTTTCCTGTGTAGATGTGATGATCCCTATTGCTAAGAGCAAAGGAGTATCTGTCTCACAAATTGCTTTGGCTTATCTTTTGCAAAAGCCTTTTGTAACTAGCGTTATCATAGGGGCAAAGTCAGACCAGCAGCTTGTGGATAATTTAGGATCTGTAAAGGTTACATTTACCCCTGATGAACTCAAGGCTTTAGATGAGGTGAGTGCACTACCATCTGAGTATCCACAATGGATGGTGGAATTTCAGCAAAAGGATCGCTACGAAACATAAAATAAACTGCTCCGTAAGAAATGTATCTTACGGAGCAAATTTCTTTACTCATTCATTTTAAATAAATCTTTTAATCCAATCACTCTATTCCAATTTTCTTCAAATGTTTCTTGGTTGTGGTTTGGTCGTCTTACCATTTTATTTAAAGAGTGAGCTTGGTCTTGTGATGCACTTGGACGTATTTGCAATGCTACAGCATACCTTGAAAAATCCTTTACTAAAAATCCAAATACGCTGTCTAAAAGGGAAGTTTCTAAGCCTACAATCTTAGC
>JACCDP011489181.1_pt1 | contig 11016 bp, 10 predicted proteins | sample 7445841 | NCBI WGS metagenome assembly JACCDP01 (sample SAMN15323441, study PRJNA562643) | freshwater metagenome | isolation source: river surface water | place: USA:Blue River Watershed | collected 2017-08-17
CCGTGGACGACGCAGCCGCGCCAGCCCCCGCCACTCCCGGCGTCGTGCTCGGGGCCGTGCTCATCGCCGCCAGCGTTTTCGCCGTGTGGGACTACCAGCGCATCGCGGTGATCTACGCGCCCGGCCCCGACGCCCAGCCGCTGAAGCAGCGCATCGCCATCGGCCAGCGCTCACCGTTCTTCAGCCATCAGGCCGACTACGCCGCCGCCACGAGCCTGCCCCCGGGCCCCGACGCGCTGGCCGCCGCGCGACGCACGGCCTTCAGCCTGGTCGATGCGCGCTTGCTGATGCACTGGTCACGCTCACTGGAAGCCACCGGCGACATCGAGGGCGCGCGCTTCCTCGCCGACCGGCTGCGGGAGTTCCGCAACCCGACCGGCGACAGCTGGTTCGAGAGCTGTACGGAAGCAGCACCGTCACCGGACGCTTCGCCGGCCTCTTCGCCTGCTGCGATGGTGCAATGCCAGCCGGCGTCCGGCGTGGTGGACTGGCGAACGCTGCGCTGAGCCTGCCACTCAGGCGGCGTGCCAGTCGCCGCTCTTGCCGCCCTGCTTCTCCAGCACGCGCACGCGGTCGATGACCATGCCGCGATCGGCGGCCTTGCACATGTCGTAAATCGTGAGCAGGCCCACCTGCACGGCACACAGCGCCTCCATCTCGACGCCGGTGCGGCCCAGCGTCTCGACCTGCGCGCGGCACAGCACGCGGCTGGCCGGCTCATCGAGTTCGAACTCGACCTTCACGCGCGTGATGGGCAGCGGATGGCACAGCGGCACGAGGTCGGCGCAACGCTTGGCCCCCTGGATGGCCGCGATGCGCGCCACGCCCAGCACATCGCCCTTCTTGGCCGTGCCGCTGGCGATGAGGGCGAAGGTCTGCGGCTGCATGCGGATCTCGCCGGCCGCGACGGCCACGCGGTGCGTCTCGGCCTTGGCGGACACGTCGACCATGTGGGCTTCACCCTGGGCGTCGAAATGGGTCAGTGGGTGGGTCATGTCAGTTCTTTCGGGCGGCGCCGGCCAGGTCGGGCGTCTTCATTCTCACGAAACCTTCCCGGTCCGAGATGCAGGCATCATAGGCAGATGGCTGCTGCCGGCCGGAGTGCCCGTTCGATGAAGAAGTTGCTTGTCACCCGCCCCCTGCTCACGCTGATCGCCGCCGCCACGCTGGCCCTACCCGGCGCACCGCTGAACGCCCAGGTCAACCTGCCGGCCCTGGGCGACTCGGTGTCGCAGGATCTCGATGTCGGCACCGAACGGCGGCTGGGTGACCAGGTCATGCGCCAGATCCGCATCGACCCCGACTACGTGCTGGACCCGCTGCTGCAGGAATATCTGGACGGCATCTGGGACCCGCTGGTCAAGGCGGCGCGCAAGCTGGGGCAGATCGGCGACGAGACGCAATCGCGCTTCGCCTGGGAGCCCTTCCTCGTGCGTGACAGGAGCGTCAACGCGTTCGCGTTGCCCGGCGGTTTTGTCGGCACCCACCTCGGCCTGATCTCGATGACCGTGTCGCGCGACGAGCTCGCGTCGGTGCTGGCGCACGAGCTCTCGCACATCACGCAGCGCCACATCGCGCGCCGCATCGCGGGCGATTCCAAGAACAGCATGGTCGCCGTGGCCGGCCTGCTGCTGGGCGTGCTTGCGGCCACGCGAGGCAACATCGACATGGCCAACGCCGGCATCGTCGGCGGCCAAGCGGCGGCCACGCAGCTGTCGCTGAACTTCTCACGCGACATGGAGCGCGAGGCGGACCGCGTGGGCTTCAACGTGCTCGTGGAGGCCGGCTTTGCGGGCAGCGGCATGGTCAGCATGTTCGAGCGCATGGAGCAGGCCTACCACCTGATGGACAACGGCGCCTACCCTTACCTTCGCTCGCACCCGCTGACGAGCGAACGTATCGGCGACGCCCGCACTCGCCTGGCGCTGGAGCCGTTCTCGCGCCCGCAGGGGCTGGCCGAGCATGCCTTGATGGCGGCGCGTGCACGCGCACTGCAGGACCCGCGCGTCGAGGCCTGGAAGGTGCTCGAGAACTACGACGCTGGCGCCCGCAACATCAAGGACGGCAACGGCTACGAGCAGCTCGGCGCGCGCTATGCCGCGGCACTGTCGTCCATCAAGCTGCGCAACTTCGACCGCGCAGAGGCCACGCTGCGCAGCACCGAGGTGACGCTGCAGTTGCTCAAGCCCAGCGCGCCCGAAATGGCGGCGGCCAGCCGGCTGCTGACCTATCTGCGCGCCGAACTGGCGGAGGCACGCGGCCGCCCGATGGAGGGCATCGCGGCGCTGGACACGCTGAAGGACGAGAAGTCCCGCCCGATGCTGCTGCAGCGCGTGGGCCTGGCGCTGGCCGCCGGCCCTGCCGAAACGGCCGGGCCGCAGCTGCGCGAGGCTGCGGATGCCCTGCAGACCCACGTCTCGCTGGAGCCCAGCGACGCGCTGGCGTGGCACGAGCTGTCGCTGGTGTGGGAGAAGCTCGGCCAGCCGTTGCGTGCCGTGCGCGCCCAGGCCGAGACCCACGCAGCCGCCGGCGACCTCAACGGCGCCATCGACCGGCTGCGCTCGGGGCTGCGACAGTCGCGCTCGCGTGATGCCGACCAGGTGGAGGCCTCCGTCATCGACGCGCGCCTGCGCACGCTGGTCTACGAGCGCCAGGCCATCCTGGGCGAGATGTACAAGGGCCGCTACATCCCGCCGGACGTCGAACTGCCGAATTGAGACCACCCCCTACCGCGGCGAAGCCGCGGCCCCCTCAAGGGGGCGCCGCTGGTGGACCGGCAAAGCCGGATCCACGGCGGCCGCTCGAGGGGCGGCGGCGCTGCGCGCGCCTTGGAGCCGAGACACCGGCAGACCGCCTTCGGGGTGCGCTGCCGACTGCGGTGGGGCGGGCTACTCCTGCGGGAACAACCGCTCCATCAACACGTCGATGACCATGCCGCACAGGCTGTAGATCAGCGAGCCGATCAGCGCCGCGCCAAAGCCCGACACAGCGAGACCGTCGAGCAGCGAGGCAGCCGCCCAGAACATCAGCGCGTTGATGATGAACAGGAACAGGCCCAGGCTCAGCACGGTCACGGGCAGCGTCAGCAGCACGAGGATGGGCCGCAGCAAGGTGTTCAGCAGGCCCAGCACCAGCGCCGCGATCAGCGCCGACGTGAAGCTCGTGACAACGACGCCTGGGTAGAGGTGAGCGACCAGCAGCAACGCACCGGCCAGCAGCAGCCAACGGATGAGGATCTTCATGGCTGCAGCATAAGGCGGGCGTCGCGTCTCGCTGACGGCAAGCCCGTCGCATAGCTGCGGTAATGAGAACCATTTGTATTTCGTATTAGCATTGGCAAAGATTTATCTCCCGCATCAATCGTGAACTTCACCCTCGCCTTGGACAGTTCCACCCCGGTGGAAGAGCCGCGCCCGCAGGCGGCGGCCCCCACGGGTCGAGTCGCACCGGCGACCGCCGCGCCCGTGCGCAGCAGCCCGGGCTGGGGTACGAAGCGACGTCACCCGGGCGCGCTGATCGCCATCGGCGCCCTGCACCTGGTGGCCGGCTGGGCGCTGGCGCACGGCATGATGCACCGGGCGTCTAAGGCGGAGCCCGCGCCCGTGCAGGTGCGACTCCTGGAGGCCCCCAAGCCGCCGCAGGTCACGCCCCCGCCGCCGAAGATGCAGGTCACGCTGCCGATCCTGGCGCCCATGCCCATCGTGCCGCCACCGCCTGTCACGATTTCCAGTCCCGTCGTCGTCGTGGCCGAGTCGCTGCCGACCACGAGCGCACCGCCGCGCCCCGAGCCTGCGCCAGCCGTCGCCGTGGCCGCCGCGCCCGTGGCGCCACCCGCCATCAGGGAGCTGCCCGCCGGCAGCTTTCGCTACCGGGTCGAGCCCCGGCTGAGCTACCCCCGCATGTCCAAGCGGCTGGGCGAGGCGGGCGTGGTGGTGCTGCGCATCGTCGTGGATGCCGCCGGCATGCTGCGCAGCGCGACGCTGAAGCGCTCGTCGGGCTTCGAGCGGCTGGACCAGCAGGCGCTGCTGGACATCCGCAGCGCGCGCTTCGAGCCCTACCTCGAGCGCGGCCACGCCATCGACTGGGAGGCCGACGCCGGCCTGTCGTACGAACTGAATTGACCCAAACGATGCGGGGACGCCACACCCCGCATTGACCAGTTAATGAGAATCACTATCATTCTCATTAACGACGTTGCCCAGCGGTAGCCCGGCAACGTCTCACCCCCTCTACCCCCCCCGTCATGCGCGCGCTGCGACGACGACCCACGCCGTCGCAGCGCACGCCATTTCAAACCACATCGGAGTTCGCATGTCCTTCATCAAGAGCCGCAAGCACGCTGTCGTGCCTCATGCCATTGCCGCCCTCGCGGCCAGCCTGAGCCTGCCCGTCGTCGCCCAGCAAGCCCCCACGGCTGACGCCAAGAAGGACGAGCCCGCCCTGCCCACAGTGAAGGTGCAGGCCGCCAGGGAAGTGCCGTACAAGGCCGACACCAGCGCTTCGTCCAAGATCACGCAGACGCTGCTGGAGACGCCCAAGACCATCCAGGTCGTGAAGAAGGAAACCCTGCAGGAGCAGGGCGCGGTCTCGCTGATGGAGGCGCTGGAGAACACCCCGGGCATCACGATGCAGCTGGGCGAGAACGGCAACACCTCGGCCGGCGACACCTTCCAGATGCGCGGCTTCTCGCTGCAGACGTCCACCTTCGTCGACGGCATCCGCGACCTCGGCGCCGTCACGCGCGACGTGTTCAACCTGGAGCAGATCGAGATCGTGAAGGGCCCGGCCGGCGCCGACACCGGCCGCGGCGCCAGCGCGGGTTACATCAACCTGATCAGCAAGCTGCCGCAGCTGGACAACGCCACCGACGCCACCGTCACGCTGGGCGACGCCAGCCGCAAGCGCGGCACGCTGGACACGAACTATCGCCTCGGCGAGAGCACCGCCGTGCGCCTGAACGTGATGGCGCAGGACAACGGCGTGCCGGGCCGTGATGTCGTGAAGAACAAGGGCTGGGCCATCGCGCCGTCCATCGCCTTCGGCCTGGGCTCGCCCACGCGCTTCTTCCTGTTCTCGCAGCACGTGCGCCAGGACAACACGCCCGACGGCGGCGTGTCCACGGTCGGCTTCCCCGGCTTCGGCCAGACCAACACCAATGCCGCCGTGCAGGCCGCGCTGCTGGCCGCGCCGCGCACCCGGCTCAGCAACTACTACGGCAGCGCCGACGACTACGAAAAAGTCGACGCCGACATGGTGACGGCCAAGCTGGAGATGGACCTGGGCAGCAACACCGTCGTGCGCAACACCTCGCGCTACGGTCGCACCCGCATGGACCGCGTGCTGACCGGCATCAACGGCATCACGGCCTCGGCCACCAGCGGCACCACGGTCACCGTGCTCCCGCTGGAACAGTGGACGATCGCGCGCTCGCGCCAGCTCCTGGACCAGACCAACGAGATCCTGGCCAATCAAACCAGCCTGAACACCAGCTTCACCACCGCCGGCCTCAAGCATGACCTGGCGGCCGGCATGGAACTGATGATGGAGCGCCAGCTGACGCGCGGCTCGACGACCGGCAGCACCGCCACGACCACCGTGGTGCTCAACGGCCAGACCATCGCCGCCATCGCCAACCCGGCGGCCAACCTCTACAACCCGAGCTCGGCCGACGTGCTGGGCAAGCCGCTGCTGACCGGCGCCGACACCGAAGGCAAGACCTCCACGCAGGCGGTGTACGCGTTCGACACCATCACACTGAACGACGCCTGGAAACTGAACGCCGGCCTGCGCGTGGAGCACTACAACACCACGACCAACAGCGGCACCCTGGTGACCGGCGGCACGGGCGGCAACCTGAGCACCTATCAGCCGCGCGGCTACGGTGTCGGCGCCATCGTGCCGACCAACCTGTCCGCGTCCGACTGGCTGACCAGCTGGAACCTGGGCGCCGTCTACAAGGTGGCCCCGAACGGCACGCTGTACGGCGCCGTCGCCAACTCGATGACCCCGCCGGGCAGCAGCAACTTCACGCTGTCCACCACCGGTCAGCAAGCCAGCGCTGCCGACCCGCAGGAGACCATGAACTATGAGCTGGGCACCAAGTGGGAGCTGCTCGACAAGCGATTGAACGTGTCCGCCGCGCTGTACCGCGCCGAGAACGACAAGCAGGTCACGCAAGACCCCGTGACGCTGCAGAACGTGCAGGGCGGCAAGACCCGCGTGGAAGGTATCGAGCTGTCCGCCGTCGGCCAGATCACGAACTTCTGGCAGATCACCGCCGGCCTGCAGACGATGAAGACCAAGCAGCTGAACCAGCAGAGCTTCACCGTCACCAACGGCACCACCACCACCACGGTCACCAATGGCGTGCGCTGGTCGCCCGAGTTCTCGGCCACGCTGTGGACGTCTTATCAGTGGAATGACCTGACCGTCGGCGGTGGCGTGCGCCACACCGGCGAGCAAAAGCGCGTCATCACCGACGTTGCCACGCTGCAGAACACCCCCAACCTGCCGGCCTTCACGGTGGTGGACCTGATGGCGGCCTACCGTGTGTCCAAGACGGTCAACCTGCAGCTCAACGTGACCAACCTGACGGACAAGGTCTATATGTCGTCGTTGAACAATGGCGGCTCGCGCCTGTTCATCGGGGCGCCGCGTGCGGTCACGCTGAGCGGTCGCTTCTCGTTCTGATGACCACCACCTGAGCCCCTTGCCGCCCGCCCCGCGGGCGGCTTCATGCCACCATGCTGCTCCATATCCCCGCCGTACTCAGCAAGGACGACGTGCGTGAGATGCGCCGCGGCCTGGACGCTGCCGACTGGACCGACGGTCGCCAGACCGTCGGCGAACAAGGCGCCCAGGTCAAGCGCAACCGCCAGTTGCCGGTCGACCACCCCATCGGCCGCCAGATCGGCGACCACATCCGCCAGGTGCTTGCGCGCCATCCGCAGTTCATCTCCGCGGCGCTGCCGCTGCGCACGCTGGCGCCCTTGTTCAACCGCTATGAGGGCGGCGAGCACTACGGCCTGCACGTGGACGGCGCAGTCATGCGCCAGGCCGGCACGGAGCAGCCGTTGCGCAGCGACGTGTCCACGACGCTGTTCCTCAGCGAACCCGACGACTACGAGGGCGGCGAACTCATCGTCGTCGACACCTATGGCGAGCACGAGGTCAAGCTGCCGGCCGGCGACATGATCGTCTACGCCAGCAGCAGCCTGCACCGTGTCGAGCCCGTCACGCGCGGCGCGCGCGTGTGCTCCTTCTTCTGGACCCAGAGCATGGTGCGCGACGACGGCCGCCGCACCATGCTGTTCGAGCTGGACCAGGCCATCCAGCGCCTGCGCGCACGCCTGGGCGACGACGCCGACACCAAGGCCCTGACCCACCACTATCACAACCTGCTGCGGCAGTGGGCCGAGCTGTGAGCAACGCGCCGCAACGGGCCACCTGGCTGAAAACGCTGCACCAGTGGCACTGGATCAGCTCGGCCATGTGCCTGGTCGGCATGATCCTGTTCTCCCTGACCGGCATCACGCTGAACCACGCCAGCTGGATCGAGACCCATCCGCGCGTCATCCAGCGCACCGCCCAGCTGCCGCCCGCGCTGCTGGCCACGCTGGCCGACAGCCATGCCGGCCCCCTGCCCGAGGCGGCGCGTTCATGGTTGGCTGACACTCTGAAAACAAGCGTTAGCAATGCAGCCCCAGAATGGTCTGCGGAGGAGATCTATCTCCCGATGCCGCGCCCCGGCGGCGACGCCTGGCTGCGCATCGACCGCACGAACGGCGACGTCGAGTTCGAGGACACCGACCGCGGCTGGCTGGCCTACCTGAATGACCTTCACAAGGGCCGCCATGCCGGCATGGCGTGGAGCTGGTTCATCGACCTGTTCGCCGTGGCCTGCCTGCTCTTCTCCATCACGGGCCTGCTGATCCTGAAACACCACGCCGTGCGCCGCCCCAGCACATGGCCCCTGGTGGGATTCGGGCTCGTGCTGCCCGCCCTTCTCGCCCTCCTGTTGATCCACTAGAGACGTCCCATGAAGCTCCAACTCACCCTCACCGCAGCCGGCCTGGCGTCGCTCGGCGCTCCGGCGCTGGCCGCCGACGTCCAGCTCAAGTTCGACCTGCCGCGCCTGAACGTGGCCGAGTACCACAAGCCCTATGTGGCCGTGTGGCTCGAAAAGTCCGGCACCAGCACGGCGGCCGCCCAGCTGGCGCTCTGGTACGACCTGAAGAAGCCCAACAACGGCGGCACGAAATGGGTGCGTGACATGCGGCAGTGGTGGCGCGCGGGCGGACGCTCGCTGAGCCTGCCGGCCGACGGTGTCAGCGGCGCCACGCGCGGCGCCGGCGAGCACGTCATCAACCTCAGCCAGCACCCGGCCTTCGCGGGCCTCGCCCCCGGCAGCTACGACATGGTGGTGGAAGTCAGCCGCGAAGCCGGCGGCCGCGAGGTGCGGCGCCTGCCCTTCACCTGGCCCGTCAAGGCGGCCGCCGACATCAAGGTGCAAGGCGACGACGAACTCGGCGCCCTGCAACTCACCGTGAAGCCCTGAGCCCAGGAACCCCCATGCGCAAAACCCTGATCGCTACCGCCGCCGCCCTGCTGCCCCTGCTCGCGCAGGCGCACATGACCTGGCTGCTGCCGAACTCGACGCTCGTGACCAACCGGGACGGCATCGTCACCATCGATGCCGCCGTGTCGGAAGACCTCTTCAGCTTCGATCGCGCGCTCAAGCTCGATCAGCTGCGCATCACCGGGCCGGCCGGCCTCGTGCTGCAGCCCGAGGGCCAGAGCTCGGCCCGCCACCGTGAGAGCTTCGACGTGAAGCTGCCCAAGGACGGCACCTACCGCATCAGCAACTTCAGCCGTGCGCTGATGGGCGCCTACAAGCTGGGCGGCGAGACCAAGCGCTTCCGCAGCACGCCCGAGACGCTGGACAAAGACCTGCCCGCCGGTGCCGAACTGACCAGTCTGACGGAGACCGCCACGCGGCAGCAGACGTTCGTCAGCCGCGAACAGCCGGGCGAGGTGGCCTTCACGCCCGAAGGCACGGGCCTGGAGCTGCTGCCGCTGACCCCGGTGACCGACCTCTCCAACGGCGACGAGAGCCGCTTCAAGCTGCTGCTGGACGGCAAGCCCCAGGCCAACGCCAGCGTCACGGTGCGTCGTGCCGGCAACCGCTACCGCTACAAGAGCGGCGAGTTCACGGTGCAGACCAACGCCGAAGGCGAGTTCACCGTCGGCTGGGCCGAGGCGGGCCAGTACTGGGTGGGCGCCAATGCCGGCGAGCGCGGCGCGCCGGGCGGCCCGGGCGGTGGCACCCGCGACAAGCCCATCAAGCGCGCTGCCGTCAGCGCCACGTTCGAGGTGCTTCCCAAATAAACGCGCCAGCACTCCCTGCGGCACGCGTGCTCGTGCCGCTGCATATCGAAGGCAGCCCGCCGCCGTGGGGCCAGACGCTGCAGCGCCTGGCCGGCGAGACCATGGGCACGAGCTGGTCGGTCGCGCTGATCGGGCCCGAGCCGCTGTCGCACGCGCCGCTGTACGCCGCCATCGAGGCGTTGTTCAGCGACGTGATCGCACAGATGAGCCACTGGGACGCCACCTCGCTGCTGTCGCGCTTCAACCGCGCCGCGCCCGGCACGCGCCTGGCGCTGCCGCCCGGCTTCGCCGACGTGATGGACGCGGCGCTGCAGATCGCCGCCGCCAGCAACGGCGCCTTCGACCCCACGGCCGGGGCGCTCGTGCAGCGCTGGGGATTCGGCCCGCCGGCCGACGGCCAGGAAGACCAGGCGCAGCGCGGCTGGGCCGCACTGGGCTGGGACGCGCACACGCGCTCGATCGAGCAACCCGGCGGCCTGCGGCTGGATCTGTCCGCCATCGCCAAAGGGCACGCCGTGGACCGCCTGGCCGATCTGCTGGCAGAACTCGGCCTGCCGCACCACCTCGCCGAGGTGGGGGGCGAGCTGCGTGGCGCCGGGCTCAAGCCCGACGGCCAGCCCTGGTGGGTCGACTTCGAGCCGCCCGCCGCCGATGCGGATGTGCTGCCGCTGCGGCTGGCGTTGCACGGCCTGGCCATCGCCACGTCGGGCGACTACCGACGCTTCCGCCTCGATGCCGACGGCCGCCGGCAATCGCACACCATCGACCCGCGCCGGGGCGAGCCCATCGCACACGGCCTGGCCTCGGTCAGCGTCGTGCATGCCAGCGCCATGTGGGCCGATGGCTGGTCCACCGCACTGATGGTGATGGGCCTGGAGGCCGGCCTGGCCTTCGCCACCGCCCACGGCCTCGCCGCTCGCTTCCTGCAGCGCCATGACGGCGGCTACGTCGAGCGCTTCAGCCCGGCGCTCGAGGCCCTGCTGTCATGAGCCGCGAACTCTGGGCCGCCCTGCTCGTCGCGGGCTATGCGCTGCTGTGCCTTGCCTGCTGGTGGCGCCATCGCCGACGCAATGCCCTCGCCCAGGCCGACGCGGCCGCCCTGCTGCCCGCCAGCGAGGCCGGCACGCCGCTGCTGGTGCTGCACGCCAGCCAGACCGGCGCCGCCGAGGCACTTGCGTGGCAGACCGCGCGCGCGCTCCACCTCGCCGGGCTGCCGGTACGCGTGCTGCCGCTGGGGCAGGCCCAGCCGGCCGACCTGGCCGGCGCGCGGCAGGCGCTCTTCATTGCCGCCACCTGCGGCGAGGGCGACCCACCGGACAGCGCGGTGCCGTTCGTGCGCGACGTGATGGGCCGCGACGACATCGATCTCGGCACGCTGCACATCGCGGTGCTCGCGCTCGGCGACGCCACCTACGCGCAGTTCTGCGGCTTTGGCCGCACGCTGGATGCCTGGTTGCTGGCCCGCGGCGCCCAGCCGCTGTTCCCGCGGCTCGACGTGGACCGCGAGGACGCCGCCACGCTCGCCGAATGGCGCCGGCACCTCAGCCACGTGGCCGGCTCCAGTGACTCGCTGCGTTGGGACGACCAGCCCTTCACGCCCTGGCGGCTGGTCGAGCGGCGCGTGCTCAA
>JACCDP010358137.1_pt1 | contig 11015 bp, 6 predicted proteins | sample 7445841 | NCBI WGS metagenome assembly JACCDP01 (sample SAMN15323441, study PRJNA562643) | freshwater metagenome | isolation source: river surface water | place: USA:Blue River Watershed | collected 2017-08-17
TCCGCGACATCATTGGTAAGGGTGGCGCGGTCATCCGCAAGTTGCAGGATGACTTCCAGGTCAACATCAACGTGCAGGACGACGGCACCGTGCAGATCGCTTCGGCTGACCCAGAGCGCACCAAGGGTGTCCTTGATGCAATCAATGGGATCACCAAAGAGGTTGAGCTCGGGGCGCTCTACATGGGCAAGGTCACCCGCATCATGGGCTTCGGCTGCTTCGTCGAGATCCTTCCAGGCAAGGAAGGCCTCGTACGCATCGGCGAGCTCGCCGACTATCGCGTGAACACGGTCGAGGATGAGGTCGCCGTTGGCGACGAGATCATGGTTGTGGTCACAGAAGTTGACCGCCAGGGTCGCGTCAACCTGTCGCGCCGCGCCGCCATGCAGCGTCACAAGGCCGCGCCTCAGGAGTAAGCGTGCCCTTTCACTCTAGAAACACCACTGAGGACTTGCGGCCAAACCGCAGGTCCTCAGTCGTATACTGGGCAGCATGAGCAACGCATCGCACCCAGAGGGTTACGTCGTCGCCGTTCTCGGCGCAACTGGGCTCGTTGGTCAAACCATGATCTCCGTGCTGGAAGAGCGCAACTTTCCTGTGCGCACGCTTATTCCACTTGCCGCCACGAGCGGTGGCCGAACCGTGCGCTTCCGCGGTGCAGATGTCCCAGTGCAGCAGGTTCAACCTGGCTCATTCACCGGCGTAGATATCGCGCTCTTTAGCGCGGGTGGAGCCGCGAGCCTGACGTATGCGCCAGAGGCAGCGGCACGAGGCTGCGTCGTTGTCGACAATTCGAGCGCGTGGCGTATGGATCCCGCGGTTCCGCTCGTCGTCTCCCAGGTGAACCCAGGGGCACTCGCATTGCACAAGGGGATCGTTGCTAACCCAAACTGCTCGACCATGCAGCTTGCGCCACTTCTCAAAGCACTCTCTGATGCAGCCGGCCTTGAGCGAGTAGTTGTTGCAACCTACCAGGCGGTATCCGGTGCGGGCGCAAAAGCGGTTGCGGATCTTGATCAGCAGCGCGCCAGTGTGGCGAGCGGCGGCACACCCGCTTCGACTATCTACCCGCACGCCGTCGTATCGAGCCCAATCCCCGCCATTGATGTATTCCTTCCAGACGGCTCCACGAAGGAAGAGACGAAGGTTGTGACCGAGAGCAGAAAGATTCTTGACCTACCGAGCCTCCGAATCTCTGCAACAGCGGTACGTGTTCCGGTTGAGCGGAGCCACTCCGAGGCGGTGCACGTTGAATTATCCCGGGCCCTTAGCCCCGACCAGGCTCGTGCCGCCTTTGCTGCGATGCAGGGGGTAACCGTTGTCGATGATCCTGCGAACCATTCGTATCCACTGGCGGCAGAAGCTGCTGGCAGCGACGAGATCTTTGTAGGCCGAATTCGGACTGATGCCAGCGTTGAGCATGGGCTCGCCTTCTGGGTGGTGAGCGATAACGTGCGAAAGGGTGCCGCAACGAACGCCGTCGAGATTGCTGAGCTCCTGGCCAGCATGAACCTGGTGCATGGAGCAGACCACGACGCCTAGCCGGGCCGCGCTCGAGCTCGCCTCGGTAGCCCGCGACGCCTCCACCTGTACGGCGTGCGGCCTCTCGCAGACGCGAACGCAGGCGGTCCCCGGAGAGGGGAGCCCGACCGCAGCGCTGGTCTTTGTCGGGGAGGCTCCTGGGGCACGAGAGGACCTGGCTGGCCGACCATTTGTTGGAGCCTCTGGTCGCCTCCTGGATGACCTCCTGGCTTCGATTGGCCTTCGGCGCGAGGAGGTCTTCATCTTGAACACCGTGAAGTGTCGGCCCCCAGAGAACCGCAACCCACAACGCTCTGAGACCGCTGCATGCGCTCCGTTCCTTACGCGACAGCTGCAAGCGCTCCAACCACGGGTGATCGCCACCCTCGGCAAGCATGCGCTTGCTGTCTTTGCGCCGACCGCAAAGATTACCGAGGTGCACGGGCGTCCGTACGCACAGACAGAGATCGACCAGCACGGAAGCGCCGTGCTCTTCCCGCTCTATCACCCTGCAGCGGCACTGCACAACGGGAGCCTGCGGCCCACTTTAGAGCGCGACATGGCGGCCTTGCGGGAGTATCTCAACGCGAATGCTCGCGAAGGGGCGGGGAAGGCTACCCTACGCGAGGTGGATTCGGTGCCGACTCGGCCCCGTTCCAGGACGCAAGGGGAGGCTGAATGACCCAACGCCCGCAACCGGCACGCCGACCCGCTGAGGCAAGGCGTCCCCAGGAGACCCGTCGCCCTCATAAGGCGGCCGCGGGTGGGCCAGCACTTCGCCTGATCCCGCTCGGCGGTATGGGGGAGATCGGGAAGAACCTCTACCTCTACGAGTACCAGGACACGATCATCCTTGTCGACTGCGGTCTTGCCTTCCCCGACGAGACCACCCTTGGCGTCGACATCATCATTCCTGACATCAGCTACCTCCGCGCACGACGCAGTGCCGTGAAGGCGGTCCTCATCACCCACGGGCACGAGGACCACGTCGGCGCGCTCCCGCACATCCTCCCTGAGCTTCCTGGGGTGCCCGTCTACGCCAGCACCCTCGCACGAGGTCTCCTTGCGAACAAGCTGAAGGAGTTCAAGGTCACCGCCAATCCGTTGCGCCCACTCGATCCAGGCGGCCGACTTGAAGTTGGCCCCTTCTCGATTGAACCCTTCCGTGTCGGTCACTCCATCCCAGATGCCATGGGCTACGCAATCCATTCGCCTGTTGGAACGGTGATCCACACCGGCGACTTCAAGTTTGACCAGACCCCAGCCGACGGAAAGACGGCCGACTTCGCAATGCTTGCAAAGTTCGGCGCACAGGGCGTGCTTGCGCTTGTGTCAGACAGCACGCGCGCTGAAGCTCCCGGATACACACCGAGCGAGCAGGTTGTTGGTCAGGCGTTCAAGGGGATCATTAGCACCGCACCTGGTCGCGTCATCATCGCGACCTTCGCTTCAAACATCGCTCGTATTCAGCAGGTGCTCGACGCGGCAGGGGAGTTCCACCGCAAGGTCGCCGTCGTTGGCCGCTCAATGGAGCAGAACGTCAAGATCGCACGCGACCTTGGGTATCTGAAGTTTCCAACCCCACTCCTTGCCAAAGAGGAGATCGCGCGCCGCACAAAGGAGCCGCTCGTGATCGCCACCACTGGCGCACAGGGCGAGCCGATGGCAGGCCTCGCGAAGATGGCGAATGGCGAACATCGCAACGTGGAGATTCAGAACGGCGATACCGTGATCGTCTCTGCATCACCGATTCCAGGAAACGAAGAGGCGGTTGGCCGAACGATCGACAATCTCTTCAAGTCTGGTGCGAACGTGATCTATCACTCCATTGCACAGGTGCACGTCTCGGGTCACGCCTCGCAAGAGGAGCTGAAGATGATGCTGGCGCTCACCAAGCCGAAGTACTTCGTACCGATGCACGGTGAGATGCGCATGCAGGTGGCCCACGGACGACTTGCGACGCAAATGGGGGTGCCACCATCCGCAGTGTTCATCATTGATAACGGCACGCCGGTTGAGTTCGCCGCTGACGGCAGCGCACGACGTGGCAAGCCGGTCGAGCATGGTTCTGTCTTTGTTGATGGTTCTTCGGTAGGCGAGATCAGTGAGATCGTTCTTCGTGATCGACGCACCCTTGCCGACGATGGCATCGTTGTCGTGATTGCCACCGTTGACGCGCGTACCGGTAAGCCTGTCGGTCGCCCAGCACTGGTTACCCGCGGATTCCTTAACGGCGACGAAGACAACAAGCTCGTTGAAGAGGCGATCACCATCGCCCTCAAGGCAATCCAGCACAAGGGTGAGCGCGGCGCAGAGGTGGGCCTTATCAAGGCGCAGCTCAGTGAATCGGTATCGAGATTCCTTGGCAAAGAGACGCGACGTCGCCCACTCGTGGTCCCTGTGGTGGTGGAGGTTTAAGCGATGGCTAAACGGGGAGGGGAGAGCACCGGTCGTCAGACGCGACGTGGTCCGCTGGCATCACGCTCAGCACTCCGTACGCTGCTCTCGCTCGCCTTCGCAGTCACCGGTGTCATCTTTGCGGTCGGCCTGATCCTTCCTGGTCGCGGAGCCCTTGCCGACGTGCTTCGCGACGTGCTTGCACCATGGTTTGGCGCCGGGCGCTGGCTCGTTCCAGTGCTGCTCATCGGCTTCGCCGTCTGGATCGAACGACGATCCGCCTCCGCCTCACGGGTGCCGCTGCGTATCGCCTTGTCACTGCTTGCCCTGGTCGGTCTGCTTGCGCTCGTTGAGATCGTCTTCCCAACCCACGGTGGCCGCATCGGGAGCATCGCTGGCGGGGGCGCTGCGAGCCTACTCACCGGCATTGGTGCGTTCGCAGCGTGGACCGGAATCCTGATCGCGATCGGACTGATCCTCGCCGAATCCACGGTGCGGAGGCTCTTCGCCACGCTCTTTGCTGGGGCGAAGGTGGGGGCAGAGGTGATCGGCGACGGCGTTGAAAAGCTTGTTGACGCACGCGAACAGATCATGATTGCGCGAGAGGCTGCACGCGTTGCCGAGGAGGCTCGAGCTCGTGCCGAGGCTGCGAGCCAATCGGTATTGCTCGACACTCCCGTAACGAACGTAGAGGAACCGATCTTGCCCACAGGTACCGCTACCGGAGCAAACGCTACAAACGTGCGCACTGGGTCGTCTGCACGGGGATCAGGGAGCAACGCCACGCCCACAACCGACTCATCTGAAACTGAAGCGAATACCGATGGAGCAGTCTCGTGGAAACTACCTGCGACCAACCTCTTGGATGCGCCAGGAAAATCTGTCAGCCCTGATGCTGACATCCACACGAAGAACGGAGAGATTATCAAGGCGAAGCTAGGCCAACTTGGCATTGTGATTTTGCACGTTAAGGCCAACCCTGGGCCAGTCGTGACTCAATACGAGCTGATCCCTGCACCGGATGTTCGAATCAGCCGCATTGAAGGCCTTGGCGATGATCTAGCCATGGCATTAAGCGCTAGATCAATCCGCATCCAAGCTCCGATCCCAGGCAAAGCTGTTGTTGGCATTGAAATCCCGAACAAAAAGGCAGAGCCTATTCGGCTGAAGTCGTTGCTAAAGGAGATAGGGACAGACGAAACCTGGGAACCTAATTTGCCTATACCGTTTGCGCTGGGAAAAGATGTTGTCGGCGTTCCACAAGTTCGAGATCTTGCAAAAATGCCGCATCTGTTGATCGCGGGCGCCACAGGTTCAGGGAAGAGTGTGATGGTCAACGCGATTATCACGTCGCTTCTTTTTGCACGGAAGCCATCTGAACTTCGCATGCTTCTCGTTGATCCAAAGCGTGTTGAACTAGCAAACTACAACGATCTCCCACATCTACTGCACGATGTAATCACAGATGCAGACGTAGCAGCTCACATGCTCAAGATGGCGGTAGATAAGATGGAAGAGCGCTACAAGCTATTGGCTGCTAAGGGTGTCCGGAATATTGAAGGCTATAACGCCAGCCTCAAGCCAAAAGAAGAAAAGATGTATTCAATTGTTATTGTGATTGATGAGCTAGCTGATTTGATGATGCAAGATGGTCGAGAAACTGAAGAATCGATCGTGCGAATTGCGCAGAAGGCCCGGGCCACTGGAATCCACCTTATCCTCGCCACCCAACGCCCTTCGGTCAATGTCGTCACAGGGCTAATCAAGGCAAACATTCCTAGCCGAATCGCCTTTTCTATGGCCAGTCAAATTGATTCACGCACGGTTCTAGATGCTCCGGGCGCGGAGGACCTTATCGGTCGCGGCGATATGCTGTTTCAACCTTCGGATGAGCCAAAGCCCATTCGCATGCAAGGTGTTTTTGTCTCTGACCAGGAGATTAACCTGGTGGTGGATCACTGGACCAGCCAACGTCCGAAAAGCTATCGCGATAACTGGGATCTGCCCGCGCCTAAGAAGACCAGTGGTGGGTCAAAAGGTCAGGTTCGGGACGAGGAGCCGGCAGACAGCCTGTTAGATGAGGCGGTGCAGGTGATTTTGGAGCGCGACCGCGCCTCTGCATCGCTCCTGCAAAGCCGTCTCCGCATTGGCCAACCGCGCGCCGCCCGAATCATGGTCGAACTGGAAGAGAAGGGCTACGTCGGACCCGCGGATCGATCAAACGCACGCGTGGTGAATCGCGACAAGATCGCCGCTGACGCAACCGGCGCCAATGGTGGCAGCACAGGTGGAACGAGCGCAGCGGGGGAGACAGGGGAGGACGCTTAACTCATGAGCGATCAGCTGCCCCTCACTCCCCAGGAACCAGGACTATCTGAAGATGTTGCACAACAGGCCCCGAGCATCGGTGATCGACTTCGCCAAGCTCGTGAGCGACGTGATATAAGCATCGCCGAAGCGTCTGCCACGCTTAAGATTCGGGCTCCGATCCTGGAGGCGTTTGAACGCGAGGACCATAGCCAGCTACCGCCACGTGTCTACGCACTCGGGCAACTCCGAACCTACGCCGCCTACCTAGGGCTCGACCCGGCCACTGTTGCCGCCGGGTGGCAAGGACCACCAGCGCCCGAAGGACCCGCTCCCACCCCTTTGCAGTCAGCAACATCAACGTTCGAACGCTTTGCCGCTCTGCGTCCGAGTGTCATTCGCTCAACGCGTGGGCTGTTGGCGATCGGCGGGCTGGGGCTCGCGGTGCTGGCCATCAGCGGGTTTATGGTGCTCCAGCTGCTGCGCTTCATCCTGCCTCCCTCAATCGCGATCACCTATCCAATCGAGGCGGTCAGCAACCTCGAGCCAGGGACGCTCTCGTATGAAATCAAGGGAACGGCTGACGCACGTGCCAGCATTGTCATCAATACGAGTGCTGGGGCACAACTAACGACGCAAGCCGATGAGAGTGGCCTCTGGAGCCTTATCGTCCCTCTCGGCACTGGGCGCACGGAGATTGTTGCCAACTCTGTGAAGCCTGGTACTGGCGGCGGATCGAGCACGACAGCGGAGCGTGTGTTCGTGGTGGCGCTGCCCGATAAGGTGGCCCCCGAAATCACCGTAACGCAACCCTCCGTCAACCTTGCGATCGTGGACGGTGACGTGCCGATCTCGCTCGTCACCACCCCGAACTCCGAAGTTGCGATCACTGCAACGGATACCGCAGGAGGGCTGGTCGCCTCCACACTCACGAGCGACGCAACTGGGGTCGTGACCGGGGGGATCGCCCTTCCGGCGGGGCGTTGGACCTTGAGCTTTAGTGTCACCACAGCCGACGGCGCGCTCGGGCAGGCCACGCGCACGGTGGACGTCTCGTTCAGCGGGGTGACGGTGAGCGTCACCGGCGGCACATCCTCCACATGGATTCGTGTCTGGGTAGATGGCCAGCTCGACCCCACGATTAGCGTTTCGGGGAAGACCATGGCTCCTGGAGCACGGCTCATCTTTACAGGGGCAAAGCGCATTGATATCCGGAGCGGCGATCCCTCTGCCCTTCTATTCACGCTCAACGGGCGTACCATAAGTGAGATTGGGAGCGGCACGGGAGCCGAAACATACGCCTTCCTCAGCACGGGGAAGGTGCAGAAGTCATCAAGGAGGTAGCGCATGGCAGCCGATAACTCGTTTGACGTCGTATCGGAATACGACGAGCAAGAGCTCAAAAATGCCCTCGACCAGACCCGGCGAGAGATTGCAACGCGATACGACTTTCGCGATGCCACCGCCGAAATCAAAGAGGAGAAGGGTGAACTGATCATTCGCGTTGACGGTGACCTACGGCTGAAGGCCCTCCGTGACATCCTCGAATCGAAGTCGGTGAAGCGTGGCATTGATCTACGTACCTACGACTGGGGGAAGGCTGAGGCCGCCGGTGGGGATACCCTTCGCGTGCACGTCAAGCTGCGCAAGGGCCTCGACGATGTCGCTGCGAAGAAGATTGCCAAGTTCATTCGCGACACCTTCCCAAAGGTGAAGACCCAGATCCAAGGTGAGGCAGTGCGCGTGACCGGCAAGTCACGCGACGAGCTGCAAGAGGTGATGACGAGCCTCAAGGATCTCGATGTTGAGCGACCGTTGCAGTTTGAGAACTATCGGTAGCCTGTGACCCGCTCAATTAGCGATATCGCTGCTGGATTAGAGCCCTCCCGTGCAGGGAGCCCGCTCCTGCCAGGGTTGCGTCTGCACATCATTGGAGTCGGCGGTACCGCGGCACTTGCGGCGGCGCTGCACGCCAAGGCACTCGGACTAAGCGTTTCAGGGTATGACCAGGCTCTGACGGGGGAGTCGGCGGCGATCCTCTCACACGCAGGGATTCCAGTCGGCTCTGCAGAAAGTCCTGAGGTTCTACAGAGCTGTACGGCGCTCAACGCCGAGAGTACAGTTGCGATCTCAAAGGCGATTACCAGCACCCAGCCGAACCACCCTGAGGTGCTTTTGGCACGGGGAGCAGGTGCTCGCGCGGTTTCTGTACAGCAGGTGATCGCTGATGCTGCGGCAACGCGTGGCGGACTACTCATTGGCGTCGGCGGCACACACGGGAAGACAACCTCCACCGGATGGGTTCTCGACGCGCTAGTTCGTTCTGGCGTTAACCCGTCAGCCTTTGTGGGCGGCCCACTTGCCGCAGAGCTGGGCACACCCGCAGGTTCACCCGTGCACATCAGCGGCGAGTCTGGCTTTCTCGTTGAGGCTGACGAGTATGGTGGCAACTTTGACACTTACCACGCTGACCGCGCACTCATTCTCAATGTCGATTGGGATCATCCCGACATCTTTGCCGACCGCCAGGCTGCGGTAGAAACATTTGCGCGCTGGGCGACATATCCGGCGACGAGCGGTGCAATCTTCATTAATAGCGGAGATCAGGGCGGCGCTGAGCTCGCAGCGCTCCTCGCTGCAGGCGAGCATCACAACGTCTACACCTTTGCTGCCTCAAGCCTGACCGGCGCACATGGGGCAGACCTCATTGCTGACGTTACGTCACGTGGGGCGGGGGCCTTCTCAATCACCGTACGCCACCTCTCTGACCGCGCTGCAGTTGCGGCACCGGCACTTCGCGCTCTCCTTGATCGCGAGTTGCCAATCGGGCTTCTGGGCGCACACAACGCGTCGAATGGCCTTGGCGTCGCCGCGCTCGCAGCGAGTGCTGGCGGTAGCGCCGATGGCATCGCGCGATCACTTGCCACTTTTGAAGGTGTCGGTCGGCGTATGGAAGTGCGCTACGACCGCGGCTTCATCACCGTTCTTGATGACTACGGCCATCACCCGACCGCCATTGACGCCACGATGGAGACGGTTCGTCAGCGATATCCCGGCCGAACGCTTCTCCTCGCAATTGAGCCACTGACATATCACCGTACCGCTGCGCTGCTGGAAGGCCTGGCGCAGTCGTGCAGTGCTGCGGACCGAGTTGCGGTCGCAGAGATCTTCGCCGTGCGCGATCTCGACACCACGAGCGTTTCGGCCGCCGACCTTGCCGAACGGATCGCAGCCATGGGCACACCCGCCACCGCGCCAGGAACCGTCCTCGAAACCGCGGCAGCCCTCCTCCCGAGCATCACCCCTGGGACAGTGGTCCTAGTGATGGGCGGCGGGCGATCGACTGAGCTTGCAGTGGCGCTGGCCCGAGGACTCACGGCCGCGTCGTAACGAGCCCGCGTGGGGCAGGGGAGGGGCCTAGGCGCCTTCCGGTGAGCCAGCGGCTGCATCAGGGCCTGGCGGCGGCTGCGTTGCAGCGGTAGCGGCGAGTGCTTTCGCCTCCTCGCTCTCGGGACGCGCAAAGAGGGGATGTCCATCGGAGGTTAAGCAGCGCCCCGTCGCCAGATCCCACTGCCACCCATGGATGCTGCAGGTCAACGTCTCGCCGTCGGTGGTTCCGAAGCGGGTGAGGTCGGCCTTCATGTGCGGGCAGCGGCGCTGGATCTGCCAGCCAGTCAGGTCGAACGTCCCCTCGGTCGGGCCATTCTCGGCATAGAAGCCTTCGGCATACTGAATCCGTGCCGTGGAGAGGCACTTAAACCAGGTGTAGACGTAATCGTTATATGCACCTTTGCGCCACGCTGAGAAGCGCAACGAAAGGAAGAGGCTGTTGACCCAGTCATCCGTGCGCGTGCGTACCAGGTGGTCCAAGAGGTAACGGGGAATCGTGAACCGGAAGTCCACCTCTCGGCCATCATCGGCAACGACGGAACGTTCCGGGAAGTCGAGGATGATTGCTTCGTCATCGGTCTGAATCTTGATCGCGGTGCCGATTCCATCACAGACGCGTGGGCCGAGTGCCATGAGCGGCTCGAGCCAGGCCTTCAGCTCGGGCACGAGGTTGGTTCGAGCCCCAGCCCACGACGCTTTCTCCGCTGCAATGACAGGAGCCATGTCGGCTGCGTAACTGCGCAAATACACTTCTTTGTTCGCAAAGACATCCTGCACAGACAGATCTCCATTAACATGCTGCACCTCGAAGACACCGTCGGCGTTGAACTCTCCGACGCTCCCAGGAAGCATCAGGACGGCCGCCTGGCCCTCAGCCTGCAAGCGCTCAACCATGAAGCGCTGGTCGGGGAAGATCGAATCATCGGCGTCGTGCACGTCGTTCCAGCGGAAGAGCTCGTCATCGAGGAAGCAGGGGGGTCCCGCAGAGGGGATCACCACACGGGGCGAAATGATCTCGACATATCGGGCTGCACGCGTGAACTGTGCGGCGCGTTTCTTCTTTGCGAGTGCCTCAGCGGCCTTCGCCGGCATCTCATAGACCATCGGGTACCAGATCGCACCGCTGAACTGCAGGAGGCAGATATCGATTGCGCCCTGCACCAGAAGACGATCAGGATCCGTGGGGCGGCTGTCATTCAGGTTCAGAAGGCGCTCTACGCCGTCGTCGATGAGCAGCGCGGAATCACCAATGGGGCCGTCTGTGGGGGCTGTCAGGGCCTCTACGACGATGCTGAGGCCACCGTGGCGCACAGGGACGCCCGACTGCGTCTCGATAAACGTATGGAATCCGAGCCCCTGGAGGGCCTCTTTGAGCTCCGGAAGCGGGTAGGCGGGGAGGA
>JACCDP011485124.1_pt1 | contig 11013 bp, 13 predicted proteins | sample 7445841 | NCBI WGS metagenome assembly JACCDP01 (sample SAMN15323441, study PRJNA562643) | freshwater metagenome | isolation source: river surface water | place: USA:Blue River Watershed | collected 2017-08-17
ATGAGATTCTTACCATTGTATTTGATAGACTCCCAATTGATATCGGAAGTAAGATTCAAGCGAAAGCTAACATTGATCCCTTTGCGCTTTGCGGTCTTAACCTTTGCGCTGATTTCCTTGTAAAGATTTTCCATGAATCCAGAACGATCACTATGGAACCATTGGGTTTTCTTGATACGTGCTTTTTGAACCGTCTCATAGATGCCATGACCAGCAGTATCAAGACAAGATGCAATGCATCCGCTGGATGCATGAGGGCAAACATTCTTACCAGACTTATTATAAGGAGCGAGGTGCAAACCGAAAGACATATAACCATAACCAAGAGACTTGGCAAGTTTTGCGTTTCCGTTTGTTTTGGTGAGCAGCGTTTGCATGACCCCATCATGGTTTGGTGTGCTACTTCACAAGTTCGCCAAAATCTTATCAATTGTTTTGAAGAAAGTGGGTCAGCGTGTCCACTCTATATAGACCACCCAGCATTTGCCCCATTTTTGTGGCTTTACTATAAAAATAAGGCGCATCAAATGATATACCTTCTGGATAAACGAATATGTATGTCTGTTCGTCAATCTTTACTACAAATTCAGCCCTTACTGTAGTAACTTTATCCTTAATCAATGCATCACAGACGGGATCACAATACTTAGAATCGCATTTCCTTTGTCCACGAAAGATGAAACCATGTCGTTCCATATAATCTTTCTTTAGATCAGGAACGGTTAGAGATTTGAACACCATAATTAGTAAAGTCTTTATATTCCGTTCTATTATCTGGATTCTCATTGAATCCTTTAATGAACCCTTTGCGATAATGAATAAACTCGGAATAAGAAATCACTTTACCATGATAATATTCTTCCCATCTATCAGCAATATACTGATCGGGATGTGTCTGACAAGTTGAACCTTCAACATAGCCAAGTTCGTATGGCTTGTATATGACAGTTCTCTTTTTCATTCTTCATCAAGGCAACATTCAAACTTCACCTGATCCTCATTCAGATCCTTGAAATAACGCAGCGCACGGTTTTCCAGTGCTTGAAACGCAGCAAGGACAGCAGTTTTACGTTCAGGGACAGAAGGAAGCTGATAGCCACCAATTGCATTAGCTCTAGCCAGAGCAATCTTAGTGCCAGTGTTGCTGTTCCACTTATCATAACGTGAGTTGATGAGAGAGAAGCCATAGTTGATACCAAGGCTAGTCTTAACTGCCACGGCCACGCCTCTAGGTTGCTTCGTCTTTTCGTCCCGAATGTATTGTTTAATTACAGTTTCCATAGTTTTGTCAGTTTTACTTTTTTATTATTTCAATTAAGTTATCTTATTGTTTTTGTTCTTCAATTACAATTTCGTATTGTGTGGTAACAATTCCTCCAAAAATATTACATTTCTTTGTCTCTTTGATTTGAAGTTCTTCTCCAAGAAACATCATATCTTGTGTAAGCATTGCTTTGATATTTGAATCAATCGGTTGCACTACAATAGTTTTATTGGTAGCGTATTCTTCACACTCATAGTAATTGATCTTGTCTTCACCGAATGTTCCCAATACGATTATAAGAACCCAACCAACCAATAGCATAAATGGAAGTGGAATTAATCCGTTGGCATCTTTATTAGTGAATGTAACAACACTAAACCAAATAATCAACGCCAGTATAATGATAAAGATAGAGATAGCAAGCATATGTTTATGTTTATGAGAAACCTTGGAGGTTTTATCCTCCAAGGTTCGTTTTGTTCAACTTAGAGAAGCACAACAATAATACCGTCTTGTTCTTCCCAATATTCCCCAAGTTCTTGGAGAGCGTCCAACACCTGTTCCTTGGTTGCCCAATAAGGAGACATAGCGTTTTGAATCTGTCTAATAGAGACTTGTTCATCTTCATTCTCTCTCTTGTTATCGAGATAGGTTCTGATGCGATCAACAAACTCATTGCGTTCCTTCACATCATCGGTAACGATAGTGGAGTCACCATCTTCATCGACAACGCTTACCTTGATTTCTTCTTCAAAGTCAGCGACAACCTTATACTTGGTGACGCGAGCCTTTTGGCAAGAACAATCAGAAGGAATGGAAACTACATCTTTCGGATCAACCTTGACCACAACAAGTCTACTGGCGAAACCACGGGCATAATCCAGAGAACCAACGTGAAGACCATGCGAACAATGTTGTTCACGGTTATCATCAACGTCCCTGCGGCGAACCTCAATGGTTTCACCAACACCGTTCCAGATACGTCCAGCATCATCCACCTTACCTTGAAGCACCTTGGTCTTCAAGTTACCATGCGAGGAATAATAATTGTCTTGAACACCCTTATAGGCAAGGAAGCAACCATCCTCAGTGATAGGCAGTTCCTTGTATTGAAGGAATTCGATAAGTTCCTCCACAGACTTGGAGCTAGGGTTCTGTTCAAGGTTCTCCCAAAACTTCACAAAGTAATCAACAGGAAGTCCATCAGCAATGATGGAGAGAATCTTATTGGAGAGAGCAGCAGGAAGTGCTTCACCCTTATACCAAATTTCTTGTTCACCCGTATCGGCTTGTTCCATCACATCGAAACCTTCAACTTGCTTGACGATTTCCTTGATGTCTTTCTTCTTAGGATCAAGAATATCCTTGACCGCTTGTTCCTGTTCTTCCTTGGGGAGAGAAAACACCTTGACGATTTTCGGATATCGCCTATCGGATTTCTCAACACGGACACGATATCCATTATCGAACACGATAAGGATGCCACTAGTGTTAGTAATATAGTTCATGTTATTGTTTGTTTTCAGTTTTTGATTTACCTGCCATCAGTAGGCGTTTTCTTTTATCTTTATAGTCTAGTTCCTGTTCAGCTACTTGCCTTACAGTATTGAAATATTGGGCAACTCGTCTCCTATTAAGAAGACCTTCCTTGACAGCAACCTTGACAATTTCTCTAATCGCGTAGCTTACTAATCCTGAAAGTAGTTTACTCATGACGCTATTGTAGTTTGGTGTGCTATGGTTTAAGTTGGTTCTAACTTTATCAGATTACTTGTTTTTTCGTGTTTTGTGCTTAATACAAATGAAAATTATTTGCTGTGAGTAATCTTATCAAGACACCATCTTTTTGCTACTCTTGCTCTGCCAACTGAGCTACCTGTCATTTTTGTTTGATGTTGACAGGGGTGGATTCGAACCGACCGACACAGAGTTCTTCGATATGCGTTATTTGCTGTTGATGTCTTTATCAGAATTCATTTTTTGCGTTTACTGTGCTGTCCACTACACTATCTGAGCGAAGTTATTTACAAAGCTCAGTATGGGATTCGAACCCACCCTAGTCGTTTAACATACGATTGCGATTATTTGCTGTATGAATTCTTATCAGAAGACACTTTTTACTTTTTTCATTAACAGTGAATAGTAGTATTTGCTGTCTGTCTTCTTATGGAAAGGGAGGATAGAAGTTTAGTTACTAATAACCAAAATCTATTGCTTTCGCTTTACAGAATACCATAGATAATGACTACTTTCGCAGGTTATCTATCCTCCCTCAGTTCATATTTTTAGGAGTTGCTGTGTGTATTCTTAGTGAGAGTAGAGTGAGAACTAGAGATTAGGTTAAGGCTAATACTTTGACATGTTAACCCAAAAATTAATTCTCTCTCTATGGAGTTGTTATGAGTATTTACTCTCACAACAACCGATTGTCAAATTAGACCTTAACCATGTTCAGGACTTCCTGATCAAGTGCAACGTCCAGTAGATCATAAGTAGTCTTGATCTTGTTTGAGAGGAACGAGATAACACTACCACTGTAACCACCGAAGTAGTAAACATTACGAGTGTTTTCCGCAGTCTCAAACTTTTCACCACTACCTTTACCGTAGTAACTGTTTTGAAGGTTCCAGAGAACGATCACGAAGTTATCACAGTATTCCTTGGAGAACCCAGCAGCCTTGAGTTTCTTACGTGCAGTTTCCACGTTAGTTTCACCAAGATCGCTAGGATTAAACTCACTATCGGAGATACAGAGAATACCCTTCGGGAAATCCGATTCAGATACACCCTTACGCTTCATGTCAACGAACAGGTCGATAACAGATTGGAAGTTAGTTCCACCAACGAAATTAGACGTATCGTTATTCCACTTGTCAACAGGAGTGCTACCCTTCCATTCATGAAGCTTTGCGACATTGTTGAATTCAATCCAGTGACCCGCGAAAGGCCCACTGAGGAATTCACTGAAATAAAGAGCAAGAGCCTTAGCAATAGAATAGCAGGACATTTTAGTTCCCGGAGCATCACTACTCATGGAACCAGAAGTATCACGAACCACAATCAGATCAGTGTAGTTTTCTTCATCCTTTGCCTTTTGAACAAGGGTATTGAATTGCTTGTTGATAGTTTCCTTTTGACCAACAGTGATAGTCGTATTTCTACGCTCCCATCCAACATTATCAATAGGTTGGAAAAGTTCATGGACGAATCCAGTATACTTCACATTGGTAGTCTCAGGCTTAGTGATCCACTTTTCATACTTTTCACTCAGACCTTGATTCTTGAGGAACTTACCACGAACAAGCAGTGACAAAGCACGACCATGAACAGTGGAGAAATCAATATCATTGAAACGTCCTTGAGAAATAAGCTTCTGCCAGTCGTGAGCCGTTCCGCTAGTTTTCAGCTTACGGTATTGCTTATACGACACAGGAGAATTAGCATTCTTCTTGCCAAAGATCAGAGAACAAATCCACTTAGCAATTTCAGTCTTAGACTGTGCTTCGATAGTCTTGCACTTAGAACGAGACTTGAGTTGAGGAAGATACTTCTTGATCAGTTCACAAGTGTTCTTATTGTTAAGACCAGTGAGAATCAGATCACCGAATTCATCCCAATTAAGGATACGGCTATCCCAACCATGATACGACAGATCGTATTCAAGCATGGTGAAGATATCCTTCCACGAACCAAGAGACACAAACAGTAGAATGTTATTCCAGAATGCATCCTTATCCTTGGTGGAAAGCCAAAGCATACGCATGATAGCTTCATGCTTCAATTCCATACCCTTTTGTGCAAGCTCAGTCTTAGTGCCATCAGGCAGATTGACTTGACGAGGAATAGTGCGAAGGAACAGCGTAAACTTTACTGCCTTAAGTTTGTCCTGTGCATACAGGATATCCGCATCACGGGCAATATCATTAAAGCTACGCGGAGCCTTATACTTACCAGCCACAGTAAATTGATCGATAAAATCATTACCAGAAGTATCATACTTCTTGGCTCCATTACCAGAGCGAGTTTCCGCAGACTTAACCGCAGCTTTCGCTAGGAATGCATTCTTACTTCCAGATGTCTTGACACCTGCCACCTTGGTTGCTTTTCTTTTTTCGTTGAACATAATAATACTTTACTATACGTGTTTGATTTGTCAAGCCTCAATTTTCGCTTTGTTGAAGTCAGTATATCTTGGTGTGCTATTTGGTTATTTGATTCTGTTTTGTGTCTTTAGAAAGTGAATGATTTCATCTTGAAATTTGCGTGACCACCAGTATTTCAGTTCTTTCCTAGCTTTCACCAGTGTCATGTTTCTATACTTGAACCAGAAGTTCTTATGAAAGACCAGAGGAACATCATGGAATATAATACTATTCCCTTCCAGATGATACCTATGTTTCTCGTCACTCATTCACAGAGTATATTCTGGTGTGCTACTTGTAAAACACTTCCTCAATAACCTTCATTAGTTCATCGGAAGCACCAGAATCTTTTGGAAAGTCAATTGAACTGGAACATAGGAACCCATTCTCGAATATGATTTCATTCATTTCAATGTAGTTAATAAACGTATTCCAATCATCTATGTTCTTGATATGGTATTTATTGATATTATCTTCAATGATCAAAACTCCATTCTTAACACTGGCATACGCCATAGGATGATTTCTTTTTGATTTGGTTACTTTCATAATTCTAAAGATGATAGAATTGCCACTCAACAAACCCCACGGTTCTCCGTTGTCAAGTTACATATGAGTTTAATACGTATTATTATGCCCCTTTCAGGCTACTCATTTTGCCATTCACTCCACTTTACCGTCAGCAAAGTTACGAGCAATTCTAAAGTTATTATCTGCTGATGATTGCTTGCTTCACAGAATCTAGATTGTTGAAGATCTGAACACCATATTTTCTACAAACCATTTCAACATTACCTTTTCGCCAGAATCCATCAGGACAACAAACGAACACACTTCTTTTTGCTTTGTGTTCCCTAGTTCCTAAAACTAAACCAAGTTCAAGTAATGTAATTGGGGACTTGGTATCTGGAACAAAGTTAAACACAACAATATCAGACGCTTCGATATACTTCATTTCCCATGCTACCTGCTCATAGAACTTTGGTTCATTGGGGTCTTGTTTCCAACTACTATCCCAATCATCCCGTCTAGGATTATAGAAAAGGTAATTCCAATTGAACTTCTTAGCAAATTCATCCTGCCAAGGATATGCTGATCCCATTTCAATAGACCCAGCGAGAAATATAGTGGTGCGTTCAACAGCGGAATATATAGTAGGTGGTTTGATAATTTTAGCTCTCATTTGATTTGTGCTTCTTTTTCTATTTCAGAGTTTAACCAAGGATCTTCTTTATTAAAGAGGAAATTATTAATCTCTCCATAGTTCTTTAAATCATGTCTGGTTCCACCAGTGACAGGATTATACCAAGAACCATTTCGTTGTTGATCTGTGCAATCTTTATTCCAATCCCTACCAACCTTGGAAAGCATTTCATGACGTTGTGAGATATTCTTGCCATCAAGTTCTTTGTGTGAGAAGAACTGAGAACAATACATAGTAACACTATTGCGTTCCCAATCTCTAACTCTCCACAGGAAAGCGTTAGCTACATCTTCCTTCGGCATTTGAAATGCTCTGGCATCAAACACCGCAGGTTCTTTTTCCATATTTTGAAGGGCTAGACTATCAGAACTGACGAAATTGTTAAATCCCCAATTGAAATTGAAACGTGCTGTCATAAGACCAGCAGTAACACTTTCGATCTTATTCTGGCGACCACCGAACCATTGTTGTGTTTCGATAGTATCACTATCATCCATGACGAAAGTGGCTTCATCACTCTGAACATAAACACCACGACAATTCATCATTTCATCTGCGACTTCTTTCGCAGCTTGAAACATTGAGGTAATGAGAACTCTATCGAAAGGTTTCTTACAACCTTTAGTCCAAGTGTGAAATGCTTTACCATCCACCCTAACAATGATAGGAACCTTGGGAGTAAAGTAATGTTCGCTGATAGATTCATATCTCTTGATACGATCACCTAATGTATCTTTATTGTTCATATGTCTATTTTGTGAAATTGATAATACAGTGCAACTTGAATACCAAGCATGAGAAGAAATGCAGTGATTACATATCCAGTTGGAATAACTTGATCTGCATCCTTATACATAGTCCAATCATGAGGGGCGAAGTCTTTCCTTACGATTCGTTTAATGTCTGGTAGAATATCATTGGTTACTGGTTTGTCAAGGAATAGTGTCTGTAGATTCATTTTTACCAGTTCACTCTTTGACCATCCAAAAACATAACACCAGTTTGCAGGTTCTCCAATCTTTCCATTGTAACAAATTACAAGATCATTCTTCTTACCATTCTTCCAATAATTCTGTAGATGTTTCGCCTTATCAACACTAGGTAACTTTACCAGAATGAGATTAACATGCTTTTGGCTACCCAATGCACTATTCATCTTATCCCAATTCCAAATAGTAATAGCATGATTACCAATTAGTCTGGATGAAGTAAATGTATCATTTACTGGATAATCATAAAGTCCAAGCTTGTCTGCTTCTTCTTTACTCATACCCTTAAATGAATGCAACGACTTGGCATTCTTCAAAGGATTGAACCAATTTTCACAAGTAGTCACTGGATAATCACAGAACTCTGGATCGTCATTAACATACGAGTGATAATCATTCTTATCACCAGAATCATAATCTGGTCTATATCCTCTCTCCGCTACAATTCCATGTCTATTTCCAATTTGTTTGAAGAAGTTCTCAGAGATACTAATCCTACCAAGAGTTGTTTCAACATACCATTTCGGATAATGCGTTTGATGTCTTGTTTCAAGAGTAGTATAAGTTGATACGTTACCTTTACTGTCAGTTGTAGTATGAGTAACCAACTCAGTCCATTCAGCTTCCCATTTTGGAATATGTGTGGCTTTTGTAACTTTACCAGAATAAGTTTCAGTATCAATACCAGAGTTAAACTTGGATACTCCAAAGACAAGTGAGATAATGACTAAAGCAGCCGCAACACTAACACCTGATTCTTTCAGGCTTATTGTTGAGAACTTAATCCATGATACACATCCTGCGATTACAGGAATGATCATCAGAATGAATAGCCAATATCCAAAGGTCATATCACTTCACCCAGCTTGAGTTATCTTCACCAGTCCTAAAATTCTCAGAAGTTTCAGAGGAAGTCACAATGACAACTTCAATTTCCTTCTTACCAAACATTTTCAGAACAAGTCCAGATGGAAACATATTGAACATATCATCAGCTTGTCTCTTGATTTCCAGTAGACGAGTTTGTGAGAATTGCCAATCCTTTCGACCTGCAACTACAATGTTTTGTAGATTCTTCAAAGTCTCAATACTTTGAATACTAGGGACAGCTTCACGAACCATACCAACAGTTACCAGTTTTCCATCACCAGCAGTATTACCACCACGGGCTTCTGCATATCCAGTAATGATATTGGTTAATGCTTCGACTTCCTTATCGGAAACACTCGCAGCTTCCCTAATGGATTTACGAGTATTGTCCAATACGTTGTGATTATCTTTTTGTGTTGCCTTTGCCAGATTTTCCAACTTGGTATAATCATTGAACGTTCCAATTAGAGAACATCCGAAGATAAACCCAAGTAGAAGTAATCCACCGATACTAGTTAATGCTATCAATTTTCCTTTAGTCATATTGTTTGTTGTTTGTTGTTATCTAAATAAAAAGACGTTTCGATGCGTTACTTCCAAATAAAGTTAAGAAGAATGGAATCTTTACGCTTGGGGTGTCTCACCGTTGTCCAGTCCGCAACCATTCTACGCTATAATCTTAACACCGTCTATGAGGATGCACCATATCTTTCAACATGGTGCATCCGTAGTCTCCCCACCACTTCTTATCAGAAGTTCTTTGCGACAAGATCACGAATCTCTTGGAGAGTCCATTCCTTCGTGATTTGTCCATCTTCAAACACTTTAACAAATGCGCAGTTCTTAACTTCATCCCAAGTCGCTTGGTCTTTCAGTCTGAAACTATCATCGTAGTTATTATAAACCGCAGTCAGACCCTTGGCAGACTTCTTGAGTCCATCGTCAGTCTTAGGATCTTTGAAGATTTCAACAGCCTTGCGATTGCCATTTTCATCCTTGACTTCACCATAGGTAGACTTGACAGCAAACCCATAAGTATCACGGGTCACAATCGCATCAGGAGTCACAGCACCTTGATAGGTGAAGCTACCGATACCATACACAAGGTTAGTCGAAGCGAAACCTTTAGCAGCAAGACGCTTGCAGATTTGTTCAGCACGTTCCAGAGTAATCGAATCACCATAGATAGCACCGATATGTTCATCAAGTTGCTTGTATCCTTCTTTCGATTTGGTTCCACCGAAGATTTCCCACAAACATTCAATCATACCTTTGCGTTCATTCTCCGTGATGATGTTCTGCGTTTCCTTAACGAGAAGCTTAACTTCACCAGTTTGGACATTCTTAACCTTCTCAAGTTCATCATCACGATAACCAGTGACGATCTTAACTGGATCACCACTATCAGGACGAATGACAACCTTACCCTTACGAGCCATGATATCATCCTTGAGTTGCTTACAAATACCATTAACAGGATCAACCACGTTCCAGAAGTCCCAAGTATCCGAAACGATACTCACGATACCAGTGGGATAAATTTGATTGATCAGACGCTTGAAGGTTTCCACTTCGTTTTGATCACCACCCATACACATGACACTGTGTTCAGTGGCACTAACAGAAGCACCGACCATTTCCTTGTCGGAATCTGCATTGTAGAATTCCTCCATGAAGTCAATCGCAGGAACCGTATCAGTTCCAGTGAAGGAAAGCAAGTGACCCGCGCCACTCATAACCGCAGCTTCATATCCGAAATGTCCACGGAAAGAGAAGTCATGACCTTGGAATGGAACAAACCCTTCCATAGCAGAATTGGTATTATATGCCCACTCTTGAAGAAGTTTGCGATATTGAAGTGCAGTGGTTGCACTAGTGCATGGCCCCCAAAGACTAGCAGAAATAATGGTTTCAATCGCATTGGTAAGCCAATAGAAGCGATCATCGGTGTTATACATCACGAACATAGGAACGCGAAGATCAACATTGGAACCTTCTGGCAATGCCCAAATAGCAAGAGGAAGTTTACCAAGTGCATGAAGATCACGGATATGTTGATCACCGATTTCATTAGGCCCAAGATAATTGGTAAGCCTACGCTTGTAACGCTTCACAACTTCTTCAACGGGTTTAGAGAAGAAGTTATCATTCCAATCTTGGATAAGATGCTTCTTGATGAAAGCTTGAAGTCCGAAGAAAATAACCTTGTTGACACCTTTAACACGACTACCACGGGCAGTCATATTAGAGAATACCATGAGGCTATTATCAGGATATTGGCGGCGATGGTCACACTTGTATCCATCGTATGCTAGTTCTGGTTTAATATTCATAATGTTTTGTTTGAGATACGCTCAGTATAGTTTGGTGTGCTATCTGTTAAAGTAGGATGATTCTTTTTGTTAGTTTGCTGGTTTTTTGTTCGATCACGTAATGTTGAAACTTATCGTAAAATCGATAAGACTCTACTTCATATTCATGAATGTGCCAGCCGAATTCTTGCAGCCGTTTGATATCCTCAACTGTGAACCACACGTATAGATC
>JACCDP010473681.1_pt1 | contig 11011 bp, 9 predicted proteins | sample 7445841 | NCBI WGS metagenome assembly JACCDP01 (sample SAMN15323441, study PRJNA562643) | freshwater metagenome | isolation source: river surface water | place: USA:Blue River Watershed | collected 2017-08-17
ACCCACACCAGGCCTGCACGGTCGCGGTACAGCGCGCGCAGCACGTTGTCTGCGAGGCTCATGGGCCAGGTCGGCACGTGCCGGATGCGCCGCGTGCGGCCCGTGTCCAGTTCCACGGCCACCAGCCCCTGACTCTGCGTGGCCACCCACATCTCGCCCGGCTGCGCTTCGATCAGGCCGGTGATCTGCCGGTCCTGCAAGACATCCTGCCCGTCGGGCGCCCGCTGCTCCCGCACCGGCACGGCCATGCCGTGCCCGTTCTCGCCCAGCACGAACACGCCATGCTGGCGGCTGCCGACCCAGATCCGGCCCGCGCCGTCCTGCGCCAGCACCTCGGGCTGCACGACCGAGCCGGCGCGCAGCGGCACGGCCCGCAACTCGCCGCCCGGTTCAAGCCGGAACAGGCCTGCGGCGCTGCCGAGCCACAGGGCGCCGGCCCGGTCGCGCATCACGACGCGCGTCTGCAGGCCCGCCGGCTGCGCCCAGCTCTGGCTGGCGTGCTCGACCTGCCCGCTGACCGGATCGAGCCGATCCAAACCACCGTCCGTGACCACCCAGAGAGCGCCCGCGCCGTCGTCCAGCACCTGCCGCACGCTGACATGGCTGACGCCCTGCTCGCCGCCGATGGGGTAGCGCACGAAACGATCCGCCGCCGTGTCATAACGCAGCAGGCCGGCGGAGGTCGTGCCCACCCACAGCTGGCCGCGCACATCACCATGCAGGGTCTGCACGTAGTTGTCGGGCAGCGCCCCGTCGCGCTGCGGGTCGGCCTGATAGACGCGAAAGCGATAGCCGTCCCAGCGGGCCAGGCCGCCGGGGCTGCCGATCCAGAGAAAGCCCTGGCCGTCCTCGGCCACGGTCGTCGTGATGGAGTTGGGCAGGCCCTGATCCTGGTTCACGTGCTGGAACGTGACGTCGGCCAGCCGGTCAGGCAGCGGTTCGCGGGCGGGCGCTGCCGCATCGGCACGCCAGGCGGTCAGCAGAAGGCCGATCAGGACCAGCCGGGAGGAGAAGAACGTCAGTCGGAAAGTGCGTGGGGACAAGACTTGCCGTCAGAGGCGGGCAGAGGCCCGGAATGGGCGATTCTCATCGACGCCGATGACGCTTTACCGAGAACCCCGCGTTACGGCAGCGTTACTTCACGAGACGGTTCATGCCCGCCGCGTCGAAGGCCTCGTCGCGCTGCGCGTCGCAGGGCACGCAGTCGCTGACGGGCTTGCCCATCTGCGCTGACAGCTTGCAGACAGCCTCCCACAGCAGCGCGATCTGGTGCTCGTGGCCCGAGGCGCTGTCGATGAGGCCGCGCATGGCCAGCGCCAGCGGGTCGTCGCCCTGCGCCACGCCATAGGCCGAGAAGCCCATGCGGGCGGCGGCTTCCTCGCGCGCCTGGTCGCTGGCTGCCTCGATGATGCGGGCCGGGTTGCCCACCGCCGTCGCGCCTGCCGGCACCGGCTTGGTGACGACCGCGCCCGAGCCGATGCGCGCCCCGGCGCCCACGGTGAAGCCGCCCAGCACGCAGGCGTTGGCGCCGACGATGACGCCGGGGCCCAGCGTCGGGTGGCGCTTGGCGCCCTTCACGAGCGAGGTGCCGCCGAGCGTCACGCCCTGGTAGATGGTGCAGCCCTCGCCGATCTCGGCCATCTCGCCAATGACGATGCCCATGCCGTGGTCGATGAACACCTTGCGGCCGATCCTGGCGCCCGGGTGGATCTCGATGCCCGTCAGGAACCGCCCCCAGTGCGACACCCAGCGCGCCAGCCACTTGAAGCCGCGCGTCCAGAGCCAGTGCGCGCGCCGGTGCATCCACAGCGCATGCAGCCCCGGGTAGCAGGTGAGCACCTCCCAGGCGGACCGGGCAGCCGGGTCACGCTGCAGGACGAGAGCAATGTCTTCGCGAAGGCGCTGGAACATGGGGCGGCCAGGAAGCGGTTGGCGGGCCAGTGTAGGAGCGCTACTTTGGGCCTGCGGCGGCTGAGGTCTTGGACATCTGGCGGGCGATGCCGCGCAGGATGTGGACCTCTTCCTCGGTCAGCGCGGCCCGGTTGAAGAGCTGGTTCAAGCGCGGCATCAGCTTGCGCGGCGCCGCCGGGTCCAAGTAGCCGATGTCGACGAGCGCGGTCTGCAGGTGATCCAGCAGCCCCTGCACGGCGCGGGCATCGGCGAGCGCGGGGTCGGGCGTGCGCGCCGCCACGGTAAAGCCGCCCAGCGCCTGGCGCAGGTCGTAGGCCAGCAGTTGCACCGCCTGGGCCAGGTTCAGCGAGCCGTAGTCGGGATGCGTGGGGATGCTCAGCACCGCGTGGCAGCGGTAGACGTCCTCGTTGCTCATGCCGTAGCGCTCCGATCCGAACACCAGGCCCAGCCGCGGCGGCGCCTCGCGCGCGGCGAGCTCCGCGAACAGTGAGCGCGGCTCGCGCGTGGGCGGCCCGAAGTCACGCGGCGTCATGGCCGTGGCACAGGCGAAATCCACGCCGTCCAGCGCCTCGGCCAGCGTCGGCACGACACGCGCCCGCGCCAGGATGTCGGCCGCACCGCTGGCCATGGCCACGGCTTCCTCGTGGCACAACACGTCGGCAAAGCGCGGCGCCACCAGCACCAGGTCGCCGAAACCCATCACCTTCATGGCCCGGGCTGTGGCCCCGACATTGCCTGCATGGCTGGTATGGATGAGGATGAAACGTGTGGATTCCACGGGGTTTGTACGGAGGTCAGCGGCTAGAATCGCGCGATTATCCGGGCCGGCCCAGGCCGCCCACCGCTCTTTCCTCCCCGCCAGCCCCTTCTTCCCAGCGAGTGCACGCATGCAGCAAACGTCTCTTCATCCCATGCTCAACGTCGCCATCAAGGCCGCACGTGCAGCCGGCGCCATCATGAATCGCGCCTCGCTGGATCTCGAGGCCTTGCGCATCAACACCAAGAGCCCGAACGACTTCGTCACCGAGGTCGACCATGCCTGCGAAGGGGTGATCATCGAGACGCTGCTGGGCGCCTACCCCGACCACGGCATCCTGGCTGAAGAGTCCGGCCGCACCCACGGCGCCAAGCATTCCGAGTACGTCTGGATCATCGATCCGCTGGACGGCACCACCAACTTCATCCACGGCTTCCCCGTCTACTGCACGTCCATCGCGCTGACGTTCCGCGGCAAGGTCGAGCAGGCCGTCGTCTACGACCCCACCCGCAACGACCTGTTCTACGCCACCAAGGGCCGCGGCGCCTTCCTGAACGACAAGCGCCTGCGCGTGTCCAAGCGCACCCGCATGAGCGACGCGCTGATCGGCACGGGCTTCCCGTTCCGCCGTGGTGACAACTTCAAGCGCTACGTGAAGATGTTCGAGGAAGTCATGCAGCAGTGCGCCGGCTTGCGCCGCCCTGGCGCCGCAGCGCTGGACCTCTGCTACGTCGCCGCCGGCTACTACGACGCGTTCTTCGAGACCGGCCTGCAACCCTGGGACGTCGCAGCCGGCTCGCTGATCGTCACCGAGGCGGGCGGTCTGGTCGGCAACTTCACCGGTGAAGCCGACTTCCTGCACCAGCGCGAAGTCATCGCGGGCACGCCGCGCATCTACGCGCCGCTCGTGCAGACGCTGGCCCCGTACACGCGCGTCATCAAGGAGGAAGACCTGGCGGCGCCAGCCCCGGCTTCTGCCCCCGCCGCCCCGGCCGCAGCGCCTGTGGCCAAGAAGCGCGGCCCCGTGCGGCTGAAGAAGGAAGACCGCGGCGACGACAGCCCGGTCTGAGCCCAGACCATCGCCATGCACGAAGCCCTCCCCGCGAGGGCTTCGCTGTTTTCGGGCGTGACGAAGTTGGCACGGAAGGCGACTCCGCAATAACCCGCACAACCCAGCGTGACTTGTGCACACCCTCCACGCCCGAGCCGCCGCAGCCGAGTCGCCAGAATGCGGGCCACGCGGCCAAGCCCGATGCCGCATGGCCTTCCATCAACACTTCGAAAGCTCCCGATGTTCGTTCGCTCCGTCCTCGCCCTCGCCCTCTTCGCCGCGGCTTCGCTGGCTCACGCCGACGCCAAGGTCCTGAAGAAGGTGGCCCCCGAGTACCCCGGCGAAGCCATCAAGAAGAACATCAGCGCCGGCAGCGTGCGCGCCAAGATCGCCATCGCCGGCGACGGCAAGGTCTCGGGCGTGGAGGTGGTGGAAGCCGAACCCAAGCGCATCTTCGACCGCGCCGCCATCGAAGCGCTGAGCCAATGGAAGTTCGAAGGCACCGGCGCCGCCCAGACGCACGAAGTCAAGCTGGTGTTCAAGTCGGAAGATTAATCAGACGCTTCGCTGAATCAACAAGGCCCGCAACAGCGGGCCTTGTTCTTTTGTGGCTCTGATAATGCGCGGCTCGATGAAAACCGACACCGCCCCCGACCTCGCCCCGCACACGCCCATGATGGCCCAGTACCTGGGCCTGAAAGCCGACTTCCCGGACACGCTGCTGCTGTACCGGATGGGGGACTTCTACGAGGTCTTCTACGACGACGCTCGCAAGTGCCACGCGCTGCTGGACATCACCATCACGACCCGCGGCCAGAGCGCTGGCCAGCCGGTCGTCATGGCCGGCGTGCCGGTGCATGCGCTGGAGAGTTATCTCGCCAAGCTGATCAAGCTGGGCGAGGCAGTGGCCATCGCCGAGCAGGTCGGCGAGGTCGGCGCGGGCAAGGGCCCGGTGGAGCGCAAGGTGGTGCGCGTCGTCACGCCGGGCACGATCACCGACACCGAGCTGCTGGCCGACAAGCAGGACGCCGTGCTGCTCAGCGTCAGCGGCCAGGGCCGCCGCCACGGGCTGGCCTGGCTGTCGCTGACGCAGGGCGAGATCGGCCTGGCCGAATGCAGCGATACCGAGCTGCCGGCCTGGCTGGCGCGATTGATGCCCGCCGAAATCCTCGTGAACCGCGAGCAGCAGCCCGCCGGCGTCATGCGCGCGCGCTTCCCGATCACGAACCGCCCCAGCTGGCAGTTCGACGCTGCCCTGGGCCAGCGCAAGCTCTGCGAACAACTGGGCGTGGCCAACCTGCAGGGTTTCAATGCCCACGAGCTGACGCTGGCCCACGCCGCCGGCAGTGCGCTGCTGGCGTTTGCCGAGCACACGCAGGGCCGGGCCCTCGCTCATGTGCGCAGCTTGCGCGTGCAGCGTGCCAGCGACCTGCTGGACCTGCCACCGGCCACGCAGCGCAATCTGGAGCTGGTGCAGACGCTGCGCGGCGAGTCCAGCCCCACCCTCTTCTCGCTGCTGGACACCTGCAAGACCGGCATGGGCAGCCGCATGCTGCGCCAGTGGCTGCTGCACCCCAAGCGCGACCGCGGCGAGGCCATCGCACGCCACGACGCCATTGCGGCGCTGCAGGCCGCCGGCTTCGAGCCGCTGCGTGACGCGCTGAAGTCGGTCAGCGACGTGGAGCGCATCGCCGCGCGCATCGCGCTGCGCCAGGTGCGGCCGCGTGAGCTGACCGGCCTGCGGGCGACGCTGCAGGCCTTGCCAGCGCTGCGCGCCGCGACGCCACCGGGCCTGCGCAGCGAGGCCATGACGCCGCCCGGCGACATCCTGGATCTGCTGGAGCGGGCCATCGCCGCCGAGCCCGCGCTGCTGCCGCGCGACGGCGGCGTCATTGCCGACGGCTTCGACGCCGACCTGGACGAGCTGCGCGGCATCCAGCAGAACTGCGACGGCTTCCTGCTGGAGCTGGAGACGCGCGAGCGTGCCCGCACGGGCATCGCCAACCTGCGCGTGCAGTTCAACCGCGTGCACGGCTTCTACATCGAGGTCACGCAAGGCCAGGTCGACAAGGTGCCGATGGACTACCAGCGCCGCCAGACGCTGAAGAACGCCGAGCGCTACATCACGCCGGAGCTGAAGGCCTTCGAGGACAAGGCGCTGTCCGCCAACGAGCGCGCGCTGACCCGAGAGAAGCTGCTGTACGAGCAGATCGTCGACGCGCTCATCAGCCGGCTGGAACCACTGACCGCGCTGGGCCGCACGCTCGCCGGGCTGGACGTGCTGGCCGCACTGGCCGAGCGCGCCACCACGCTGAACTGGTGCCGGCCGGAGTTCGTCCCGCACCCCTGCCTGGACATCGAAGCCGGCCGCCACCCGGTCGTGCAGGCGCGCCTGGCGGAAACCGGCGGCGCGGAGTTCATGCCCAACGACTGCCGGCTGGACGCGCGCACCCGGCTGCTCGTCATCACCGGCCCCAACATGGGCGGCAAGAGCACCTTCATGCGCCAGGTCGCGCTGATCGCGCTGCTCGCCGCCATCGGCGCTTACGTGCCGGCCACCAGTTGCCGCCTGGGGCCCATGGACGCCATCCACACCCGCATCGGTGCAGCCGATGACCTCGCCAACGCGCAGTCCACCTTCATGCTGGAGATGACCGAGGGCGCGGCCATCCTGCATTCGGCCACCGACCAGTCGCTGGTGCTGATGGACGAGATCGGCCGAGGCACCTCGACCTTCGACGGCCTGGCGCTGGCCTCGGCCATCGCCACGCACCTGCACGACAAGACGCGCGCCTTCACGCTGTTCGCGACGCACTATTTCGAGCTGACCGAGTTCCCGGCCAAGCACCCGCTGGCACAGAACTGGCACGTCTCGGCCGTCGAGAGCGGCGAGGACATCGTGTTCCTGCACGAGCTGCAGGCGGGCCCCGCCAGCCGCAGCTACGGCGTGCAGGTCGCCAAGCTGGCCGGCATGCCCGCCAGCCTCGTGCGCCAGGCGCGCGCGACGCTGGAAGCGCTGGAGGCACGCTCCAACGCCGAGGACGATCAGTTCGACCTCTTCGCCGCGCCCCCCGCGCCACCGCCATTGCCGGAACCCAGCGCGCTGGTGGCGGCGCTGGACGGCATCGACCCCGATGCGCTGTCGCCGCGCGAGGCGCTGGAAGCGCTCTACAAGCTCAAGAGGCTCGCCAAGGCATGAGCGCCGCCCGGCCGCCCGAAGGCGCTCCGATCCCCTCTGGCGGGAACGCGCAGCCCAAAGGGTGCCCGGCGAACAAGACCCTCGTCTTCGCCCACGCCAACAGCTTTCCCGCCGGCTGCTACCGCGCGCTGTTCGAGCGCTGGCGCGCGGCGGGCTGGCGCGTGGAGGCGCTGGACCGTTTCGGCCACGACCCGCGCTTCCCGGTCACGGCCGACTGGCGCCAACTGCGCAACCAGTTGCTGCATTTCATCGAGCATGAGGTCAGGCCCGAGGCACCCGTCGCCCTCGTGGGCCATTCGCTCGGCGGCGTGTTGAGCCTGATGGCCGCCTGCCGCCGGCCGGACCTGGCTCGCGGCGTCGTCATGCTCGACTCACCCGTCATCGCCGGCGTCAAGGCCGCTGCGATCGCGCTGGCCAAGACGACCGGGTTGATGACCCGCTTTCCAGCCTCGCGCATCGCGCGCGACCGCCGGCACCGCTGGCCCGACCGCGCGGCCGTCCACGCCCACTTCGCCGCCAAGCCGCTGTTCGCGCGCTGGGATGCCCGGGTGCTGGCCGACTACGTGCAGGCTGGCTTCGAGCTCACGGAGGACGGCCAGACGCGGCTGCGCTTTCAGCGCGACGTGGAGTCGGCGATCTACCGCACGCTGCCGCATCACCTGCCGCGGCTGCTGCGACTGCGACCGCCGCAATGCCCGGTCGCCTTTGTCGGCGGCACGCAGTCCGTCGAGCTGCGCCAGGCCGGCGCGGCCGCGTCGATGAAGCTCGCCGGCGAGCGCTGGCGCTGGATGGAGGGCTCGCACCTCTACCCCTTCGAGAAGCCCGACGAGACGGCCGACCTGGTGCTGGCACTGCTCGACGATCCGCCCCGCTGACGGCGGGGGCCGTGAGCGCCTCCCTTACAATCATCATTTCCCACCACAGCAGCCTGTTCTGGGCTGCTGCAAGACATGACCAAATACGTCTTCGTCACCGGCGGTGTGGTGTCCTCCTTGGGCAAGGGCATCGCGTCGGCCTCTCTGGCTGCCATCCTCGAATCGCGCGGCCTCAAAGTCACCCTCATCAAGCTGGACCCGTACATCAACGTCGACCCCGGCACGATGTCGCCGTTCCAGCATGGCGAAGTCTTCGTCACCGATGACGGCGCCGAGACTGACCTGGACCTGGGCCACTACGAGCGCTTCATCACGACGCGCATGAAGAAGGCCAACAACTTCACCACCGGCCAGATCTACAAGACGGTGCTGGAGAAGGAACGCCGCGGCGACTATCTCGGCAAGACGGTGCAGGTGAGCCCGCACATCACCAACGAGATCCAGGAATACATCAAGCGTGGCGCCGAGGGCGTCGAAGTGGCCATCGTCGAGATCGGCGGCACGGTGGGCGACATCGAGTCCCTGCCCTTCCTCGAAGCCGTGCGCCAGATGAGCCTGCGCGCCGGCCCGACGAACACGGCCTTCGTGCACCTGACCTACGTGCCCTGGATCGCCGCTGCCGGCGAACTCAAGACCAAGCCCACGCAGCACACGGTGCAGAAGCTGCGCGAGATCGGCATCCAGCCCGACGCGCTGCTGTGCCGTGCCGACCGCCGCATCCCCGACGACGAGCGCGAGAAGATCTCGCTTTTCACGAACGTGCCCGAGTACGGCGTGATCTCGATGTGGGACGTGAACACCATCTACAAGGTGCCCCGCGTGCTGCACGAGCAGGGCCTGGACCAGCTCATCTGCACCAAGCTGCAGCTCAACACCAAGAGCACCGACCTCAAGCGCTGGGACATGCTCGTCCACGAGGTCGAGAACCCCAGGGAAGAAGTCACCATCGCCATGTGCGGCAAGTACACCGACCTGTCGGACTCGTACAAGTCGCTCAACGAGGCGCTGCGCCACGCCGGCATCCACAACCATGCCGGCGTCAAGATCGAATACGTCGACTCCGAGACGCTGACGCCGGAAACGGTGGGCGAGCTCGGCAAGTTCGACGCCATCCTCGTGCCCGGCGGCTTCGGCAAGCGGGGCGTGGAAGGCAAGATCCTGGCCGCGCAATACGCCCGCGAGCACAAGCTGCCCTACCTGGGCATCTGCCTGGGCATGCAGGTCGCCACCATCGAGTACGCCCGCCACATGGCCGGCCTGGAAGGCGCGAACTCCACCGAGTTCGAGCCCGAGACGCCCCACCCCGTCATCGCGCTGATCGACGAGTGGCAGGACGCCGACGGCAGCATCCAGAAGCGCGACGCCAACTCCGACCTCGGCGGCACGATGCGCCTGGGCGCACAGAGCTCCGACGTCAAGCCCGGCACGCTGGCGCACGACATCTACGGCCCCATCGTCACCGAGCGCCACCGCCACCGCTACGAGGCCAACGAGCACTACCTCGACCGGCTGCAGAAGGCCGGCCTGGTCATCTCCGCGATCACGCAGCGCGAGAAGCTGACGGAGATGGTCGAGCTGCCGCGCGAGGTGCACCCCTGGTTCGTCGGCGTGCAGTTCCACCCGGAGTTCAAGTCCACCCCCTGGGGCGGCCACCCGCTGTTCGCTGCCTTCATCAAGGCTGCGCTGAACCACAAGCACGAGGCCTGACATGCTGGCCCCCACGCTCACTTCGATCACTGCCCCCCAAGGGGGCGCCCGCTCCCTCGGGGCGGCCCAGCGGGAGCTGACATGAAACTCTGCGGATTTGACGCCGGCCTGGACAAGCCCTTCTTCCTCATCGCTGGCACCTGCTCGATCGAGGGCCTGCAGATCACGCTGGACGTCGCCGGCCTGCTCAAAGAGACCTGCGACTCCCTCGGCATCCCGCTGATCTACAAGGGCTCGTTCGACAAGGCCAACCGCTCGTCGGGCACCAGCAAGCGCGGTGTCGGCATGGACGCCGGCCTGAAGATCCTCGACGAGGTGCGCCGCCAGACCGGCCTGCCCATCCTGACCGACGTGCATGACGCGTCGCAGGTGGCAGAAGTCGCCAGCGTCGTCGACGTGCTGCAGACGCCTGCCTTCCTGTGCCGCCAGACCGACTTCATCCGCGCCGTGGCGCAGAGCGGCAAGCCCGTCAACATCAAGAAGGGCCAGTTCCTCGCACCGTGGGACATGAAGAACGTCATCGACAAGGCCCGTGCCGCTGCAGCGGAAGTGGGCCTGTCGGAAGACCGCTTCCTGGCCTGCGAGCGTGGCGTCAGCTTCGGCTACAACAACCTCGTCGCCGACATGACCAGCCTGGCCGAGATGCGCAACTCCGGCGCACCGGTGGTGTTCGACGTGACGCACTCCGTGCAGAAGCCCGGCGGCCTGGGCGGCACCAGCGGCGGCGCCCGCGAGATGGTGCCGGTGCTGGCGCGTGCCGGCGTGGGCGTGGGCGTGGCGGGCCTCTTCATGGAGACGCACCCCAACCCGGCCGAGGCCTTCAGCGACGGCCCCAACGCCGTGCCGCTCAAGCACATGAAGACGCTGCTGACGCAGCTCGTCGCGCTGGACCGCGTCGTCAAGCAGCAGCCGCTGCTCGAAAACGACTTCTCCTGCTGATCGCGCAGGGATCGCCACGCCCTGGCCCCGTGCGGCCCCTGCGCATGGGCACTCCGCCAGGGCTGCCGGTGGCCGTCTACAGTCACCAAGCCGGCCCGGCTGCTCCCTGAGCAGCCGGGCGCACGGCCAACGCCCCCCACTGCTCTGAGGCTCACATGTCTGCTGCGTGCATCGTCGCCAACGTCAAGCTCACCGGCCAGGCCGGGCACGAAGACGACCGGCGGCCGCTGATGCTGGTGGAAGGCGCCTGACCCGATGGCACTCATCGCATTGCTGCTGGGGCTGCTGCTGGGCGGCCTGATCACGGAAAGTTTCCCGGGCGCGCTGCTCGGCGCTCTGTGCGGATGGCTGGTCTGGCAGCAACTGCAACAGGGCCGGCGCATTGACCAGCTCGAGCAGCAGCTCGCCGCGCGCCCGGCCCAGCCCGTGCGGCCGACCGCCGAGCCTCGCCCGTCCGTCGAACCCGCTGAGATGCCGGCACCGATGTTGGCGCCTCGGCCCAATCCCGAAGCGGCAGCCCGGCCACCGGCCGCCTTGCCTGAGATGCCGGCCCTCGTGCCGGCAGCGGCCAC
>JACCDP011098790.1_pt1 | contig 11011 bp, 9 predicted proteins | sample 7445841 | NCBI WGS metagenome assembly JACCDP01 (sample SAMN15323441, study PRJNA562643) | freshwater metagenome | isolation source: river surface water | place: USA:Blue River Watershed | collected 2017-08-17
CCTGCGCCAATTTAAGTCCATTGATAGAATCAATCTCAATATTTTTAGCCTGAACAGGAACGGCTTCAAAGCTCTCAAACTCATTCTTAACTTGATTTGAATCTGAAATAATATTTAAATTTTCATCTTTAAGAAGTAAATCTAAATTTTTAGCTTTAGGAGATTTAGCATCAACTAATTTTTTTAAAATTTTAGGAGCTATACTTTTTTTCATTTTGAATATCCTTTATTAAAAAACTATTTATTTAAATTTGAAATTGTAATTCTAAAAAAACTATCGTTCATTCATTGAATTCGAAATTGTTTTAATAACCGGTTTCATTAAGTATCCCATCACAGTATTTTCTCCCGTTTTAATTTCCGCCGTTGTTGTCATGCCAGGCTGGATATCAATTTTTTCACCAGGCTTTCCACTAAATTCTCTGTTATTTATTTTAATTCTTACCTTGTAAAAAGTTGAATCTACTTCTTTATTAGCTTCAATCATCGAATCTGGACTTATATAAATTACTTTTCCTGTTAACCATCCATAAATAGAAAAATCATATGAATCAATTTTTACATTAGCGTCTAGCCCCAATTTAATAAAAGCAATATCAGTAGGTAATACTTTAACTTCTACAATTAAGTCATCACTTGATGGAACTAACTGCATAATTTCATCTCCTGGCCTTAAAAAACCTCCAATAGTAGAAAATTTTATATTTTTTACTATTCCATCCATAGGAGCATTTAAAACCATAGCCTTAAGCTGTTCAGATCGTTGAATCAATGCTTGCCTTGCACCAGATAGATCCTCTTCAGACTTTGACAAATCAGTTTGAACATCCTGAAAATATTTATTTTTTTTATTAGTAATTTGAGATTGAATTTCATTCACTTGTTTTTGTAAACGAATCACATCTACTAAACTAACATCTCCAGTTTTTACAAGAGGTTCATTTAACGACAACTCATTACTAGCAAGTTCTAATGATCGTTTTAGTGAAGAAATATCATCATTAATAGACGAAATTCTTTTCTTATGAAGTTCTGTTTGATTAGCCCTAAATTCAGGATAATTAATGGAATCTATTCCAAAATTTAAAGGCCCACCAAAAGCTTCTGATTTCAATCGATCTACTACTGTACTTAGCGCAGCAACCTTCGACCTTGATTCAAAAAATGCAGATTCAAACTTGGTAGGCTCGAAGTAAACAAGTGGTTGATTTAATCGTACATAATCACCTTCTTTAACAAGAATTTTTTTAATAACACCTCCTTCGCTCGCTTGAATAATTTGCGTACGAGAAGAAGTCATGATCTGACCGGTTACTCTTGTGACTTGATCAATTTTTGCAAGATAAGACCAAACAACTAAAATAATAAGAATAAAAAATATACCCCAGAGGATAATCCTTGAAGAAAGAAATTTATCAGTTCTAAATTCGTAGTCTGTTCCAGCAACGATCTTAATGCTGTCGGAATTTACTTGATATGTATTTCTTTTCATGAAAAAACCATACTTTGTTTTACTGATTCATCGACAACTCTCTCAGAGTTTGGGAAGAACCCAATTTTTTTTAATATTTCACTAGAAGGTCCGTCAAATAAAATCTTGCCTCGATCAAGAACAATGATGCGAGTCGCATAGAGCAGCATTGAAAGTTTATGAGTAACAAAAACTAACGTAGTATTTGATTCAATATTTTTAATCAAGTTACTCATTAATTTTTTTTCTAAATCTTCATCCATCGATGCAGTTGGTTCATCAAGTAAGATTACATTTGGATTAGAAATAAATAATCGAGTTAATCCAGCCAGCTGTCTTTGACCACCAGACAATCCACGTCCGCCTTCAGATATAGATAAATCTAAACCATCTGGATGGTTAGAAACCAGATTGTCTAAGCCGGTAAATCTACACGCCTGAATAATCTGCTCGTCTGTAGGAGAATGCAATCCAAGAACTAAATTATCGCGAAGTGATCCGTGAAATAGTCTTACCTCTTGTGGTAAATATCCAATTTTTTGCCTCAAAAAATCTGAAGCAATAGATTGCATATCTATTCCATCAAGAAGCGATCTACCTTCATTGGGTTTAAATAATCCCGACAAGATCTTTAATAGAGTAGATTTTCCAGAGCCAATTGCACCCAAAATAGCAATACGCTCACCAGCTTTTATATTCAATGATTGAATATGTAAAGCAGTATTATCTTGTGAGTAGAAAAATTTTAAATTTTCAAATCTTAAATCACCATTACAAGAATCAGGTATCAATTTTTTTTGATTTGAATTATCAATAGGCAGAGAAAGAATTTTATCTAAATCAGCTAAGGCGACTTTAGCGCTTTGCCACTGTGAAATTAATAAAGGAAGCTGATTAATAGGATTTAATGCTCGCCCAATAATCATTGAACAAGCTATTAACGCACCAACTGTAATCTCAGATCTTCCTATAGACAAAGCACCAAGAATAATAATTAAAACAAAAGCAGCTTGCTGCAAACTCTGCGTTAGATTGGTTGAAAAAGAATTGATAGTACGAATTTTATAATCCCTGGAAGATATTAAGCCGTTTAGTTTCTTCCAAATTCCAAGCATTTTCCATTCACCCATTGCTGCTTTTAATGATTCAATTCCGTCAACCGACTCTATCAACAAACCATTTTTCTGATTAGATTCTGATTGATGCTGCAAAGCTAATTTCTTTAGTGAGCCAGTAAAACTAAATGCAATCAATGCAACGAGTGGCATAAAAATAATAGGAATAATTGCAATCGAACCCGCCAAATACCAAATCATTAAAATAAAAATAAAAGAACATGGCAAATCTGCCATAACAAATAAGGTTGATGAAGTCATAAAATTTCTAACCATCTCAAACTGCTTAATTTGCGCTGCAAAAGTTCCAATAGACTTTGGTCTAGCATCCATTCGGACTGATAATGCACGACCAAAAAAAACCAAAGATAATTCGTTATCTATCGCTTTACATGCTCGATCAACCATCACTGATCGGATCTGTCGAATTAAAAATTCACTAGAGATAGCAACCAAAACACCAATTGCTAATACCCACATAGTTGAATAATTTTTGTTCGGAACAACTCTGTCATAAACTTGCATACTAAATAAAGAGCCTGCTAAAGCAAGAAAAGTTACAAAAAGACTTGCTAAGAAAGACTCAATAAATATAGATTTTTTTTTCTTGATTGCAGAAAAAAAATATTGAGTAGCGGCTGATTTACTTATATTAAATTCATTTTTGTATAAATTATCTTCATTCTCGAAATGAAATCTTAAAAATACTCCGTCTTCAAAAAATTCAACCTCTGATTGCAAACCATTTGAATCTTCAACAACTAATTTATTAGAATATATTTTTCCAAGAACTATTAAAATATTTTCTCCGCTATTCGGTATCCAAATAGTTGGAATATTTTCAGTAAAATTAATTTCTTTATGGATTTCGACCACAGAGTCTGGAAACATACCAATCCATAACTCGATCGCCTTTTCTTTTCTTTCTAATGTATTAATATAAATTCCATCAATATTCTTACTCATCATCTGAAATAAGTGCGAAGGGACTGAACGGCCATTAAGCTTAGCAAGTCTAGATAATATTTTTGTTAACTCAACATCAATAACACCCTCACTCTGTAAGAAGGAATTACTAAAAGTATTATTTTTATCATCAGAAAATAAATTATTTTTCATTTTATTTAATATTTTCTTTTGATTCGTTAAAATAATTTTTTAAGTAATTTGAGCCACCAGCGTATGTAAATAGATGATAGATAATTTGTTGCTCTTCCCAAGCGATATCGATAAATTGATATTTAGATTGAATCTCCTCTTTTTGTGCATTTAAAAGCTCTATCCAATTCTTTTTTCCAATTGTAAATTGACGTAAGTATGAATCTTTAACAATTGATGAAGTTTCACTATAGTTTTTATAATTAATTAATTGCTGACCAATAATTTTTCCGATTCTAGATTTAGATTTAATATCTTCCTCTAAGCCTCTTCTAACTACATCCATCGAATATTTTAAAGATTCACGCTTTGATTTAGACTCATCAAGCGCAGATAAAGCTGATAGGCCACTACCACTGTCATACACAAATACAAGAGCTACCTGATTAAATCTAAATCCGGTATAGGGGTTGGTAATATCTTCATACTTTGCAACTATTCTCGGTATTAATGCAGATTTTTTTGATGAAATTTCATGATCAGCTTTTAATAATTCAGCTTGAAGTTTTTTAAGTTCAGGTGAAAATTCAACTGCCAAATTCAATATTTCTTCTTCGTTGTTAATATTCTTTATTTTTGGTAGTGGATATATATCAACTACTTTAGTACCGGTAGCCTCCTCCAATACAAGTAAATTATTTTCCATAAGCGCTTCATACTGGGACTTTTCAGTTAATGACTGAGATAATCTAGTATTAGCTAACGATAAATCGGCTAGTGGATTAATTTCTGAATGTACTCTCCGCTCAATGATCCCTCGTAATCTTTCATGCTCCAAAATATTAGCTTCAGCTACTTTAATTTTTTCTTTTAATTTAGAAATTACAATAAATGCATTTATCACTTTTTCTTGAAGTTTTAATTTCGAATCTTCAGTTGAATATTTTGAAGATTCAATTGCACTTTTAGATGCCTCTATATCAGAGCTAATTTTTCCAAAATCCCAAACTGGAACTTGTATTCTGTAGCTATTGCCATTTAAACCTTCAGGGGATCTACTAGTCTCAACATTTAAACTAGGAAATCTTTCCCATTTTTTACTTTCTAATTTATTTTGCTCACCTTGCATCAATAAATTTTTAGAAATTACTTCTGGATGCTGGCTTATTGCTATACCAATAGCATCAAATAACTCTAATTTATTAGATAGTCCATTATTTTCAACTGCAATTGTGTCTTTATAAAATAAGAATGCACTTCCAATAATAAAAACATAAAAAATTATTTTAATGTTTTTATCTTCGATTAAATCATTTAAGTATTTTAAAATCATGAGTTTAGAAATGAGACTTGCTCAATACTTTTTTATTTCACATATATTTATGAGAATTCGATACTAAATTTTATTTATATTTATTGATAGTTAATTTAGCTAATATTTTTATATAGTATTTAAATAAACTTTTAATTAATATTTATTTTGTATTTATTATTTTTAGTAATTATTGCTATGTCTATAAAGTTTAAATAAAAAATTATCACTGATAGATATACAAAATAATGAAAGTTCATGAAAAATTAAATTCGCAAAATAATCACGCTCATGACAGCTTATATTTAATTTGATTCATTCATTAAATAGATAAGCAATACAATATTTAACAAAGTTAATTCGTGATTTAATTTATATTATTAAATTAATAATTCTCATCAAAAATATTCTATATTTATGATACTTGTCTCTTGAGCAATCTTAGCCACTATTTATGAATATATTTTCTGATATAGCTCACAATATGAGCTATATATATTGTAAAGTTTTATAAACACTTTATAGGAAAGGAGTACTAGTTAATTTTTCTTTTTAATGTGTACTTAATGTTGACCAACGGTAAATGTCATATATTAAAAATATCTTACCTTTAATTTGCTGAATCCATAACTAAACGTTCAATGGTAAGGGCTCTGGTTTAATCTTTTTATGATTACGGAACCATAAAATAAACTTTTTATCGGTAGCGCTAGATATTAGCCGGCATGCAAGCCTAAGAGACAAAGCGGTACAAAAATGTAGCGTAAAAGAATGCTCGTAAAGGAACTTTTTTAGATTCAACAATATGTAACGTCATTGTCAACAACTTAATTAGTAGTGAATTTCCAAACCCCATTAAGATCGAATTTTCAGCGCAACTGTATAACCTTAACCATCTTATTTCTCAACAATCTGCCTGTCGCTTAGTTTGTTTAACAAATTGTTTTAAACAATATGCCAATTTCCATTGATGATGAAACAACCATCATAGCTAATGAATGACAAAAGATATCGAAAGCAAGGTTAGTTCATATATTGCACTGAGAGGGATTAAATTTTCGTGGATGAAAAAGATATGAATAAAATATTTATGACACGAAATTCTATTGCTTTTTGCTCTTATCTGACATTAAATCACACTGCATACTCACTTTATAAAAATTTAATTTTTATATATTACTTAAATTAGCCTGTGTGATTTTTTTTAACTTAAAAACCAACCAATAATTACAAATTTAGTATCAAAATTAAGATTATTTTTAAATTAAATTTAATATATATATTTAATTTATAAACTTTAATTTTAATATTTTTACCTTCTGATTTTTACAACTAAGTGATAAATTTAATAAAGTAAGTTATAAATTTCTGGAGGCCGTTATTCTAAACAAAACATTTAAATTAATTTATGAAATTAGAAAATTAACTAACAATATTTTACCAAATCACCAGTCAGAAATATCTTTTCATATTATTTTTTTAATTGGATCATCATACTTTGAAGAAAAATCTTTATCCCTGAAATCTCTTTTAACCGATTCACCTTATTCTGAAATGGGTATACGTACACACCTTAAATTTTTGATCAATAATGATTTAGTCTTTATATCTGATTCCGAAAAAGATGGACGAATAAAATACGTGAACCCTACAAATAAGCTTGTTGATATTTTTTATAAATTTGATTTGGCTGTTTTAGATAAATTGAAAGATATCGATTTACATAATCAAGATATATGTTAAATAAATTTGTATAAATATGGTGAATTCAAAAATAGTAAATAATAGAAATTTAATCTTATTTTTTGAAGATAGAGAGAGGCTACGAAAAAAAAATAATAATTTTTTTCCTCTTCAAGATAGCCGATTAATTAACATTGTTGCATTGGCCTATACTAATAAAAAGAGATTATCCGTTAAAGACCTTATGTCATTAAGCGAACTGGGTAGCCCCGCTTCTATTCACCAGCGAATGAAGACACTGATTTCCTCAAACTATATTGAACTTCAAATCACAGACGATAATCGTCGTTTCCAGGTAGCTCCTTCCCGAAAATTACTTGATTACTTTGATTCTCTTGGAAAAGTAATTATTTCTAATATAAATTGAAATATTGATCTGACTTGAATTTTAGTACAACTTTACAAGAGAGTAATTTTGTTAATCTGTCTTAAAAAGGAGTATTCGTATGCCCAAAGATCAACGATCAATTCTTCACCCTCATTCGTAAAATCTATATCCTAGCTCTCACCAAAAAATCAAAGTGAAACCTCAACAAATAATCATTATTCAAATTTGTTTAGAACTTGAAATTCAAGATTTTTTTTACCTGGGTTAGTATTACTAAAGCTGTTGATGAATATGCTCCATGTTTGAGTGCATTCATCCTACTGATCACTTTACCCTCAGGCGTTCTTGCTCCTGTTGAATGCCGCCAAGGCTTCCAACCCCTGATCATCTCTGACTGTCTCTGTCTGCGCTCCAAAGTCCATCCGTTCGCCATTACTCGCCTCTATACATTCATGTGAGTTGTTAACCTGCATAAGATTGGCTACATTCGTATGGCTAATGTATTGACGTGGAGATTTAATATTCGCCAACGACTCAATATTTGAGCGACACTGCGCTTGAGCCTTCAGTGCAAGTCTTAAATAGGTGTCAGTCGCACTAACGAAATGCCCGATATTTTGTTGAGCTTGGCTGGAGAGCCTATGAAATATCGAATCAAGGACTATTGCTTGGGAAGCTAGCATTAACTCCAAATAACTCATATCCCCAGCTGATACCTCTTTTACTAATTTTTGCACCCGATCTACTAAAGCCGAAGGATCAATTTCAGTAATGTTTGCTGTATACAAATGTGTCGTTAGAGCTGCCTTAATAGTTGGATCAACTGCGATAGAGGCACCCTTTTCTATTAATGTATCTCCAACATATTTATCTGGGTCTAGCTTCAAAGTTAATTTCTTAGACGATTTTTTGATCAAGGATTTACTCATATCGATTCCGCAAGTTAATTAAAATGAATTACGTTAGACAACTACAAATAAAACAGTCCTCAAACAACAGAAAATATACAAATCCATTAGTTCGTTCCACGTAAATATTTATCTAATTAAATCCGTTTAACGTAAGGCGAACCTCTTTTTTAAAAGAGGCATATTTTTACTTTTTATTTCTTTAATCCTTCACCCCTTTAACACTTTAACCCTTTATACCTTTATGTGATGGAATTGACCTAAAACCCTTTATTTATCTGTGATATTTAGCGTAAACAATCTCTTCTTAGTAAAAAAAGTTTCTAAAAATCAACCCTTAAATTTACTTACCTTTCATTACATATCATTGAAATCCATTATTTGATTTAACGAATATAAAAACTTACAAGCTATCAAGCACCCCATACAACGCTTTTTCCCAGCGCTTTTGTCGTATCTCTTCTTCAGCCATCCCTTTTCCAGTATCTCTTGTGTGTGGCCTAAATTTCAAACGGTAAATCCCAATTGGAAAGCCACCCTGCTTCTTGAGAGCAACATATCTAAACTGGCCTTTGAAATGATCAAATTCATCTTCAAACTCACCACTACTATTAAAGAAACCATAGTCTGGATTTAATTGATTAATAGAAATTTTATTGATTAAATTAGCTAAATAAGAATCTGTGTGTCTAGCATGGCGATCATGCACGTAGAGCGTATATAAAGGCTCCGCATCTTTGTTAACGCTTGGATCTGCACTCCATATTTGCGTAGTTTGATAAAGCCACCCTAAATACTTTAAATTATTAAATGCCTCCCAAAATCTTTGATATCTTTCCTCATCATTAGAAACATAAATAAGTGTTTGATTTGCGAAATACTTATAAACAATATCTTCGCTTGCCTTGATCTCATAAAGAGCTGCATCCGTACCTGGCAATTCAGTTATTTGAATGCCCTCATAGTTTTCTGCAGCCTGCCATCTCTTATAAACGCCTTGTAGTGGATCAATCCCGCCATATTCTGCCAAACAGTGATAACGATATAAACTCATTAGTACAACGAAGGCATCTATCCGCGATGATCTAATTCCCCACTTACCCATATCAATCTCGTTACGTAAACGTAATAATGGGGGATTTTTGTTACCAGCTCCTACACCATCAATTAAGGCATTAGATAGCGCAATTTCAATTTCATCCTCATCAATCTTAAATTGCCATTTAGAATTACTTTTCTGAGAATCGCCATTTTTAGTAGTAGCAAGACGCTTGATAAATTCATGTTCTTCAAGCCAATGAATACATTGGTTAGCTCTGTGGAAGCTAAGACCAATATATTGAGCGACTGAATTTGCTCCCCAATTTGAATAGGTTTTTGCGCCAGCTCCTCTTTTTATCACTAGATAAGCAGATAGCTCTTCAGCACCGCCTCCTAGCTTAACTATCTCATTAATTAATGTTGGAGAAAAAGTAAAAAACCCTTTTACTTTCGATTGAGGCTTATCTTCTTTATTCAAGGTTGGCTCCTTGAATGTAAATTAAAGTTAGTATTACTTTGGGTTTTCTGACATAAATTACATTACCCAAACCTGCAATATTCGATTCAAGGAAATACTGATTTATTTGGACCATTGATCAGTCCTTTCAGCACGTTGTGCGATAAATGTATCAATAGCCTTAACATCCCAAACTGTTATGGAATGACCTAACTTGAATGGCTCTGGAAACTTGCCCTGTCTTACCCACCTCCAGATCGTAGCTGGACTAACAGGCAATATGCCCCGACTGTCTTTAGTTGAGGCTAAATCTGAAATTCGTAAAACGCGTAATGACATTAGAGACCTCATAAAAAATATTGTTTCGCTGTTTGCGTTACGATGTTATGAGGCAATGGTAGTGAATTTAGTACGGTTTTACTTCCCGCATTAATATTGATAATTAGGCAGGATCAGTATCCAAACCTTCAATTTTGATAATCGTAATACCCTCATCCCTATATTTATAATAAATATCTTGGATCTCTGATTCACTTAAACTGTATTTTTTTCCTACCAAATAAAAAGCACCATCAGATGTTTTAGATAAGGTCTTATTTTTTCCTGATATAACGAGACGTTCAACATCTGCGGCAATATAGTGATTGCGCTTTATGATCTCTTGGTTTATTGGTTTTCCGCGTCGAATCAATCCAAGAGATTTATTGATATTTTTTTCTTCTCCCGATAAATATTTCTCAAATGCCAAAACAATGATTTCAATGATTGGCTCTGGAAAATCTAATGAAGGTGCTGATAATTCCTTTGCTCTCGCGCAAAATACTTTCAATAACTCCCTAGAACCCTCTAGATCTGGATTTCCCTCAAGTATTAATGAGGCGTAATCCTTAATCGACCCAACAGATGGAAGCTCAAAATTCTCATCGATATCATCTTTCGACATAATTACGCCTTCCAATTAAATATTCATAAATATTAAAAGTGTCTTAAAACCTCAGTTTATAAAAATCATTATTTATAATTGTTAATGTTTTTGTTATTGACTTGCAAGAAATAAAGCCCAATCATCCATCATCTGACGACGTTTTTCAAACAAATCCCCCCGACGGTAGGCGGCTTCAACAGCATTACCAACTGTATGCGCTAGCGCCATCTCGCACACCTCATTCGGATAACTCGTCTCCTCAGCAGTCCAATTCCTAAAACTCGCTCTCATCCCATGTGGTACCGCATCCACTTTCATTCGTCGCAAGACCGCAGTTAGCGCCATATCGCTTAAAGGCTTACCGGCTTTTGTACCTTCAAATACGAGTTTGCTTTTAGCATTACGCTCCAGAGCTTTTAAAATATCGATTGCACTATTAGATAATGGCACCCTATGTTCTCGCTTAGCTTTCATACGCTCTGCCGGAACGGTCCAAACTTTATTAACATGATCAACCTCATCCCATTGCATACCTCTGATCTCTCCACTTCGAGCAGCCGTTAAAATCAAAAACTCCAAGGCACGAGCTGCAGTACCATCTATCGTTTTAAGA
>JACCDP011165325.1_pt1 | contig 11010 bp, 7 predicted proteins | sample 7445841 | NCBI WGS metagenome assembly JACCDP01 (sample SAMN15323441, study PRJNA562643) | freshwater metagenome | isolation source: river surface water | place: USA:Blue River Watershed | collected 2017-08-17
AACAGAGAGCCATCAAACGGTTGAGCACTGCTTGTGGATCCGAGGACGGTTGTTTTTTCAAAAGTTGGAGCGAATCAGAAGACTTCAAATTTCGGTATTTTTACCCAATCCCATGAATATATCAGACGATCTTTCCTGGAATTTGCAACGCATCGCTTCTACGGTGAAGGGTTCGCAATGGCTTGTCTGCGGGCATGCCAATGAAAAGCGGGTACAGGAATGGGTTTTTGATACACGCCGTTGCACCAACCCCGAAGGAGCGCTTTTTTTGGCCTTGGTCGGAGAAAACAAAGCGAGGGATGGTCATGGTTTTTTGGGGGAAGCTTATCGAATCGGAATTCGGGTTTTTTTGGTCCGCCTGGGCGTGCAATACGAATGGCCTTCTGCGGACCCTTACCTGTCCGTATTGGCGGTTCCCGATCCATTAAAGGCCTTGCAGGTCGTGGCCGAGGAACATCGGCGATGCTGGGGCGGCCCGGTTTGGGCCATTACGGGCTCTAATGGCAAAACCCAGGTCAAAGAATGGATCGCTGAGCTAATTCAAAGCCGTGTCGCGTTTGCCAAAACTCCGGGAAGTTTTAATTCTCAATTGGGTCTGCCCCTGTCCGTTCTCGGCCTCAAAGCGGGCCAGGATTTAGGGATTTTCGAAGCAGGCATTTCTCAAAAAGGGGAAATGAGCCCCTTGGCTCAAATTTTATCCCCCCAAGGGGGCTTGCTGACCCATTTTGGGGAGGCTCATCAGGAGGGCTTTGAAAGCATGGCCCAGAAGCTGCAGGAAAAATTATTGCTTTTTGATGGCTGTGATTGGGTGGTGGCCCGATTGGACTCGAATGATTCGCATAAGTCGGTATGGAAAGAAACGGTGTTGCGAAATTCGGAAACCATTTTTCATTGGTGGACCGATGAAAAGGACGAAAGTGATTGGTTTCGGGTATTGGAATCGGAGGGCGTAGCCCGCAAACGATTGGTTCTTTGGAAACTTGTTACAAAAAGTGTTACAGAAAACGGTAGCACGTTGTGCGAACTTCAATCGGAGGGTCAAAGCACGCTTCGCTTTGAGGTGGCGGGTCGTGGCGAGGCCGTTTTGGAAAACACGACAGGAGCCGTTTTAATGATCGCGGCCGGTGGGCTTTGGAACAGCGAGTGGGGCCGCCGTTGCGCGATGCTTCGGACCCTACCTATGCGCATGGAAATCAAGGAAATACCAGGTTCTTGTCGTTTGTTAAACGACAGTTACAGCTTGGATGCCGATTCCTTTCAGTGGGCCATGCGCGAATGGGCTTTGCAAGTAGGAGACTCGGAGGGCCTCATCATTTTGTCCGAACCCGATTCCCCAAAGTCTTCTAACGATCGTACCGGTAATCAAGACCCCTTCGAACCATTTATTCAAATACTTCATCGTTATCCTTGGAAACGATTGTATTTGGTTGGAAAAAATTGGCGAAGGGTGGTATGGCCATCCAACCCAACGCAAAGCGTACAGGTTTTTGATGACACCGAAGAATTCCTACAAAAATGGCCCCTGGATCAAAGCGAACACGCCTGTGTATTACTCAAAGGGGCGCGAAAATTTGGGTTTGAACGAATTGAACAAAAATTATTGGTACAGGGGCATCAAACCGTTTTGGAAATCGATTTGGAAGCCGTTCGGCACAACTACGGCATCTTTCGTTCCCTCAATCAACCGAGGGTTCGTAGCATGGTGATGGTCAAAGCCGGGGCTTATGGCAGTGGAAGTGTTGAAATTGCCAGGGTCCTTCAAGAGGCCGGTGCGGATTATTTGGCGGTTGCAACGGCCGGCGAAGGAATCGAACTCCGTCGTGGCGGAATCCAAATGCCGATCTTGGTGATGAACAGCGGCCCCACATCCACCGATACGGTGATTCATTACGGTTTGGAACCGGATTTGTATTCATTGGAAGAAATAAAACGTTGGAGCAAGTCCCCCAAGTCCCCTTCTTTTTTTCATATTCCCCTCGATACCGGGATGCGACGCTTGGGATTGGGGGCCGAGGATTTGGATGAAGCCCTTGATTTGTTGGCTCCATACGCAACAAAAATGCGAATTCGCAGTATTTATACCCACCTTACCTCTTCGGAGGAGCCGGGGCAGGATGCTTTTAGCGCAAGGCAATGGAAAAGCCTGCTGGAATTTGTCAACGCTTTTGAGCAACGATTGGGGTACAGACCCTGGGTGCACGCTTTAAATACCGCCGGGATCCTTCGATTCAACGAATACCAAGGCGACATGGTTCGTTTGGGACTGGGTTTGTATGGATTGGAACCAACGGGCCGGCTGCAGGAACGCCTAAAGCCTTTGGCTCGCTTCAAAACAACGTTGGCCCAAACCCATCGCCTGGTGAAGGGGCAAACCTTGGGCTACGGCAATCAAGGTGTCATGGCGCGCGATGGAGTCGTGGGGGTTTTGCCCGTTGGTTACGCGGATGGTTTACCCCGGGCCTTGGGGCTGGGGCGCGTGTTTTTTGAGATGAATGGTTGTTCGGTACCGACGATAGGTCGTATTAGCATGGATTTTTGTTTGGTGGATCTGACCGATGTGCGGGCCGCTGTGGGGGACGAGGTTTTGCTGTGGAGCAATGCCCACGATGTCAGGGCCTGGGCCGAAGCCGCCGGAACCATTCCCTATGAAATTTTGACCGGATTGTCCCCAAGAGTACAGCGGGTGTACATTCGGGGTTAAGAGCGGTTATTTTTGAGACCCGGAAAAAAACAAGGCAAAAGCGTAGCCCGATTACTTTATTCAATGTTATTTAAGAACCGTCGTCAAATAAGCCGGAGGCCCTTGGCCCTCCCTCTTTTGATCGTACTCCTGCTTTGGGGACTTATGGCCAACCAAGGATGTTCGAGTCGACGCAAAGGCCGTAACAAAAAATGCAATTGCCCATCCATTGGATGGAACTCGCCATCAAGATCTTATCCAACAGCCGTTATCGCTGCGCCCGAACCAACCCCTAACTTAAGTTGAAGGTATGCCTCAGCGAGAAGGAAGTTTAGACCAAGCCCCTACGGGCGTTCCGCTTTTAATTGTTCGGCTGGACGAAAGCGACCTATCCCTCAAACTGATGGAAATGGGATGTTTGCCCGGAGAAAAATTAGAAATTGTCCACCGCGCATCAGGCGGAGACCCCTTGGCTATCAAGGTGATGGAATATGTGCTGGGGTTGCGGTCCCGTGAAGCAGCCGCGGTTTGGGTATCGTGGGGAGACACCCCCTTGCGTAATTTGTGGAATCCCCAGGAATCATGAGTTTGCCTCGTATTTTTTTGGCCGGTAACCCGAATTCCGGAAAGAGTACGCTCTTCAATGCCCTGACCGGATTACACCACAAAACCGCCAATTTTCCCGGCGTTACGGTCGAAAGCCTTCAGGCCGAAATCGAACTTCGAACGGTCGGAAAAACAATTTTGGTGGATTTACCCGGCACGTACAGCCTTTACCCTCAATCTCAGGACGAATGGGTGGCCTGCCAGGCCTTGGTACAAGCGGCCAGTGAGGGTCTACCCACCTTGGTTGTCGTCGTTGTGGATGCGGCCAATCTCAACAGAAGTATGCTTCTTATTAGTCAAATTCAAGAATTGGGTTTGACGATGCAAGTTGTTTTGAATAAGTGCGACCGTGTGGCCAGCCCGAGCATGAAAGGGGTGGTGCAATGGTTTGAGAATGAAATGAAAATCAAAGCATTGGTCTGCGATGCTCGCAAAGGGCTGGGTTTGAAAGAGGTGTCCAAAGCCTTTGACCAAAGGCTTTCGGAGGCCGGTCATCCTGTGGCATCCAATGAACAAGGCAACCAGGCGGTGTCTAACGAACCCGGGACCTGGGCGGCATCTTGGACTCAAGTCTTTGGGCAGGGTTTGGAAGCCCAAAATGCTGTTAGCGATGCTGTAAGGGCCCGTCATTCCGCCGAGACCATCGACCGGTACCGCCGCATCAATCAATCCCTCAAATCCTGCCCCCTTCACGAAACCAAAGCCAAGGCGGCCCTGCCCAACGGTCCTGATCGGGTTTTGCTGCATCCGGTTGGTGGGATCCTCGTTTTTGTAGCGGTGATGGCGCTGATGTTTCAGGCCCTATTTGCCTGGGCGTCCTATCCCATGGATTTTATAGAAAATATGATGTTATGGGCCGGGGAAAACCTGCGTCAAATTTTGGAACCCCGATCCCCAGCGCTGAGTCATTTGGTGACCAAAGGCCTGATGCCTGGTATTGGAGGGGTTTTGGTTTTTGTGCCCCAAATTTTCTTGCTGTTTTTGTTTTTGGTTTTGTTGGAGGAAAGCGGATACATGGCGCGTGTTAGTTACTTGATGGACCGCAACCTCAAAAGAATAGGCCTTAATGGCAAATCCATTGTCCCGATGCTGGGAGGTTTTGCCTGCGCTGTACCCGCCATTGCGGCCACTCGTAACATTGTTTCTTGGAAGGAACGCCTGTCCACGATTATGATTCTGCCCTTGATGAGCTGCAGTGCTCGATTGCCGGTTTATGCGCTTTTGATTCAATTTGCGGTCCCAGAGGGCTATATCCTCGGAATTTTTAGTTTGCAAGGATTAACCATGATGGGTCTTTACTTGATGGGGGTGGTTGCGGCGGTGTTGTCGGCCTTGGTTATGAAATTCTGGATTCGCGAAAAAGGGCCTTCGTATTTTATGCTGGAAATTCCTGCCTATCAATGGCCCGTTTCTCGAAACTTATGGCAGGTTCCATTGCGTTATTGTTTGAATTTTGTGCAAGGCGCTGGAAAGGTGATTGTGTTTGTTTCTCTGTTGTTATGGGTTTTGGCTAGCTTTGGACCGGGGCACAAAATCAGCGAAACCCTAACGGGAAATGTGCCCCCTCCGGCCTTGGAACAGAGCTATGCCGGTGTTTTGGGAAAGGCATTGGAACCGGCTATACGGCCTTTGGGTTTTGATTGGAAAATAGGGATTGCTTTGGTGACCTCCTTTGCGGCACGAGAGGTTTTTGTAGGAACCATGGCCACGATTTACGGGCTGGAGGGGGATCCCAACGAAGAGGGGAATCAACTTCGACTCAAGGAGCGAATGCAAAAAGACACGGTGGAAGGGAGTAAGGAGCCCCTGTTTAACCGGGCCGCCGTTTGGTCCTTGTTGGTTTTTTATGCCTTTGCCCTTCAGTGCATGAGTACCGTAGCCGCCACCAGGCAGGAAACTCGGTCCTGGAAATGGCCGCTGATTCAGTTGTTTTACCTCAGCGCTTTGGCTTATTTGGCCAGCCTGGCGGTTTATCAATGGAGTCTTTGAGACAGCCGTGGAGCAGGATTACAGGAATCGAAGCAGCCTGACGCCCCTCATCAAGCCCCTGCTGGCTTATATGAGCGAAGAAACAGCCGTATGGGTGGCCCAACTGCTGGTGGTCCATGGTGTGGAACTGGTCATCACCCGGGAACGAAGTTCCAAATACGCGGATTATCGTCCACCATGGCGACATAAGGGCCACGTCATCACGCTCAATGCCAACCTACGCCCGCTCAGTTTTCTTTTGATTTTTTTGCACGAATACGCCCATCTTTTGACCTGGGTTGAAAGCGGACCCCGAGTGCGTCCCCACGGTCCGGAATGGGCTGCGGCCTACGCCCGATTGGTTCAAGGGGCGATTCGTCGGGGCTATTTTCCCGAAGCGATGCACGGTCCTCTGCGTCGTGCGATGCGACAACCGCAGGTTTCGGGTTGTGCCCAACCCGAGCTCATGGAATGGTTGCGGCAGTTTGAGGGTCAAGAAGAGGGCTGGCTAACCCTGGAAACCCTGGAACAAGGCACCCGCTTCGAAACCAAAGCCGGCATGGTTTTTGAAAAGGGACCCAAGGGCCGAACGCGTTATCGCTGCCGTCGGATACCCGGCGGTGCTTATTATGTTATACACCAAAGTTTGTTGGTTCGCCCTTTGAACGAATCAACGAAGTCCGCTTAGGTTTTCAGCGGCCAGTGTTCGTATTCTGGCCGAAGGGTGAAGCTTCAATTTTTCATAAAAAGCCAACCCCCTTTCTTTTTGGTTTAGTCGCAGGATCGCCCGGTTGTAATCTTTCAGCCACGTTGGGTATTGCCTCAACGAACGGGAATCACGCAACTGCATAAGACTTTTTTCGAGATATTGAAGGGTTTTTTCTTGACCGAAATCGGCATAAAAACCAAACAGCGCACTCACCATACTGCTTTCGTTTTGAAGCCCTTGTGCAATTTCTTCTGCTTGATTGGGATTGGTTTTGGCGATGGGACGCAGGGCGGCCGCTGTTACCAAAAGGGAGGAATCGGAAGCTATTTTTTGTTCCAACCAACCAGCAGGTAGCGCTTTCCCAGAATCGGCGGTTTCAATTAATTTGAGCAAAGCTTTTTGACGCACCTGGGAACGTATGTCTTTTTCGGCCGTGCGTACGAGCAAACCATAGAGTAGCGCATCTTGTTTTAGCAAAGAGGCCGGAATAGCATCGGCAGCCAGACCCCGGATGACCGGCGAGGGATCGCGAAAGGCTCTTGCCACCAGGTCTTGGTAGGTAACGGCTTCGGTCGTGCGATTGGGGTCGGTCCAGGCTCCCCAAAAGCGTTGTGGGTTCTGTACAAGGGCTTCGAGGGCTCTTTTGCGGTCGTAATAGAAGGGCGAACCCTTAAACTGTTGGACAAATTCATCAAAGGTGCGGCCATCGTTGTATTCGCACAACAAAATCCGCCCAAGGTTATGCCCCGTCCAAACAGGTCGCGGAAAATCGAAACGGAACTCCTGAACCTCTCGATCAAGGACCACGGTACGGGCCGTGGATGAATCAAAGAAATAAAATTCCAATTGAACGGGCAGGCGAAAAGTCCGTCCCGGCAAGGCGCTGTGTTTTTGGCGAAATTCAAAAACACATTGTTTATTCAGACTATCGTATCGGTAGTTCATGTCCACAATCGGGTGGCCCTTGGACAAAAACCACTGGTTAAAGAAAACCTGCAAATCCTTTCCGGTAACCTCCTCGCAAATCAAACGAAAATCATGAATTTCGGCTGATTTATAGGAAAAACGGGTTAGATAAAGGCGGATTGATTCAAAGAAGGCACGGTCCCCAATTTCGTTCCGTAACATATGAAGTATACGGGCGCCCTTGGCGTAGCTGTGCCGGTCAAACATGTCTTCGTTGTTCTCGTAGTAATAGCGAATGAGGTCCACCTGCTTGCGCTTGGATTCGGCCAGATAATCCCGCATATTGCCCTCCAAGGCCGCATCGGCTTCTTCGGGACCGTAGGCGTGTTCGTACCAAAGCGGGGTGCCGTAGGTCGCAAAAGACTCGTTGAGGCTGAGGTTGCTCCAGCTTTCACAGGTAACCAAGTCCCCAAACCAATGGTGAAACATTTCATGCGCCACGGTTCCTTCGGCCGATCCGTCCACCAATTCTCTTTCGGAGCGCTGGGCCCATTGCCCAAAGACCACGGCCCCGGTGTTTTCCATCGCCCCCGACACAAAATCTCTTACTGCGATTTGGTGATACGAAGACCAAGGATAATCCACTCCTAATTTTTGGGAATAATAGGTGAGCATATCCTTGGTGCGGTGGAAGATGCGCTCGGCTTGAGGGGCGTAGCGGGGTTCGACGTAGTAATGTACTGGAATCGAGCGCCAACGGTCTTTGACCACCGCAAAGCGTCCGGCTGCAATCATGGCCAGGTAAGGGGCATGCGGTAAGCGATGTTCCCATACATCCGTCCTTGTTCCATCGGCGTTAAGGCGGGAAGACGTCATTAGGCCGTTCGACAAAGTGACCATGGACGTATCCACGGTCAAAGAAATGTGTTGCGTGGTTTTTTGGTTGGGCGCATCGATGGTGGGGAACCAGCAAGAATTGTGGTCGGTTTCTCCTTGGGTCCAAACCTGCCAAGGCTTGTCGGGGTAGATCGAGTCAGGGCGGATGAAATAAAGACCTTTTTCGCCTTGGATTGCCGCGGAGCCTGGGCCGGCTTTCAACGAATCCGGGGATGCCGTGTATTCCATGTGGATTTCAAAACGGGTCCCTGGTTCGAGGCGACGGGGAAGATTGAGAGTGACCACTTGGCGATCGTAGGTATAGAGGGGCTGGAGAGTCCGGGTAGAATCCGCATCCAGGGTACGGAACGAAAGACGATGGATTTCAAAACCTTGGGCGTCCAGTTTCACTTGTTGAACCGGGTAAAAGCCCACCGCAGCTTCGATCCAGGCCTTGCCGCGCAACTGAGCGCTCTCAAAGAGCGGGCGCAGCTCAAGTCGCGTATGGATCAGGCGCACATCCAGTGGCTTCGAGGCCCGGTACAGGGTGGTCCAAGCCGCATCAGCCGAGGTGTCTTTGGCTGGTTGGAGCCCTGCATTTCCGGTTTCAGAACGGGCAGGCCCCGATGTTCGGTCTCCCGCAGGCGACCGCAGGCCCTGGCTAAGTGGCCGGCATGCACCCCCAACGAGGGTTAGGAGGAGCAAAAATAGAAAGGATGGCAAAGACAAGGTCCGGTGGGTTCTCATGGTCGCGTTGGAGTTTAATTTCGCAAACTTATGCACCACGACAAGTTCTCCAACAAAGCCTTGATTCTTTGGGGTGATCAACCGGTTGAGGTTGCATCGGATGCTTTGGGTCAGGATTTTAGGGTGGAAACCAGGTTGTACGCCCCCGATATTTTGGAAAGAGCCCCCGGGCGCTTCCATGTATTGGTCAATGGCCGCTCCCTACGCTTGCGCATGATCCACCGAGATTCGGATGGATTGGTCATGGAATGCAACGGGCGTCGTTACAAAGTGGGCATCAAGACGACGCAGGAGCAATTGCTTGACAAAATGGGGGTTGTCACCGTCAACAACCGGGGTCCCGCCAAGGTGCAGGCCCCCATGCCCGGTTTGGTCCTCCGCGTTTTGACCCAGGTTGGCGCCGTCGTGGCCCCTGGGGATCCTTTAATTGTTTTGGAATCCATGAAAATGGAAAACACCCTCCGAGCCAACGGGGCCGGTACGGTGGTCGAAATCCCAGTCCAGGCCGGTCAGGCCGTGGAAAAAGGCCAACTTTTGGTTAAATTCGGTTAAAAACCCGTATCTTTGCGCTTGCAATGAAAACGGAGGGGGCGAAGGCCCCCTTTTTTGTTTTTGAGCAAAACAGCCCTCGGGCCATGAAACCCCTCGAAACACCCACCTATACCGGCGAAAAAACCCGCCCGGAGCTCCTTGCCGACCTCAAAGCGTCGATTCAAGCGCTTTTGGATGGCTATTTCGTTGGTCAGGAATGGTTTGTGGTCGAAAGTCGCTGGTCCAACGACGCCCGCAAGCTCACCGTGAACTTGGATGGTGACCAAGGCGTTACTATCGAGGTTTGTACCGGCCTCAACAGGGCGATTGGGGCCTTGCTGGACGAACACCCTTGGGATTCCCCGGTGCTATTGGAGGTGGGATCGCCCGGCGCGGATACCCCTTTCAGTATGCCTCGCCAATACCCTCAGCACATAGGCCGCCGATTGCAGGTGACCAACTTGCTCGGCGAAACTCACGAAGGCACCCTTCTTACAGCCGATGCCAACGGTTTTGAAATAGACACCAAAGCAGGGCCGGAACGATTTAGCCACGAACAGGTTCGGCAATCCCGAGTCCTCCTTCCTTTTTGAAATTTTAAACCCATCTATCCGTTCAATATCTATTGTTATGCCTGTTAAAACCAAAACCCAGCCGTTAAACCAAAACCAGGTTTTGATCAGCTCCTTCTCGGAGTTTAAGGAATTCAAAAACATTGATCGCGCAACCATGATGCGCATCATGGAAGACGTTTTCCGCAGCATGGTCAAGCGCAAATTTGGAACCGACGAAAACTTTGACATCATTCTAAACACCGAAAAGGGTGACCTAGAAATTTGGAGAAACCGTGAAATTGTCGAAGACGATTCCGAAGAGTTGGGCCAACCCGATAAAATCTCTCTTTCGGAGGCCCAAACCATTGAGCCCGATTTTGAGGTAGGTGAAGAGGTTTCGGATGAAATCAAATTGGATGATTTTGGCCGTCGCGCCGTATTGGCGGCTCGTCAAACCTTGGTTCAAAGGGTTTTGGAGCTTGAAAAAGACAACATTTACAAAAAGTACAAAGACCGCGTTGGGGATATTATCACTGGCGAGGTTTACCAAATCTGGAAAAAAGAGATTTTGGTATTGGACGATGAGGGGAATGAATTGATCCTCCCCAAGAACGAGCAAATTCCCGCAGATTTTTACAAAAAAGGGGATACCCTCAAGGCGGTCATTCTTCGCGTTGAAATGCAGAATATTACACCTCGAATTGTGATCTCGCGGACCGACCCTGCATTTTTGGCCCGTCTGATGGAAATGGAAGTCCCCGAAATTTTTGATGGCTTGATTACCATTCGCAGCATTGTGCGCGAGCCCGGTGAACGGGCCAAAGTAGCGGTCGAAAGCTACGACGACCGTATTGACCCGGTGGGAGCCTGTGTTGGGATGAAGGGATCGCGTATTCATGGCATCGTCCGCGAATTGCGCAACGAAAGCATCGACGTAATCAACTTTACCAACAACCTTGAGCTCTTTATCCAAAGAGCCCTAAGCCCGGCCAGGGTTGTTAGCCTGGAAATCAACAAGGAAACCAACAAGGTCAATGTCTTCCTCAAACCCGACCAGGTTTCTTTGGCCATTGGAAAGGGTGGTCACAACATTCGCTTGGCCGCCAAACTGACGGGCTACGAAATCGATGTCTTCCGGGATGTCCAAGACGATGATTCCGATGTGGATCTCGATGAATTTGCAGATGAAATAGATGGCTGGGTTCTTGATGAACTCAAAGCCCTTGGTTGCGATACCGCCAAATCGGTGATCAAAATCGGGCTAGAGGAATTGGTTCGCCGCACGGAACTTGAAGAAGAGACCGCAGCACAGGTCCTGGCTATCTTGCGTTCAGAGTTTGAATAAATAATACCCTTACCCCCTAAAGCCCCAACATAGAATGTCCGAAGGCACCGTTCGCGTCAAAAAAGCGGCAACCGAGTTCAACATCAGC